>Ga0268298_10004381_pt1 | contig 13809 bp, 12 predicted proteins | sample WWTPWeurt_MetaG_FD_194462 | JGI IMG/M metagenome (GOLD analysis project Ga0268298, IMG submission 194462) | Activated sludge microbial communities from WWTP in Nijmegen, Gelderland, Netherland - WWTP Weurt | ecosystem: Engineered > WWTP > Aerobic digester > Activated sludge | place... | reverse complement strand
AAGCGAGACTCGCCCGGGATGTAGACCAGCCGCGCGCCCCAGTTGGGATTGTTGCCTGGAGGAGGCATGGCCGGGGCCCAGCTGAGCGCCCGATCGGGAGGGAGGCCGCTGTCGACCACCACCCCGGCGTCTTGCTCCACCTCCGCGTCGGCCAGGAGGCCGGCGTCCGCTGGTGTGCTCACGCCAGTGTCCGCGGGTGTGCTCAGGCCGGTGTCAGCGTTGGCGACGACGGTGGCGTCGGGGTGCAGCGCGGGAGGATCGGCGGTGGAGCAGGCCACCGTTAGGAGGGCGATCGGGGCGTGCAGAATGCGGACACTGGGCATGGGCGGGCGATGACAAGAGCATCACCCGTGCCAACTCAGTCCACGATCGGTGCGGGATCGATCGCCACCCCTCGCTCGCGCAGCTCCACGTGGACATGGGGCCCGGTGGTCTTGCCGGTCTCACCGATGCTGCCGAGCCGTTCACCCTTGGCGACCTTCTGCCCAAGCTGCACGGCGATCTCGCCCAGGTGATGGTAGCGGCTCTCGAGGCCTTCACCATGGCGCAGCACGACGACGTTTCCGCGATCGCCGTCGGTCGCCGCATAGACCACCACCCCCTCGAGGGGCGCGCTTACGGCAGTACCCAGCTTGTTCGCGAGGTCGATGCCTTCATGAAAGTACGGGCGGCCGGTGAACGGGTTCTGCTGCTGGCCAAAGGGCAGGCTCACCCGAGCGCCCTCCACCGGCCGGGTCGCTCCGGCGAGCCAGGACGCGTAGGCCTGGGCGCTCTCTTGCGCGGTGAGGCTCAGGATCGCGATCGCGGCGATCACCGCGGCGGTGAGCGCGGGGCTCCGGCCGCGCGGGGCTTGAGTCGGGATGAGGAGGCGTCGGATTCGAAGCATGAGCGGTCCTTCCGTGGCTGCGAGAGCCATTCGTGGTGAGCGGCGCAGGCCCTCGAGGCGCTCGAGCGCCCGGGCATAGCCGAGCGGATCGCCCGAGAGCCGCACGACCTCATCGTCGCAGCAATACTCCCGCTCGATCCGGATTTGCCGCGAGATCCAATGGGTCGCGGGATGGTGAAACAACAGCGCCTCGACCCCGAGCTGCAGCAGGTTCACGAGGTAGTCGAGCCGGCGGATATGGGTGAGCTCGTGGATCAGCAGGGCCTCCAGCTGCGCCACGGGGAGCGCGCTCAGCGCGGAGAGCGGGAGGAGGACCACCGGTGACAGCAGGCCCACCGCCATCGGAACGTCGATCTCGGCTGAGGTCAGCACCCGCACCGCGCGCGTGAGCCCGAGGCGCCTCGAGAGCCGCACGACCCGCGCGGGCCACTCGCCGCTGAGGCCTCTCGAGCTTCGGAGGAGGCGCCGCAGGCTGAGTCCCTGCACCAGGAGACGCACAACCATCAGTGAGACGCCCGCGAGCCAAGCGTAGACGAAGAGCTCTGGCTCTGGGAGGGGAGCGGCGGGCGCGGTCGAGGGTCCGCGTACCACCTCGGGCAGTGAGGCGAAGGTGAGCACGGGGGCCAGCGCCCAGGCGCCGAGCGCGATGGTGGCGGCCACGTAGCGAGCTCCGGGGCGATCTCGGCCGAGGACCGCCAGCACCAGGGCCAACGCCAGCGCGATCACCGCTCCTTGCCACAGCGAGTGGAACAAGCAGATCCCGAGCGCGTTCATCGCTTACGCTCCGGGGCGTTCTCCAGGCGGTCGAGCAGCGCGCGGATCTCGCCGAGCTCCTCCTTGGACGTCGGCTTCGATGAGAGCGCGCGCAGCACCAGCTCGGAGGCCGAGCCCGCGAAGGCCCGCGTCATCAGATCGGAGAGGAGGCGCTTTTGCGTCTGCTCCTTCCCGGGCAGCGCGCGGTAGATGTGGCTCTTGCTCCGCTCATCCCGCTCGACCAAGCCCTTTTGAGCCATGATCTGGAGGAGCTTCAGCGCGGTGGTGTAGCCCGTGCCCTGGGTGGGCTCCAGCGCCTCGTGAACCTCGCGCACCGTCGAGGGGCCGCGCGACCAGAGGACGGAGAGGATCGCCAGCTCAGCGTCGGTGGGCAGGGGGGCCTTGCTCATCGACCGGCATCATACGAAAGACTTCGTAGATGTCAACGAAGAGCTTCGTAGATCGACCGGACCCTGCAGTGCGCCTCAGTTTACGCCGGGAGTGGTGACCGGAAGCGCCAGGAGGAAGCGCCCCGCCGTGCCGTACAACGTGCGTGCGTCCGCCCCGCCGAAGGCTAGATCGCCGAGCGGGCCCGAGCCGACCGGCGCCGCATAGGGCTGACCACCAGTGGGCGGGAACACTTGGAGCCCCGTCTGCGTGCCGACGTAGATGTTGCCTTGGATATCGACGGCCACGCCGCGGGGTGAGGCCATGGTGGTCATCAGCTGCCGGCGGTTGCTCAGCGAGCCGTCGCCGCCGATGTCAAAGGCGTAGACCGCGCTGCCTGCCACGTCGGTGACGTACAGCGTGCGGGAGTCAGCGGTGATCGCCAGGCCGCCGGGCTGGATGGTCATCGCGGCCTGCCACTCCACCACCGGCGTTCCACCGCTCGGAGGGAGGCGGAAGAGGCCGTTGAACTGCAGCACACGGCCCGCGATCCCGATGCCGGGATCGGTGAAATAGATCATCCCATCCGAGGGGCGCAGCGCGACGTCCATCGGGCCGTTGAGCTGCTGGCCCATGTAGTTCTCGACCAGCGCGGTGCGGGTGGCGCCGTCGACGCGGGCCAAGGCGCGGGTGCCGCCCTCGCAGACCAGGATGCGGCCCTGCCCGTCGACTGCCACGCCCGAGGGCCGGTTGGCGTTGGTCCGCAGCACCACCGGCGCGGTGGCGGGCGGCGTGACCGTCGCGAGCACGTCGGCCATGGTGTCGGCGACCAAGGCACGACCACCCGCGCGATCCCAGGTCACGCCCGTGAGCGACATGCCGCCGGTGATCTGCTGCGGCTGTCCGAAGCCCGGGATGGGGTTCATGGCCGCGCCGCCATCAGGGATGGGGCCGCCATCGGGGTTGTTGATGTTTCCGCCGCGCGCCAGCACGAAGAAGCCGAGCTCCGTCGCGGTGGCGGTCACCGTGCCGGGCTGGGCGAAGGTCGGCAGCTCGGTCCACTGGCCGGCGGGATCGTTGGTGCGAAACACGCGCAGCCCGCTGAGGTCGCTCACCATGCGGGACAACGGGGTGGCCACCACGATCGAGTCGAAGAGCCGCACCGCGGGCGTGACCTGGTAGACCTTGGAGAGCGTGGAGAAGCCGGGCACCGAGCCGATCACCTTGGTGCGCGTCACCGAGATCGCCAGGTTTCCGGTGACCGCGGTGCCGGGGATGCGGAAGCAGGTGCGGCCCAGCGGATCGTCCGGCCCGCAGGCGATGCCGCCGCTGGTGCCGACCAAGGTCACCACCGTCGCCTCGCAGTCGTCGGGGTTACAGGCGACGCAGACCTTATTCTCGCACTCGTAGCCCGGCAGACAGCGCCCATCGCTGGTGCAAGGCAACTTGCTCCCATCGCCGACGCAGGCGACCGCTCCGGCGCCGGCGAGGGCGGCCAGGCCGAACGCCGCCGTCCAGGCCACGGGGCGCGCGAAGGTCCTCGGGGAGTGGGCCACGATTGAAGTCTCACAAGTGGCGGGCAGACTGTAAAGCCTCTCGTTTTGGTTGTAAGAGCCGAGGGTGGTTTTGAGCGATCTTGGCCTGGCTCAGCCGGCGGATGTGCGGAGACGGGCCCAGGAGCTGGCCCGTACCCTGGACCAAGGATCCCGCTACCTCGGCGACCTCCTCGCCTTGCTGGACGCCTCTCGCGACGTCCCAGACTTCGAGCAGCGCCTGGCCAAAGAGAGCCGCGGCGCGCGTCACTCTGGCGCCGAGGTCTTCGCCTCGATGAGCCTGGAGCAGAAGCTCCTCGCCAACCTCATCACCCCCGAGACCAGCCTCTTTCGCTTCTCCGAGGGTGAGCTCGAGGCCTTGGATCGCCAGCTTCTGCCCATGATCCGTGGGCGAAAGGCCCGCGTCCTGATCGTACCCTGCTCGCACGGGGAGGAGGCCTTCACCATCGCCGCCTACTTCCTCAAGCTCGGCGTCGACTTCGGCATCTCGGCCTTCGACATCCAACCGGCGCTGATCGCCGAGGCCCAGACCGGGCGCCTCAGCTTCGGCTATCCCAGCGAGCACCTGGCCCAAGCCGGGCGGGTCAGCGAACGCGTGCTCGCGCACATCGACTTCGCCGTGGGCGACGCCTTCGCCTTGCCCCTGCCGCCCACCGAGCGCTTCGACGTCGTGCTCTGCCGCAATTTTGTGGGGTATTTCGAGCCCTCCACGGCGGCCCGGCTGGTCGATCAGCTCGCGCTCAGGGTCGCGCCGGATGGGGTGCTCTTCCTCGACGGCTTCTGCGTGTCCAAGCTTCCGGTCTTGCTCGATCGGCTGAGCGCGCTGGGGGCCAGACAGCTGTACGGTCGACCGGTGTTTCAGCTCCCGGGAGGGGCTGCCAGATGAGCTCCAGCTTCGGCGCGATCTATAAGACGTCCTTGGCGCTCCTCACCGACCTCTACCAGCTGACGATGGCCAACGGGTACTTCTGCTCGGGCGTCTTCGATCAGCGGGCGGTCTTTCACCTGCACTTTCGCAAGAACCCCTTCGGCGGGGGCTTCAGCGTAGCGGCGGGTCTGGAGCACGCGATCGAGCTGCTCGAGGGGCTCCGCTTCGACGCCAGCGACCTCGAGTACCTGGCGACGCTGCGGGGCAATGACCAAGCGCCCTTGTTCGGGCCGGCGTTCTTGGCTCGCCTGGCGGCGCTACGCTTTAGCTGCGATGTGGACGCGGTGCCCGAAGGGACGATCGTGTTCCCGGGCGAGCCGCTGCTCCGGATCCAAGGCCCGATCGCCGAGTGTCAGCTGCTCGAGACCGCGCTCCTCACGGTGCTCAACTTCGAGACGCTGATCGCCACCAAGGCCGCGCGGGTGACCTTGGCGGCGGGGGCCGATCCAGTGCTGGAATTTGGGCTCCGCCGCGCCCAAGGCGTCGATGGAGCGCTGGCCGCCAGCCGCGCCGCGTACATCGGCGGCACCTCGGCGACCAGCAACGTCTTGGCCGGAAAGCTCTACGGCATCCCGGTGCGGGGCACGCACGCGCATTCCTGGGTCATGTTCTTCGAGGACGAGCCGGAGGCCTTTCGCCAATACGCGGCGGCGATGCCCAACAACTGCGTGTTCCTGGTCGACACCTACGACACCCTGGAGGGGGTGCGGCACGCGATCGAGGTGGGGCAGGAGCTCCGCGCTCACGGGCACCGCTTGGCCGGGATCCGCCTGGACAGCGGCGATCTGGCGTATTTGAGCCGCCAGGCGCGCCAGCTCCTCGACGCCGCCGGCTTCCCGGACGCGGCGATCATCGCCAGCAACGATCTCGACGAGCACCTGATCTCCAGCCTCAAGACCGAAGGCGCACAGATCGGCATCTGGGGCGTGGGAACCAAGCTGGTCACCGCCTACGATCAACCGGCGCTGGGCGGCGTCTACAAGCTGGGCGCGGTGCAGAGCGCGGATGGGCGTTGGCACCCGCGCATCAAGCTCTCGGAGCAGGCGGCCAAGGTCTCTACGCCCGGGATCCAGAACGTTCGTCGCTATCTGCTCGGCGGGGAGTACGTGGGCGACGCGATCTGGGACGAGAGCCTGGGCCTGAGCGCGCCGCCCCGCATCGTGGACCCCCTCGATCCTACGCGGCAAAAACAGCTCCCCCTGGGGGCCAGCAGTGAGGATCTCCTGGTCCCGGTGTTCCGTGGCGGGCAGCGGGTCATGCCGCCGTCGACGCTGGAGGACGCGCGTCGTCGCCGCGCCGAGCAGCTCGGGCGCTTCCACGGCGGCATCAAGCGCTTCTTGAACCCACACCAATATCCGGTCGGCCTGGAGACCGCCCTGTACAAGTCGCGCGCCGAGCTCATCCGCCGCGCCCGAGGGCTGAGCGATGAAGCCTGAGATCCTGGTCCTCTCCACCCATACCGATCGAGATCTGGCGGCCGCGATCGCCCAGGTCGGCGGCTACGAGCTCGGCCGCGTGGAGCGCGAGGCCTTCCCGGACGGCGAGGTCTACCACCGGATCGAGACCCCGCTGAGCGGTCGCCACGTGGCGATCATCGGGGCCACCGCCGACGACGCCTCCACCCTCGAGCTCTATGACTTAGCCTGCGGTGTCGCCAAGCACGGCGCCGCGACCCTGACCTTGGTCGTGCCCTACTTCGGCTATTCCACCATGGAACGCGCGGTGAAGCCGGGCGAGCTGGTGAAGGCCAAGACCCGGGCGCGGCTCCTCTCCGCAATCCCCATCGCCTCCTCTGGCAACCGCGTGGTGCTGGTCGATCTCCACGTCGATGGCATCTCGCACTACTTCGAGGGGGCGATCTGCCCGGTGCATGTGTACGCCAAGCCGGTGGTGACCGCGGCGATGCGGCGGATCGCGGGCGACGCCTTCATCCTGGCCTGCACCGACGCGGGCCGCGCCAAGTGGGTGGAGAGCCTGGCCAGCGAGCTCAAGACCTCGGCGGCCTTCGTGTACAAGCGCCGCCTCGACGGTGAGCACACCGAGATCACCGGCGTCAGCGCTAGCGTGAGCGGACGCGACGTCGTGATCTACGACGACATGATCCGCACCGGAGGCTCGCTGATCCAGGCCGCCAAAGCCTACAAAAGTGCGGGCGCTCGCCGGATCTGGGCCTTCGCCACCCACGGGATCTTCCCCGGCACTGCACTCGAGCGGCTGGCGAGCTCGGGCCTCTTCGAGCGGATCGTGACCACGGACTCCCACCCTCGCGCGCGGCAGCTCGCCGGCGGTCCGCTGGAGGTCCTCTCTATCGCGGGCCTCCTCGCCGAACACATCATCGAAAGGAGCACCCTGTGAAGGCGCTGATCATCGTCGACATCCAAAACGACTTTCTCCCCGGAGGCGCGCTGGCCGTCTCTCGCGGCGACGAGGTCATCCCGGTCGCCAATCAGGTCGCGGCCAAGCTCGACTTGGTCGTCGCCACCCAAGACTGGCACCCGCTCCATCACCAGAGCTTCGCCGCCGAGCACCGCGGCAAGAAGGTCGGCGAGCTGATCACGCTCCACGGTCTGCCTCAGGTGCTGTGGCCGGTGCACTGCGTCCAAGGGACCAACGGCGCGGCCTTCGCGCGCAGGCTCGACACCACGAAGATCGCCAAGATCTTCCCCAAGGGCACCGACGTCCGCATCGACAGCTACAGCGGCTTCTTCGACAATGGTCACCGGCAATCGACCGGGCTCGGTGAAGATCTCCGCGCTCGCGGGGTACAGGAGGTCTACGTGCTCGGGCTGGCCACGGACTACTGCGTCAAGTTCACCGCGCTCGACGCGCTCCAGCTCGGCTTTCGCACCCGTCTGGTCGTGGACGGCTGCCGCGCGGTGAACTTGGCCCCCGACGATGACGCGCGGGCCATCGACGCGATGAAGGCGGCGGGCGTGGAGATCGTGGAGAGCGCGGACGTCTGAGCCGCGCGCTCCGTGGAGTCCCGACCGCTGGGCTGCGCCGAGCTGTGGACTCGGCTCAACAGCGGTTCGCGCGCAATTGTTACCTTTTCATGACCCGCATGCGGCACGGGCAGTGCAGATGTTCAGCGCGCATGGATGACACCGTCCTCCAAGTCGCGGTCCATCGCGGCTCGGCTTGCCTCCGCACTTGGGTATTCCCAGCGTCGCGGGTCATCACGGTGGGGAGCGCGCCCGAGTCGTTGCTCTGTCTCGATCACGGGAGCGTATGCGCACGGCACGCCGTGCTGTACCGCGAAGGTGGTCAGCTGATGGTGGCCGAGCCGGACGGAGGTCCCGGGATCCAGGTCAACGGGGTCAACGTGCGGGCGGCGTCGCTCGGCCCGACCGACGACCTGCGGATTGGGGTCTATCGACTACGGATGGAGATCATCGCGCCCGCGCAGTCCTTCACCGAGCGCGAGGGGACCCCCGACGATCCCTTCGCGGCGCATGACCCTCAGGATGAGGTGGAGGAGGACGCGGGAGTGACGCCGGCCTTCGCGATCCTCGAGGAGCTGAGGCGCGAGGCCTTCGAAGACGCCTTCTCCGAAGAGGCCAGCCGCAGCGGGCTCAGGGCGTAACGCGCCACCAGGCGATCGCCGGGATGTGGAAGCCGGCCTTCACGACCGAGGCGTCCGAGCTGAACACCACTCGAACGTTGGTGCCCGCGGGCATGTCGACCACCAGCTCGTGCACGCCGAGCTCGCCGCTCTCCCGCGCCAACTCCGCCCCGTTCGCGTCATAGACGACGACGAAATCGTAGCCGCTCTCGGTGCTGAAGCGATCGAAGCTGAGGCGCAGGCGCGTGGCGTCCGGCGGCGCGAAGAAGGTGTTCTCGAGCCGCTGGTTGTTTCGGTAGGGGTTCGAGCTGCCGAAGTCGGCGCCCTTCTCATCCCACGCTCCACAGGCGCCTTCGTGATCGACGGAGACGCCGCTGGCGTTGGCCTGGCACGCGTTGCCATAGGTCTGGCCGTTGCAGCCGCAGACCGGCAGATAGAGGCGGGGGCAGACCGTGGGGAGCGCTCGGCATTCACCCGGCGCGTCGGCGCGGCCACAGATCTGGCGCGGCTCGCGGTGGCAATACTCGCCTTCGCCGCAGTAGACCTGCTGTCCGCGCGAGCCGCAGAACTGACGCTCGGGTGGGCACTGCCGGATGCTCCAGCCGCACAGGCCGTCCGCGGCGATCGCACAGATCGGGCCGCCGACGCTGCCGTCGGAGCACTGTACGGTGGGCGCGCGGGGCGCGGGGCCGGTGCAGTCACTGGGCTGGCAGGCGGGGTCGGGCACGCACTGAGCGAGCACCGGACACGGGGCACGGATGCAGGTGACAGGCACGGCCTCGCAGTGGGTACCTGGGGCGCAGCTTGCGGTGAGGCAGGGATCGACGACGGCGTCGGGCACGCAGGCCGGGACGGGGAGGCAGGGGGCGCGGATGCACTGGATCTGCTGGAGCTCGCAGTGGGTGCCGGCTTCACAGCTGGTCGATTCGCAGGGCGAAGGGCCGGTCACGTGATCGACGTCGAGCGACCAGGAGATCAGGCGGCCGACGTCCAGGCGATCGTTGTCGGAAGCCACCAGGATCCAGTCGCCGCTGACGCGTTGGCCGTTGAGCGCGGGGACCAAGCGGTTGATGCGCAGGTTGTCGGCGCTGCCGCCCGTCTGATCGTGGAGGACGGCCTCGGTGCCACCGGGGGCGCGGAGCACGACCCGGAGATCGCCGCGGTAGGGGTGGTTGATGCGCACGTTCACCCGGACGGACTGCGCGACGTCGAAGCCGTGATCGAAGGTGATCGCGCGGGAGACACCGGCCGGCGTGTTGTCGGGGATGGCGACGTTGGCGTTGTCGACGTGAGAGCTCACCACCTCATCGGCGGTGTCTGCGAGGACGTCATCTTGCGCCCCGCCGCCGCCGCACGCACCGAGCGTGGCCAGCGCTGCTGCACTGAGAAAGAACCGGGTAGTCGTTGAAGCGAACATCACCATCTCCTGTCGCGGCCAGAGCCGCGGACAGGGGGTGTGTCGTCTATGTGGGTGGTGGTGATCAAGTGAAAGAACGCCGCGCGTGGAATGGTGCAGATGCCCCAGCCTCTAACGGGTCTTAGGTCCTCTCGACCTGGGCTCCTGCCCTCCGGAGTTCCTCCAGGTACTCCTTGGGAAGCTTCACGGCCAGGCCCCGTTCGCCCGCCTTGAACACGAAGTCCCGCGTCAGCGCTGGGCGCACGTCGGCCAGGCCTGGGTCGGTCGCGCTCATCGCGTCGGCGATGCCGAGGATCATCGCGGCCCGGGTCTGCTCGAAGCCATCATATTTCCCGGTCTCGATGCCGCCGTTGAAGGTCACGGGGAAGCGGTTCCGGAGTACGAGGAGGTCCTTGTCCGCGAAGCGCCAAAGCCGGTTGACGTAACGCGCGTCTCCCGGGCCCTGGGTGGACACCGTCACCGATTCGACGCCGGGCTTTTGGGTCAGGTCCTCGATCTCGACGTCCACCGAGGAGACGCTCCCGATCACCGTCCCCGAGTCCATCATCGCCGCCTCCGCGCTCCCGATGGACTGCTCTCCGGTCGCGCCGAGCACGAGATAGCGCTCCTTCAAGACCAGCGCCGGATCATCCGGAGCGAAGAAGCCCTCCGCCCGGGCTCGCGCGCGCTTCTCGGGGTCCTGGTCCCAGACGCCCACCTCGCAGTCCCGTTCTCTCCCCAGCAGCGCCAGGCCTCTGCCGATCGTGCCATAGCCGATCACCGCCAGGGGCTGGCCTTCAAGCGGGCTCATGCCCAGCGTGGAGAACGTGCGATCGACGTTGAGGAAGGAATCCTCGGCGACCTGTCGGGCCTCGTATTTCTTCAGCGGGTTGGCGGCGATGCTGCGACAGACGAAGGAGATCTTCCCGAGCTTTTCCACCTGCCGGAGGCCGCGCGTCGTCTGCTCGACCACCCGAAAGCGGTGCGCGTCGGCCTTGAATCGCTGGGCGATCAGCCGTGAAGCGTGCCCGCCGTCATCGAGCACCAAGATCGGCTTCCCTGGCTCGGCGCGCTCGAGGGCCTTCTCCAGCGCCTCCTCGAGTCTCCGTTCGAGGAGCGCGAGGCTCTCCTTGGGGTCTCGTCCGAGCGGGGTCTCGAAGCCGTAACCCGCGCGCCGGAAGCGCTCCTGAACCAGCGGGCTCCCTGAGTAAGGCGCGCTGATGATCTGCGTATTCTCTGGGCGAAGCCCCTTCTGCTCGAGGCCACGAAACACTGGCCACTGCGTGGCGAGGCCGTGCTGTACGCAGACCGCCTGCACCCCCTCGAGCATCCCCGCTGGGCACAGCTCGAGCGCACAGTCGATGAGCGGCATGTGCTCGCGGAACTCCACCGCGCCTATGATCTTCTCCAACGCCGCGGGGGCGAGCTGGCGGGTGACCTCCACCTCCTCGAACGTCGGGGGAGCCTGCGAGGTCCGCGGGATGATCGGCAGCACCCCAAATCGCAGGAGTCGGTTGAGGCCTCGATCGGTGGCCTTGGGGTAGCGCCGCCGCTCGGGCGGGCGCCCCACCGAGCCGGCCAGCTCGCGCAGCTTGGCGGCCAAGGCCGGGTTTTGGCGGGCCTGCTCTAGCAAATAGGGGATCGCGAGGGCCCGCGTCTTCGGGGCATGGTCGAGGATTTGGCCGAGGCGCTGCAGCCGGGCGAGCTCGGCCTCCAATTGCGCCTCGGTCTGACCGCCGATCGGCCCGGTCACGAGGCGCGGCAACCCCAGCTCCTCACAGATCGGATCCGAGAAGCTGTCGAAGATGCGGCTCCCCAGCGCGCCCAGCACCGACTCCAGCCGCTCTCGCTCGATCACCCCGAACCGTTGCTCTGACTCGGAAAAGAGCCAGAACCCGAGCGCCTCCGCGAGCTGGTCGACGACGCTGCGCCCCGGCGGAAGCGCTCGGCCAGCGCCGAGGCGGGTCGAGCGCAAGATATGTTGCGCGAGCTCGACGAAGCTCAGCGCGTCCTCGTGGTCCCGCCAGCGAGGGTCGTAGCCGTCGACGCCGGCCGGGAAGCTCGGACACAAGCGCGCCACGCCCTCGAGCAAGCTCGCGAGCCGCTGATTGGTGCGGGGATCGAACGCCCCGCGCTCGTTCAGCTCCCGAAAGAAGAGGGCGATCTGCGGGGCATCGATGGCCAGGTTGGGGTACTGCTGGATCGCGAAGGCCTCGAGCTCCGGGACGTCGCGGATGATGTCGACGCCATTCCACCGTAGGGGCGCCGTGGGCCAGGCGGAGACGTCGACCGTACGCGCGGGGATCCGGCTGTACTTCTTGGGCGTGGCCGGGGGAGGGCGGGCCAGCTCTCCTGAGCTGAAGCCCCGGCCGTCGAGCCTCCCCTCCAGGCCCGGGGCCCGGACGATTGCGTTGGTGGCCTCTTCGACGCGCCAGATCTTCGGCGGCAGACCATCACCCTTGATCCGCGACACCCGTTTGACTCTAGCACCAACGCATGGAGCGAAGCGATTGCGTCATTGGCAGACCACGGTTCCGGCTTTCTTCTGGCAGTTGGTGCCGCAGACGATCTTCCCATAGCTCTCCAGGCAACTATCTCCCGGCCGCGCAGCGCATTTGACCTCGCCATAGGCTTGCACGCAGCCGTACCCGCAGGCCTCCTTACCGTAGGCGCTGATGCACTCCCGCTCGGCGGTCGCCGCGATCGAGACGTTGACCTGCGCCCCCGACCCCGCGCCGGCCGCGTAGCCCTCGCGATAAGCCGCCTGCACCGTGCCTTGGATTCCCGGATCGCACAGGGCTCCGAAGTTCTGACTCATGCTCTGGTTGTCCTTGGCGGCGTTCATGCCCGCGGCATAGGCCGCCTCGCGGTTGCAGTTCTGCGCGACCCAGGCTCGGGTCATCGCGGCGCAACCAGGGGACCCGAGGCTGAGGATGAGGATCGTCGTCGAGAGGTATTTCATAAGTACCAGGCTCCTTGTTCTGGGTTCGAAGGAATTCAAACCTCGTCGTGAACAGTAGGAACTGGCGCCGAGAGTGGTCAGGTACAATTGTCCCCAGGAAGCGGGGATTCTCACTTCATTCGATAGGACAGCGAGAGCATCGATGGATCTCCAATCTCCGCGAGCGCCGCCTGATCCAGGACCACCCAATGTGCGCCCGACTTGTCCAAGATGCCTCGCTCTCGCCACAGCTTCATGGCGCGGGTAACGGACTTCTTGGCCACGCCCAGCGCCAAGCTGAGCTCGTCGTGGGTCAGCGGGATTCGGATCCTCCGCCCCCCCGCGACCGGCTCGGAATAGTCACGCACGTAGCCGAGGAGGATGTTCGCGAGCCGTGTCTCCACGCTGTGGAATGCCAAGGAGCGCTCATGGTCCGCGGCTACTGCCAGTCGCCGCGCCAAGTCCTCCAGCAGGTTTCGGGTGAGCTGCGGAGCCCGGTCGAGCACTTCGAGGAACTGCGCGCGGGGGAGCTTGTGCACGATGGAGGGCTCGAGCGTCACGACGCTCTCCATGTAGGGCCGCAGCATGAGGCACTCCATCTCCCCAAACACCGCCGGCGCCCCGAATATCTTGCAGGTCAGCTGGTTTCCGGTCGGTGACTGATAGAAGACGCGGACGCTGCCGGAGAGCAGGGTAAAGAAAGAAAGATCGAACTCGCCCTCGCTGAGGATGCGCTCGCTGGCTTGGAGCGTGAGGACCGTTCCCCGCGCCTGAAGATCGTCGAGCACCTCTGGTGACACGCCCTCAAAAACCCGCCCCGGAAAGCCCAGGGGTCGCAACGACCAGCGGGAGTGCATGGCTCAGCGTAGAGCGCAGGAGCTACCGCCCGCCAGCGGTTTCCCGCACCTGGGTCCTCGTGTAAGCTCCGTCGCGGTCATGGTCGGGGGGTACGGACGAGCTTCTTCCGAGCGCGGCGCCCGGTGCGTCGCACTAGAGGAGGCGCGCGCCGACTGGCCCGTGATCCTCGCCCGGGTCGAGCGCCCCCGCTTCTTCCAACAACTGCCGTACTTCGAGGCGGCGCTCGACTCGCTCCTAGAGCCGGATCGCGCCGAGCTCAACGTCCTTCACCTCCCGGGCCGGGCTCTGTTGCCGCTTCGCCGTCGGGTCGGGGTGCTCGATCGCGTTCCCAGGGTCTGCTTCCTCGAGGTCCCTCATCATCGCGTCCTCGATCTCGTCGATGGAGTCGTCGCCACCGGTGACGACGAGGCTGTGACGCAGCTCTTGGAGGCGGCGGCCCGGCTCCCTCGAGGGTGGGACGTACTGTGGCTGCCGCGGGTGCTGGCCGAGTCGTCGCTGCTCGGGAGCCTGCGGCGCCTCCGCCCGCGCGGGCTCGTGATCACCGA
>Ga0268298_10004380_pt1 | contig 13815 bp, 8 predicted proteins | sample WWTPWeurt_MetaG_FD_194462 | JGI IMG/M metagenome (GOLD analysis project Ga0268298, IMG submission 194462) | Activated sludge microbial communities from WWTP in Nijmegen, Gelderland, Netherland - WWTP Weurt | ecosystem: Engineered > WWTP > Aerobic digester > Activated sludge | place: Netherlands... | reverse complement strand
CCCGGCGCATGCACTTGGGCACGGCGGACACCGCCCGCACCCAGCTCAGTTTGTTTCAACGACGGGGTTCGGCTACTGACTGAAAATATTAGAATACTCGGCCTGACCCCATGATCCGCGGCGTCTTTCAAAAGAGGCGGCACCCACGCCCGCCGGGCGTGGCTGATCTGAGTCGATCGGCGATGAAGATTAAGATATTAGCCTGCTTCGTGATCCTGTTGTATGGCAGCGCGCTGACATTCGGGGCAGTTCTGCTCCAGGGCTTCGGCATGGCCATGTCTGGAATGAGTGCGAGCAGCACAGGAAGAAGCACCTCGCTATGGTCAATCTGGCCAACTCCTTTATTTTTTGTTCTCTCTGCGATCGCACCTTTTATCCCAAAAGGAAGGAAGAGGGCCTTCTTACTCGGTATCGCGCTTGCCTTGGCCGCCGTCCCCTCACTCTCGATATTCGGGACGAAGGATGGACTTTTTTTTATGGGAATGATCGCGGTGGCAGCAGTGCCCGTTTGGGTTCCCTTGCTGGCAGCTTTAGCAGACCCCTCCCAGCAGTCTGATGGCGCGATGCAATGAAGACCCGAACGGACGGGGTGGCGAACGGACGGGGGCAGGCCGCTAGATGCTATAATTAGGGCGCGAGCGAATCAGGCCTTCGAGTCGCGGCGGGCGAAACCATCGGGATCAAGCGGGACGTCCGCCGGGCGCCCCGCGCCGGCTCAGCTGCTCACCGGCGCGCTGGGGCGCGCGGCGCGCACGGAGTCGGCGATGGTCGTCGGCAGCGCCTCGGGCTCGCCCTTGTGCTGGTCGAACTTCATCGAGAGCGTCTTTGACACGCCGCGCTCCTGCATCGTCACGCCGTAGATGGCGTCCGCCGCGGCGATCGTGCTCTTGTTGTGCGTGATGATGATGAACTGCGAGTCGTTCACGAACTGCTTCAGCAGATTGGTGAAGCGGTGGATGTTCGACTCGTCGAGCGGCGCGTCGAGCTCGTCGAGCAAGCAGAAGGGCGACGGCTTCACCATGTAGAGCGCGAAGAGCAGCGCGACGGCGGTGAGCGTCTTCTGGCCGCCGGAAAGCAGCGTGATGCCCTTGAGCTTGGTGCCCGGGGGCTGGGCGACGATCTCGATGCCGCTCTCGAGCGGATCCTCGGCCGTCACCAGCTCGATCTCGGCCCGGCCGCCGCCGAACAGGATGTTGAAGGTGTAGGCGAAATTCTTCCGGATCTGCTCGAAGGTCACCTTGAACTGCTCGAGCGAGGTCTGGTTGATGTCGTCAATGGCCTTCAGCAGCTGCGCCTTGGCGTTGGCCAGGTCGTCGCTCTGGGTCTTGAGGAACTCGTAGCGCTGCTTCAGCTCGGAGTATTCCTCGATGGCCACGAGGTTCACGGCGCCCATGGCACCGAGGCGCTGGCGGAGCGCGTCCACCTCGGCCTTCACCTCGTCCCAGTTGGTGGAATCAAGCGCGGCCAGGTCGGCCTCGGTGGGCTCGCCCTTGTTTTCCTTCTTCCGGCGGCGTTTCGGCTTGGTCTCCGCAGGGGCGTCGTCAAGCGACGCCCCTACATTGGCGGAAGCAGCTTCTTCCTCCTCCTCCAAATCCAGGTCCTTCATGCCCTCGGGCTCGTCGTCGGCGTGCCACAGCAGCCTGCGCCAATCCTGGGCGGCGATGTCGGCCTGGAACTCGCGGGTGACCTCCTCGGTGAGGAACTGCACGCGGGCGCGGGTCTCGGCGACCTTGACCTCGTGCTTGGACAGCTCGGCCTGGGCGGAATCGGCCTCGGAGCGGATGGAGGAGAGCCCCTCCTCCACCGCGGTGATCTCCGCCTCGACCGTCGAAAGCTCGACGCGGATCTTCTCCACGTTCTCCTGCGCGACGGCGAGGGTCGTGGTGATTTCCTCGGCCCGGCGCGCCTGGCCGGCGCCCTGCTCCTCCAGCACGGCCACCTGCTCGGTCCAGGTCTCAAGCTCGATCTGCCGCTGGGTGATGAGCTCGGCCAGCTGCTCGCCCCGGCGCTCCATCTCCGTCAGGCCGCGATCAAGCACCTCGACCTTCTGCCGGCGCTCGGCCAGCTCGAGGCGGGCCTGGGCCAGGATTTCCTTCTTCTGGTCCCGGTCGGCGCGCTTGTCGGCGATGGCCGCCTCGGTGGCGGCGACCGTGTTCTTTTGCGCGGTGACCCCGGCCTCGGCCTCGCCGAGCTGGGCCTGGGCCTTGGCCAGGCGCGACAGCGCCTCGTCGTGGTCGCGCTTGAGATTGTTGAGCTCGTTCTCCATCCGGGCGAGCCGGTTGACGGCGTCGTCGTGCGCCTTCTGGGTGTTCTTCTCCTCGGTGTGGATGGCGGCCGCCGCCTGGGAGGTGGCGAGCACCTCCCGGCGCTTCTGCTCCAGCGTCTGCTCGGCCTCGGCGAGGGCGGCGTTGAGCTGGTCAATGACCGCCTTCTGGTCGTCGTGCGCCTGCGACTCGGCCACGACGGCCTTGCCGGTCTCGCGGATGTCCACCTCGCGCTGCACGATGCTGTTGGCCGGCTTTTTGTGATGGCCGCCGTAAATCAGGCCGCGGCGGTCCACGAGGTCGCCCTTGGCGGTCGCGACCATGAGGAAGCTGAACGCGGGATTCGCCTGCCAGAACTCGAGGAACGCACCCAGGTCGTCCGCCAGATAACACGCGGAAAGAATGGACGCAGCGGGGTGCGAGGACTCGAGGTTGGCGACGGCTTCGGTCGCGGGCCGCAGGCCGGCCGGCAGGTCGCTGCCGGCTGATTGCTGACCGCTGATCGCCGGAATCTGCAGGCACACGCTGCCGATCTTGTCGCTCTCGAGCTGGGCGAGGATTTTCTGCGCCGTGCCGAGGTCGGCGACTGCGATGGCCTCGACGGATGCGCCGAGGAGCGCCTCGACGGCCTTGGCGTATTCCGCGCGGACCTCAAGGCCCTGCGTGACCGGGACGAATTTTTGCTCGCCGAACAGCGCCGTGAAGCGGCCCTGGAGGATGGCCTTGGCGCCCTCGCCGAAGCCTTCCCACTTCTCCTGCAACTGCTGGAGCAGCTTCAGGCGCGCGGTCTTCTGGGCGAGATTGCGATCGATTTCCTGGAGCCGACGCTGGGCCTCGCGGAACTTGTGGGTGGCGTCCTGCAACGCGGCCTGGGCGGCCTGGGCCTCGTTGTTCGAGCGGCTCTGCTCGACGCGGGCCGCCTCGACGCGGGCGCGCACCTCGGACAGGGCGGCGGCGGCGCCCTCAACGGCGGCGCGGAGATCGGCGAGTTCCTGGGAAAGGGAGTCGAACTTGTTCTGGCTGGTGCGGGCGTCCACCTCGAGGCCGGAGCTCTCGGTGCGGTGGCGCGCCACGGCGCTCTCCAGTTGCAGGAGGTGGAACTTGTCCTGGCTGAGCTGCTGCTCGGCCTTGGTCAGCTCGCCCTCGGTGACGGCGAGCTCACGGTTGCGGTCCTGGAATACGGCGTCGGAGCTGCCGAGCATCGTCAGCTGCATCTGCTTGTCCTGCGCGCCGCTGTCCACCTGCGTGGCCAGTTCCCGGCGCTGCATCTCAAGCTCGGTCAGGTCGTCCTTGCCGGCGGCGAGGCGCTCGCCGAGGGCGGTGCGCTTGACCTGGGCCATGCCGGCGGCGTTCTCGGCGGCTTCCTTCTGGGAGCGGAGGTCGAACACGGCCTGCTGGGCATCCTGCACGCGCTGGCCGAGGAAATTGCGGAGGGTGCGGCCCTCGTTGAGCTTCACGCTGCGCTCCTCGAGCGTGGCGCGGCGGGTGTCGGCGGCCTCGCGCAGCGAGGCCACGCGGCCGTCGAGCTCGGCGAGCGCTGCACTGAGCAGGCCGAACTGGTGGCCGCTCTGGGCCAGCGCGAGGTGGCGCAGGCGGAAGTTGAGGCGCTTGTAGCGCATGGCCTTGGCCGCCTGGCGCCGCAACGAGCCGATCTGCCGGGCCACCTCGGCCACGACATCGGACACGCGGGAGAGATTCTGCTCGGTGAGGGCGAGCTTGTTCATCGCCTCGCGGCGCTGGCTCTTGTATTTCGTGATGCCGGCGGCCTCCTCGAACACCACGCGGCGCTCCTCGGGCTTCGACGACAGGATCTGGTCGATCTGGCCCTGCGCCATGATCGAGTAGCTGGTCCGGCCGACACCGGTGTCCATGAAAAGCTTGTGGATGTCCTTCAGGCGGCAGGGCTGGCCGTTGAAATAGTATTCGCCGCCGCCATCGCGGGCCACCCGGCGCATGATCTCGATCTCGTGGAACTCGCTGCCGAGCTGCTTCTCGCACTCGGTCATGACCAGCGCGACCTCGGAGAACTGGGCCGGCTTGCGGGTGTCGGCGCCCTCGAAGATGACGTCCTGCATCTTGCCGCCGCGGAGGGCCTTGGCGCTCTGCTCGCCGAGCACCCAGCGGATGGCGTCGGCGATGTTGCTCTTGCCGCAGCCGTTGGGACCGACGATGGCGGTCACACCGGGCTCGAAACTGAGGGTCGTGTTGTCGGCGAAGCTTTTGAAGCCGTGAAGTTTTAGCGCCTTAAGATGCATGCTGCTTAAAGGGCAAAATAGAGGCCGCGCATTTCCGCCGTGCAACGGAAAAAATGCCGCTTTCCCCTCTGAAAAGTTGCTCGCAAGGTCGTTTTTGGGCTGGCCAACCGGCCCGGACCACGCTGCGGCCATGATCGGCCGGAGCGCCGCGGCGTGGCCGGGTTCGCCCGCGTGCCGGACATGAGCAGCGGTGCCTGCGGCCGGGGAAGTTTATTTCCCACCCGGCTCCAGCCAGCGCCACAACGGCAGGCGGCGCAGCGCAGCCGCCAGCATCCAGCTGGCCCCGATCCCCGCCACCGTCACCAGCAGGGCCTTCGCCCAGCCGGGCAACCCCGCGCCCAACAGCGCAAATTGGAGCCAGACCACCACGGGGTAATGCACCAGATAGATGCCAAAGGCGTTGCGCGTCAGGCTCGTCGCCCAGCGTCCGGTCCAGTGCCCCCACCGGGCCAGGGTCGCCAGCAGGGCGAAGCTGGTCGCCGCGCCCGTCGCCACGAAGAGCACGGTCACCACGACATCAAGCCAGACGGCGGACCGACCCTGTCCCATGCGCGTCAGCCACCAAATCAGCGCCGCCACAAACACGACAAACACCCCGCCCGCCACGCCCTGCCACGCCTGCCAGCGCCGTGCCAGCACGCCGGCCCGCGCCATCCACTCGCCGGGTATGGCGCGGCCACCCGCCGCCAGCGCATAGCCAAAGAAGAAATACACCGCATACAACCCCACCCGGCTGCTCTGCACCGTGAACGGCCCCCACGCGGCCCAACTCGACGGATTCACCCAGTGCAACACCGGCAGGTAGGCGACCAACGCCAGCGCCCCCAGCGCGGCGCACGCGCGCACCGGCCCCACCCGGCACCACGCGCCCAGCGCCGACAACCGGGCCAAGGCCCCCGGCGCCCACACCTGCAAGCTTGCCGCGAGTCCGCTGAAGGCCAGCAGCACCCACAGGAACCAGGCCGGCCCCGCCGGCCAGATCCCCAGCGCGAGCCACCCATCCCAGAAACCCGCCCAGCTTCCGGCCCCGCCCGCTCGCAGCAGATACGCCGGATAATAAGCCAGCGGCGCCAGCACCGCCGCCGAGAGGACGAAAGCCCCGCCCAGCCGCATCGCGCGGTCGCGCAGGAACCGCCCCGCACCCTTCCGCACCAGGCTCGTCGGCACGAAGAGCCCCGCCAGCAGGAACATCAGCGCCATGAAAAACGAATCGTTCCACAGCGTGAACGCATCAATCACCGGCGCCCGCGACGCGTCCACGACCGGGAAGGCCGCCCAGATCAGATTCTCCCGGTTGAACGTCCCCGCCGGGGGCGCGTAGCGGTGATAGGCCAGCACGGCGTGGTGCGCGACCACGAGCAGCGTCACCGCCGCCCGCGCGAGGTCCAGCGCCACGTCGCGAGCGGAACCGCCCGCCGCCGGAGTTTCAGCAAGGCCGCGCACCCGCGCGGCAGAAGTAAGGATGGGTTTGGTCATGAAAATATTCTCCGGCCCGCCGGTTGCGTCCGGTTGGGAACAGCCGGGTGCGCGCACCAAGTCAGCGGCGGTCCGGCGGTGCCGGCCGGGGCGTTCCCAGCCGCCGCCGCACCGCCTGTGCGTAGAGCACCATGGGGACGATGACGGCGAGGGCGATGACGCCATAGACAATCATCTGGTTCTGCTGCGCGTTGGGATCCACGGCCAGCGCCAGCGCCGCCGGCGTGTTGGCGTGCTCGGCCAGCGCCACCGGGGCGTCCGCCGCCACGCGGGCGACGCCAAAGCCGTTGCTGCGCGCGACAAACCAGCCCAGCGCGCTGATCCCCGCATAGGCCTTCAGCCCCACCGCCATGCTGCCGATGGCAAGCAGGCCCACGCCAAATGTCCCGAGGCCGATCACGCCCAGGCCCACCGCGCCGACCGCCAGAAAACCCACGGCAAACGCGCCCACGCTCACCGGCGCCACCGCCCAGCCACCCCAGGCAAAGAGCAGCCCATACGCCCGGTCGCCCCCGGCAATCCAGCCGAAGACCGGTCCCTCCCCCTCATCGGGCGACGCGAAACGCACGTGCACCAGCGGCACGCCGAAAAGTGCCGCGCGGCTGCGGTAGGTCCCCGCGCGGGAGCCCACCCGGTCGCGCTCCGCCTGGAACGATGCCGGGTGCAGGCGCCGCTCCTCGGAGCGCAGCCGCCGAAAACAGGCCATCAGCCGCACGATCGCGACCGGCCAGGCCACGATGAAGACCACAATCGCCGCCTGCGCGGCCACCGCCAGCACCGCGCGCTGTTCCCACCACCGCAGCGCCGCCACGCGCAGTCCCCAAATCGCGCCGATGAAGGCCAGGCAGCCGAAGAACACCACCGCCGTCGTCACAACCACGAGCCGCCGTTCGCGGCCCGTGCGGGCCTGATCCAGCCCCACGCGCAGCTGCAGCACGGTCGAGACCACGCCCGAGGCCGACGCGAGCACCGCGGCGAGCCCGGTGGTCTTCGCCGCCATGCTCCCATGCGCGACCACCGCCGCGCCGACCCCGGCGGCCTTCGCGGGCACGGGCAGCAAGGCCGGCAGCGCCGCCAGCACGCCGAGCGTGAAGGCCTTGCCCGGAGTCGTGCGCGCCAGCGCGCCCTCGACAAACGCGAGTGCCTGCTCCTGCAGCAGCTTGCGCCCGCGCGCGAGGCGCTGCTTCACGGCGTCCTCCGTCAAATCAAGCTCCCCCGCCACGTGCTCGATCGAGCGGTTCTCCCGGTAATACAACACCAGCGGCTCGCGATAGGTTTCCGGCAATTGCGCCAGCGCGCGCCACAGGAGGCGCTGCTCCTCCTCATGCCCGACCTGCTCGGGCACCGGCAGATCCGTGGTCGCGACGCCCTCGGCCGCCTCCATGCCGGCGGCCGCACGCATCGTGGAGCGGTCGCGATCCCGGTGCAGGCGTCCGAGCTTGTGCCGCAGGATGCCGCACAGCCACGGCCGCAGTTTCGCGGGCTCCTGCAGGCGTCCCATCTCGCTCCAGGCAACAATGAACGTCTCCTGCGCCACGTCCTCGCTTTCACTGAGGCTCCCGGTGGCGGCATAGGCCAGCGAGCACAACAGCCGCTGATAACGTTCCACGATGCGCGCGAAGGCCGCGCGCTCCCCCGCCCGGCACGCCGCCACCAGGTCCGCGTCGCTCGTGGCGGGATCAAGCAGGGCTGGCGTTCGGGAATTCATGGCGGTTTCCCAATAGTGCCAACTTTCCGCACCGAGGTGACAGACTATTTATGATCCCAGGGGAATTTGACCTGTGACTCAGCCTATTTTCCAAGCAACGACCATGCCTGCGGGCCAGTCAGCTATTTCGTCTCAATGCCCCGCATGCAAAGCCCGTTTCACGAATTCGGGCACGGCCAATCCAGCTTGGGCCGCATCCGACTTCAAGCGTTCATAGTGCGCTACGTCCGCGCCCTGCCAAATCAAGTCCACCCGCCGCAATTGCTGCATGGCCGCATGAGTGTGATGCTCAGGATGAGCCCAATAGCAGGTCAGACAGATTTCACGCTTCTTCAGGCTCTTCCAGTTTTCACAATGCTCGCAGGACCAGCTTTTGGCACGGTTGGCCGAACCGCTGAGCAGCATGAACTCATCGGGATTCATGGTTTTCGATTCCCCGCCCACCTCGAACGGCACACGGTGATCGATCTGCAATGCAGCCTCCGGCATCTCCTCGGCGTAGATGAAACAGCGGCAGCCATATTGCCGAATGAGCGCATCTTTGATCTGCTTCGACAGCCCGGTGCGTCCGTCCGACCTGCGAACCCGCACCGTTTTCGGATCTCCAAAGCGGTAGGCCGCGATCTTCCGTCCATCCGAACCACGAACGGAGATGCGCTCCAGCGGAATGCCGTGCTCCTTCACATCACGCGCCGCGCGAGGCGGATGGTTGTAGCCGTATCTGTCCTTCAGCTCCTCGGTGGTGATCTGCCCGTGCTTGAGGATGTGGGCGATGACTGTCTTGGGGCGCTTTGCCGTCACCGAACGACACAATTTCAGGAACGCGGCGGGAAGCTGAACCTTGGCGGGCATTGCACTCAGAAAAGCACGGATTGCACGCTGCGTTGCCGCTTGATTTGCCGGGTTAACTGGCCCGTCGCAGCAGCCAGGGTCGGCGAAAGATACAGTGATTCAATCGTCTGCTCATCCCGGCCAAGCAATGTCGCCTGGGTGGACCGGCCGGCTTCGAGTTCAATTCGCGCCAGTTGCAGATATTCCGGCAGCGGCGTGCCGTGTGACTTGTCACCCGTCCTTCCATCGTAACTCACCACATAGCGCAGGCCGCGACTGTTCAGCTGATCCAACGCCAGCACGAAATCCTCGAGGGAAAGTCCGGCGAGATACCGCGAATCCCTCTCTCCCGAGGTGCCCTGATACGGCGGATCCATGTAGATCAGGTCCTCCGGTTCAGCGGCGGCCAGCACATCGCGAAAATCATGCGAGGTGACGACGGTTTTCCCGCGCAGCAGGAGCGAGACCGCCATGATGTTGCGGCGCATTGTCTCCGGCCTGGTTCCCAGGCGGCGTTTGTCCGGGCTCTGGTTGAACAGGCCCTCACTGTTGTAGCGGACGGCCCCTTTGATGCAACGGGTCAGCAAATAGAGAAGCAGCTTGGGATTGCGCGTGCGGTTGAACTGTTCACGGACGGTGTAGAAATGCTCCAGCGCATCAACCGCGTCGTCCCGCCAGAGGTCGTGATAAGCGTCCGCCAATTCCTCCGGACGGTTGATCATCGCGTTTAGCAGCTCGGCCAGCGGCTGATTTAGGTCGTTCAGCCAAAACCGGCTCGCCTGTCCGCGTGCGGCGCAAGCCAGCGACATCGCGCCGGAGCCGGCAAACGGCTCAACCAACCGACGGAATTTGCCTGGCAAATACGGCAGGATCATCGGCGCCAAAGCCCGCTTGCTTCCCTGATATTGGAACGGCTGGGGAATGATCACGCGGCCATTCAATTGACGCCCGCCCCAGCGGCAAGCACTCACTTATGATCCCACGGCAGGTGGACCTTCAGCTTCGGGTATTTCCAGATGCGGACTTCCTGGAACATCTTGCCGGGATTCAGGATGCCGCGCGGGTCGAGGGCGCGTTTCACGGCCTGCATGGCGCGCACCTGCGCCGGGTTGTGCTGGAGGCGCAGGAAGGGCGTCTTGGCCAGGCCGATGCCGTGCTCGCCGGAGATGGCGCCGCCCAGGCTGACGACCGTCTCCATGAGGGTCTGCACCGCCGCCTCGGCCGCCCGCGTCTCGGCCGGGTTGTCGCGGTGATACATGATGTTCACGTGCAGGTTGCCGTCGGCCAGGTGCCCGAAGGTGGGGATGGGCAATCGCGACTGCTTCTTCAGCCGCGTGATGAAGCGCGCGAACTTCTCGTAGTGGCGCATCGGGACAACGATGTCCTCGTTCAACTTCGCGTCGCCGAGCTCGAACATCGCGCCCGAGCACTTGCGGCGCACGGCCCACAGCTCCTCGACCTCGGCCCGGTTGGTGGCCTCGCGGAAGGCCACGGTGCTGGTCTGCGCCCAGGCTAGCACGTCCTGCTTCAGGTCGTCCACCTCGGCGAGCGAACCCGCCAGCTCCAGCAGAATGACGGGCCGGCCTGCCTGCCCCGGGAAAACGGTCCTGCCGGTCGCGCGCTCGGCGCAGAGCACGCTCTCGCGGTCGAGGAACTCGCAGATGGCCGGCTGCACGCGCTGCCGGAAAAGTTTTTTCGCCGCGCCCAGCGCCGCGGTCTCGTCCGCGAACGCCGTCAGCAGCGTCCAGCGCGCCGCCGGCATCGGCACGAGCTTGAGCACGGCGCCGGTCACGACACCGAGCATGCCCTCGCTGCCGATCCACAGGTCGCGCAGGTTGAAACCGGCGGCGAACTTCTTGGTCGCCGTCCCCCACTCCACAAACTCGCCCGTCGGCAGGAAGCCGCGCAGGGCGATGACAAAGTCGCGCGTCACGCCGTATTTGCCGCCGTGCATGCCGCCGGCGTTGCAGGCGATGTTGCCGCCGATGGTGCAATATTCCTTCGATGACGGGTCCGGCGGGTAAAACCAACCCTGCGCCGCCGCCGCGCGCTGGATGGCAGCGGTCGTGGCTCCCGCCCCGGCGTGCGCCAGGCCGGCGTCGGCGTCGATCTTCACCGCCTGCAGCTTCCGCATGTCGATGACCCAGCCGCCGCGCACCGGCGCCGCCGAGCCCATCAACGTCGTGCCCCGCCCGCGCACCGTGACCGGCACGCGATGCTGGTTCGCCAGCGTCAAAACCACCCCGAGGTCCGCTTCCGCGCGGGGCGTGACGACGGCCGCGGGCAGGAAGGAAATCTTGCTGCTGTCGAAGGATGCCGCCCAGCAGCCCTGCGTGGAAGTGTCCACGCGGGAGCCGAGGCGGCGCTTCAGGACGGCAGTGGCAGAGGCGAAATTTTTCATTAGCGAAACACCCAGCAAACCCGCCCAGACCGCGAGGGCAACCTCACATGACAGAGCCCGTGAAAGTTTCGCTTTGAATGCACCCTCCCGCGGGTCTTGAGTGCGGCTATCGCCATGACCCGCGTCCTCCTCACCACCACCTCCTTTCAAGACACGCCCGGCATCCATCACGACATGCTGGCCAAGGCCGGCTTCGAGATCGTCCGCGAGCGCGGCCCGCTTTCCGAGGCGCGCATGCTCGAACTCGCCGGGCAGTTCGACGCCTACCTCTGCGGCGACGATGCCATGACGCGCGCCGTCATGGAGAAGTCCCTGCCCCGCCTGAAGGTCATCTCCAAATACGGCATCGGCCTCGACAAGATCGACCTCAAGGCCGCCACCGACCTGAAGTTGCCCGTTCTCTTCACCCCCGGTGTCAACCACACCACGGTCGCCGAGCACACTTTCGCCCTCCTCCTCGCCGTCGTCCGCAACCTCGTCGTCGAGGCCAACCACGTCGCCGCCGGCCGCTGGACGCGCATCACGGGCAACGAGCTCTGCGGCAAAACCCTCCTGCTCGTCGGCCTCGGCCGCATCGCCAAGGAGGTCGCCATCCGCGCGCGCGCCTTCGGCCTCCGCGTCATCGTGTTCGCCAACTACTGGGAGGAGGACTTCGCCCGCTGGCACGGCCTCGAGCGGGTCGAGGAGCTCGACGCGGCACTCAAGGAAGCCGACTTCGTCTCCCTCCACACCAAGCTCACCGAAAAGACCAAGGGGCTCATCGACGCCCGCCGCCTCGCCCTGCTCAAGCCCGGCACGGTCATCGTCAACACCGGCCGCGGCGAACTGATCGAGCTCGCCCCGCTCGTCGCGGCTATCAAGGCCGGCAAGATCCGCTACGGCGCCGACGTGCTCGACCAGGAGCCGCCGCCCGCCGACCACCCGTTGCTCGGCCTGCCCGGCACCGTGCTCACGCCGCACATCGGCTCGCGCACCCACGAGAGCGTGCAGCGCCAGGCCTCGTGCGCGGTCGAGAATCTCACGCGCTTCCTCGCCGGCAAGGAGCCCATCGCGAGAGCGGTCTGAAATCAGAAATTCAGAAACCACGAAGCCATGAAATTCCTGGGTTCTTGGCTTCTGAATAAATCCTTCAAAGTCTAACCCGAATATGCCCGAACAATTCCACATCGTCCCCGAGTCCCAGCACAACGCCCTCGTCCAGGCCGCCTACCAGCACCGCGGCTTCCACGCCGACGAGGCCGCCGAGGGTGCGCGCTTCTGCGCCGAGGCCTCGCGCCACGGCATCCGCACGCACAACGGCATCAAGGCCCTCCACCTCGACCACCTCTTCGGCTCCGGCTCGAAGGGCTGCGTGCCGGGCGTGCAGATCGTCGAGCGCCCCTCGAAGTTCGCGGCCGCCAAAATCTGGAACGCCAACCGGAAGCTCGGCCAGTCCACCGCCTACCGCGCCATGGCCGAGGCCATGCGCCTCGCCGACCAATACGGCGTCGGCACCGTGTCCGTGGACAACGCCTTCCATTATCTCTGGGGCGGCGGCTACGTGATGGATGCCGCGAGCAAAGGCTACATCGCCTACACCAACTGCACCGCGGCGCTTGCGGAGGTCGTTCCCTTCGGCGGCAAGTTCCCCACCCTCGGCACCAACCCGCACTCCTGGGGCTTCCCGACCACCGACGCCGTCGGCTACCCGATCGTCATCGACTGGGCCACGTCCGTCGTCGCCATGGGCCGCGTCCAGCAGCTCAAGCGCGAGGGCAAGCCGCTCCCGCCGCTCGCCGCCGTGGACAAGGACGGCAACCCGACGACCGACCCGAACCTCGCCACGTCGCTCCTGCCCTTCGGCGCGCACAAGGGCTACGGCCTCTCGCTCATCAACGAGATCGTCGGCGGCTTCATCGGCGGCTCGCTGCCGACCATCCGCAACCGCTGGGACCAGGTCGGCGCCGGCGACAAGGGCACCTGCTGCTTCTTCTTCCAAGTCATCCACCCCGACGCCATCAGCGGCGGCGCCTTCGCCCAGGGCCGCAACCAGTCGCAGAACGTGAAGGCCGTCATCGCCGACGTGCTCGGCCACGGCAACGAGAAGTCCATGCTCCCCGGCCAGCTCGAGGCCACGTGGGCCGCGCACACGGCGAAGGCCGGCGGCCTGCTCTTCAGCGCCGCCGAGGTCGCCGCCTTCAACGAACTCGCCACCGAGGCCCGGCAGCCGCTGTGGAAAGCCGAGTCGTTCAAGACGGTGACGATCTGAGGCGGAAAAGGTAGGGCGGCTTATCCTTAAGCCGCCGCGGCGCGTTAGGGAGACGCGCCCCACTCGCTCGAATCATTCCGGCGCGGCGATGCGATAGATGTCCATCGCCTTGCCGTTCATCGGCACCGCCGACGCCGTGCGGCGAAAACCCGTCTGCTCCAGCACGCGCACCGACGCCGCGTTGGCCGGTTCCACGAAGGCGATCACGCCGGTCAATCGCGCGATGTCGAACGCATGCTTCACCGCCGCAGCCGCGGCCTCCGCAGCGAGGCCCTGTCCCCAGAACTTGAGGTTCAGGCGATAGCCGAGCTCGAGTTCGTTCACGTCCACGACGGCGCAGCGCTCGAGCCCGCAGTAGCCGACGAACTCGCCGCCGTCGCGGTCGAACAGCGCCCATTTGCCGAAGCCGAGTTCGCGATAGGTTCGTTGGAACCCCGCCAACACCTCGCGACTCCCGTCCAGGTCGCGCGGCCCCTGCCACGAATACTGCATGACCTTGGGGTCGGCCAGCAGCCCGGCCAGTTCCGGCAGGTCCGCCTCGCCAAATTCGCGGAACACGAGCCGAGGCGTCTCAGGCAGGAGCATCGCCTTTTTTCCATTCCACATTTCCGGGCTCTTCATTCCAACGGCAA
>Ga0268298_10004379_pt1 | contig 13822 bp, 14 predicted proteins | sample WWTPWeurt_MetaG_FD_194462 | JGI IMG/M metagenome (GOLD analysis project Ga0268298, IMG submission 194462) | Activated sludge microbial communities from WWTP in Nijmegen, Gelderland, Netherland - WWTP Weurt | ecosystem: Engineered > WWTP > Aerobic digester > Activated sludge | place... | reverse complement strand
GCACAGGCGGCGGCGGCGCGGGCTTGTCGTCGGTGACCTTCGAACGAGGCGACGGCGCAGGCGGGGGGGTCTCGGGGAGATCGTTCGTCACGAGCGGTGGCGAAACGTAGCGCAACGCGGGCGAGCGGCGTGAAAACAGGCGCCCTTCGATCTTCCGCGCGAAATGAGCAAGAGGGTCGGTCGTCCGTTCTCGGTGGGGTTCGCGCGTCAGTGGAGGGTGTGCCACTCACCGTTGTGCTCGACCTTGGGGACGTCCGGATCGCGGGGCACGTGGATCGCCGCGTCGCGTCCACGGCCGGCGGAGAGGCGCGCGGCGACGGCGATCTTCGCAGGGGCTCGCACGGGCTTCGGGGCGACGACGGGACGCTCGCGACGAGCCCGCGCCGCGAGGGCAGCGACGAGGCGGGCGCGGCGAGCTCGCGCGATCGTGATCCACGCGGCGGAGAAGATCCCGACGGCCGCGAGGAGCACGACAAAGACAGGCACGAACGCGTAGCGGCGCGCTCGATCCTCGCTCCATCGAACGTCCACGGCCGCGCGATCGGGGACGTCGAGGGCCGCGACGACAGCGCGATCGAAGGGCTCGCCGTCACGCACGCGGCGGAGCGTTCGCGCGAGCGCGGGCTGCGCGGATTTACCGTCGCGCGCGCCGACGAGGAAGCGAACGAAATCGGCCGACTGCGCGTCCGCGAGCTCGCCTTGATCGGCCTCGGGGGACAGCTCATCGAGCGCGAGGAACCGGCCGAAGATCGCGGCGTCCACGAGCGTGCGCGCGCGCTCGAGATCGGCTCCGGCCGCGATGTAGCGCGCGAAGCCTTCGTGAAACCAGGAAGGCAACGCCGCGCCCCCGGAGGCCTCGTCGAGGGCGATGTGAGCGAGGCCGTGCGTGAGGGCCGCCTGCACATCGATCGGCGACGATCCCGGGGACACGACGCTCATCACGACGAGCCGAGGCTCGAAGAAAGCGATCGTCGCGACAGAGGCGGGCACCTCCCCGGGCGACAGGATCACCATCTCCGCGGGCACGGCCGCGACGCGCACCTCGACGCGACGGAGCACGTCCGCGCCCGTCAGCGCGGCGAGCGTCGCGCGGTTCGCCACGACGCGCTCGAAGAGGGGGTGAATGCGCTCGCGCGTGGACGGGTGGTACGCGAACCGGATGCCGTCCTGATCGAGCACGCGATAGTCCGCGGGCAACGGCGGCGGCTCGATCGATCGCTTCGCCGTCGTGAGCGGAGCGTCCGCGGGACGAGGCACATCGGCGAGCGCGGCGGCGGGCCTCTGTCCACCCTCAGGTGCCGCGCGTGCGATCCCCGGAGAGAGGGCCGCCACGAGGGCGAGCACGATCCCCAGGAGAGCGCGGAGCGAGCGGGATCGCCGCTCGTTCGCGAGGGACATCGCAGCGCGGATCGCCCAGGATCGCCGGGCGTTCGCGAGGGACATCGCAGCGCGGATCGCCCAGGATCGCGGGGCGTTCGCGAGAGGTGTGAGCGCGCGGCTCCCGGAGGACGCGCGCCGCTTCACGGCGAGACTCTGCCTTGAAGCCGAAGGCCCGCGGCGTCCCCTTGCGACTGCGACACGGCGAAGACGACGACGCCCGCCGTCACGACGACGCCGATGCCGGCCCACGTCCACGGGGACGTCCAGAACGAGCGCGAAGGCTCTTCTTTCTTCGGCGCGAGCGGGCCCTTGGGAGCGTCGGTGGCGTCGGCAGAAGGCGTGGTGGTGGGCGCCGGAGGCTTGGGAACGAAGGCGGCGAGGATCGGGGCGATGCCGGCCCACTTCACGCGCGAGGTGCCGTCGGGCTGCGCCTCGATCGTGGCCGAGAGCTCCACGGGCTCGTACGCGGCCTTGACGACGGACAGGACGCGCGCCGTCGGCTTGCCGTCGCGGATCACCACGGGGATGACCAAGAGGGCGCCCAGATCGGCGCCGAGCGACGCGAAGAGTCGACGCGTGACGGCGTCGTTGTTCGATGCCTGCGCGGCCTTCCGGACCTCGGCGATCTCGGTGAGCTTGGGCGTCCCCGTCGCGAGCGAGGCCTCCCCGACGAGCACGCGCGCCGTGGCGTCGTCGATCCGAGGGCGCAGCGCTTCGTTCGAATACAGGTCTCGCGCGAGGGCCCTCGCCGCGGGGATCGCGTCGTCCGAGATCGCGATCACGATCGCCCCGTGAGGCGCCGCCGGTGTCGGCGCCGACGAAGGCTGCGAGGAGGCAGATCCAGACGGCGCAGCTCCACTTGGAGCAGGTGCCGTCGACGGGGGCGAAGGCGGAGCTTGCGACGCTGTCGGCGCGGCCCCGCCAGGTGCGACCGGTGGAGGAGACGCGGCAGACGCGCTCGGCGCTGCGGGCGACGTGCTGGATGCGGCCGATGCGCTCGGTGGAGCGGCGCTGGCCGGCGGAGCGTCGGCCGAAGCCGAAGGTGCGGTCGCCGTCGCGAGGAGGGCGGTCAGCACGAGGACGAGGCGACGGCGAATGCGCACCGGAGAGACCTTAAGCGATTTCTGGAGACTATTTCATCACAGAGGCACGGAGGTCGCGGAGGTTTTGGATCTCAGACTCTCCGGGCGATCTGGGACAAAAAAAATCTCCGTGCGCCTCCGTGATCTCTGTGTCTCCGTGGTGAAGAAAGCTTCCGCACGTCGCTCTTGAGCAGCGTTGGGGCTAGCCGGGACTAGCCGAGCAGCTTGCGCCTGTGCGTCGCGACCCACGGCGAGAGCCCCGCCGCGGCCTCCGCCTGCGATCCCGCGTCCTGGGCCGTTCGACGCTCGACGCGCGACGCAGCGATCGCGATCGCCGCCGCGAGGACCGCTCGATCTTCGGCGGGCACGTCGTGGTAGCCGAGCAGCTCCTGCGCGTGCTCCTGGATGAAGCCCGTGTGGTAGCGACCCGCCGCGAACTCCGGGTGAGCGAGCAGCTTCTCGTGGAACGTGAGGTTGCTCTTGATGCCGGTGATCACGTATTCCGACAGCGCCCGGCGCATCTTCGCGATGGCGCGCGGACGGTCCGGGGCCCACACGCTGAGCTTGCTGATGAGCGGGTCGTAGCTCGACGGCACCGTCGCGCCTTCGTAGAAGCCGCTGTCGTCGCGGACCCACGGACCCGCGGGCGTGCGGAGCTGCTTCATCGTGCCGGGGCTCGGGAGGAATCCGACAGGATCCTCGGCGTAGATGCGGCACTCGATCGAGGCTCCGCGCCGCGTGACGTCGTGCTGCGCGAAGCCGAGCGGCTCCCCCGCGGCGACGCGCACCATCTCGCGCACGAGATCGAAGCCCGTCGTCCACTCGGTGATCGGGTGCTCGACCTGGAGGCGCGTGTTCATCTCGAGGAAGTTGAAGCTCCCGTCCTCGCCCACCAAGAACTCGAAGGTGCCCGCGGAGAAGTAGCCGACGCTCAGCGCGCCCTTGACCGCGATCTCGCCGATCTTCTGCACCGTCTCAGCGCTCACCGCGGGCGACGGCGACTCCTCGACGACCTTCTGATGGCGCCTCTGGATCGAGCAGTCGCGCTCGAAGAGGTGGACCATGTTCCCGTGACGATCGCCGAGCACCTGGATCTCCACGTGCCGCGGCCGAACGATCGCCTTCTCGATGTAGACCGTCCCGTTGCCGAACGCGCGCACCGCCTCGCTGCGAGCGCGCTCGAGCGCGGGGATCAGATCCTCTTCCTTGTGCACGAGGCGCATGCCCTTTCCGCCGCCGCCGTGCGCCGCCTTGAGCATCACGGGGTAGCCGATGCGCGCGGCCGTCGCGCGGGCCTCGTCGTCGGTGTCGGCGCTCCCGCCGGGCGTGATCGGGACGCCTGCCGCGACCATCTTCGCGCGGGCCGCCGTCTTCGATCCCATCGCGTCCATCGCGCTCGCGGGCGGCCCGATGAACGTGATCCCGGCCGCTTCGCAGGCGATCGGGAGCTCGCGGTTCTCGGAGAGGAAGCCGTACCCGGGGTGGATCGCGTCCACGTTCGCCTTCTTCGCGACGTCGATGATCTTGTCGATCCGCAGGTAGCTCTCGGCCGCGGGCGCGGGGCCGATGGGATACGCCTCGTCCGCGGTGCGCACGTGGAGGCTCGCGCGATCGACGTCGCTGAAGACAGCGACCGAGGCGATGCCCATCTCATGGAGCGTGCGCGTGATACGAACGGCGATTTCGCCGCGATTGGCGATGAGGACTTTGCGGATCACGCGTCACCGTTACCACTACGCCGCGTGCGCCTGAAGGGTGCCTGTCACGAGATCGATCGCGCACGCCGCGTCCTCCTCGGAGAGCACCCCTGTCTCGCCTTCGAGGACGGCGATGAGCGCGAGGCGCCGGGCCGGGCGCAAGACGATGCGCGCCCCCCCGCAAGCGCGGCACACGAGCCCGCCTTGGGCCGCGTCGATGCACGCGGTGGCCCCCGGCTCACAAGGTCGACCGCAGCGCACGCACGAGGAGAGCTGGAGGCCCCATCCGGCGCTCTGGAGCAGGCGCAGGCCCATCTCCCCGAGGCGCGAGCGCGCGACCACCGGATCGGGATCCGCGTCGAGGTCTTCGAGGAGCGAGTTGATGTCGTCCCAGAGCATCGGCTCCGCGACGCGCGGGGGGCTCGCTCGCCGCACCCACTGGAGCGCGGTGCTCGCGATCTCGATGCGATCGAGCGATCCGAGGAGCCCCAGCCGAGGGCGCGCGAGCGCCGCCTCCACGAGGTTGCCCAGGTCGGCGCCGGGGCGCTCTTCGAGGGTGATCCGGAGCAGATGGAGCGGCTCGAGCACGCCGAAGCGCTTCGTCGATTTGCGCGCTGCCCGAGCGATCGCGGAGACGACGCCGCGCGCCTCGGTGAAGAGCGTGACGACCGCGTCCGACTCGCCGTAAGGCACCTTGCGGAGGAGCAGCGCGTCCGTCGCGAATCGCTCGCCGGCCGATCTCCGCGGTCGTCCGGAAACGGATCGGGAGTGCGCCGTTTTCGCGCTCACGTGCGTCTTCTTTTTTGTGGGGACAGCGAGCCGGATCGCCGCGGGAGACTCAGACGACGAGGTCCTGCGAGGGGCTCGACGGAGCCTGCGAGAGCTCGGGCGGCAGATCGTGACCGCGCGGACGGAGCACGAAGCTCAGGGCCAGCGTGAACAGGATGAGCAGCAACACGAAAGCGATCGCGACGCCGAAGCGCTTGCCCTGGGGCCTCTTCTCGGGGGCGGCGATGGGGAGCGGCGTGACGTGGGCCACGCGGCGGCTCGCCGTGTATCGAGCGAGGACATCTTCTGGAGGCAGCAAGAGCGCGCGCGCGTAGGCCCGCAGGAACCCGCGGACGAAGACTTCACCGGGGAGGTCATCGAAGTGATCGCCTTCGATTCGCTCGATCGAAGCGACGGGGATGCGAGTCGCCCTGGAGACTTCTTCCAGGCTCATCGCCCGCGCTTCGCGGGTGCGCTTGAGGTAGCGGCCAACCGAGTCCATTTTCACCCGTTCGTGGTCGTTTCCGGGACCATCTGCCCTTTCCGGCCCTCGAGGAGCCGGCGCCTTGCGTCTTCCGTGAGCGTTACTTCATCTTCGCTAGCCGCTCCGCGCAGTCCTTGCCGATGGCTGTGCTCTTGTCGATCGACACACACTTCGTGAGGTCCTCGCGGACGAGATCTGGAGGGCCGACTTTTGCACCGACTCGAGCCCTCGCGTCAAAAGCATCTTGCAAGCGCTGACACTCCGGGGCGGCGGTCTCGACGGCCTTCGTGAAGGCGTCGTGCGCGGCCTTGAAGTCGTTCTTGCCCTCGTAAGCCAGCCCGAGCCGATAAGCCCCCACGCAGAAAAGCGGCTGCGCGGCGAGCGAGCGGCGCAGGGCGTCGATCGCCTCGTCGAAGTTGCCGAGCTTCAAATAAGCCCAACCGAGGTTGCCCCACGCGCTCTCGGGCGAGTTGTAGAGGATGTCGTTCGCGAGCGGCCGCAGCACGCTGACGGCCTCTTCGAAGCGCTTCTCGTGCACGAGGATCACGCCGAGCATGTTCTTCGCTTCGCGCTGCTCGGGGTTCGCCTCGATCGTCTTGCGGGTGAACCTCTCGGCCTCTTCGTAGCGACAGTCGCTCGAGCCCGCGTCGCGGATGCAGAACTCGAGGTACACGCGGGCGGCGAGGAACGCGGCGTCCGCGTTGGCTTCGTCGAGATCCACAGCCTTTTGCGCGTGCGAGAGCACGTCGCGCATCTTGCCGAGCCGGTACGACTCCTTCGCGAGATCGTACTCCGCGAGCGACTGCGCCTCCGGAGACTGCGCCGGGTTCGAATTCGTCGAGCTGCAAGCGGCCACGCCGAGCGCGACCACCATCGAAGGAGCCAGAGCTGCGATGGAACGCGCGAAAGGCCCGACCGCCGTGAGGCGCCGCGCCCGCCGCTTCCATCCACTCTGGAATCCGTCGGACATCGATCTCGAAACCTGCGTGGTGGGATGGGTCCCTTTCAGGATCCACCGGCCCGGGGTCGACGAGGCACCTCCGAGCGGCCGATGACGCACTGCGAAAAGTATCGCAATGACGCCGGTATGGAGCGGGAGCTACCTTAGGCGTCACGGAGCGTCAACCCGAACGTCCGTGCCGTAGGCCGATTTCTTGACAAGAAAAGATCGTCATGGCAGCGGCCGCCCGGCCGCCACTGGGGGACGAAGTCCCTACGTTGCGGCAGCCACTGGGGACGCAGTCCGACGTTGCGGCAGCCGCTGGGGCACGCCGCCCCGACGATCCGAAAAGGTGGGGAGATCAGGCGATCAGCGTGGGGGGAGCGATCACTGGCAGGTGCCGTCGGCGCCGCACATCTGATCGAAGCAGCAGAACATCGCGTCGTTGCACGGCTGACCGGCGAGCCCGCAGGTGGCCGGGATGGCGTTGCCGTCGATGTCCGTGAAGTCGACGAAGCAGCCGCCGCCGATGCAGACGCCTTCCGCGCAGTCGAGCGCCGGCGAGCAGAACTCACCGCCGTTCTCGGGACCGATCGTCGTCGCCAGCGTGCACTGACCGCTGCCGCCGCAGATCCCGGTGCAGCAGTCGGTGTCCACCGAGCAGCTCAGGAAGTCGGGCGTGCAGACCGGGACCGTCGTCGTGGTCGACAGGGTCTCGGTCGTCGTGGTCGTCCACGTGTCGGTCGTCGTGGTCGTCCACGTGTCGGTGCCACCACCGGCACCACCAGTGCCCGTGTCCGTGAACGTCATCGTCGTCGTGCCGGTGTCCGTGAACGTGTCGGTGGTCGTGCCCGTGTCCGTCCCTGTCGTCGTGCCGCCGCCGGCTCCGCCCGTGTCCGTGTTTGTGATGGTGGTGGTGCTCGTCGTCGACGTGCTCGTCGTGCCACCGCCGGCTCCGCCCGTGCCGGTCCCGGTGCCGGTTCCAGTTCCGGTTCCAGTTCCAGTTCCGGTCCCACCGCCTGCGCCACCACCGCAGCCACCGTCATCGTGACCACCGCCGTGATCGTGGCCGTGGCCGTGACCGCCGTCATCGTGGCCGCCGCCATCGTGATCGTCGTCGTCGTCGTCATCTCCGCACTTTCCGAGGTTGTCCCCGTGAGCGAGGTGGGCGGCGACGGCCGAGCTGTCGACGGTGATCGTGTGCGCGTTCCCGGGGTTGCCCGGCGGGACGTGACACAGAGTCACCTTGTGGTCCTTCTTGGATTCCTTCTTCCCGCCGAGGGCCTGAAGGGCGGGGGAATCGTCAGTGCTTTCAGTCTGCTGCGGCGCACAGCCGCTCGCGACCAAAGCAAGCGCGGCTGTTACACCGAACCAAGCGAGCTTGCGAATCATGAGGTTCTCCACGGTTAGGTACGTGGCGCGAACGCTCACTGACTCAGCGGTGATAATAGGATGTTAACGGCCCGATCGCGAAGAACGCAAGCGCGCTTTGGGTCCGGCGCTTCGATTTCTGTCGGACCCGACGGAGGCGTCACTTTTTCTGTTTTTTCGAGGGCTTCTGCGACACTCTCTAGCAGAAACCAGGGGTGCGCCTTAGGGCCCAATTCGGCCCGTCTCAGCCTGGAACAGGGGAGTGCGCACTCCCGCTCACTCGTGTGCGCTCGTGTGCTGTCGTACGGCTTCGAGAGCAGGTGCGCCCACTCAGGCACACTCATTCCGAGTCGCCGCGCAGCTCGTCCTTGACACCGAGGAGCGAATACAGCCTTCGGAGCGCCTCGAGGTCCGGGATCTCGAGGCGCTCGTCGGTGACGCGCACGTACTGCCCCTCGCGGAGCTGCTGCACGGCGCGCTTCACCGTGTCGACGTCCACGCCCACGCGCGTCGAGAGCTCCATCGGCGAGATCGTGAACGCCGTCACGGGGCCGCCCGCCCCTTGATCGCGAGCCTGCTGCGCCAGCTTGAGCAGCGCGCTCACGACCTTCGACTGCGTGTCGGTGAGCATCATGATCTCGATCTGGTCCTCGGCGTCGCGCAGGCGCCGCACGAGCTGCTGCACGATCCGCGCGGCGATCTCCGGGTTCTTCTGGAGCAGGTTCGAGAGCGTCGCCGCGTCGAGCGCGAGGGCCTGCCCCGCGGACACCGCGATGGCCGTCGACGATCGCGTCGCGCCGGCCATGAGCGCCGACTCCCCGAAGAGATCGCCCGCCTTGAGCACCATCAAGCTCCGCTCGACGCCTCGCACGCGCTTGATCAAGCGGACGCGGCCCTCTTCGAGCAGGTACGCCTGCGTGCCGAGATCGCCCTCGCGGAACAGCACGTCGCCCGCGTCGAAGCGAAAGCCGAAGCGCGCACGGAGCCGCTCGTCAGGGGGAACCGATTCGTCAGCGTCGGCCGGCGTGGGCAAGTCCGTCATCGCGCCGGCAGCATAGCAAGAGCGCCCGTCGTTCCCGAAGGAGAAGGCACCGCGTCGGGCGCGCGGACGTAGAGCGGCACGATCTCCGAAGCCTCACGGCGAGCGGCCTCCACGTCCAGCGGTCGGGCGGCGGCGCGGCGCGCGGCGATGCGACCGACCCACGCCGCAGACGGTGCGGCCACGAGCTGCCGGATCGGCGCCGCGAGGCCAGGCGCCGACGCAAAGCCCGCGAACGACGCGGCGTCCACGATCGAGACGAAGGCGCCCGCTCCGATCACCTCGGCCACGCGGCGACCCGCCTGCTCGATCGGCGCGTGGATCGGCTCGAGGCGCGGCGTCGCCCCGGATCGATCGACCTCGTACACCGCGACGTAGAGCTCGTCCTTCTTCGCGTCGATCGCCGCGGCGACGATCACCGAAACACCTGGATCCAAGCCTTCGCACGCCTCCACGGCCATCGCTTCGAGCGACACGACCGAGGCGAGCGGGAGCCCGAGCCCCACAGCGATCCCCTTCGCCGACGCGACGGCGATGCGCACGCCCGTGAACGATCCCGGCCCGATGTCGCACGCCACGAGATCGAGATCCCCTCGGCGGATCTGCGCGATCGCGAGGGCCTGATCCACGAGCGAGAACAGGTGCTCCGCGTGGCCTCGCGGATCGTCGTGCGTCACCTCGGCGAGGACGCGATCGCCCGAGACGATCGCGACGCTCCCGCGAGGCGTCGACGTGGAGAGGGCGAGGACGTTCAAGGCGCGGGCTCGTCTTCCACGAGGCGCGTCCGGAGCGCCCGCAGCACCGCGTCCATCGCCGGTTTGTAGGCGAACGTCGACTGCGTCTCGTCGAGGGGCGCGGCCGCGCAGATCGAGGCAGGGACGCCCTGCTCGCCGAGATCGCGCACCACGGTGAGCTGCCGGATCCCGGGGACGCCCTTCGCGTAGCGCTGGATGTTCGTGTACGTCCCGTCGGGGGCCTGGCACATCGGGTTCGTCTGGAAGTCCGGGTCCTTGCACTCGCAGTCGGGCGTGCTCGCGTTGCACGCCTTGAACGTGGGCCGCTGATAGATGCACGCGTACTGGAGATCGTCCGAGAACGGGATCGTGCGCTCGTGCCCGTTGATCGGGTTCGCGCCCGGCGGCGACTCCGGCGGAGCGAGGGGTGCGCCTGTGACGGGGTTGGTGCCCGTGCGCGGCGTGATCGAAGCGATCATCAGCGGATCACCCGGGGCCGTGTACATCGAGGGATCCCCGATGACCATCGGCCAGTCGATCTGCCCCGAGCGCTTGTAGCCCTTCGAAAGATCCTTCGGATCGATCGCGATGTCCTGCCACGGCACGCCAGTGATCGCGGTGAAGAGGACGAGGTTGCTCGAGCGACCGCCGGCGAAGAGCGGGTTCTTCACGACCTCGCCGTTGCGATCGGTGACCGTCTCCTCGGTGAACGCCTTCACGTAGCGCTCGGTCGGGTAGAGGAAATCGATCCCGAAGCGCCGCTTTTGATCGAAGCAGCGCATGTTGACCGGATCGGTGATCGAGTCGTTCGCCCCGAGCGCGCAGCTCGGATCGGACTCGTTCGGCGGACACCCGGCCGCGGGCGTCTGACCGCACGACGCGCAGCAGACGCTCGCCGGGTTCTGCGCGCACTCGCTCCGCGCGCGAGGCAGGTGGTATTGCCCCCCGTTCTGCGCCGTCCCTTGCGCGGCGAAGTAGTACTGTCCGCCCTCGCGGATCGAGCAGTCGTCCTCGTCGGTGACGAGGATCACGACGACCGCCGAGTCGGGACGAAGAAAGTCCGCCCTCTGCTGGAGCAGCACGTCGTCCGAGCCTTGCGGCGTGGCCTTTCCGTCGATGATCGGGATCTGCGCGTACGGCGTCGGATCCGAGAGGAAGCGGTAGATCGACTCCAGCGGCGACTCGAAGCCGCACCCCCCGAGGCCCACGCCGCGCACCATCTTGTCGAGCCGCGCGAGGAGCTGCGCCTCGTCGGCCTCCCCCGGCGGCGTCAGCGATTGCCCTGGATCCCAGGCCAAGAAGCCCCGATCCGCGTACGTCGACACCGTCCCGCCCGAGCCGTCGCGCGCGAGCAGGTGGCCCATGTCGTTCATGATCGGGTTGAAGCTGGGGCTGTTCGGACCGCAGATGTCGGCGCCGTGACCGCCGAGGCTCGTCGAGAGGACGCCCACGTGGATGTCCGTTCGCGGAGAGAACTCGCGCACGCCGACCGGGCACGGATCGTCGGGTTTGTCCGTCGTCGCGACGACGTTCCCGAGCCCGTTCACGCAGGCCGGGCGCGTGAGCCGATCCACCAAATAAGGCACCGACTTCGCGAAGAGGTCCTGAGGGACCTCGACGTTGCGCGAGTTGTCGACGACGAGCACGAGATCGATCTTGCTCGCTTTGTCGGGGTTCGTGCCCGCGTCGCCGTCGTCCCCGGCGTCCACGGCCGCGTCGTCCCCGGCGTCCGGGGCGAACGTGATGTCGGATCGGGCGCAGCCTGTGAGCAGCGCGCAGGTGAGCAAGGCAAGCCGCAATCGCATGGGCGTACGATACTCCAGGCACGTCGCCGTCTCCGCTCTTTGCGCGACGCGCATCCGCCCGGGCTCTGCTAGGTTTCCCGCGTGGCGGCTCGAAAGTGCCCGATGTGCGGCAAGACGGTGGACCGGGCTCCGGAGGACGTCCTGCCTTTCTGTTCTCCGACCTGCAAATTGGCGGATCTCGGCCGCTGGCTCGAGGGCTCGTACCGCGTGCCCGGCCCGCCGCTCGAGATCGAGAACGAGGGTCACGACTACCTCCAGTCGACCAAAGAGGATCGCTGATGAAGCGCAACATCGGGACGTCGTCCCCTGTCGGACGTCGTCGAAGAACGGCCCTCCTCGCGGCCCTCTCGGCGATCGCGATCACCTCGTCTTCGGCGGTCGCGCTCGCCCAGGATCCCAACCCTTCGTGGCAGCCGCCGCCCCCCGCGACGCAGCCTCCGCCGCCGGCGTATCCGCCCAATCTCCAGGCCGGCGGCCTCACGCCTCCACCGTCCACGACGACCGCTCCGCCGCCCCCGGCAGGCGCTCCCAACCAGACAGAAAAGGACCTCGACAAGGCGCAAAAGGAAGACTCCAAGCGCGGGCTCGAGTGGTTCTGGCTCAACGTCGAGGGCGGCTTCTCCTACGTCGACATGCGGACCTTCGTCGTCGACGACAAGGACTTCACCGCGGGCTTCCTCCCCACGCAATCCATCGGCGGCGTCGTCGGCGCGGGCCTCGGCGTGCGCTTGATCTTCCTCACGATCGGGGCGCGCGGGCGCGTCGGCTTCTATGACCCGTGGAACATGTTCACCGTCGGCGGCGAGATCGGCATCCACATCCCGCTCGGCAAATTGGAGCCTCATTTCGAGCTCGGCGGCGGGTACGCGGCGCTCGGCAACGTGAACGGACTGCTCAAGGGATCGACCGACGCGATCTCGATCTCCGGCGGATATGGCCGCCTCAGCGCGGGCCTCGACATCTTCGCGACCCCGTGGCTCTCGATCGGGTTCCTCGCGTCCGGCGACTTCCTGGCCCTCGTGCGGCCGGGGCTCACGGGCGCTCAGATCGCTGCGATCAAAGCCGATCCGAAGATCAACGACATCCAGCGAGCGGCCGCGGACGGCTTCGGCACCGAGGGCTCCAGCTTCGGCCTCGCGGGCGGCGCCACCCTCGTCGCGGGCCTGCATTTCTAGGGCTCCCGCGGCCTCCCGATCCATGAACACCAGCCCCTGAGAGCCGGATTTGTCCGCTGGATCGATCGCCGCCCTGGCCGCTGTCGTCGCGCTCCCTGCGGCGATGTTCGTGCTGTTCCTCTCGCGGTGGGATCACGTCCACTACAAGCGCCGTTACATCCTCCTCACGCTCGCGGCGGGCGTGATCGCGTTCGTCCCCTTTCGCGTCACGCTCACCTTGATCGAGCGATGGACAGGCCTCCCGCCGTTCGGTCAGGGGGGCGGCCTCGCGGCGTACATTTATGCGTTCCTCCTCGCGGCGCCGATCGCGCAGGGGCTCAAGGTGTTCGCCGTGTGGCCCGCGGTGCGGATGCGCAAGGTCGAGGCCCCGATCGACGGCATCGTGTACGCCGCGGCGGCCGCCCTCGGCTTCGTCTCGGCGCAGAACGCGACCTTCCTCTTTTCGCACGCGCCCCTCTCCATCGATGCTCTCCGCGCGCTGCTCGCCGTCCCTGCGCACCTCTTCTTCGCGGCGGCGTGGGGGTACGCGCTCGGCCGCGAGGGGGGCAAGATCATCGCGGGCAACCGCTTCAACCTCGCGTGGCTCGCGGCGGCGGTGTTCAACGGCGTCTACGATCACATCGTGTTCGCGCACCGCCCGGCGGCCCTCGTCGCGGCGGCGCCGATCCTCACGACGATCGGCGTCCTGGCCTTCCTGGCCGCGCGCGATTTGCTCCGCCGAGGCCAGCTCGCGCGGGGAGCGCGCCGCCGGATCCTCCCCCCGATGGCGCCCCCGTCGCTCCGCACGATGCGCGACGCCCTTCGCCGCGCGGAGCGCCCGCTCGTCTTCGGGTGGATCCTCTTCGGCGCGCTCGTGACGATCGGCGTGATGATCGCGGCGCTGGCTTTGGCGGTGGTGATCGGCCGCAACATGGGCGTGGACTTCGCGGCGGTGGATCGGAGCGACAGCGGGGCGGCGGCGACTGGCCCTCTCGTGCTCGTGGGGGGCGCGGCGCTGGGCGCTTTCCCTGTGGCCGGGTGGCTCATCGCGAAGGCCTCGCGCGCACAGGGTGTGATCGAGGTGGCCATCTCGGCGATCCTGGCGATCCTGGGCACGTTGATCCTCCTGGGGTTGGCGGCGCCTGTGGCGGTCGTCTTCGCGATCGCGTTCGCGCCGATCGCCTTTGGATTGGCGTGCGTGGGGGCGTGGTTGGGGCTTGGCCGATAGGGAGGTAAAACGGGGCCTTTTTCACCACGGAGTCACGGAGAGCACGGAGGTCGCACAGAGATTTTTTTGTCCCAGACTCAGGCTTCCGGCGACCACGACGAGGCGACCGCAACGGCAACGGCGACCGCAACGGCAACGGC
>Ga0268298_10004378_pt1 | contig 13823 bp, 12 predicted proteins | sample WWTPWeurt_MetaG_FD_194462 | JGI IMG/M metagenome (GOLD analysis project Ga0268298, IMG submission 194462) | Activated sludge microbial communities from WWTP in Nijmegen, Gelderland, Netherland - WWTP Weurt | ecosystem: Engineered > WWTP > Aerobic digester > Activated sludge | place... | reverse complement strand
AAAAACGAGCGACGACGAGATGCTTGGATCCGCGTAGAAGTGAATCCAGGCCTTGACAACCGTGCGCAACGGATCGGCCGTGATTGTGTCAAGCGGAAAATAGAGTAGCGCCCGGCGGAAGGAGCCTTGACTAATGCGCAAGCGGCCCGCGACCGCCTCACTCGAATCGTGCGCAACGTATCCATCATCGGTGGCGTAGATCGTGTCACTCCACGCAGACGGCGCGAAACTTGAGTCTTCGACAAACTCCGTTCCGCCGATTTCCAGCCATACCGCGAAGCTATCCGCTCCTTCTGTCGTTTGGAAGCCGACCATTACGCCGGAATTTGCGGCCTCGAAGAGCACACCGTGATTCAGGGAGTCTTCAACAAGCCACGTGTCCCAGATACTATCCGGGACGTTCCAGTAGAGCCGTTCTTCGGCGCCCGTGGCCGTTGGAATCAAGAGAGTGTCGATGACGCGAAATGTGTCACTGCCAGCGAAGGTTCCATCACGCAGTGAGTCCTCGCTCCACGCGACCGGAATTTCCTTGATCACCATGCGAAGGTCCGGTGATTCGCCACGGCCCGGGTAGATGCGATCGACGCGCAAGCGAACGCGAGCGGAGTCGAGTTCGAAGCTATCCGGAAGGACGTTGTTGGGTTCGAAGCGCAGCGCGGAGACGGCGCGAAATTCTTTTGTCGCGCCGATTTGAAGCGTCTGTCCGCCACCGGTCGATAGATCGCGATCCCACTCGACGGAGCGTGTGGCCACGATGGACGATTGTCCTTCATGGCCCGACGGTTCGAGCGGAATCGCGCTGCCGCCGACATCCGATTCACGCTGCGCGCACCCAATCAGGCCGAGCAGCGCTAGCAAGGCCAGCGCAATATGTTTCAAACGAAAAGAGTGCAAGAGATGTTTACCGAAAGGTGAGAAGGCGATTATGGAAGCGGAAAGGTAGCGCGCCAATAGGCGCAGGATCAGGACTTGGTCATCAGTTCGAAGAACTCAGCATTGGACCGCGTGTCGCGCATCTTGTCGAGGATAAACTTCATCGTCTCGGACGGATTGTTATGGTCCAGTACGCTGCGCAAGGCATACATCTTCTGGAGAACCATGGGCGACAGCAGCTGTTCTTCGCGGCGAGTGCCCGAGCGGAGCACATCGATTGCCGGGAAGACGCGGAACTCGGAAAGGCGGCGATCAAGCACGAGTTCAAGATTGCCGGTGCCCTTGAATTCTTCGAAGATCACTTCATCGGCGCGCGATCCGGTTTCAATCAGGGCGGTGGCGAGAATCGTCAGGCTTCCGCCCTCCTCGATATTACGCGCCGCACCAAAGAAGCGCTTGGGTTCATATAGGGCGCTGGCGTCGATACCGCCCGACAGCACGCGGCCCGAGTGCGGCATAACCGCATTGTGTGCGCGAGCGAGTCGCGTGATCGAATCGAGCAGAATCACGACGTTCTTGCCGAGCTCAACCATGCGCTTGGCGCGTTCAAGTACCATATTGGCAACTTGAACGTGGCGGTCGGCCTTCTCGTCGAAGGTTGACGAAATCACTTCGCCCTTGACCGAGCGCTCCATGTCGGTGACTTCCTCTGGTCGCTCGTCGATGAGCAACACCAATAACTCTACGTCAGGGTGATTGGTCGTGATTGCATTGGCAAACTTCTGCAAGATGATCGTCTTGCCGGTTCGCGGCGGCGCGACAATCAGACCGCGCTGGCCCATGCCGACCGGCGTGAAGATATCAATGACGCGCAGAGTCAGCTCGCGCGCGTCAAGTTCCAGGCGAAACTTGCGATCCGGATAGATCGGCGTGAGATCGTCGAAGTGAACGATTTCCTTTGCGGTGTCCGGATTGGTGCCGTTGACGTGATGCACCTTCAAGAGCGCGAAGAAGCGCTCGCCCTCCTTGGGTGGACGAACCTGTCCCGCGATTAGGTGTCCAGTCCGCAAGCCGAAACGCTTTATCTGCGACGGCGAGACGTAGACGTCATCGGGACTCGGGAGATAGCTCGCCTGCGCGCTGCGGAGAAAGCCGTAGCCGTCCGGAAGAATTTCGAGCACACCGCTGGCGGTCAGGACTTCGTCCTTGGCAGATTGGCGCGCGAGAATCTTGAAGATCAGCTCATGCTTGGGTAGACCGGACGTTTCCTGCACCTCGAGTTGCTTGCCGAGGTTGATAAGGTCCGGTACAGTCATTGCTTGAAGTGTCGCAATATCCATGACTTGAGGGAGATGAGGAGTGAAGAGCGGTTGGGTGGGATAGCTCAGGCTATTGACATAGCAAACACCGTGTCAAACGCCCGGGTGGGAGACTATTGAAAGACTTTGAATTGTGTCAAACGTTCGACGGACACTGAATTGATCGTCACGAGCGTCGCGTCGGGAAATAGTGAATCGACGACTCGATAGAGCGCGTCGGAGACGTCGCTGCTGTAGATTTCGATGCGGCCCGGTTCACCGGACGTGTTGCGATTGGTACCGAGGTGATGAGCAAGTTCATCAGCCGTCGCGGCGGGCGTGTCGACCAGATGGACATCCGCGCCCATGGCATGTTGAATGTGCTCGCGGAAGTATTCATAGTGCGTACACCCGAGTACGACGGTGTCTACTTTCGCTTGCTGAACTCGTTCGAGATAGTGTTCGACAATCAAGCGCGGAATGTCGCCTTCAGTCCACCCTTCTTCGACGAGCGGCACGAGCAGCGGGCAGCCTTGCGAAGTCACGTCGATGCCCGGTACGAGTTCGTTTAGAACGAGCGAATATGTGTTACGTTTCACCGTGGCGCTCGTGGCAAGCACACCGACGCGCTTGTTGCGCGTCATCCGCGCGGCCGTGGCCGCCGTCGGGTGCAAGACGTTAATGAGCGGCACGCTCAGGACGCTTTCGACTTCGTGAAGGGCGACGGCTGACACGGTGTTGCAGGCAATCACAGCGGCTTTGGGAGACTGCTCACTCAAGAATCCGGCGGACTCGCAAGCGTAGCGAGTGATCAGCGCCGGGCTGAGGGACGCATAGGGAACGCGGGCGCGGTCGGCGAAAAAGACGAAATTCTCGTACGGCAACCGGCGATGCAACGCGGCCAAAACCGTGAGGCCGCCTAAGCCCGAATCAAATACGGCAATTGGGTTATGCAGTCGCGTACTTGTTTCCATCATTGCCGCGACGCCGACTCCATCTCAGATTTCATTTTCACAATTGATGCGCTGACCGCTTCGGCGATCTTCTGTCGACCGCGTTCGGTGCCAAGTACCCGCGCGTCCTCGGGATTCGTGAGATAGCCGCACTCGAGGAGAATCGCGGGCATCGACGCGCCCATCAAGACATAAAATCCTGCCTGATCGACGCCGCGGCTTGGAATGCCGGCGGTGCGCTTCAATTCCTCCAGCACGACTTCAGACCAGCGTTCACTGTCCCGCAAATATTGACTCGTGGCCATTGCGAGCAGGATGTAATTCTCTTCGGTCATGATTTCATACTGCTCTGCTTCACGCTCGAGTTCGACGACCTGATTTTCAGCGGCGGCGACTTCAATGGCGCGCTCGCTCTTGGCAGGCTTCAGGATGTAGCACTCCGCGCCGCCGATCATCGGATCTTTGTAGCTGTTGCAGTGAAGTGAAACAAACAGGTCACCCGACTCGGAATTGGCGTGGCGGGTTCGTTGCCCAAGTGTCAGGAACTTGTCATCGCGGCGAGTAACGGTCACAGGAATACCCGCAGCGGACAGAAGTGTTTCGCAGCGGCGAGCGATATCGAGGGTAACTTCCTTCTCAATCAGCCCTTGAATCCCTTTGCCGCCGGGGTCTCTGCCGCCGTGACCGGGATCGATGATTACGTTGCCTAACGTCCAGGCGCTCGCAGAATCAGTTGTCTGTTTGTGATCGACGAGTTGAACGATCCCCGACGAGTCCGCGACGCCGAGGAGTCGAATAACGTCGCGCGAGTCGCTCAGTTCAATCGACGTGGGAAAGAGCTGATCGAGTGACTCGAGGGGAAGCCAGATCGATCCGTCCCAGGATTCGGCCGGACCGGACATCTGGACGAACGCGCCATTGATCTCGGCAAAACTGTTGCGCAGCTCAAGGATCGTCGTGCAGCCGGGGGAGTAGACGTGCTCCTTGCCGCGCAACGCTTCGCTTTCGAAACCTGCGTGTTTGGCAAGGACAGACAGAGGAACAAGTCGCGCATCCCCCCTGCTCATGAACGGCAGACGCGCGACGGGAGTTCCCGCAAGATCCGTCACCAAGATTGTCGGCGCGGCATGAAGCTGCGCAACGGCGATGACCAGCGTGAGTAACGCGAGTCGAACAAACGCGGTGTGGCGTCCTATGTAGATTCGTTTAGACAAGGTCTGTATTTGGCCACATGGGGAGGTTACTGCCTGAAACCAAGTTCAAGTCCGAAGGCCGAAATCGAGCCGGACTCAGTTGCATCCGTTGCGTGCGAGACGGTGAAGCGGGAATAAAACGGGCCGGTTATTGCGAGCAGCCACGCCGACAGAATGCGACCGTCGCCGGACGCGCTGCGCAGCGGATACGCCCCTGCAACGGATGGCTCATAGATCCAGAGCGGACCGACATCTGACGGAATGGTGAAGAACGCTACGCGAGCGCCGGGCCGGAAGCGGCCTGCTCCATCAGCGAGTTGCAAGTGCGCGTAACTTCCGGTTGCCGGATTCGCGCCGCTGCGGTCGCGTGAGGAAACGTGATCGAAACGCGCAGTCCAGTCAAGGTCTTTTTCCAAGTGCGCGATCACACGCGCACGTTCAAAGTCACGGTCAACGACGGCACCGGAATGATTCTCCTCGCGGCTGCCGCCAACAACGCGGAAACTTACTTCAAAAGACTGGGAGACATCACACAGCCAGTTCAATTCAGCTTCCGATGCGGCTCGCGACGGGGCTACCGTGGCAGTCTCGCTGAGCGTTTGCGTGTCGCGCACTTCGGCGGTGACAAGATTGCGCCCGAAGCTGACTCCTCCGCGCACTCCGAGCGTGCTTTCGTTACGAGCGGATTCGCCAAAGCTCGTCGTCGATTGGCTGCGCAGCGCGATATAATCCGGCGCGAAGTGGGTTGCATACAAGAGTCCGCGCCAAATACCGCTTGTGCCGCTTGCCGTCGCGCCCCATGCAGTCTCCGAACGTGAACGCGCAAACTCGGCTCTTGCGGATGCACCTTCAGTCGTCACTCCGCAGTCTGCGGAGATTTGCGCAAGAGACTCTCCAACACCTGCAAGTGGAGTTGAAAATGCCGTCGATTGCGCGAGTAGGCCCGCATCGAGCACTCGATAGTTTGCTTGAACTGCAGCTCCGAAAAGCCGCTCTGTAAGTTCGTCGCGCCGTGCGAGGCCTGTTGCAGTGACGGGAGTCAATACTCCGGTGAGCGTGGCGGTGCCGTTGTCAATCTCGGCATTCCACGGACGATCGCTGCCAAAGACGGTGACGCCGAAGCACGACAGTGTACGGTGCACTGCCGCTCCGCGCAACCAACTGCCCTCGCGGGAAACAGGGCGGGCAATTACTCCTTGCGCGGGTCGTTGCGTGAACGCAGACCGATTGGATAGTGAACGCGCCGTTCCAAAGGAAGCGCTGGACAAAACGCCAAGGCCCCAGTCCAATTCAAACGTGCCGAGTGTGTAGTCCAGTTGCGTCGGTGCGTGTCGTCCTGACACAGTCAGGTGCAACTCGTCGAAGGTCTGCGGGTCGTCGACACGCCGAATGGCCAATAGATCGGCGCGAAACTCACGATTACCCAGAACAGTTAATCGAGTACGCGACCACAGACCCGGCCACTCAAATGACTCACTCGATTCGCGCGAGTAGTGCATTGACTGAACAAACCGGACGCGACGGTTGAAGGGAAGCGCAGCAATAGTGTCGTGCCCTGACCCGGAGGCGTAGAGCGAGTCGTCAGGAAGTGCGGCTTCCTGGTCCGCCGATTGCGCATCATCTTCGCGGCGCTCGTCAAGCGTCTGCGCGAACAACACCGCGGGAAAGAGCGCTGTCAACAGCCAAAGTCGCACGGTCAGCGGAGCGAAAATCCCAAGCCAACAAAGTGGCTTGCTCCGAGAGTGCGATGCCATTGCAGTGCGTAGTTTACACGCACACCTTGCTGCCGAAGCGTGAAGCCGAGAGCGTAGTGGCCCGGATTGAACTGCACTCCGCCGCGCAATGTCAGCGGCTTCAAGACTTGAACATCCACTCCACCGCGCAGTTCAAGCGGATAACCGGACTCCTGCACGGCATCCAGAGCGACTACGGTACGCGAATCGGCGTCGACACTGATGCCGACGGCGAGGGCTTCAGGGAGACGGTCTTCATAGTTCGACAATCGCGCGCGAGTGGGATTGCGCCACACCGCACCGATGCGCGCGCCGTCCTGAATCTTCGCGCGCACACCTACATCCATGGACAGCGCCTCTCCCGATGGAAGCGTCTCAATTTCGAGATGGCGCCATTGCACGGCGACGCCCAAGTCAAGATCCTGGCTGACGTGCGTCGCACCGGTTGCGCGAAACTCCTGTTCGCGGTAGACCTCGTCACCGGTCTGGTGCGCCGAGATCGTAGCGCCCCAATGCGCCGCCTTGTGACTTGCACCGATGAATTTGGCTCCAAGTTCCTTCAGGCCGTACGGCTCGGACCAGCTTGCAGTGATGAAGAACGGGCTGCACTGTGCAGGGTTCATCAAAAACCCGTCAGTTTCGGGCATCGCCAACCCGGCACCCGCCCGACCAGCGGCGGCGACACCAAGGGGCAACCGTTCAAAAGCCGAATAGACGGTTCGGGGCACTAAGAACATCCAGAAAAGCACAAGATATGCGCCCGTCTTGACAATCCGCCCCTCAATCCGTATACTTTCCGGCATGAAGCTCTCAAGATTACTATGGATTGCCGCCTGCTTCGCCGCGCTCTTCTGCGAGCGGGCCTCTGCCCAGTTGCTCTACCCCGAAGTATCCGTCGATTTGCAGCGTCTGCCTGAAGAGGCGCGGAACAAGCTCGTGGGTATCGACTCTGTGCTGACTCAGTTCCTGCGCGACACGCGCCATCCGTGGAACCGTGACGACGGCGGTTACGATCTGCCGATTCAGGTCAATGTCTACTTCACGGAGTATAGCCCGAATCCGCTGGAAGACAAGTACAAGGCCAACCTCATCATAACGAACAAACGCGACGCGCGCTTTGAAGATAAGCGCTGGGAATTCGGAATGCGCACTCCGTATACTCCCGGACAAGCGTCATTCGATCCGTTCATGAGCGTGATCGAGTATTACGTCTGGCTGCTGATTGCGAATGAGGAGGATAAGTACGAGAAGTTAGGCGGGAATCGCTACTTTGACAAGGCACGAAGCGTGCAGTTGTCGAGCACTTCATCCATCTACTATACCGGATGGGATAAGCGCAGCGATCTATTGCGGGAGCTGTCCGATGACGGGAACAACACGTACCGTGAATTCCTGTTCTTCTATTTCACCGGACTGTATTATGATGAAAACGGAGCGTACGACGACTCAAAGGCCTATTTGCATTACGCGCTATTGCGGCTGGATGCTCTGCCGATTGACCGTCGCAATCAGATTCTTGAAGCTGAACACACCTCATTGGCCACGGCCCTCAAGGACTGCCAGTATGACCGCGGAATCGAGGTTTTGCGCCGCATGGACCCCGCCCGCGCGGACTATTACACGCAGCTTTTCGGGGAGCCCAAAGGCCCATAGCGAATATAGAGAAAGCTTGCGGGTTTGTCAAGCCAAACCTGCACCTATCTTAAACAGAATCCGGCTCTTCGAGCCGGATTCTTGCGTCTTTGGAACTGGGCCACGGCCTCTCAGAATTTGCGCATCAGGCCGACGACCTTGCCAAGAATCAGGAAGCCGGGAGTGCCGGATTCGACGATGATCGGCTTGAAGCGAGAATTGGCCGGTTCAAGCAGAATCCTGCCACCCATCGGCCTATAGTACTTGACCGTTGCCTCCTCCCCGATCATGGCAACCACAATATCGCCGGAGTCGGCGGTGCGCTGGGGGCGGGCGAAAATCACGTCGCCTTCATGAATCCCTGCCTCGATCATCGATTCACCTCGTACGCGCAAGGCGAACGTATCGTCCGTCGGTGCGATGGAGCGGTCAACCGTCACCCGGCTCTCGATGTTCTCGGTAGCCGTAATCGGAATACCTGCGGCGATTCGGCCTACAATTGGGACTTCGCGGCTCGTCGTCCGACCTCCGCCAACTAAGGAACGCTCGGTCAACTCGATCCCGCGGGATAGCATCGGGCTGCGCTCCAAATAGCCCTTGCGGACCAAAGCATCGAGGACGTAGCGAACGCCGTTTGTCGACGTGACGCCGATTTCGCCTCCGATTTCACGCAACGTGGGCGGACGGCCCCGGTCGGTGATTTCCGCTTGGATGAATTTTAGCGCACGCTGCTGTTTTTCTGTAAGTTGCTCTGACATTCCCGGCTCCTTCGTTTGACCTTGAACAAATATACAAAACATCTGTTCATATTGTCAAGTGTCAAGCCGAATTCTGTGCAATTTGCTCCAGAATAAGCGTGACCGGGCCGTCGTTAACGAGGTGGACATCCATCTTGGCGCCGAATATCCCCGCCTCCGTGTGAATTCCTCGCGCCTGAAGCCCCTTGATGAAGGCCTCATAGAGAGGAATCGCGAGATCAGGAGGTGCGGCGTCAATGAAGCTGGGCCGTCGGCCCTTGCGCGCATCACCAAGCAAGGTGAATTGACTGACGACGAGTGCGGAGCCGCGCACCTCTTCAAGGCACAAATTGAACTTCCCCTGCTCATCGGAGAAGATGCGCAGCTCGCTCACCTTCTGCACGCCCCACGCGATCTGAGCCAACGTGTCTCCGTTTGCGATTCCGAGCAGGATAAGCAGTCCGCGGCCGATCGAACCAATGACGTTGCCGTCCACTTCGACGCGCGAGGAAGTCACACGCTGCAGTACAATCTTCACGTCTTCACTCGCTAATTGATATGCACTGCGGAGATGCCGACACAAACAGCGTGTCCGTAACGGCCAACGAGTCGAGCACAGGATTGATCGCTAATATCCAGTCTTCGGCGGTGCACACGGCAAAGAAGGCGTGACGAACCGCGGAATAGCGCAACCGCATCGCGCCGGAACCGCAACGCAGTGAACCGTATCGCGAATCAGGCAAGTCCCAAATACGCACGTTGCCAGATACTGAGTCCGCAGCGGCCAGATAACGCCCGTCATTTGAAATGGCGAGATCGACGATCGTGCTTGCGAACTGAAGAGTGTCGCTTATCTCGCCGGACTCAGCGTTCAGCATGTAGACGCGGCCTTCCTCGGGAACCGCGCAGAAGGCGCTGCCACCGCCCGGCGAGAAACAGACGTCCGTGGGGGCACCGTTAAACTGTATACGCCTCGTCTCATGCAGGCCCTGCATCCGAATAACCCGGATCGAGTTATCGCCGACGCAGGGAATCCACGCTTCATAATCGTTGGGCGGTCTGAACGTGATACGCCGCGGAAGACTTCCGGTGTCGGTCGTATCACCGATCATCGTCGAAAACGGAATGCGGTAATAGACTCCGGCGCGTGTGATGACGTGCGCCGACAGTTGCGCGAAGTCCAGCTTCAGATCGACGGGAGTCCCCGCGATGATCGTGTTGTCTACCTGCTCGATTTCGGGCAGCTCGTAAACGGCGAGGCCGCCGGCCTCGCTGTCGATTGTGATCAGGCGGCTCGCGATTGACTGCAATTCGCAGGCAGTTGCCCAGCCTTCCTGATGGCCCTCCGCGATCAGCGAGAGATCGCGCAAATCAAAAAAGGCGAGTTCGCCGCCAATCGCACTGGCCACAACCAGATAAGGTGGTTCGAATCGCCCTGTATCATCACAGTCGGCGCATTTGTCGCGACATCCCGCGATCAGCAGGATCGGCAACAGCCCAAGCGCTCTCCAATATACTGTACGCAGGAACCCCTCCCTACTTCAGTTCGATCAAGTGTCCTAATTTGTCACGTTTCGCCGTCAAGTAGTTCCGATTGTTCACCGTTGGTTCACTGGACGCGGGTACGCGTTCCACAATGTCAATTCCGTAGCGCTGAAGGTCTTCGACTTTCGCGGGATTGTTAGTGATGAGCCGCACGCCTTTGATGCCGAGCAGTTTCAAGATTTGAGCGCACTGTGCGTAGCCGCGAAGATCAGCCCGGTAGCCAAGTTTGATGTTCGCTTCGACCGTGTCCAGCCCTTGATCCTGCAGCTTGTATGCTTGCAGCTTGGCGGCCAAGCCGATTCCGCGACCCTCTTGACGTAAATAGACCAGCACGCCTGATCCTTCGTGCTCCATCCGCCGCAGCGCAGCTTCAAGCTGCGCGCCGCAGTCACATCGCCCGCTGCCAAATACGTCACCCGTCAAGCACTCGGAGTGAGCGCGAACAAGCACGGGCTTGGTCACGTCGAGCGGCTCTTTGATGACGGCCAAATGGTCTTCGCCCTTGATGCGATCAAGAAAATGGACCAGCGTGAAGTTGCCGAACTTCGTCGGGAACGGCACCCGAACGCGCTCTTCCATGAAGGTCTCGTGTTGCGCGCGATGCAAGGCAACTTGCTCAACGGAGATAATCTTCAGGGAATGTTTGTCCGCGTAGGCGCGTAACGCATCGCCGCGAAGCATCTTGCCATCGTCACCCATGACTTCGCACAACACACCCGACGGATAAAGTCCCGCAAGACGGGCGAGATCTACAGTTGCTTCCGTCTGTCCGGGCCGGGCCAAGACGCCGCCGGGATGAGCGCGAAGCGGATGAATATGACCGGGGCGGCCCAGGTCGCGCGGTTTTGTCGCGGGCGAGATACAAGCGCGAATCGTGGCAGCACGATCATAAGCAGAGATGCCGGTGGTCGTGCCGTGGAGATAGTCAACGGACTCCGTGAATGCCGTACCGAGTTTGGCCGTGTTTTCCGCGACCTGCTGACGCAGATTCAGCTCCGAACAGCGCTCTGCGGTAAGACAAATGCAGATCATGCCGCGACCATGAGTGGCCATGAAACTGACCGATTCAGGCGTGACAAAGCTGCTCGCCTGCACCAAATCCCCTTCGTTCTCACGATCTTCGTCGTCCACGACAATCACCATTTTGCCGGCGGCGATGTCACGGAGTCCCTCGTCGAAGGAATCCAGAAATCCGTGTCGATTATTGTTGCTCATGATCCTTACTTTGCACTATCGCTTCATCGAGAAACTTCTTTGGGAGCATCTGCTCGATGTACTTGCCGATCATGTCGACTTCAAGATTCACTTTGCGGCCCGGGACATATTCTTGAAAGACCGTTACCTCCCACGTGTGCGGAATTACGCCGACCACGAAAGAAGACTCTTTCACGTCGGCGACGGTCATGGATACGCCGTCAATCGCGATTGAACCGGTCAGTACGATGTAGCGGCGCAGTTGCTCAGGTACGTTGATTTCGACGCGGCGATTGTCGCCGTCTTCGGTCACGGAACTCACGACTCCCGTCGCATCGACATGACCTTGCACCAAATGACCACCAAGCGGCGCGCCGAAGTTCAAGGGCCGTTCGAGATTCACCCGTCCGCCCAAGCGCAATTCGCCCAGCGACGTCTTCTCAAGTGTGACCTGCATAAGATCACATGCGAAGCCGTTCCCGGTGGTTAGTCCGGTCGTACAACAGCCATTTATGGCCAGACTCGCACCTTCGGGCAGCTCGTCCAGCCAATTGGGACCATCAATCCATAACTTGCGGAAACCGGGACGGTCCTCTATTTTTCTTACCGTTCCGACCGCTTCAACTATGCCCGTGAACATCTCTCTCCAAATAGAACCAGTGATCATCGCCAAATGTGGCGGTGCGATACGTTTTGAAGCTCGGAGCTTCGTCAAGCGTATTTAGTGCCAAATGTCCGACGCTTGCCCTGCCGTCGGAACCAATCAGTAACGGAGCAACCGCAACAATCAGTTCGTCGCACAAGCCTTCGGTGAGCAGCGCGGCATGAACCGTACCTCCGCCTTCCACCAAAATCGACGTGATTCCTCGCGACGCGAGTTGGCGCATCGCGTCCCGCATGTCCACTTTGCCGTCGGAAGTGCGGGCGCAGTCGACGAACTGTATTCCCATTCGGGATAGCTGCGCGCGTTTCGCAGCGTCCGCGTCGGATGTTGTCAGAATCCACGTTCGCTCAGGCTGCGACTGCTTCAGTAGGCGCGCGCCGAGCGGGATGCGAAGCTTTGAGTCGGCGATGATGCGAACCGGATTTCGACCTTTGACGTGACGGACGGTCAATTCGGGATCGTCATCTATCACAGTCAGCACGCCGACCAATACGGCATCCAAGCGTGCGCGAATCCGATGGACTTCTTTGCGCGATGCCTCGCCAGTGATCCAGCGTGATACGCCATTGGACAAGGCAATGCGTCCGTCGAGACTCTGCGCAACTTTGAGCAGCAGCCACGGGCGATGCTTCTCCATGTAGGTCAAGAATGGCGCGTTCAGCCTGCGAGCTTCGGCTTCGCAAACGCCGACTGTAACTTCGATTCCAGCGTTGCGTAACAGCCTGATTCCCTTGCCATCAACAAGCGGATTGGGATCTTGCATTCCAATGACCACTCGCGTGACTTCGGCATTCATCAGAGCGGTCGTGCACGGAGCCGTCTTGCCGACGTGGCAGCACGGTTCGAGATTCACATAGATGGTTGCGCCGCGGGACTGCTCAGGAGTGAGCTTCTTCAACAGCGCCGTCTCCGCGTGTAAATCGCCGTACTTGCGATGATACGCCCTCGCCATGACCGCGCCGTTCTGCACGGCGACCGCTCCGACCAGCGGATTTGGACTTACGTTTCCGGCGCCTTTGATCGCTTCGCGCAACGCCATGCGCATGAAGCGCTCGTCATCATTCCGGTTGCCGTCCGCTGTATCCATCAAGAGTTACGTTGATCAGACTTTGGCGGACGCGATAGGATGCCAGGCAGTCGCGATGAACTTCTCGATCATCTGTTCGGCGCTCAGTCCGCGAGCAGCCGCGGCCTTTGGCACGAGGGAAGTTGCGGTCATTCCGGGGAGCGAGTTCAGTTCGAGACAGACAAAACCGTCGTCGCTGACAAGAAAATCGACACGCGCAAATCCGCGTGCGTCAAGCCCCGCGAATACTGTTTCGGCGCATCGCTTCACGGCGATCGTAGTCGATTCGGACAGCGGAGCCGGGCAAATGTATTCAGTGCGGCCCGCTGTGTACTTGTTTGAGTAGTCGTAGATGCCGGCCTTTGGGCGAATCTCAATTAGCGGATAGGCTTCGCCAGCAATAACCGTTGCGGCAATCTCGCGGCCTTTGAAACACGCCTCAATCAATGCGCCATCACGTTGGAGTCTGATCTGTTCCAGAGCGTCGGCGAGTTGGTCCGACGATTCAAGCACCGTTAATCCGACCGTCGAGCCGCCGCTTTGCGGTTTGACAATCGCGGGATAACCTACTTCATGCTCGATACGCCGGCGAATTGTCTCCACATCATTCAACTCTTCAAACGAAGCCGAGAAACCGTGAGGCACGGGTACGCCGTGATGTTCGAGAACGATTTTCGCCGTCGGTTTGTGCATGGCCATCGCACAGCTGCGCGGACCTGAACCAACATACGAGACGTTGGCCCACTCCAACAAACTTTGCAGCGTGCCGTCTTCACCGTAGCCGCCGTGCAGGATCGGGAAGACCAGATCTATCGCGTGTCGTTCGATCGCATCCAGAAGGCCGCACACGACGTGCGCATCGAACGCGCGATGTCCATTCAACTCAGGCGCGACGAGACCGATTGCCGCAGGCGCGACAGATTTGTCGGCTCCAA
>Ga0268298_10004377_pt1 | contig 13824 bp, 28 predicted proteins | sample WWTPWeurt_MetaG_FD_194462 | JGI IMG/M metagenome (GOLD analysis project Ga0268298, IMG submission 194462) | Activated sludge microbial communities from WWTP in Nijmegen, Gelderland, Netherland - WWTP Weurt | ecosystem: Engineered > WWTP > Aerobic digester > Activated sludge | place... | reverse complement strand
TCGTCGTAGAGGTCGAGGTAGGCGTCTGCCATATCAGCCAGTTTGATATAGACGGGACCAGTTAACATCGTCCCCGACATTCTGTCCTGCCGCACCCGCGCGGCGATGGCGTCGTGGTCAGTCATTCTGCTGCCTCACTGAATAAATCCTGCTGAACAGATCGAGGGGACCAAAAAACAGGACTTTGCACGGCGTCGATGCGCCGCGCCATCCTCTCCGGGCAGGTCCGCGCGTCCTTGAAGTTGCGCGCAACGTTGACGCTATCAGCCGACGCGAACGGCCACCTGTCTCCAGCCATAGCCAGCCCGCGCATCATGTGGACCCACGGCAACGACCCGCGAAGCGCTAGAGCGTTAAACGCCTCATCAGCCCTGCGCTCCCAGGCAGGTGAACCAACCTGCCAATACCGCCCGGAACTGCCGAAGCATATACGATGGAACCTGTCCGAGAGTTCCAGAAGCCAATCAATCGCCAAGCCCATGTGCCACACGGGTGCGGATAGCACGGGGGAATGCGGCCAAGCGTCGATCATGGTGCGCTGATCCTCGACGCTCCCATCAATCACGTCTGGTATCACGGCCCAATGCGGGTGCCCAAGGCGCGGTTCCACCCATGCGGCGAATGCCATTGGGTCAAAACCTGCGCCGCGCGTATAGGCAGAAAAGGCCCCATTATCCCACATCACCGACTGGCCGTGCATCATGCACCAGTCGGCGTCTTGCGGCGTGGCAAAGCTGACGCAGAAGTGTTTCCCGGCCATCTTCATCAGTTCAGCCCGCGGAGTGAGCGGCGTCCCGTGGTAATGGATCATCGCCGCCACCACAGCCACGCCGCAAAGGCACCGCTGGCATACAACTTGCCAATCGCGTTGCCGATGCTGAAGTCGAGCGATCCGAACGCCAGCAGGACAAACAGGGCGCTATCGGCAATCGCCCCGGCGATGCCAGACGCCAAGACAGCAACAGCAAGTCCGCGACGGCGCAGCGGAGTGTAAACCGCCATATCTAGCGTCTCAGACAGCAAAAAAGCAGCTGCGGACGCGGCGGCGATCATGGGGTCGGCCAGAGCGAACGACAGTATAGCACCGCCAACTATAAGTGCGTATGCAACGCGCCACCCGGCGCGATCCTGAACGTAGTCGCGCATGGCTAGAGCAATGCCGACGACCAGAACCCCGCTCGGGGCCATGATCCCAGGCCATACCGGGACAAGGCATGGGCCGTCGGGAACGCATTCCCCGACATGCCCAATCATCCAATTTGCGAGAGGAGCGCAAAGTAGCAGGGACGCCGATGCCATAACCCCACGCGCGGCGATGGCGTCGTGGTCAGTCATTGGTCGGCTCCATCTGGTCGATGTTCTGGCGGTGGCACTGGCAGGGACTGCACTTGCACCGAGGGCAGACGCTCCAATTCATCGCCGCGCTGAATATGATCGGGCGGTCAGTCATCGCGTCCCCTCTTCGCCATCGCGCCCATGACTGTATCCATCACGCTACTGCGGCCTGCCTTGCTGATGACACCGTGCCATTCATGCGTGATCCTGACGCCCCCCGGCTCGATCATGCGCAGCAGCGTCGATCCGCCCATCTCGACGCACCCTGCCGCCCGGTGGCCCCAGCGCAGACCGTCGAGCACGGAATCGGTCCACAGGTCGTCGCTGCGGTCGCCGCTTTGCAGCAGATCGCCCGCCTCGCTGATCGCGTCCTCCACATCGGTTGCGTCCATGTCTCTGATCGTCTCGATCATCTGGACTACCATGTCGGTCAGGGTCAGGTCAGTCATCGCGTTTCACCAGGTCGTAACCGAGGGCGGCGGCGGCGACACGAAGATCGTCAATCGCCATGCTGCGCATGAGGGCACGGTTGCTGACATCGAACCGCGCCATATGCAGATGGTCGCTGGCAAAGCCGATGTAGGTGCGCGCCTTGGACAGGGCGGTATTATCCGCCTCGATCCGCTTGCGATCAGCGGCTTCCATCTCCGCCTTCGCACGCGCCAGCCCGTCAGGGTGCGCGTGATCCGGGCCGTAGACTTCGGGGGTCAGGGTGGGGTCGGTCATGTGGGTCGCTCCTTTTCATTTCAGAAGCGATTGAAAAGACTGGACCTTGCCGAGATTGTGGATCTGGGGGTCCCCCGTTCGAGCCGGGGAGGCGGTACCAAAAAGCCTCAGTCTTTCCAATCGGTTAGTTCTTGTCGTCTCGTTCCCCCGATGCGCTGTTGAAACATGTTGCATCAGGGTTGTTTCATCATTGTTCCGCGCGGATGCGCAGGACGTTGTTCGCGCCTTCGGATTTCTCTCGCAAGTAGCGCTGAGTCGTCTTGAAGTCGGCGTGGTTCGCCTGCCGCTGAAGCGCGAGAGGATCGGCGCCTTTTCTGCGGGCATCGTTCAGCGCCCCGGCCCGCGTGTCCATCATCCACACCGCATCGGGGACTTCGGCCTCGGCGCGGTACTTGCGGAACATGTCAGACCACGCATAGCGGCTGTATGGCATCCCCTGCCTGTCGGTGATGACTGGCCCAACGCGTGCCTCGATGCCCTGTAGCCGGGCGCGAACGTCCGGTACGAGGGTCAGGTCGAACACCAGCGCCTCGGGCATCTTGTCGCGCGTCTTGCTCGGCGTCTTGGTCAGCGTCGTGATGTCGCGGTCGATCATGTCCCAGGTCAAGCCGTCTGCCCACCTCTGGCCGCCGCGGCATATCCCGCTGCGGTCATCCCCAGAGATCGGGAAGTAGTCGCCGCGAACGTCGATGGCGCGCAGCGTGAGCCGCCACTGGATCAGCAGGCCAAGCGCGAACGAAGTATCGCCGGCCGCATCCGCCTTCCCGATGATTGCCATGATCTGCGCTTCCTTAGGAGCGGCCGTGCGGGGCTTCGGAGCCTTCAGGCGCAGTTCCCCGAGGACTTCCTTGACCTCGCGGGCGCCGGGAAGCTGAAGCGCGACACCGTACCCGGCCAGCATCCGCAGCATCGTGAACTTCGCCTTGATGAAGTGGTCGCTGCGTCCCTTGGCTTCCATGCCGCGCACGATCTTCTTGGCCTCGATGAATGTCATGTCCGCGATCTGCAAGTGGCCGATCACGGGTTCCCAATAGGCCAGATCGTCGGCGTAGGTGCGGCGCGTGTTGGCCTTGACCTCCTGATACGGGGACACGTCGTCGCCCTTGTAGCGCGCGATCAGGTGGTGCCAGGTGTTCGGCTCGACCTTCGGCTTGTCTCCCTCGAACCACTGGACCATCTCGCGCGTCAATTCGCGGGCCTTGGCGGCAAAGTCGCCATGCAGCCGCACGCTGGTGATCTTGTAGCCGGCCTTGCGGTACTTCGCCGGGGCTTTCCAGTAGGGGATACCCTTGGTCATGGAGACGCAGGGCGCATATGAGGGATCGGACCCATCCCAGAGGGCAGGTTCAAAGTTCATGGTATCTCACTCCTGACTTGGTTTCGCGGCTGTGGTGCGCCGCAGGATCAGGATCAGCCACGCGGCGACGCTTGGCAAGAAAAGCGTCAACGTCTGCCTTCAGCGTGAGCCCGACGAGCGGGTCAACCTTCGGAAACCCCTCGACCTCGAACAGGGGCCGCGTGCGCTGGAACTTGGACAGCGACACGCCGAGCCGCATGGCGCACCATCTGGCGCTGCCGTAGGCTGCGGTTTCGGAAAGGGTCAGGTCGTTCATTTCGTCACCACGCCGTTCTTCACGGACAGGAGTTCGAGTTTCACCCACCACGCCTGCGTCTCGCAGTGCCCGCGCAGCATGGCGTCGAGCACGATGGCGGCGGTCAGGCCGCGCTTCTCATAGGTGTGGCGGTCGATGGCGTCGTGGCAGGCGCTACAGGCGAAGGCGCAATGCAGATCGCTCACCTTGGATGCCATGCTCTTGCCGATGCCGGGAAGGTGCGCCAGAACCGTCGTCTCGGGGTTGTGGTTGCAGATGCCAGGAAGGCGCAGCGAGCACTCCATGCCTTCCGCGCTGTCGCGCAACGCCTGCGAGCGCACCTTGGGGAGCAGAACGAGGCTCATGCGATCAGCCCCTTTCTGCGCTTCTTCCATGACCGTTCGGGGAAGCCGATCTGATACGTCTGGTTCAGCTTCCATGCCGTCGAGAGCGAAATCTTGAGGCGCTTGGCCGCCGCCGTGAGCGACAGACCATCCTTGCGCGCTTGGGTCAGCGCCTCGATCCGCTCAGTGCGGCGGGCCCGCATCTTCGCATCAAGCGCCTCGCGCGACATGGCCTCCTCCGCGTCGAACTTCTTCGCCCGGATCAGGTGCTCGCCTTTCCAGCTTTCATCGTTCACCAGTAGGCTCCTTTCACATCTTCGCCGCTCAGTGCGGCATCATGGTCCCAGACTTTCTTGGTCGCGTGCCGAACGGCTTCCTCGGTCACGTCGTAATCGACCGAGATGCGCTTTGAACTCTCGCCCGCCACGCGCCGCGCGATCCATCGAAGGATGCGTTCATCCTTCCAGCGCGGGTGCATCCGCTGCGGCGGGTCAAACCGCGAGGCCACAGCAGCCGTGCGTCGGCTTGGTCGGGATGCCGAGTTCTTCCCGGCGATCCATGACCCAGGCCGTCGCCTCCTTGACCTTCAGCCCACCGCCAAGTTCGGCCACGCGGCGCTTGATGTGCGGCTCAAGGATGTCGGCCGAAAGCGAGTTCCACCGCCACGCCGCGCAGACAGGGCCGCGGCAGTGCGGGACGGCATCCTTCGTGCCGAACGTGCGTGCCAGCGGGCACAGCAGTTCGGTGGCTTCCTCTGGGGTTCTCATTGCCTTGCCTCCAACTTGATCGTGACGGCGACACAGGGGATGTCCATGTCGTCAATGTGATCCGGCGCGACCGTGATGCTGGACCTGTCGAACGCCGCAACGCGCCCTTCGAGAAACTGGTCGATCTGCGCCCAGACTTCGGACGTGTCGGAGTCGAAGACCGTGGCGCTGTAGGTCTGGGCGTTGTCCTGCTCGCCAAGGCCCATCAGATGAACCTCGACAAGTTCCTCCGCCTCTGAAAGAGTGAGCCTCACTTGAACCTCCTCATGAAATCGTCCGCGACGCCCCTTGCCATCGCCTTCAGCAGCGCATCCATCACGCCCTCTGGAACTTCGATGGTCGCCAGCGAGTTGCCGCATTTCTCGCAGGTGCGGCGGCGGCGGATCACCCTGAAGCCATTCCTCTCCCTTTGACGGCTGTCCGTCACATAGGACAGATCCCCTCCGCAGCCTGGACAGATCAGAGCGTTTTTCATGACGCTGCCCTTTCGGCGCCGCGCCAGCCGCCGCACCAGTCAACGGCATCCTGCGACCCATGATCGAACGGGCAACTCTCGATGTCGGTCCCGACGGCGTAGGCGTCTGCGCCCGTGGTGAAGGCGTCAGAGCCGGGGAAAGCGTCTTCCGTGGGCAGATCAGCGAACAGCACAACCTCGGCATCCGCAGGCTTGTCCTCTGGCTCGCCGCGCGCCTTCATGGCCAAGTCCGCAAAGCCCGAAGGCTTCGGTGTCACGTCGCGGATCGGCTGGTAGTCCTGCACCTCCTCCGCAACCTGAAGCCCCATCAGCGCGTCCGCTGCGCCGTCACGCACGGCCCAGGTCCGCGCCCGCATCAGCAGCATCCGCTTTGGATAGCTTTGCCACGGCCCCGCCTTGCCCCACAGGCCGGCCTTCTTCGCATCATCGACCGAGAAGGTGCGCGTCACGGTCTTGCCGCTGTCCCCGCGCGTCAGCGTGGCCGTGGCAACCATCTTGTCGCCATCTCCGGTAACGTCCGCATCGACGTGGTGGCCGGCACGCTGCATCATCGCCGGCAGCGCATCACCCCAGACAGAGGCGCGGCCGTTGATGACGGCGATGTTGGAAAGCGCCTGCATGGGGGCGAGGCCGATTTCCATGCCGCGCACGATAGCCGCCATCGTCATTTCCGGCTTGCCTTGGAAATGCTTCGGCACCATGTCGCCCGACATCGCCAACGCCTTCGCCAGCCGGAAGGCGTCATCAAGGCTCTGCGGCACCAGTGCCGCGATCTGGCCGCCAGCCGAAACCTGCGGCTTGGCTACGGCGGTCGTGGTTTGCTCGGTCATTTCTGCATCCTTTTCATGTCTTCCAGCAGAAGGCTGTTTCCGCACCATGCCGGGCAGTCTGCGATGCGGACGACACATGTGCGGATCACATCCGGCCGCGCCTCCAAATCACGCCGCCGCTTCTCGCAAGCCTCGAAGCTGGATTGCGAGCCCTCCGTTTCCATCAGGATCGGGGCTTGGTTCTTGAACTCGCAGATTACGGCGAAGACGCCGCTGTCGATGTCAGTCATTGTGCTGTCTCCGTGTTCATCTGTTCCAAGAGCATGTCGCGCTGCCAGTCCGGGCGGAGATAGACGCCCACGTCGGCACCGGGGCCGGGCCAGTCGCCAGAGGCCAGACATTCAGCAAAGCGGTCGATGGCGCGGCGGTTGCGGAACTGCGCGATGCGCAGGTCTTCCTCGCTGATTTCCCGAAGGATGACGTGGTGCGGCGGCTGGTCCCATTGCGCCACGATGCCGACGACGCCGGGCCAGTTGCCCGTGATGCGCTCGAATACCTCGGCGGCGAAGGCCATCTGCATGTCATAGCCGTGTTCGGTGATCCGCTGGTCAACGACGCGATGGTTGAACGGCCGCCCTTGCGTGTTCATCTTCTTGTAATCGCTCATCATTCCGTCGAAAGAAACGGTGTCGGGCCGCGACAGGAGCCACAGGCCGGTGCGCTCGTCCTTCCATGCCATCGTGACTTCGGGGATGCCGCCCATGACGGCGCAGGCTGCCGGGTCTTGCGCAAGGATCTTGCCCATGTCCTCGATCATCGTCTTCTCTGCGGCGCTCAGAACGTCGCGGCCGTCAGCCTCCACCGCGCGCCAGAACGTGACAGATGCAGTGGCGGCCGGGGATGCGCTTCCTGCATCGAACGCTGCGATCTGCTGCGCCGTCGGCTTCCTCGGCCGGTCCTCTGGCAGCACGATGAATTGCTGCGCAACGGCATCCATTCCGCCCTCGACGTAGGCAGCCATCGCGCGCCCCAGGCGCAGCGCCGCGGTCTGTTCCTTCTCCCATCGGTTCGGGTTGAGCATGTGGAACGCCCAGACATCGGCCGGCGTGGCAAGTTCCATCTGCCGCAGCACGCCGCTCGTCACCGAAGGGCCGTCGCAGGGCTGCGCATGATGGCGGTCGAGACTGATGTTGTAGAAGCCTGGCTCCGAAATCTTCTCGCTCTCGGAAAGCGTGCGGATATTCACAGCCCGACCCCCGCGAGATAGCCGTCCTGCCAGACGCGGGCGAGCATGATGCAGTTCCGGCGCTCGCTCTCGCTCTCGTAGTTCCACGACATCAGCGTCGTGCCGTTCTTCTGGATGGACACTTCGTCCTTGTCGTTGTCCACGACCCGGATGCGGTTATCGGTCATTGCCTCTCTCCTTTGGTTTCGACCCCGCCCGGCAGGGGGGACGGGTTATGCCGGGCGGGGGAACAGCGCGTTCCGTGAGTGGGCGCGCTATCCTAGTTTCGTGCGGTGCCGCTCGATCGCTGCCAGAAGTTCGGCGGTCATTCCGCCATCCCGCGCGATCTGCGCCGCGAAGCCGTCAAGTTCAGAATGGCTCTCCACGGTGCCGAGTTTGTCCAGCAGCGTAACTGGCTCGCCGCGCCACCACTGCTTCAGCAGGGGGTTCACGCCGCCACCACAAGCAGGATCGTCAGCACGAGGCTGAAGATGCCGCCCCAGAACACGATTGCCGCGACCGGCGACGGCTCAAGGCGGTTGTTCAGTTCGCGCACGGCCGCCTCTGTGATCTGGTCGCGCACGGCCGTAGCCTGCCGCACGTCCACCCTATCTCCGTTCTCGATCAGGAAGGCGCAGGCTTCGAGCACATAGGCGTCCTGCACCAGGCCGGGATAGGTGCGGATGATCGACCGCGCGTTGATAAGGCCGCGCTCGCCTTCCAGCGGGAAAATCACAGGGTTGCCCTCACGATGCTGTCCAGCCACGACGGCTGAAGGTGGTAGGCGACGACGGCGGTGATGACTGCCAGCAGGCTCAGGGCACGGACCATCATGCCGCCTCCCGAACCGCGATGATTTCGCCCAGAGCGACGCGCAGCGCCTTAAGGTGCTCGGTCGAATTTGGGTTGAAGTTGGCGCCGGTCATGTGCCCGTCTGCCGCTGCGTAGAGCGTGCCGTCGCCATATCCGCGGACGATGTGGCCCAGACGCTTGCGCAGCTTGTCTGCGCTTCTGGCCGTCTCGATGATGCGTCGCGCCGCTACCGGCCTGTCTTCATCAGACAGGGGCAGGATCGCCGTCGCAATCGCGTGCAAATCCGATGTGGTGATGCTTCTCATGGCTCCCTCGCCGGGAGGCTCATGTGTCGCTCCCGATGGGGGGATACTTCCAAATCAGAAGTGCCACGTCAAGCGGAAAATAATCCAGTTTGGAAATGGCTCAACTTCCATTGCGGAACTTCCGGCTATTGACTTTCAAACATCTATTCTGGAAGTATGCCGGCCATGAACCCTGCACAGCATGTCATCGCAAAATGCGGTGGAGTGGCCCGCGTCGCGGCCCTCACCGGCCGCACCCACAGTTGGGTCTACAAGTGGACCTATCCGAAGGACCGCAATGGCCGAGGCGGCTACGTCCCGCATGAGGACGCAGAGGCGCTTCTGGCCGCTGCGCAGCGGGGGGAGGTTGATCTGACCCCTGCTGACTTCTTCGATCTGGAACCCCGTCCGGGTGTCTCCGCAGCCGCTCGCTGAGGCTGAGACGGCGGCCTGCCGTGCCCGGTCGGGCGTCACTAGCACAAAGGTCGTCATCAGGCGCCGGCCCCGAGCGAGAGAGGGGCGCATCAACCCACAGGAGGAACCCTTGGAACTGGCCATACATCAGAACAAGATCATCAACACCTTCGACCGGATCGGGTCGCGCGAGAAGGAACGCGCTTCGGATGCCGGCGAGGACCGCGAGGAAATCGGCTCGCTCATCGAGTTGACCGGGCTCAACAAGAAGGCCGTCGCCTTCGCGCGGATGCTGCACAAGCAGGAACCCGACAAGCGCGAGGACATCCTGCGGTCGCTCCGCCCGCTGCTCGACCTCATGGAGGCGCACTGGCAGGGGCAAAGCACGCCTGACATGTTCACCGACGCCGTAGAGCCCGACGAGGCGCCGGCCTTCGATCGCTCGCCGGAATACGACGGCGACGACGAAGACCTTGCCGAAGACACTGACGACTTCCTCAACCACCTCGCGGAAGTCGAGGCGGCGGCGGAATGAAGGTTCTGGCCTTCGATACGGCAACGAAGACCGGCTGCGCCTTTGGCGTGGCCGGTGATCGACCGCGCGCATGGACGGTGGATCTTGGCAAGACGGACTGGCCTGTCCGCTTTTCCAAGACGCTCCGCATGGTGCAGCACTACGTCGAAACGCTCGCGCCCGACCTGATCGCGGTCGAGCAATTCGTCGGGGGGCCGAAGGCTAACTCCAACCTCGTCGGGCTCGTGGCCTGCGTTCAGGGCGAGGCTACGCGCCTCGGCGTGCGCGTGGTGTCCTACTACCCGGCCACCGTGCGCAAGCATTTCATCGGCATGGGCAAGGCCGACAAGATCAAGTCTGCGGTCATGGCTCGCTGCCACCTACTCGGATGGCCCAGCGACGACGCCGACGCCTGCGATGCGCTCGCGCTGTGGGACTACGCCTGCTCGATCGAAAGCCGGGCGCACCAGATCACGACGATAGGGGGACTGTTCAAGTGACAATTACGATACTTCCCGGCGACAACCGCGCCAGCCTGCGCCGTCTGATCGACGATGGCGTTCACGTCCATAGCGTCGTCACCGATCCACCCTACGGGCTGGTGAGCATCACGAAACGGTTTTCCGGGGCTTCTGAGGACGACAGCACGAAAACCAGTGACCGTGTTCGGTCGAGGTCTGACGGTTTCGCCCGCCTCGTGGCGGGCGGCTTCATGGGCAAGGCGTGGGACGGCACAGGCGTCGAGCGCGACCCAGAGTTCTGGCGTTTGATCTGGGAAATCCTGCTGCCAGGCGGCTATGTCTTCGCGTTCAGCGGCTCGCGCACCGGCCACTGGCAGGCGTGCGCGATGGAGCAGGCCGGGTTCATCATGCACCCGATGCACGGCTGGGTGTTCGGCTCTGGATTTCCGAAGGCGCACAAGGCCGGTGTTGATGGCTGGGAAGGCTGGGCCTACGGCACGCAGACGCAGAAACCGGCGCTTGAACCGATCTACCTCGGCCAGAAGCCGTTCAGCGAGAAGACCGGCGCGGCGAACCTTTTGAAACACGGCGTCGGGGCGGTGAACATCGACGGCTGCCGGGTGCCTACGAACCCGGAAGTCGATGATCCGCGACTCGGCGGAAACGGAGACTGGGGGACAGATAAAGCTGCGAAGAATGTCTATGAAGGTGGTTACGCGGGTGTGCGAGTTTCCAGTTCACCTCTTGGCAGGCACCCTGCCAACCTGATCCTCGACGGATCGCCCGAGGTGGTTGCGATGTTCCCCGGCGAAAATGCCCGCTTCTTCCACCAGTTCCCGCCCGACACCGATCCGGTCATATACCAGTCCAAGGCGGGCAAGGACGACCGCGCCGGATCGAAGCATCCAACGGTAAAACCTGTGGCTCTCATGCAATACCTGATCCGCCACATCACGCCTCCCGGTGGAGTGATCCTTGATCCTTTCGCCGGCAGCGGCACGACCGGCGAGGCGGCGCTGCGCGAGGGCTTCGACTGCATTCTGATGGAAGCGGAGCCGGAATATGTCGAGTTCCTGCGGGATAGGTTTGGCGGCGATCTTTTCAATAATGTCGGAAAAGTTTCCGAGTGACTGCTCAACGCAACACTATCTGGAAAGCCGCGCTCATCAGCTTGCCAGCGTAGGGGGGCTGTTCCGGTGAACATCCACGCCCTGCTGCGCGCCGGCTACGGCGTCGAGGATATCGCGGTCAAGACGGGCATCCCCGTCGAGCACCTGCGGAAACTGATCGAAAAACTGAGACGCGACGGGCGGCTGAAGGCCGTCCTCGGGCTTGAGGAAAGGAAGAAGCCATGAGTTTCGAGGCAATGGCATGGGCGGTGAAGCAGAAGCTGCCGGTGAAGCAGAAGATCGTGCTGCTGATGCTGGCCGACAGGGTGAACAAGGACACTGGTAGGTGCTTCCCGTCTGTTGCCGGTCTGGCAGATGATTGCGGCATGTCCGCGACATCCGTTCGGGAGGCGATCAGATCGCTTCGGGACGCTGGCATCGTAGAGGCGCACCAGCGCAAGGACGGCGATGTTTTCCTTTCGAACGAATACAGCCTCAACATGCGTGAAATCCCACCAGTACTGCGCCACGCGCAGGGGGGTACTGCGCCACGCGCAGGGGGGGTACTGCGCCACGCGCACCCTAACCTAGAAGAAGAACCAGTAAGAGAACCAGAACTGTGTGAGGATGGGAATTTCGCCCTTTTCTCAGATGATGAAACGCCTGCCAAAGATCAGGCGTCGGAAGGCTTCGAGAGGTTCTGGAAGGTCTATCCCAAGAAGGCAGGGAAGCCGTCCGCGCTGAAGGCTTGGCAGAAGCAGATCAAGGCCGGCTGCGATCCAGAGGAAATCATCAGCGGGGCGGAGCGATACGCGCGCAGCGACGCCGTGGTGCGCGGGTTTGCCAAGCATCCGCAGGGCTGGCTCAACGATCAGCGTTGGAACGATGCCGATCTTCCGCCAGCGCAGGGCGCTCTTACCTTGGCCGAACGCGCCCGCCGCCTCGGGCCGCAGTGGGGCGAGGTGGTGCGGTAGCATGACCTTCGCCAACATCGAAGCGGAGCAGGCTCTTCTCGGCGCGGTTCTGACGGACAACCAGACGTTTGCGCTGGTGTCGGACATCATCAAGGGCGAGCACTTCGCGGAGCCGCTGCATGGCAGGATCTACGATCTGGCGGCGGCGCGGATTTCGAAAGGGCATCTGGCGAGCCCTGTGACGATGAAGCTGGACCTTGAGGGCGACGCGGCGCTGCGCGAGATCGGCGGTCCTGCTTATCTGGCGCGCATGGCTGGCGCTGCGACTGTTTCGAGCGCGCGGGAGTATGCCAAGATCATCCTTGAAGCCGCGTGCCGCCGTGCGCTTCATGGCATCGCGCAGGACACGGCAAGTCGGCTTTCCGAGGGAGGTGACAGCGGCGCGGTGAAGATGGGGCTCCTGCACGCGCTTTCGCGGCTCCCAGAGGCGGCAGGAGAGGAAAGCAGCTACTCGCTCATGTCGGCTGTGGCGGATGCGGCGAAGCAGGCGGTCAGCGCCTATCGCGGGGATACATCGTTCCTGAAGACCGGCATCGAGTCTCTGGACCGGATCATCAAGGGCCTGGCGCCGGGCGACTGCATGTTGGTGGCAGGCGCTACTTCGATGGGGAAGACTTCGCTGGCGCTGGAAATCGCGCGGCACGCGGCATTCACGGGCTCTGGCGTTGCCTTCGTCTCGCTGGAAATGACGCGCCAGGAACTCGCTACGCGGCTCACGGCGCAGGCGGCGCGTCTGCCCTATGCCGATCTGCGAGACCCCGAGAAGATGGCAGAGGGTGATTTCAGGAAGTGGATCGAGGCGAGCCAGAAGGTCGCGCAGGGCAAGATGCGGATCATCCCGCGCCATGTGCGCGACATCCCCGCCATTCACAGCGCCGTCCAGAAGTGCGGCATGTCGTTCGGTAGCGGCAAGGCTGATCTGCTGGTGATCGACTATGCCCAGCTTGTCAGGGGATCGGGGAAGTCGCGCTACGAACAGATGACCGAAGTGTCGATCGGCATCAAGCAGATGGCCGGTATGCTGGAACTGCCGGTGATCGCGCTGTGCCAGCTTTCGCGCGACATCGGACACCGCGACGACAAGCGCCCGCACCTGTTCGACATCAAGGAAACGGGGCAGTTCGAGAATGACGCGGACTTTGCCGTGTTCTGTCACCGCGAGGAATACTGGCTGGAAAGGCAGGGCCCGAAGGCCAATCTGAAGGGTGACATCACCGAACAGGCGAAGATCGACTGGAAGGCCGATCTGGAAGCGGTCAGGAACAAGATGGAAATCATCGTGCGCAAGAACCGGCACGGGCGGCTCGCAACCGCTGAAGTCTTCTTCCACGCCCCCACGATGCGCTTTGCCGAACTGAAGACGCCGGAAATGGATTTCTAGGAGGGCCAGATGGATCCGAAGTGGCTGCGCGACATCCAGAAGGCCGGGTGGGTCATCCTGGCCGCCGACGAGGAGCATGTATGGGGCGCCTGCCCGCGGGATGGCTGCACCATGCGCGCCAAGTTGCATCCGTCAAGGCCGATCCCTGAGACATCGTGCAGGGGCCCGGACCTGGCCGAGAAGACCGTTGAGTTCTTCGATGACGCGCGCCTGTTCCTGCGCGATCGGCGCGAAGGGCTCGGGCTCACCATCAGGGAGGTGGAGGAGTCGGCCGGCATCACTGTTGACTTCCTCGCCAAGTTCGAGAAGGACGACCCAAGCAAGTTCCCGAACGCCCAAACCTTTTTCGAGTGGGCCAAGACGCTCGGTTACGAGGTTGTCTTGCGCCCGGCGCCGCTTCCGCCGACGACGCTGCGGATCCTGTCAGACACGCGCGCAAAGTTGCGCATGAGGCTCACGAAGTTCAGGATCCACGGGGAGCGTCGCTCAAGAGGCTGAGAATGCGTTCCAGCGTCTTTGAAACCTCGATCTGCTGTTGCAGGAGCGTCCTGAACTCGTCGGCGGCCAAGTTGCGCTGCCTCTGCGCATCGTCGGCGCGGCGCTGCTCGTCCCACTCCTGCAAGAGCATCAGCGCGGCCAT
>Ga0268298_10004376_pt1 | contig 13828 bp, 10 predicted proteins | sample WWTPWeurt_MetaG_FD_194462 | JGI IMG/M metagenome (GOLD analysis project Ga0268298, IMG submission 194462) | Activated sludge microbial communities from WWTP in Nijmegen, Gelderland, Netherland - WWTP Weurt | ecosystem: Engineered > WWTP > Aerobic digester > Activated sludge | place... | reverse complement strand
CTTTGGAGCCGATAATAAAATTAATAAATGGAGATTTGAGACCGGATGTTTTATTTGTATTCACTACGCGAATCAAATAATGAGCCTGACATCACATTGTAACGTAGACATACTTCAAAACCACCAAAATATTTAGTGGCAGTTCTGTATCCCGAAACATTCATATCGTAAGAGATACCAATAGCCATCTCTGCTCTCTCATACATCAGCTTGTAAATAAATGCATCCTGGCTTCTGTAAAATAAACCTACACCGATTCCATTCTCGGTTTTTTGTCCCGTTACTTTGGTTCCTGTTCTGCTTCTGAATTTCAAATACGTTCCAACTACATATTCCCAGGCCTGATATTGTTTATTCACCATCAATGCAGGATTGAATGAGAATTTTGTATCCTCAATGTCTAATCTTGCATTCACCATACTGGTCCATCTTACCGGCAATTTATATTCAGATCCTGCCCAGTATTCTTGTTTCGGTCTGTTGATATGAAATGCCCCAACCGAAACCATAACAGAAGTAACATCATCATGATCCTGATCGGTCTTTACTCTCGAATAACGATAAGCTGCTCCGGTTCCGATATCTGTTGTTGTGAATTGTCTGTATTTACTTTCTTCTCCACTTTGTTTTTCAGGGTTAATGATGTTCCCGTCAAACTGAGATCCGAATGTCAGATCGGTGTAACGCGCACTGGTTGCATCTGCTCCTGCATTCATTCCCACACTCATGATACTGTGTTTTCCAAGCTTCAATACACCGGAAACATTTAAGGTTGCATTCGTACGACTGATCTTGGCAGCACCTGCTCTGTCATTGAACAGAACAAATCCAACACCAAGGAATGTTTTTCTCTTTTTAGATTTGAATAATCCACCATCGAGTGAAATTCCGGCTGTTTGATATGGATTTCCCATTGCAGCCCATTGACTGCGGTAGTTAATGCTGCTTCTGAAATATCCGTTGAAAAAGCCGGTATTCGCAGGACTTATCATTAACGGCGTTTCTGTTATCTGTGAAAAATGAATATCCTGTGCATTCATTCTCTCAGAATAAGCGAACAATAAAAAACAAAAGAAGAAGTATATTTTTTTCATAGCTTACTTGTCTAACAATTAGCGCAAAAGTGTCACGTTTCCTTTAAGCACTTTTGGCTCATTGTAAATATTCTTATAAGTGATCACATAGGCATAGACACCTGTCTGTGCATATCTGTCTTCATAATAACCATTCCATCCTTTTTCCGGATCAGTGCTTCTGAACACTTCCTGACCCCAGCGATTCCAGATCCTGAAATCAAATTCACTCACATGAAGCGCGCTTCCTTGTGGCTTAAATATATCGTTATTGGAATCTCCGTTTGGTGTGAATCCTGTTGGCATTACGATATCTGATGTGATGTCAGTGAAATAAGCAATCACCTCTTCGTTCTGATTGAAATCAATGGCTATCGAATCAAGACTCAAAGGAGCATTGTTCTTGGTCACATGCTGCTTCAATTCCCAATGATGAAATACGTAAGAAGTATTGGTTGGAATTGCAGTCATATTCATCTGAGTACTGTAATAGAATCCCTGCCATTTGTATTTTGGAAGGATCTCCGTATTAAGCTTCACAACACCTGCTTCCGGTGGATATACATCCACTGTAATGTTATATAATTTTTGCGCGCCGTAACAATTACCCGGACTACCTAATGAATTCATTACAAAATCACATCTTTTCTCAATGATCTTTCTTAGTCGGATAGTATTCGTATCGTAATCACCCATCACACTGGAGAAAGTACCAGTTGGAAGAGAACTTGGGTCTTCATGAAAACGCAATTCTTTCTGGAACAATTCAACCACCTTGTCATAATGCGAAAGAATATTCTCGCATTTGAATGGTCCGTTCAATAAGTCCATATAACGGTTCTTGTATTCCAGCTGGAATGATTTATTTCCTGTTACAGGATGCATTAGGAAACTAAGTATTCTTCCGTGACTGTTACCCGCAAGCGGACTTGGATTATAGGGGGCCGTGTAAGAGGCACAAGGTGAAATGTAGGGATTATTATATACAAGCGTGTTTGTATTGATAGCCGTGAAATTCATAACGGCTGGCATATTCCATAAGTAGTAATGCCATCTTTCTCCGGGTTGAGACATGCTTAATCCTCTTCCAAAAGCAATATTGTTATTCCAATGATCACTGTTCATGAAATAAGAATTCATGATATGATAATCAATGAAACTTTCTTTATCCAGACGAGACATTAAAGTATTGTAAAATGTTTGTCCACCCATTGCGCCTGAATACTGAGCAGCATAATCATAAACCTCTTTCTTGAATCTGTCAAGTGGATTGTTGAATGGATAAGCTGTTCTGTAATCTTCTTCAAAGTGTTCAACGTAAGAATCAACACCCTGATGGTAACGTTGCAAATAGATTGAATCTCTTGGCTGTCCTTTGTAATAACTGGTATAATACCAATCATACACCTCGCGAAGATTGAATGCACCCTGATACATTCCGTTCACGAAAAGGATCATGGGTCGCATGTGAAGTGGATTTACATTCAGTTTGTATTTAGTGGCAAGGGATTGTGCAAAAACGTCCCTGATACCGGTACCACCAGAACTCATTGGGGTAATGTTTCCATTCTTTCTCGAATGACTTTCAAAATCTCCACCACTCACATGAAGAGTTGGGAAGAGCGTGCGTGAGCTTGTACCTAAAACAGCATTGTTGAATATGTTCCCCTCGAAATTACATCCAAATCCGCGTCGATCATCAATGTTTACGTAAAATCCTCTTTGTCCGGTTGCCCATGCTTCTTGAATGGGTTTGTGTATAGCACCGTAACCTTCTGTCCATTGTGTTTTGTTATCGAAATATTCCACATGAACAGTTGGATCATAGGCGGCAGGTGATCTGAACCAATTGGTATCTGCACACCCAATTGTAACGGCCATAACACTGAATCGGGAATCTAACTGATCGAAACTTCCGTTGATGTCTGAGAAGTAAGTATTCGTTTGACAAAAACTTGGAAGGTAATTTGGTAGATCAGGGTAACAAAAGGGTTTGGATCCTAATGATGGATCGCAGGTGCCACCGATCTGTTTAGGGAAAGTGATGGCTCTCACCACCATGTTATCTAGAATGATCAGTGGATTTCCTCCGCACAAACCTGCACTGGTGTAGGTGTAAACCGGGTCAGTTACAGTTGGCACACAGCCATTGGTCGTATAGTGAATCTCGTAACAATTGAGCGTGTCGGAACTGTCATAAGCCAAGTTGGATCCGCCAAGGAACATGTCCAGTGATTCTCCGATATGTCCCCAACCTGCCTGAGGCGTAAAGGTTGGCATAGGCAGATAATCTTTGTAATAGTTAACCGGCGGATTGGCTAAACTGAAAGAGTGCACTGTGTATACTCTCCAGCCTTGAACTCCCATGATATTCCTATCCAACCTTCCTCTAGTGTGACCGGCCATTGTCTTTTGTACAAAAACAGAATCTCGTATCACACCATTGGGAGTGGTTAAGATCAGCCATTGATTTTTACATTGCTCAATATTGAAACTTGCATGGTAGAACCAGTTATTTCCAATCTGTCTTGCTTCGTTCTTTCCTGTTAAATAAACGATCCCAATTCCACCAACTCCCAGTGTATAGGTATTCGGGAACTGCCATTTGTAGAGGTTGTTACGATCATTACTCAAAAAGTAACCACCCAGCGATACCGAAAATGTATGATTGTTCAGGATCTCAACCCAATCACTCTTTACCCCGTAATTATCCGAAATAAGGTAATTACCCATACTGTACTCATTGAGCACAATGGCAATACTGTTTGATATCTGAGATTTGGTTTTGTTAAAGATTCCCGCAAAAAGAAGTATCGCAACTGCAAAAATTAAGCCTTTTTTGACCATAATGTCACTAAAAATTTAGTTAATAGACTAAGAATTCAAATATACTAATTAAGTACGTAATAAAATACCAAATCGTTGGATAAAAAGGCCTAATTGTTAAATTAAATTTGTTAATAGCTACTGCTAAAAAGCATACCTTTGCCATCCTCCTAGTTTATGAGCGATTTTATTCATCACGAGTGCGGTGTAGCCATGGTGAGGCTATTGAAGCCGCTTGATCACTACAAGGAAAAATACGGCTCAGCCCGATATGGCCTTCATAAACTGTACCAGTTGATGGAAAAAATGATCAATCGGGGTCAGGATGGGGCAGGAATTGCCACTATTAAACTGGACGCGATACCCGGTACTACCTACATTGACAGAATGAGGTCCGTAGAGCAAAAAGCTACTCAGGATATCTTCTCTCAGATCAATCAGCTTTTCGTAAAATCTCAGCAAAATAACCCGGCCGATTACAAAAGTGCCCAATGGCAAAAGAACAATATCCCTTTTTTGGGGGAATTGATGCTCGGTCACCTTCGCTATGGTACTTTTGGGCACAATGGAATTCATAGCTGCCACCCTTTTCGCAGACAAAATAACTGGATGAGCCGCAATTTAGTGGTGGCCGGTAATTTTAATCTGACCAATGTGGATGAACTTTTTGGTCATTTGGTAGAATTAGGACAGCATCCCAGAGAAATGACCGACACCGTTACCGTTATGGAAAAGATCGGCCATTTTCTGGATAAAGAGAATGATAAACTTTTCAGACAATTCAAAGATACCGGTGCCAATAATGCCGAAATAAGCAAATTGATTCAACGAGATCTGGATGTTTCATCCATATTGATCGAAAGCAGTAAAAAGTGGGATGGTGGTTATGTGATGTGTGGAATGATAGGGCATGGCGATGCTTTTGTATTGAGGGATCCGAATGGAATTCGACCTGCATTCTATTACAAAGATGATGAAGTGATCGTTGTTGCCAGTGAAAGACCTGTCATTCAAACGGTGTTCAATGTTCCATTTGAAAAAGTGGAAGAAATTAAACCCGGACACGCAGTCATCATTAAGAAAAGTGGTGAATTCAAAGAGATAAAGATCGTAGAACCTTTAGAGAAAAAATCCTGTTCTTTCGAAAGGATCTATTTCAGCAGAGGAAATGATGCTGCAATTTACAAAGAAAGAATTCAGCTTGGAAAAAATCTAACCGATGCTGTTCTCAAAAGTGTGAATTATAATCTGGACAAGACTGTTTTCAGTTATATTCCCAATACAGCAGAGATCGCTTTTAACGGATTGGTGGAAGGTATTCGCGAATACAATGATAAAACGCGCATTGCCAATATCCTGAGTAAGAAGAACGAATTGAGTCAGGTTGATCTGAAAAAGATCCTCGATCAAAGAGCAAGAATTCATAAAGTAGTTTTGAAAGATGCCAAACAAAGGACTTTTATAACGAACGATGAAAGCAGAGATAGTCTTGTTAATTTGGTGTATGATGTGACCTATGGTACTGTGAATAAGGGAGAAGATAGTCTGGTGGTATTGGATGATAGCATTGTGAGAGGAACCACATTGAAAAAAAGTATTTTGAGAATATTAGATCGATTAGGCCCTAAGAAAATTGTTGTTGTGAGTTCTGCTCCACAGATCCGTTATCCTGATTGTTATGGGATTGACATGGCCGTACTCAATAAATTCATTGCATTTGAAGCAGCCATTGCCCTTCTGAAAGAAAAAGGAAAAGAGGATCTGCTGGATGAATTATACGAAAAAGCATTGGCCGAATACGAAAAACCGAAAGAAGAACAAGTGAATGTAGTAAAAGAGATCTATGCTCATTTCACTGCGGAAGAGATCTCTGCCAAGATCGCTCAATTGATCAAACCATCTGATCTGAAAGCGGAATTAGAGATCATTTATCAGAGTATCGAAGGTCTTCACAATGCTTGTCCGGAGCATACAGGCGACTGGTATTTCACAGGAAACTATCCAACTCCGGGCGGAACAAGAGTAAGCAATAAAGCTTTCATAAATTTCATGCAAGGCAAGAACGTGAGAGCGTATTGAAGTGCGAAGTTTGAATGACAAAGTACGAGTCTTTATTCGTCATTCGTAGTTAGTCATTTGTAATTTATTAATCGTTTCGATACCCTGCAGTAATTGAAAAAATGTGTTTCAAGATCTCCTTTTCTGATGCATTGAATGTCAATCCTCTCCTCTCAAACACCTTTTCGGCTGTTTCAAACATTTTGTCGAGTTTATAAGTTTCCATTCCTTCTGCTCCTCCCCATGTGAAAGATGGAATATGTGTGACCGGAAATCCTCCTCCGAAAATATTGGCTCCAACTCCTACAACTGTTCCTGTATTCAGCATGGTATTGATCCCTGTTTTGGAATGATCTCCCATGATCAATCCACAAAACTGCTGACCACTGTCTACTTGTTTATTCTGTGCGTAATTGAAAAGTTTTACGCTGGCATAATTGTTCTTTAAATTACTGCTGTTGGTATCGGCTCCCAGATTACACCATTCGCCGATCACAGAATTCCCAATGAAACCATCGTGTGCTTTGTTGGAATAGCCGAATATCAAAGAATTACTTACTTCTCCCCCCACCTTGCAATGAGGTCCAATTGAGGTAGGACCATAAACCTTCGCGTTCAACTTTAAGGTACTGTGTTCTCCAAGGAAAAACGGTCCACGCACTGCGGTTCCTTCCATGATCTCAGCATCTTTCGCAATGTAGATCGGTCCACTTTTTGCATTTAAGATACAGGCTTCGGCTTGTACTCCTTTTTCAAAGAAAACATCCGTTCTCTTTCCGATCACTTTTACGCTTTTACTGATCGGAGCCGATTTTTTACCTTTGGTCAGTAATTTAAAATCTTCTTTGATCGCTTCACCATTCTTCTGAAACAGATCCCAAACATGATCTATTTTTAAATAACTTCCTTTGAATTCCTTTTTCACCAAACTAGCTTGATTCGTTAGCAATGATGATTTCCCCATGAACGCAAGCAATGCTTTTCCATTTACAAGCGCTTCTCCACTTTTCAGTTTTTTTATTTCTTTCAATAAGACATCATTCGGGCAAATATTCGAAGCAATGAAAATACTTTCTCCTTTTTCTGAGAAAGGATGTTTGATGCTCAGGTAATCCTGAGAAAGAACTTCGCTTTTTTTCTTAAAAAAGCGATCCCATTTTTCACGCAGGGTAAGAATCCCAAATCGGATTTCACTTACAGGGCGGGTATAGGTCAGCGGAAGTAATTCTTTCCAGATCGCTTCGCTATCAAATAATACAACGTTCATGCTCATATTTCCTATAAAATTAATAAAAAGCAAACAATGCAGCGAGGTATTTTTCAAATTGATAACTTTACAGCATGAGTAAGATATTGATAATAGGCGCCGGCAGATCTGCCGTTTCATTGATAGAGTATCTTTTAAAGCAAGCAACAGAACAAAACTGGACCATTACGGTGGCAGACATGGATCTGAGTCTTGCCCAAAAGAGAATTAAAGCTTTTTCAAATGGAAAAGCAATTGGCTTTGACATTTCAGATGTTGCTAAACGAAGGACATTGATCTCAGAACATGATTTCGTGATCTCTATGCTTCCGGCATTCATGCACCTGGAAGTTGCCAAGGATTGTCTGGAATTGAAGAAACATCTGGCAACAGCCAGTTATGTAAGTGAGGGAATGAAAGCAATGGATGCAGAGGCAAAAAAGAAAGGACTTTTCTTTTTAAATGAATGTGGCTTGGATCCCGGAATTGATCATGCAAGCGCAATGAAGGTGATCGATCATTTAAAGGAAAAAGGAGCCCATATACATACTTTTAAATCGTATTGTGGAGGATTGGTAGCTCCCGAAAGCAATGATAATTTGTGGGGCTATAAATTCAGCTGGAATCCACGAAATGTTGTATTGGCGGGACAGGGAACTGCGCAGTATCTTGAGAACGGAAAATTGAAATTCATTCCTTACAATCGTTTGTTCATACAAACAGAAGATCTGAAAGTAGATGGTTACGGTACTTTTGATGCGTATGCGAATCGCGATAGCATTTCCTATATTGATATTTATGGATTGAAGGGAATTAGGAATATGTTGCGTGGTACAATGAGAAACCAAGGGTATTGCAAGGGATGGAATGTTTTTGTGAAGTTGGGATTGACAGATGACAGTTTACACATACACCAGGTAAAAGGAATGCGCTTTGCTGACTGGATCGGGTCATTTATACCTAATTATAAAGGAGATTTAAGGAGGGAGCTGAAAAATTTCATGGGACAAGACTATGATGCGCAGATCGAAAAGATGCTGAATGAAATTGAAATATTTGACGATAAGAAGATCGAGATAGAACAAGGTTCTGCAGCGCAGATCCTTCAGGCATTGCTCGAAGAAAAATGGAAATTGAAAGAGAATGACAAGGATATGATCGTGATGCAACATGTGTTTGGATATACATTGAACGGAAAGGAAGGAGTGATAGAATCATCGCTGGGCGTGATTGGAAAGGATCAGGATCATACAGCGATGGCACTTACTGTGGGTTTACCTTTAGCTATTTGCGTAAAGAATTTCCTGACGGGAAAAATAAGATCAACCGGAGTGCAGATCCCGGTAACAAAGGAGATCTATCTTCCTTTATTGGAAGAATTGGCACTCAATGGAATTGTTTTCAAGGAAGTAGAAAAATAAAAAACCCCCAGTTTTTAACTGAGGGTTAATTTTTAAGTGGATCTATTTTTACTGACCCCCACGCATGGCTTTCATCTTATCCATGTATTCTTTGTAGGTCATCATTTTGTAACCATCAGTATTTGGTTTAAAAACGGCGTCATCAACGGCAGCAGTACTAACTTCAGTTGCCGTCATCATGATCTTCATGTCCATTCCACCTTGATTTTGTGCTGCTTCAATTGCTAACGGATATCCCTTAAGATCTGCAAAGTTCATTCCATTGCCTCTGCTGGCTGCACCTTTTTTGTATCCTTCACTTGGCTTTATTTTATCAGTAACCCAAAGTGTGATTTTGTTTTCCTTTTTGTCTTTATCAACAGTAGTAGCAATCGCTTTTGTGCATTCGTACCCTGCTATTGTTTTTTTCTCATTGGTATATTCGATCTTTGGAGGTGTGCCCGATTTTTCTTTTTTCTCGGCAGCATCCAGCTCTTCTTTAGAAATAGTATAACCTGCTTTATTTCCCATCTGATCCATCAAGGCGGTCATAATTTTACCGTCATAATAACTTACATTGGAACCCATCATACCGGTCATCTCTTGTTTATACAATTCACCTTTGGAATAATGTACGATGTCATTATCTCCAAATCCCGCATATTCAGGTGGTAATCCTTCGATCTTCATGGTCATTTTAACTGTATAACAGTCTTGTGCAAAAGCATTGACCGAAGCCAGAGCGATCATTGCGGAACAAATTATTTTCTTCATTGTTTGATTTTTTATTTGTTGCTATCAAAGGTAAGGCCGGAAAGCCTTTTCTCTTGTTAAAATTAATTAAATGGGCTCTTTTACTGCCAGCTGTCAAACAGCTTTTGCATTTCAGGCTTGCTCACGATCTTCAAAGAAGCAGGGATATCAAAGGTATTGTCTGGTATCTCGTTGTGTTTGAAGGTACGGGCAACGAAATGCATTTCCAATCCCATTTTCTTTGCTCTGTAATCCATCAGCATGCCTTTTACCTGATGATAAGGATTCAAGGCGTTGCAATCTTCCATTCCCAGATCTTTGGTATACCAGGCTTCAAATTTTACTTCCGGATTCTTTGCCATGGTCACATTCAGTTTAATGCAATTCAATCCTGCGATCTTCTTTTTTTCTTTCGTTTCCTCGATCACGAGCTCATACTCCTTGTTTTCGGCAGCAATATCTTTTTCTTTCTCTACACAGGCTTGTTTGATGTCAAGAAATTTGACTGTTTGAGCGACTGTCTTGGTTTTGATATCTCCAATGATAGCGGTATTGAACATCCCCATGGTACTCATCTCCATGCAGAATTTCTCGCCCTTGAATTTTAGTGTTGCCGAACTGGGAGCCAGTCCGTAGAAAGGATGTTTTTCATCCACTCCTTTTGAATCAAACTCGATGGTGCCTTCTTCAGCTGCGCCCTCCTTTTCAGGTTTACAAAAACTGAAAAGGACACAAAGGTTTACCAGAAGTAAAATCCTGACTATTCGGCCTTGGTCGATCAAAATTACAAAGTCTAAAAATAGAAAATATATTCTAATAATAAAATAAAAGCCACTCTTTTTTGAGTGGCTTCGAGAATAAATTAAAAATTCGTTTTAGCGATAAAAATCAACGAAGGGTAACTGATTTTTCAACCGTTTCCGCCTCTTCCAGCTTGATGATTCCGGTTCCTACATAGGTCTTTGATCCAACTTTTGTAGTTGCTTTGATATCATAAATTGCAGGTAATTTGAAAGTGAATTTAACTTTTCCGTCCCCGTCAGTATCACCGTTCGCTTTAACATCAGCAACTACAGTTCCTCCGTTTGAAGTTCTGACAACAGCATACAACTGTACATTCACACCACTCCAGTTTGCTCCGGTTGAATCAACGCAATGCACACTGGCAACGCAGTCTGTTTTCTTCCTGCAGGAAGTGCCTGTAAAACACAGACATGAGATCAAAAATCCTGCAACAATTATAAGCAATGGCTTCATAGGTAAAATTTTGCTTAACAAATATAGTAAATTTGTTTCATATGAAAAAGATATTTCTGCCTTTAATAGCCTTGTTTTTGCTCATTCCGGTATTGAAATCACAGACATTAAGCAAGGAAACGGTAGAGTTAAGCACCCCTTATGGTAAAATGAAGATCAAGCTATATGAAGAAACTCATTTGCATAAAGCCAATTTTTTAAAGCTGGTAAAGCAAGGTTTCTATGACTCCCTCCTTTTTCACAGGGTCATCAATCATTTCATGATACAGGGGGGCGATCCGGATAGCAAAACGGCAAATGATACGGCCATGCTGGGAAATGCAGATGTGGGTTATTGGATCCCTGCAGAAATAAATCAAAAGATGTGGCATAAAAAAGGACGCCTTTGCGCAGCTCGCGAAGGAGATGATGTAAATCCTACTAAAGAATCTTCCGGCTGCCAATTCTATCTGGTAATGGGAAAAGTGCATGATTCAATTTCTCTTCAAAAAGCTGAAATGAGAGTGAATAAAGCCCATATCTCAAAAATAAACTACACCACCGCTTTTGGTGGAAAAAGCGAAGCACTAAAGGCTTTGTACACGCGCCTACTTTATCAAAAAAAAGAAGATAGTTTGCATTTTTATGTGAAGCAATTAACCGATCCGGTGAGTATCGCCGAATATAAGAAAGCAAAGAAGTACAGCTATAGCAATGCCCAAAAGAAAGATTATTTTTCTGTCGGAGGCACTCCTCATCTGGACAATAATTACACCGTTTTTGGGGAAGTGATAGAGGGTATCGAGATCATCGACAAGATCGCAGCCGTAAAAACAGATAAACGTGATCGGCCATTATCAAATATTCGCATGAGTATGCGTGTAATAGATGCTAAAAAATAATTAATTTTAAGACTTATTCTTTTTTCTATGACAAAAATTAAATTCGGAACCGACGGCTGGAGAGCGATCATTGCTCAGGATTTCACAGTGGATAATGTAGCCCGTGTGAGTTTGGCTACCGCAACATGGCTCCTCAAGCAAAATAAAAATAAAATTGTTCTTGGACATGATTGCCGTTTTGCAGGCGAACTCTTTGCGGAAACTGCCGCGAAAGTCTTTTTGTCGAAAGGGATAACAGTTTTTCTCGCTAAGGATTATATCAGTACGCCTATGATCTCATTAGGCGCTGTGAAATTGAAAGCAGATCTGGGCATCATCATCACGGCTTCTCACAATCCTCCTTCGTACAACGGATACAAGATCAAAGCGCATTATGGTGGTCCGCTTGGACCCGATGAGGTACAACAGGTAGAAGATCTTATCGCAGATAAAGTGGATAATTCTTATCAGGCGATTGATCTGAAAGCAGAACTTGCAAAGGGAACTCTGGTTTATGAGAACCTGGAAGAAATGTACATCAAGCATTGTCAGGAAAATTTTGATCTGAATGCAATACGCAACTCTAAAATGGTTCTGGCCTACGACAGTATGTTTGGTGCCGGACAAAGAGTGATGAGAAGACTGTTCCCGGATATTTATCATTTACACAGTGATCACAATCCCGGATTTCACGGACAAGCACCTGAACCTATCCATAAGAATTTAATTGAATTCAGTAATTTCATAAAAGAAAAAGGAAATATTTCCTGTGGATTGGCTACTGATGGAGATGCAGATCGCATTGGATTGTACGATAGCAAAGGACAGTTTGTAGATTCACATCACATCATTCTTTTATTGATCCATTACCTTGTAAAATACAAAGGACAGAAAGGAAAAGTAGCTACTGCTTTTAGTACAACCAACCGTATCAAAAACATGTGCAAGCATTACGGATTGCCTTTGGATGTGGTGAAGATCGGCTTCAAATACATTTGTGGTATCATGGTAACAGAAGATGTTTTGGTTGGAGGAGAAGAGAGTGGGGGAATTGCCATCAAAGGACATATTCCTGAAAGAGACGGGATCTGGATGGGATTGACCATTTGGGAATTCATGGCGAAAACAGGAAAATCGCTGGAAGATCTCATTAAAGAAGTATATGATATCACCGGATCCTTCTGGTTTGAACGCAACGACCTTTATATTGATGAGAACATCAAGAACAAAGTACTGGTGAATTGCAAAGCCGGTAATTACAAAGCTTTTGGAAAATACAAAGTAACAAGAGTGGAAGACCTTGACGGTTGGAAATATTTCTTTGATGAGAATACCTGGCTTATGATACGTGCCAGCGGCACTGAACCGGTGTTAAGAACATATGCAGAAGCCGACAATAAGAAAATAACGGATGATATCTTAGAGGAAGCGAAAAAGGTCTTGTTGAGTTAATATTTTAACCGGTAAGCTTTTAATCAATCACATAAATTATTGGCTTTTGGACTTCATTCAACCACGTTGTGGTTGTGTTAATCTGTAACTTATGAGCTTATTTATATTGAATCCCTTCGGGATTATTAGGCTTTAAAAATAAGAAGCGCTAAGATCACCGAGTTTATAAATTTACCGGCAAAAATTTTGTGATTCGTGACACCTGTTGAATGAGTCCTTAATAATTACTCAGACTTTATTCAACCACGTTGTGGTTGTGTTAACCTGAAACTTATAAGCTTATTTATATTGAATCCCTTCGGGATTATTAGGCTTTAAAAGTTACGAAGTGCTAAGATCATCGAGTTTATTGGTTTATCAGTTAATATCCTGTGGTTAAGAAAAGTCCGAAGGACTTTAATTTGATTAAATACATAATCAAAAGAAAAGTTCAAGCCTGAAGGGCTTGAATGTTTAAATACCTATGAAACAAAAAAAGCCGTTTCAATTGAAACGGCTTTTTATTTATTGTTGTTAGTAAGCTTATTTGATCTTAAAAGCTGCTTTTACCTTTCCAACGTAATCTAATTTCTCCCATGTAAACAATTCTACCTTCATGGTCTTTGTTTTTCCGTCAGGTGTTTTGAAAGTTTTAGTTACAGTCTCATTCTTACGTCCCATGTGTCCGTAAGCAGCTGTTTCGCTGTACATCGGTGTGCGTAATTTGAATCTTTGCTCGATGAAGTAAGGACGCATGTCAAATACTTTTTCTACGATCTCAGCGATCTGACCATCCGTCATTTTTACTTTAGATGTTCCGTAAGTATTGATGTAGATTCCCATCGGTTTAGCAACACCAATAGCGTAAGAAACTTGAACAAGTACTTCTGAGCAAACTCCTGCTGCTACTAAGTTCTTTGCAAT
>Ga0268298_10004375_pt1 | contig 13830 bp, 10 predicted proteins | sample WWTPWeurt_MetaG_FD_194462 | JGI IMG/M metagenome (GOLD analysis project Ga0268298, IMG submission 194462) | Activated sludge microbial communities from WWTP in Nijmegen, Gelderland, Netherland - WWTP Weurt | ecosystem: Engineered > WWTP > Aerobic digester > Activated sludge | place... | reverse complement strand
GCTCGTCACCTTATCCGTATCCGCCACAGTTACGTCACTGTCCGCGTCAAACTGTCCTTTGGGCGTGAAGCCAAGCGTGAGCGCCGCCGCCGTTCCGCTGAAATTGACAACGAACGGGTTGTTGTCAGGTGAATCGTTGGGGATTGTCAGGGTAAAGCTGAATGCGCCAAACGTCGTGGGTGTTATTGTTAGCGTGAATACAGTCTGGCCGCCCGCAATGACAGAGGAATCCGGCGCCGGATCCATGACAACATCACAGTTGCTTTCGGCGCTTATTACGGGCGTGGTTACGGCCAACGGGCCTGTGCCGGTTGGGTTTGTAATGCGCAGATCAATTGAGGTGTCCACGCCCTCTTCAAACTCGCTGCCCAGCGGAAAATCATCATTGTTATTGATGCTGGTGGACGGCAACAAATGCAGCACGATTGACGAAATGGTTGAAGGGTTCCAGCCGGGAGTCAATGGAGTAGCATCGCCCGGCACAACGCCGGGCGCTGGCAGAATGCCGGTTGTAAACAAATTGATCATGCGTCGTGGCTGACCCCATAGGCATTGCGGGTGCTGAACACCATTGAAGATGAACCGTAGCCGTAAGCGCGGATTACGTTGTTCGCATCGGCGCCGCGCCGGCGAACCCACAATTGGCCCTGGGGTGCCCCTGCAACATGCAACGGGAACGCCACGCCGGCGTCTATCGGAACGCCGAAATCGTCATCATCTACCGGGCCCTCGGGGTCGGTGCTGATCATGATATCCGTGTCGGGAATGATCACCAAAAGGCCTACCTCGGGATCCCAGGTGAGCGAGTCCCAGCGATCCACGTCGCCGAGATCGACAGATTCCTTGAGCAATGAGGAGGCCACGGCGGGCAGCCGCGAGCCTTCATTCAGCATGAGCACGCGCGTGCTGAAATCGGGCCAATCCTGCATTGATGGCCGGCCGTCGCCGCGTCTTGCAAGATCAAAGGCGGCCTCGCCAGCGGGCAGTGGCTCGCCGGCAGAGTCAAAACCGCGCCGCGTAGTCGTTTCAGGATGGGCCATGGCTACCCCTATAGGTTGTGGTTATTGTCGTTTCTTCAAACAAGTTTGCAAGCCGATAGTGCTTCTTGCCTTTGGCGGCAGTTCTTACATTGGCCGCAATGCGCGCTGCCACGCACGCAACTGTGTGAAGCCAGGATAAACTCGGGCGGCGCGCCGGCGCCCATTGCCGCCTTCACCAATTCAGCTTTGCTCAGCTCCACAAAAGGCATGGTAACTTTGAACGGAAATGGAAAGCCGCCTGCAATGCGAGCGCAGATTTCGGCCGCGCGCCCGGGCGGGCAATCTTCGCGTGTCCATGCCAGGAACATTTCATCAAAGCCTTCCGCCCAAGCGGCAGCCATGCAGATTTCATCGCGGGGTAGCATGTATTCGCCGTGGCGCATGAATGGCCGGAAGTCCAACGGCTTCTGGCGCAGCGCGCCGGCAAACTCCGGGCAGATCAGGCGCTGTTGATTCATGGCCTGCAATTCCCCGACATTTGCCCAACGTGCCGGGCCATGGATGCCGCCCACATAAAGCGCGGCGGGCTTGCCCAGCATCCACCAGGCGCAGCTCGAATCCAAACCGCCACTATAAAGCAAGGTTTTTGCCGCTTGAAACATCGGTTGGGGCCTATCAAGAACATTAGATTGCCGGACCTTTGATGATTTCTACGCCCTAGCGCTCCATTATCGTGAAACATCCGCTTGTCAGCGTGGCCGTCGTGGCGCTCGCCTGATAGCAGTGCAGCAGGCACGAGCCGTTGTATAGCCGCACGCCTGGATTCTGGTCTTGCAAGAATGCGTGCGCGCCGACGTTGACCACGTTCGTTGGAGCGCTCATTACGGGCCGCGCTACAATCAGATGCACAGTGCCAGCGCCCAGCGACGTGCCGAGCGTGATGCTCTGGATGCTCTGGACGCCGTTGTCGCCAGCTTGCAGCCGGAACCAGACGATTGTTCCAGCCACCGCCGTCGCCGGAATCTGGTGTCCGACTTGCGCCACGAGCGTTGCGGTGCGCCCCGCCGTGCCTTGCGAGTTTGTGTAACTCACGGTCGAGTTGTTGATGACCGCCGCGTTGGTCGTGGCGACGGCCACAAGCAGGCCAATCATGCAGCCTTCGCCGTTGATGGTGCCCTTGATGTCGCGGGCGGGGAACGCCACGGAGTTGATGGTCTGAGCCGTCGTGGTCGTAACCACGATGCCGGAGTTGACCCACAGGCAGTCGAATATCATGTGCCAGTGCGCCACGCTGCTGACGATGTTTCCGTTCGTCAGGTACATGCCGCCCGTGGATGCGTTGATGAAATTCAAGCAACCAAAGTCAGCGGCAACCGTGCCGTCCGTTGCGCGCCCAGCAAGGCCGGGCGTGCCGGGAGCCCATGCGCCGGGGATGCCTGCGTCCTTGCTCGTGCAGTACCAGTAACCAGCAGCGTCCGCCGCTGTACCCGTCTTTTGCAACATCACGAGATAGCCGCTGTAGCCGTTGCGGTCGGTCGCCTGCGTTTTCTGAATGCCGCGATAACAGACAGCGGGCGCGGCCATGCCATCGGCCCACACGAGAGACTCGCCCGCAAGCAGCGAGATTGTGCCCCATAGGCTGCGCGAGTTCGCACCCTTGACCTTGTACACCGTGACGGTCTGCGTGGTGGTTCCCACGTTCGTCAGGCTCAATCGCTTCACGCCGCGAGTCGTTGAGGCTGCGGGAGCCGCGACAAGCGTAGTCGTCGTGGCCGTCGTAATCTGACCCTCGTTGCCGAGCGGATTCGCACCCGTGATTGAGCCACCCGAAATCGCAGAGTCGAGGTAGTCAGCAGTGTAGTCAAGGTTCACCGCCGCGCCCGTGAGCACGGTCAGGGATTCGTCTGCTGCGTCCAGTGTTATCGCCATTACCAAGCTCCCCAAAAGTTTAGACCGGCGGAAACGCCTTCGTCTATTCCGCCGCCCGTGCCTCCGCCTGCCTCGCCGACGTGACGCCAGCGCGAATCGGCCGTGCTGTACCGGAACAGCGCCGCGTTGTTGCTGGCGAGCGTGAGGTTGGCTCCTCCGGCCATGAACAAGCGGTTGGCCGCCGCGCTGGTCACGTCGTGCGAAAGCGTGATGTTGCCGCCAGTCGCGTTGACCACGACCATGAGTTGACCGTCAACGGCGGTTCCGCCAGCGGCCGGCACCATGCCGGTCAAGGTCGCGCCGCTCGTGACGCGGAAGCACGAGACCGCTCCCACGGCGACGTCATCGCCCGCCGCTCCCGAGAACGCGCCAGTGAAGTGCATCATCTGGTCGACGCGGCCCGAGCCCTTGACGGTCGTGGTCTTGCCGGTGCGCCCGAGATCTACCCCATCGGCATTAGCCGCGCCCACCACGACAAACCCGTTGCTTCCCGTGCCGGCTCCCGCGTCAAACGCTAACGCGACCGATTGTCCGAGCGGGTTGTCGAGCGTGCGCTGGCGAATGAGGTTGCCGTAGGTCGCGTCGACGACCGCATCGTCTATCAACAGGCTCGAGCCTTGAATGACAATGCCGCTCGCGTTGAAGCGGGGGATTTCGTTGTCGGCCGCGGTGGCGCCGGCGTTCTGCACTAGGAAATAGTCGGTCGCCCCGTTGTAGTAGCGCAGCCTGCGGGACGGGTCGTTGTCCACCCAGAGGCCGTTGCCGAGCGTGGTCGCGCCGGCGGGCCTGGCCGCTCCGAGCGAGAATCCGATGCCGGTCGGGTCGATGAATCCGCCGACGGTCAGCTTGGCCGGGATCTCCACGCCGGCCGTGCTGACCTTGAGCTGCACGGTGCCCGCGATATCAAACAGTGACGGACCTTCATCCCCCGGCGTGAAGCCCATGCCGGCATTCTCGCTGCCGGGCGTCGTACCCGCATCGAACGCATAGTTGGCGACACCATCGTCGGGCGCCTGAATCGGGAATGCAATGCTTCCCCCGCCGATATCAACGCCGTTTACCTGCAGTGCGCCGGCCACGGGCGTGCCGTTGGCATCCACAAACGCGAAGTTGAGCCGGTTTGAGCCGTTGAGCCCGATACGCACGCCGTCAACAATGCTGGCCCAGTCAGTGCTGGCCTTGCCAAAGCCCAGCAAGTGCCCTGTGTAAATACCCAGCGTTTGCACCGTAGTAAAGGGCTCCACGGGCCCGGCGTAATCGTGCCGGTTGCGCCAAGGCTTGTTTTCAGGGCCACAGAACAACACCAGGCCGTCGGCCGCGCCGCGCTCCCACATTTGCGGCTTGTCCCAGGTCTTGCCGAGTTTCAGCTTTGGCTGTTTGGCGTAACTGGGCGGGAAGTTTTTCAGCGAGCGGCCAGTGCCTTGCGGCTTGGGGAACTTGTGTTTGTAGTAGGCCTCGAAATGGCCTGTAAACGGCGCCTTGAAGTGATCGCTGGTTTTGGCTCCGGTTATGTCAATCGTTACGTTTTCAATTTGTTGCTCGAGCGTTTGCGCCTCTTGCTCTGCCCGCTTTTCAGGGCTTGAGAGCGCGTAAGGCGCGCCTTCGAAATCCAGTGAATCAGGCGTGAGCACAGCGCGCGTGGGCGGCGCGGTGTTGCCCAGCATGGGCTGGAATTCCAGACTTGGCGCTGCGATTTCGGCCGGACCCCAATCAAGCGGCGGCTCAGTTGGCGGCAACGTCGCTTGCCCGCTTGGTTTGCCGTGCCAATCGGGCGGCAATTCCGGTATTGCTGCGCCTGGCGTTCCGGGCGTCTCAAAGCGCGGGGTGTCTTCCTCACCGGGAATCCTGCCAGGGTCTATGACGGGGCGGCCCGGTTCCTTGTTGGGAGTTGGGTCATCGGCCGGTTTGCGGGGCGTCGGGTCGCCGGGATCGTCAACTTTGTTCGCGCTGGGGTCGCCATCTTCCGGCGGCTTGTTTGGCGTTGGATCCGTGGGCTGCTTGTTGGGTGTCGGGTCGCTCTCGGGCTTGTTTGGCGTGGGGTCAATCGTGACCATGCCGCGCGGTATGCGCGTGTGATAGTCATAAACGCCGTTGAGCGTTTGAAAGAAATAATCGTCTGGATACGTAGGGCGAAACTGGTTCCACACGCGCACCGGCAAACCGCCCCCGCCGCAATTGGGTTCTATCACGGGGTCAATGTGCTGCCGGCCGTCGTAGAACGTGGAATCGTCGGTGAGCTTGGCGCCAATGTGAATGTGCGCCACTTGCACCGGGTTGCCTTCGCGGTTGATGCCTTCCAGGTGCTTGTCGCCGCGCCGCGCACCGCCGCTGAATGGGCCGAACTTTTCATAGCTTCGGTAGCCCACGATCATGCTCAGCTTGCCGTCCGTGCTGCGCGAGCCGTCAATTTTGAACGCTGCCGCGCCAAAGCCCGGGCCCGTGTCCCCGCTGAAATTTTCGGCCAGCGTGTTTTCGGCGGGATCGCCGCCGGCCAAACCACCCGCTTGCGGCACCACAATCGTCATGGTGTCCAGGCCCGCGCTCATGGCTTCATCGGGCACGCCAACGGGCGTGTCGTCTTCGCCCTGGCGCGCGCGGCGGAAATCGTAAATACGCGTGCTTCCAAGCGGCACATTGGGGCCGCGATGGTCACTGCTATGGAAGTGATCGCCGCTGAAAAAGAAATTGTCATTGAGCGCGGCTTTGATGCCCAGGCCTGCGCCGCGCACAGTGATGCCGTAGGGGTTGCGGTAGCGGTGCTCGCGCGGTCCCATGAACGTGATATCGCGCCCTTCCTCAAACGCGCGTGTGTTCGGAGTGCGTCCGCTGCCGCCGCTGGCTGGGCCACCCGATCCAATGGGCGCGATGATCGGCGACGACTTGCGGTCCTGTGACCACGCTTGCCCGTTGATGCCATCCCAGCGGCTGAACAGCGCATCGGTGCTAAGATAACTATTACGGCCATAGGAACCCGGAATGGCCCTCACCAACACTCTGCCAACCGGCATGGCTCCAATGGGCACAACGCCCGCGCCGGGCGTTTTATCCAATGGGATTGCGAGAATTTCGCTGGGGAAGAAAGCCCAAAAGCTGGCATCTGGCACGTCCGCCCAGCGGATGACCATGTTTGCTTCGGACGCGGCAATCTGGTGGCTCATTTGAATCTCTTACCGCCGATTTCAAGTTTGCGTTGCGCTTGATCAAGGAATGCCTGGCGCGTCCGCGCGAGTTCGTTGGGGCGCGGGCCAATTGCCACTTCTCCAGTGAACGTGCGGCCGTTGACGTGAAGCGCCCATGAGTCTATCCGGCCTATGATGCGCTGAATGCCCAGTTGTTCAATGCTGGCAAACGGCACATTTGGCCCAGCCCTGTCATCCAGGCTTTCCACATAGGCGCGAGCGCGGCGGCGCGCGTCGGCGCGGAGTGCGTCACGGTTGAGGCATTTGCCGAATCCGTCGTTGCCATTGGGCCTGTTTGCTTCGGCCGCGACCGTTCCTTCGAGGCCGCCGGTGCGCAGGAACGCATACAGGTGATCGCGGCGGCAGAACAACTCCTCGCTCGGGTTTAGCATTACTTCTTCAACCGCGCCCTCTATGCCTATATCCGCCTGCACATCGATCTTTTCAATCCACCATTTGCGTTCATCATTGGGGTAGTAGCGCCGGCCCACAACGTAAATGGCGAACTGATAGTCATCAACGAATTGAATGTCTTCACGGGTATGCACAAACGTACTTCCAGACAGATCAATGCCTGCTTTTGAAAGTGCATTTTTCTGCAAGTCGCTCAGCGATGCCAGCGGGCCAAACATCGTCAACATGCTCTGTTTTCGTGGAATGCCGATTACGGCCGCATCGGCAGCCGGTACGCCGTCGAGATTCTTGAATTGCAGGCGCACCACCAATTCGCCCTGGCCTTCCCTTGCCACCTCAAAAGGCATTTCCGGGCGGCCTCTCTCAGGACCGAATATTGCCCCGAGATCGGGACTTGGGCGCCCCGGCATGGGTATATGCTCGCCCGTGCGGTTGAAGAGCAGCGTATAGGTTCCTACTGGCCGCGCATCACGAATGATGCCGGTTTTGTCGATGCGGCCCGGGGCCAGGCTGAGCCACACGGCGCGGTCCACATCGCTGGTGTCCGGCACAACCGCGAAGAGCTGGCGCGCGTCCTTTTTGATAATGCCCGTAGCCGCCACGCTATTGCGGTATTCTTCACTCGCCAACCCGCTGGTCTTCTGCACCACCACAGGCGAAATCACCGAATCAAACAGCGTCGGATTCATCATCAGCGCGCCGAGTGATGCTCGCGGCGAGCCGGACACTTCTTGAATGGCCAGGGGATCAAAGCCGAGAGTGCTTAACAGCGTTGGCAGGTCAACGTAGGTATCGCCCAATTCGAACACCTGGCGCAGCATCAATCCGTGCGGGTACTTTTTGCGATCCAGTTTCGGTGTGCCGGTTACTGTTGTGGCGCCCTTGTCCAGCCCTCCAAGGTGGGGCACTTCCAGAATGTGATCCTCCCAGTAAGGGCAAAGCACAAACTTGGGCACTTGGGCATTGGCTTTGATGGCTTTCCAGTCAGGGGGCTTGCCTATCCAGTTCAGATCTTCGCCGATTGTGTCCAGGTATGAATATGTGTCGAACCCTACTTCCGAGCGGTCAGCAAAATAGAATTTGCCATCGGCGGTAACGCACAGATCAAAACCCCATTGCTCCAGCAGTTTCTGCAGCGCCGCTGCGAATGTTGTACCCGCCGTGCCTTGATCAGGCGGAATCTCGGCGGCCACGCCCAGGCCGGCGATTTGTTCCAGGGCTTCATCGGCCATGCGCCCAGCGAATATCTTTGGCGCTACTTCCGGCAGCTTTGACAGCATTTCATAAAGTGACAGTGGCGTGTTTTCATCCTTTGCGGTGTCGCGCTGGTACTTTGTGCCATATAGCAGATTCCAGCTCTGCGTCATGGGCTGCTTGCTGAGTAGATAGCGAGCATCGGCCAGCACAATGCGCGTGCCCATGCGGCCTTCGTCGATCTTTGTGGGGCCTTCTACGAGTTGGATGCCCTTGATTTCAAGAATGCTTGGTAGCCCGTTTTCTTCATACTCAACAAGCATGGTCAGGCCACCGGCAAACTCATCGGCGGCCGCTTCCTTAAGCTTAAGCAGTTCCTCAAAGCGGTCGCCCGCCTGGCGAATCTCCACGGGTACATAATCGCAGCCCCGGTAAAAAGGCCACACGAAGCTGGTCAGGTCCAGGTCGATGCCTTCCAATTCAATGCTGTTGATGGTGTCAAACTGCGGCATTTTTATCCCTGCGCCAGGGCAATGGCGTCACCGTCAATTGTGAAGCGGCCAGAGCCGAGTTCCGGAATGTTGGCCGCAATATCGTTGTTGTCGGCGCTTATTCTAAACCAGGTTGTCTCGCCATCGGTCACGTAAGTTGGCTTGCCGCGCAGCGTTTTCATGCCCACGTTCTTGGCCGGCTTCGGTATTTTGCCGCGGCTGAACACCCAGCGGCCCGGCGGGCTCAGCGGGGCCAGATAAGGCTGGGGAGTGAGGCTTTCGCACAAGAATTTATGCTGCATGGTGTAGTCCAGCCCCGCGCCCGGCAACAAGCGGCGCACACCCTTGTACGTGATGATCTTGCTGTTTTCGCTTTCTACGTCGTAGCTAATGCTCTCCTGCCAGCGTATGAAGTTAGGATCATTCGGGCCGCCCAGGATTGCCAGCACTGTTTCAAAGGCCACCTGGCTATTGGGAAAACTTGGCGTGAGCTTGCGCGCGCCCGGCACTTCAATAACCGTGGCCTGCGCGCTTTGAATCCAGTCAATCAGCGCGTTGAGCGCGTTGTCGGCCGCCTTGAAAATGTCTTTCGGCTCGATCTTGTTGCCTCCATCCACATCAAGACTACCCGCGCTTTGGGTGCGGTACTGGAAGCTGCCACTGAGATTGGCTAGCACTGGCGGCCGCTGCGCCGGAGCGCCTTCCAATGGTACGTATGGCGCTGTTTCCACGCGCGTTAGCGCATATTCCCAATCCTTGATGTAATCGAAGCCGGAGAAACTTGGTCCTGCCTGCTTTTGGCGCATTTCCACGTGCACGGGCACGCCTACGCCTGCCGCAAATGTCCCTTCTCGGACGTCGAGTTGCGCATCGAAAAACTTGAAGTCGGCACCCATCCAGCTCGGCAGCGTGGCCGTGCCTTCCGCGAGCGCCTTTATATAGTCTTCGGCACTCTCCAATCCCGAAAACACACCTTGGCCCTGTGCCGTGACCAGCCCGCCGGCGGCAAGGTGAATTGTCCAGACCGTTGTGCCTATTTGCCCTGAGCCGTCCGGGTCGCTGCCATCGCCGATGGCATCGCAGGTCATTACGCAATCTACGAGCACGGCGCCATCTTCGCCGCCGTCGCGGAAGTCGTAGCGCCCGTAAAAACTGGGCCAGTTAGTTAGCGGTAACTGGTAGCGCACGTTGCCCGTGCGTGCCACCAGCTTGATCTCCTTGCCCACGATGTAGCGTAATTCCGCAACCAATGCCGCCAACCTGGTTTCGAGTTCATTGTCGGTGTCGCCGCGAACGCGCACCGTGAATTTCAATTCCGCTGCGCCGCGGCTATCGCTCTGGAACGTCCAGCCCTCGGGGTTCTCCATGCAGAACAGCGAACATCCGGCCAGCGATGAGGCGGTTTCGTTGGCGCTGATTTCTTCGCTGCCCAACACAAGTTTGCGGCTGGCCATCAGTGTGCCCCCTCAATGCCCGCGCGGCGCACCACGTTCCACACGGGGCGGCCGAAAATATCGCGCACGGCGGTGCGCCCTTCATTGCCGCGCCGCGCGAGACTTTCCTGTATTGCCTTGACCACAGTGTAGTCGCTTACGGGTGCAGCGTCAAAGTAGCTCTGAGCCAGTTTTAGATATTCCTGGTGGTCGCGGGCCAGTTGGTCGCTTTTGGTTCTTACGGCATCGCGCCCTTCCTGCCTGAGCCGTTCGTTACGCTCCTTGTTCGTTTCAAACCAGCGTTCCATTTCTTCGCGCACGACGCGCCGGCCCGTGGCCTCGTCCACACCCCCCAGCAATGCCGCAAGGTCGCCGGCACCCGATGCTACACCCGTGATATTGGCAAGGCCCGTCACCACCTTTTGTACCGTGGACAGGGCCGTGCGCTTGGTTGCTTCGGACACGCTGTTACCCTGGCGGCGGAATTCGCGGAAATTGGCGGCCGTCCCCAACATTGTGGTAATTGCCTTGACGGCGGCTATACCGGCCAATGTTGCGCCGCCCATGCCCAGCACCTGATCTTCGCCAAACAGGCTGCTTACCAGTTGGCTCGGGCCGCGTTGGGCCAGGCGAAACAGGTTCTGCCGGTTGAAAGCGCTGCGCGTGGTGCTTTGTTCAACGCGGGGTTCCTTGGCGGCGCGCATGCGCGCCCGCGCGGCCGCCGAAACTGCGCTGGCGGGCAAGCTGCTTGCAGGCGTAGTGGCCGGCGGCGCCTGGTTGGTAGCGGCCATGCGCTGCAGGCGGCGCAACACTTCCGTGCTGTTGCGCGCGCCGGCAAGTGATCTGCGCGCTTTGGCATCAAGCTCGCCCAGTTCCGCCTCGAGATCCGCCATAGCCGCACGGAAAGCCGGCGAATCAAGCACCACGTTTAGCGCTATTTCTTCATCCGTGGGGCCCAGTTTTTCGCCAGCCTTGAAACGGCGAAAGCCGCCCCGTATGGCGGCGGAAAGCGCACCGGCATTGAGTCGTCTGGCCATGTTACGGGCTCGGCGGGTCTTCTTCGGTCGTAAACGTGTTCAGGTTGGCGCCATACTCGGCCACGATTTCGGCGGCCGTGCCGCGCAGCCACGGGCGTTTGCCCGCCGTCAAATCGGCCGGCTCGCTGGCCACCAATATGCAATCTTCCGGAAAATCGGGGCCGTCCTCCGAGTAGGCAATGATGGAGCCCGAATCAGGGTCCAGTTGCGCCGCGCAGAAAAACAGGTAGCGGCGGAAGCCCGGGCGCGAAGCATCGGCGGCATCGTCGGGGATCACCAGAATGCGATTGGCCGGCATATCGTTGTACGTCTTGACGGCGCCCGCGCCAAAGGGCGCGAAACTCACGCCGTCATCGGTAAATGCTTCCTGCAGCATCTTCACCGTGGCGTTGTCGCCGCCGCGCACAGGCAGCGTCAGCGTGGCCTTCGAATCCGGCAGGCGCACCACGCGGTTGCGGCGCCCCTCGCGCATGATTTCCAGGTTCATGCCCGGGTTGAACAAAATCAGGCGTGACTCGGGGTAAAGCAGCGTGCCGCCCGCGCCCGTGATGCCACTGGGATTCAGGTACGCCTTGCCCGTAATCTTGACAGGGTAGCTCATCGCGCCCTCGTTCTACGGCCGTTAGCCAGCGCCACGGCCGGGCCACGGAAGTTGTGCACCAGATGGTCAAGCGTCAGTTTCACTTCCTGTTTGCGGCCCAGCTTCTGGCCTATTTCCGCTATGCTATTTATTTCGGCCCGCAGTTTCGTGCCCACTTTATTGGCAATGCGCTGGCGCCAGCCTTTGCGGAAATTGCCCAGGCCCGGCGCTTTCATGCCCATAAAGTGCTTCACGTAACGCCGGATGCGTTGCACCCTTGACCAATCCACGCGCACGCCCGTTGGCTCGCGGCGCAACATGGCGGCGCGTTCAATGGCGAAGCCCAGCGTTCCGTTTGCCCAGCCGCGCTCGGAGAACCCCCACTTGGCGCTTTTCCAGGCCACATAGGCGGCTGCGCTGGGGCCTATGCGCGCCAGCGTGCCGCCTGAATTGTAGTAGTGGCCTTGTTCAAAGCGGTTGTAGAGGTCAGCCACTTCCTTGAGCGCGGCCTGCCAGACTTCCGCCCCGATCTTTGCACGAAATTGCTCAACTCTCGTATTGAGTTTGTCGAGCACTTTCTTGTTGGGATCGCGGGCCATTATGTCGCGGTTCCTGAAATTGTCACGTTGTAGGGCGCTTCGCTGGCGTCATTGTTGCCGATCACCACTTCGCAACTGAAAGCACCCGCGCCGCCATCGGTTACTTCCACGGTGAGGTCATAATAGTGCCCGGGCTCAATAACGCGCGGTTGCGAAATGCCGGCATCGGTCAGCGTGGCATTGACCGTGGCGCCCTCGGTGGGTACGCCGATGCACAAGCCGGTGTAACCGGTGTTGTAAATGCGCAGCGTAACGCTGTGCGCGCCGCTTGCCAGGCTGCCCAGTGCTACCGTGCCGCCGTCGGCTATGTTGCTGCCGTTGCGGCGCACCAGTATTTCAGGCTGAGCCGTTGGGGCCTGCGGCGCCCATTCCGTGCTGCCGGAAATCGGCAGGCTCGGGCCATCGGGGAACATCTTGAGCCAGTGCGTGGCCAGGCCGCGTGTTTCCGTTACGGAGTCCGCGCCGAAACTGGCAACGTCATCTTGCTGTGAAGGCGTTTGGTATTCCCACACCACGTACCACGGGCCGCCATCCACAAGCTGAAACATCTTGGCCGCGTAGAACCCGCCCAGCGTGATGGTGTTCGAACCGGCGCCGGCGCCGTTGGCCACCACCAGCTTGAACTTGTTGTAAGTCGTGTTGTCCCAGTTGATCGGATACAGGTCTGCATCCATATCCAGAATCAGCTTATTCCAGGTGGAATGCGTCAAGTCGCCATGCACCCATTGCTGGCTCTTGTCGGCCGTGTGAATGGTGACGCTGCCTTCCCAGCCGTTGTCGGGGTTGACGGGCGCCATGACGGCCACGGGCACTTCGGCCTCGAGGCCCAGGCCTTCCATATCCTGCTCAAGTGTCAGCGTCTTGCTGGCCACGCCCACCTTGATGCCGTATTCCTGGTTGCCGTACACCTTGCTCGTGTCCACCACCACGGTGAGGCCCGATGTGCGGGTTTGGCCCCAGCTTGTAATGCCGCCGCTGGTTTGGTCGCCGGCACTGTCGGAATCGGTGATTGCATCGCCGTTGTCGGTATCGGCGTTGCCGCCCAGTGTCGGGTTGTTGTTCACGCAGCCCACCAGGCCCGCCTGGGTGCGCGCCACACTCACGCCGCTGCCCTTGAGCACGTTGATGTTGCTGCCATCGGCGCTGCCCCCGATGAACGTTACTTCGGTGCTGGTGGCGCCGGCGCCGCTGATCACCGTCTTGGTGATCTTGGCTACCACGATTTCATTGAACACGCGGGCTTCGTTGGTTTGCCCGTTGTAGTCCACGGTGAGCCGGCGATAAACGCCCTTATCACTGTCCGCCGGATTGCTGCCGTAGTTCGCGCCACGCGCAATCACGTACACATTTTCGGCCACAATCGCGTCCACCACCTTGCGACGGAATGCGCGCGTGTTCTGGTACGGCGTGCTGCCGATCAGATCCGCCGCGCGCTGCAGCCACGGCAACGCCGCTTCGCGCTCGGCCGCAATGAAACTCCGTCCGTTGCCGTCGCCTTTGTCCAGCGCGCGTTCGAGCGCCGTCTGGCGCGTTACCGTCAAATCGCTGGCGAATACCGCATCGCCCGTGGCGGCCAGGGCTTTGTCGCTGTAGAGCTCGTTGGCTGCGCCCAGGCCCATGAAGGGGGCAAGCGCGCGTGCAAGGCCGGTGTAGAAATTGGTCAGTGCCATGGATTCCTCATGCGTTCGAGTAAGTCAACGGGCGTTTGTGCATGACCGTGATCAGGATGCGCGCCTGGCGCACGGGCATATCGTTCAAGTCTTCGGTGTTCAATTCGTGGCGGATCTCGAGCTTGCCGCACTTGCTCGTCAGGTTTTCCTCTTGATCATCCACATAATCTTCAAAGTAGGCCGCTTCATCCACCAGCGCCGCGTCCAGCGTTTGGTAGGCTTCTGCCAGCGCGCGGTTTTGCTGGCGGTCATCCCAGTTGCGAATCACCACGATAAACTGGAACGTGGCATGCGCCCAGTTTTCGCCCTTGGCTGATGGGTCTT
>Ga0268298_10004374_pt1 | contig 13837 bp, 8 predicted proteins | sample WWTPWeurt_MetaG_FD_194462 | JGI IMG/M metagenome (GOLD analysis project Ga0268298, IMG submission 194462) | Activated sludge microbial communities from WWTP in Nijmegen, Gelderland, Netherland - WWTP Weurt | ecosystem: Engineered > WWTP > Aerobic digester > Activated sludge | place: Netherlands... | reverse complement strand
TACAAGCGTTTAGAATCCACACCACAATTCCTCACATCCGCAAAGGCTCCGTTATTCAGTCCTAGTTCAGAAGTAAACCGAAACCTTTCCTTTGTTTTAGGATCATACTTTATAACATCGATGCTAAGCGCAAACCATAACTGATTGTTTTCATCCATTCGCACACAAGTAACATTCTCCTTATTGATCCCTATAGAATCATTGAACAAAGTAGATCTACCGCTTCGATAGTCGAATTTATAGATACCAGCACTTGCACGGATCCAGGCCATTTTATTCTTGTCTACATTTATAACTCTAATCATTGAATCCGGAAATTCGTTCAATCCTTTTCTGGCGCCATAGATCTTTAATTTTTCTGTCTTTGAATTATAAATCCCGAAACATTTTTTTGTCATATGCAATATCCAGTTCTCGTTATCCAATTGCCTGAACAATCCTTCCTCAAGTCCAAAAACATCCGGGTGTATTTCTGGTTTTATCAAGTGAATCGAAATAAGACTCAGATCATCCATTTTATACCGATGCATGTAATGTCCCACTTCAAATCCTTTCGTTTTAACTCCCAAATGAGACCCAATTAGTATCTCATTGTTCGCCGTATCAAGCCCAATACAGGCATAGCTAAAATCCGTGTTCAGATATTTCCCTTTGCCGGTTTTTTTGTCTATTGTTAGAATTGTTCCCGCCTGTTGAAAGAGGTAGTGATTCCTGGTTTCCAAAGCAAGACGTACCAAATTTGGATTACTTCCATACCATTGCTTCACCATGTCTCTAGTAAAGAACTTGGAAGTTATGATCCTTTCTATTGAATCGGTACTTGAATCATAGATTGTAACTCCATTCCCATGAGAAAAATAAACTTTACCGTTAGAAGCGACCAATACATTACTTACAGAATTGATCCCTTGAGATTTGTTCTCTTTTTCTGCCTGAAGTTTTCGATTAGAAAGAAATTTGAATTGCTGCAGCAAGGGAGTATACACATCCACTCCATCTTTTGTTGAAACCCAAACATTTTCTTCTTCATCCTTGAACAATCCTAAAATATTGTCGCCGCTGAGTGAGTGTATTTTATCATTTTCGTGACGAATGGTTTGGGTAGCACCTGTATTCATATCCACAACCATGATACCTGTCACTTCTGTCCCTACCCAAAGTTTATCACCCGACTGTAAACAATAGCTGGCATTCTCAATTCCTCCCGTCTTATTATCGTAGGTATTCTTCTTAACAAGATCGGAATACCTGCGTATTTCCTTCTTTTTATTGTCTACATGATACAATCCGAGATAAGACCCTATCCAATAATCATTCTTTTCATCTATATGAATAAAATGAACGATGCGAAATGCACTTCTGACTCCTCTGTAAGTATTATTACTCTCGACTTGATAATCATAGTATGGGAAGTAATGTGCCTTTGCCGTCACAGGATCGAAGATCTGAAGCATAGCCTGTCCCCCATACTCTCCCGACTCCCATGTACCCACCAGCAATTTCCCATCTTTCATTTCTGCCAGGCTTGTGATCTCTGTGGTATTGATGATCGTCGTATCTCCTTTTACAGGCTCATAGCGCACAAACTCTCCCTTGGCCCTATCTACCTTGCAAAGACCTCCGCCCCAAACAGCCATCCATAATTCTCCTTTCGAACTCTCCAGGAATTGAACCGTTGCACCATAAGGGAAACTCTTTGGATTCTTAGGGTCATGATAGTAATGCGTAAATTTTTCAGTTAGCGGATCGAATTTGCTTATACAGGCTTCCATATAAGAGATCCAGATCATTCCTGCTTTATCAATAAAGACAGCGTAAAGTGGAAATGGCAACAAACCACTTGAATCCGCCTTGTGATAAAACGTCTTTAAAGTATGCCCATTGAATTTCGCCAGGCCCTTTTCGGTAGCCATCCATAAATAACCATTCGATGATTTTTGAATGCTTCTGGCGTACTTGAATGGAACTTCTTTTCTTGTTGTAATGCGATCAAAGAAAAACTCTTCTTTCAGCTGTGAAAGTAAACAGCCGGAACCAATAAAGAAAAAAATTGGGATTAAATATGATCGAAGATTAATAATAAAACCTTAAAGATAATTAAAGTTAATAAAAAAACCCTGTTTTGTGAACAGGGTTCTTCTTGTTTGAATAATTAACTATTACTTCTTTTTGGGTCCGATCACCATTTGCATTTTCTTTCCTTCCAACACCGGCAACTGCTCTGCTTTTCCGTACTCATCTAATTCCTGAGCAAAACGCAGCAATAGGATCTCTCCTTGTTCTTTGAATACGATCTCTCTTCCTCTGAAAAACACGAAAGCTTTTACTTTACATCCTTCCTGAAGGAATTTGATAGCGTGGTTCTTTTTGAAATTGAAATCATGCTCATCGGTATGTGGACCAAAACGAATATCCTTGATAACGATCTTAGCAGCCTTGGCTTTCATTTCCTTGGCTTTCTTTTTCTGCTCGTAAAGGAATTTTCCGTAGTCTACCACTTTACAAACTGGTGGATCTACATTAGGGGCGATCTCTACCAGATCCAATTCAACGGCCTTCGCCATTTCAATTGCTTTCTGAATAGGATAGACACCCGGTTCAATACCTTCACCCACTACACGAACCATGCGTGCAGTTATTCTTTCATTGATCTTGTGAAGTTCTTCTTTTACTCCGGGACGTTTGAATCCCGCCTTTAAGCCTCTTGGTTGTTTAAACACCGGTTTGTTCTCACCCGTTGTATTGGTAGTTGTGGTGGGTGTTGGCTTAGGTTTGTATGGACTAGCGATAGTTACCTCCGTTTTTTTATTAGTTATTTTTATTTATTTCTTAAGCTTGTTTTTGCTTGAAATCACTTTCGATGATCTCATTCACAAATTTACAAAAATCATCAATACCAAGCACACCAATATCTCCCTTTCCGTGCTCTCGAACAGCTAATTTGTTCTCGGCCTCTTCTTTCTCCCCAACAATTAACATGAATGGTACTTTTTTGATCTCATTATCTCTGATCTTCTTCCCTATCTTCTCGTTTCTGTCGTCTATAAACCCTTTAATGTCCTTTGCAGATAGCTGTTCAAGGACCTTTTGGGCATAACCATTGTACTTTTCAGAGATAGGAAGGATGGCAAATTGATCCGGCGTTAACCAAAGTGGGAAATTACCACCACAATGCTCGATCAACACGGCTATGAAACGTTCCATACTTCCAAATGGAGCACGGTGTATCATAACAGGACGGTGCTTGGCATTGTCACTGCCGGTATATTCCAGCTGAAAACGCTCAGGTAAGTTATAATCCACCTGAATTGTTCCTAACTGCCATTTACGTCCCAATGCATCTTTCACCATGAAATCCAACTTCGGACCATAAAACGCGGCTTCACCTAATTCCACCACGGTCTTTAATCCTTTTTCATTGGCACTTTCAATGATCGCCCTTTCGGCTAGTTCCCAGTTCTCATCTGTTCCAATGTATTTTGCCTTGTTCTCCGGATCACGTAAGCTGATCTGAGCTGTATATTCTTTAAAGTCCAAAGCATTGAAAACGTAAAGAACCAGATCGATCACTTTACAGAACTCTTCCTTTACCTGATCAGGACGGCAGAACAAGTGTGCATCATCTTGTGTAAATCCACGTACACGGGTCAAACCGTGCAATTCACCGTGCTGCTCGTAACGATAAACAGTTCCGAACTCTGCATAACGTACAGGAAGATCCTTATACGAACGTGGCGAAGATTTATAAATTTCACAGTGATGTGGACAGTTCATTGGTTTTAAAAAGAATTGCTCACCTTCCTGCGGTGTATTGATGGGCTGGAAAGAATCAGCACCATATTTTTCATAATGTCCCGAACAAACGTATAATTCTTTTAATGCAATATGTGGAGTAACAACAGGTAAATAACCAGCTTTTGTTTGCGCCTTACGCATGAATTGCTCCAGCTTATCACGCAACATGGCTCCTTTTGGTAACCAAAGTGGCAATCCCATTCCTACCTTCTCTGAGAACGTGAACAATTCCAATTCTCTTCCTAGTTTACGATGGTCTCGCTTCTTCGCTTCCTCCAGCATAGTGAGGTATTCCTTCAGCTCTTTTTCCTTCGGAAAAGTGATCCCGTAAACGCGGGTCAGCATTTTATTCTTCTCATCCCCCTTCCAATAAGCTCCTGCTATATTCAAAATTTTAGCAGCCTTAATGAATCCTGTATTCGGGATATGAGGGCCACGACAAAGATCTGTAAACTTACCTTGAGTGTACAATGTAATATTTCCGTCTTCCAGTCTTTCTAATAGATCGAGTTTATACCCGTCTTCTCTGTCTGTAAAATATTGGATCGCATCTTTTTTTGAGATCTCCTGACGTTGATAGCTATTGTTCTGCTTGGCCAATTCCATCATCTTCTGCTCGATCTTTTCAAAATCGGCAGTGGTGATCTGATTGCCTCCAAGATCTACATCATAATAGAATCCATTCTCCAATGGTGGACCAACCCAGAATTTTACTCCCGGATAAAGCGCTTCCAAAGCCTCTGCCATTAAATGGGCAGATGAATGCCACATGGTTTCTTTTCCCAATGTATCATTCCAGGTTAAAAGTTGTAGACTACTGTCGTTGTTGATCGGACGGCTGCTGTCCCAAACTTCGCCGTTCACTTTTGCGGCCAGCACATTGCGTGCAAGACCTTCACTAATGCTTAATGCAATTTGATGGGCTGTAGTTCCTTTTTCGTATTCACGGATAGAGCCATCGGGTAGAGTTATTTTTATCATGTTACTTTGCCTGCTTACAACGCAGGATTAAAATTCGGGTTGAAGATAGGGAATTTTTAATGAACGAGCACAGTGATTTTCGAACAAATGTGGGTTTTTATACGATGAATGAGTCGATCTTCCACCACACGACAAATGCTCTGCCATCAGCCCAGAAAAAGAGGAACTTTTATTGAACTTTTACCTTGATTTTCCTACAAAATCTTGTTTATCTTCACACAAAAAAAAGATGACACGCCTTTTCGTACAGCCAATGAAATATTCTAAGATCACTTTACTTTTTATTCTCTTCCTGATCAAAATTCAAGCGCAGGTGCTGAGCTCTGCAGAAATTGATGAACTGAGTGAAAGAGCACTAAAATCTTTCAATGTTCCGGGTATAGCGGTGGCGGTGATCAAAGACGGGAAAGTGATACATGCCAAAGGATACGGCGTGCGCAATATTGCGACCGGAGAAAAAGTAAATGAAAATACGTTCTATGGAATTGCATCCAACAGCAAGGCCTTTACGACTGCAGCTTTGGCCATGTTGATCGAAGAAAAGAAACTGAAATGGGATGATAAAGTGACAGATTACCTTCCTGATTTTAAAATGTACAGTCCGTATGTGACCGAAGAATTCACCATTCGCGATCTGGTTTGCCACCGAAGTGGATTAGGATTAGGTTCCGGCGATCTGCTCATGTGGCCCGATTCAACATTGAACAACAGCAGTGATATCATTCACCAATTGCGTTACCTGAAACCGGTTTCCAGCTTTAGAACCAAGTATGATTACAACAACAATCTTTTTATTGTGGCCGGTGAGGTAGTGAAAGTTGTTTCAGGAATGAGCTGGGAAGATTTTGTTGAGAAGAAGATCATGCAGCCCCTTGGAATGAACAACAGTGCCGCTTCTTTAAGCAGACTAAAAGAAAAGAACAATGTTGCAAAACCACATGCAGTGGTGGAAGGCAAAATGCAAACCGTTGCCATTGGCTGGAGCGAAGTGGCCAATCCTGCCGGAGGGATCTGCACCAACATTAATGAACTAAGTAAATGGGTGATTGCTCAATTGAACAAAGGCAAATACGGAGAAAACAGCAGCAAACAACTTTTTACTGAACGATCACAGAACGAAATGTGGAGTTTACAAACCATAATACCTGCTCGCACTGCCCCACCTTACAACACCCGATTTTCAGGATACGGATTGGGATGGGTGATCAGTGACGTGAAAGGTTACAAGCAAGTTGGACATACAGGAGGATTGGCCGGAATGGTAACGCAGGTTACTTTGTTGCCGGAATTGAATTTGGGGATCATTGTATTGACCAATCAACAAGTAGGAGCAGCATTTTCTTCTATTACCAATTCCATCAAAGACGGTTATTTAGGACTACCAAAAAAAGACTGGATCAAAGAAAACGCTGAACGCGTGAACAAAACAAATGCAGAAGCACAACACATCACTGATTCCTTGTGGAAGATCGTAGAAGTCAACAAAACAAAAATAAAAGTGGAGGAACTCTCGAATTACGCCGGTAAATACAAGGACAATTGGTTTGGCGATATCACAATCAGCAGATCAGAAAACAAATTGCTGTTTGCCTCTAAGAGATCCCCACGCATGAAAGGAGAATTACATTATTTCAATGCCAGTACTTTTATTGTGAAGTGGTACGAAAGAGCATTTGATGCAGATGCCTTTGTGAATTTTACTTTAGATGAAAAAGGAAGAGCAACAGGTTTTAAAATGAATGCATTCTCACCCCTCACCGATTTCAGCTTTGACTTTCAGGATCTGGATGTTTATAGGGTGGAATAATTGGTCCTGATTCGAAAGAAAAAACCATGCAAATCGCTTATCCTTCATGAATTCAGGAGACATCTTTTTTTTATTGATCAAATAATTTCTCCACTAAATGTTTGCAATTCCAAAAAGCTCCTTGTTGAATTAGAGAAGAGATAAGTAGCTTTTTTCGAACAAAAGGGGAGCAATCTTTTCGATTAAGCAATTACGATTAACACTCAATCTTACGCATTAACTATCCGATAAATCTGAAAAACAAAGCATTGAAATCACTATCTTTGATATAACAGGTAAAGAAATTTTAAAGGAGAATAGGTTACTTGGTGATGGAGATGAAGTTAAAATGAGCCAACATCTTCTAAATGGAACTTACCTTGTTAAAGTTAAGCTACATGACGGAAGCTCAGATATACACCGACTTATTATTAACAAATAGATCAGATAGTAAACTATCAAGTGTAAAAGAGCCAAAAGCCTTGCTTTTGGCTCTTGCTTTTTTGTGTATTTGTGTTTCCCTGAAAAGTCAAGTTAATCTTGTACCAAATCCGAGTTTTGAAACTTTATTTGGGTATGATACATCGCTTTTTTTTGACTATATTTTTAAAGCGCCTCCTTGGGATACTTTAAAAGCTGGGGGTGGTGGAGGTATCGTTGCTCCGACACCTACTACTCCAATGGGCTATCAAAAAGCCAGAACTGGAAACTTTATGGCTGGTACTTCATTTTATCATTCAGTCTCAACCAATTTGAAATGGAGAGGATATATTCAAACACCTTTAACTCAAAAATTAAAAACTAATAAACCTTATTGTGTCACTGGTTATTTTAATTTGCAAGATAGGTGCCAATATGCTATCGACGAATTAAGTTTTTATTTTGATGATGGTAGTATCGCTGCGATAGCCCCAAGAGAAATTGCTTTTGCAGCTCCACAAGTAAAGAGCCCTTCCGGTATTTTTTATGGTGACACTATGAATTGGGAAAAAGCTCAAGGGGTTTTTGTAGCAAATGGAAACGAGAATTACGTCACTATTGGTAATTTTAAACCACAGGCAAGTCTAACTGCAAGTTTAGTTCATCCAAGTGTAATTGGAATAGTTGCTGAATATTTTATAGACGATGTTTCAGTTATTGACGCGGATTTACCAGCCTGCGCGGGCAAAGACACAATAATTTGTATTGGTGATAGTGTTTTTATTGGTCGTCCTCCGGAAATTGGTTTGGAATGTTCTTGGCGAACGGGTACAATTAATTTAGGTACTGGCGGTGGTCTTTGGGTAAAACCTGTAACTACTCGAACCTTTGAGGTAACACAAGATGTTTGTGGTCTGATAAAAAAGGATACTATACTAGTACAAGTCAAACCAAAGTTTATAGGTGCTCCTGTAATTTTAACTTCAAGCTCTCCAACCGCATGCCCTAGTAACACGTTAACACTTTCGCTCTTCAATAATCCACCAGGTACAAATAGCTATTCATGGCTTCCACCCGGAGTATATTCTCAAACGTCTAATATTAATGCAAAAGCTTCAATTAATCAAAACGCTTTATTTACTGTAAACATTTTCAATTCTGGCCAAAATTCATTTTGTCCCTTTCAAAGAACTGCGAGTGTGAGTGTTTCAGTACCAGTATTCACTGATTCCCCAACATTGATTTCAAATTTCAATCCCGTTTGTCCCGGTGATACAATTGCACTTTCTTTTGTAAATCCTGCACCTGGCAATACAGTAACTTATCAATGGTTGCCAACCACTGCTTATTCTTCAACAACAAATCTATCCGCTAAAACTATAGCACAGCTAGGTAGCACTTATTCCTTAAATGTCATGAGTACAGGAAATTCAAGTATTTGTGCTTATACCCGTTCATTAAGTATTTCTGTTTCTGTTGCAGACACTTGTTTTAAGGATCCGATCATTCCGAACATTTTCACTCCAAATAATGACAATTCAAATGATCTATGGTCGATTAAATTTCCTTTTGGTTATACACTTAAAGATCTTTTCATATACGATCGTTGGGGTATCCTCATTTATCGTAGAGAAAATCTGAACTTCAATAAGCAGGGTTATGCTTTGATTGGTTGGGATGGAAGAAATACAAGTGGTGAAGAAATGAGTGCCGGTGTTTATTTTTATGTCCTTCAATATACTGACCAGCAAGGTGTGAAGAAATCTGAAAAAGGAAATATAACATTGCTTCGGTAAAAGTTATCAATGACAATATTCTATCCAACATATGTGTAATTTTAAATAGGATAAGGTACTTGCTTTCGTTTCAATACAAAAAATGCTACTTATCTAAAGTCTGTTTCTACGATTACCCCCCCAATTCCTCCTGAATTCAAAACAGCTATTTCAATTTTTTCTGTCTGTTTATCAATTACTTACGATTTTTTCTGTATTTCCCGGGCAACGTTTCGAGCTTTGCCTACTCTTCTTATTGTAAGCTCTGATAATCATTAAAATTTATAAATAATAAAAACAGAAAAAATGAAAACAATTACAACATCAATTAAATCTTTCAAAAGCATCTTAATGGCTTTTGTACTATTCACAGGTCTAACTGCTAATGCACAAAATTGCAACGCGTCTTTTACTTATGCTGTCGGACAGAACGGAACCGTTAGTTTCAGCAGTACTTGTACCAACACAACTAATTTAACTCAGATCTTCTGGACCTTCGGTCCGTATTTTTCACCTTCCTTTGCAAATGGTCCTACTGCAGTTTCAACTAACACCAGTTCTTCTTATAATTATGTATGCATTTATGCATCCGATTCACTTAACAACAGCTATTGCTCGTATTGCGATAGCATCATGCTAAATCAAAATCCATGTGCCGCCAATGTGAGTGTGGCTTTATTCCCCGATTCAGTTGCATTGAACTGGTATGGAAATGCAACGTATGATCAGAATGTAATCGGTGCTACCTGGAGCTGGGGTGATGGCTCATTCAGCAATGGATTGTATCCTTCACACACTTACTCTGCAGCAGGATGGTACAATGTATGCGTAACTGAAACCGTTTCTTGCGGAGCAACAGCAAGTGCTTGCGTGAACTCTTTCCTCAACAAAAGTTCAGAACAAAATGCAATGGTCACACTAAGAATTAGAAACCCAAATCCGATCACTGCCGGTATTAAGAACAATAAAGCAGAAAGTATCAACGCTGTGGTTCTTTATCCAAATCCAACCAGTGATAATGCCTACTTCAGTTTCAGCAGTAAGAGATCAGGTGAAGTGAAAGTAACAGTTTATGACATCATGGGATCCAAACTATCAGAGAAAACAGAGAAGCTAAACGAAGGAGAGAACAAAATAGAAATTGAAAGTAAAAACTACAGCAAGGGCTTTTACATGGTGAGTCTGAATGACGGAAACGTGCAAAAAACAGTTAGACTTGTCAAAGATTAATTAATAAATTTACAATAGCAGGGGCATGACAACAGATCATGCTTCTGCTGTTTAAACGAATTGGAGAGAATAGAAGAAATAATCATCGCCTGCAAGAAAAATGATTCCCGTGCACAGGAGATCCTTTTCAATCGTTATGCCAAAACCTTATTAGGAATTTGTTGCAGATACGTAAAAGACAGAGATGATGCAGAGGATATTTTACAGGAAACATTCATCAAGATATTTCACAACATAAGTTCTTTAAAACAAATTGAAAGTGCAGAAGGATGGATGAAAAGGATCGCCGTTAATTCGTCGATCGCTTTTTTGAAAGAAAAACAGAAGATCAAATTTGAAAGTGCGGATAAACTCTATATAGCAGAAGAAAATACAGAGGAAGAGGAAATAGACAAAGACATCAAAACGGAACAGATCTTAGCTTGTCTCAATTTGTTGCCGGATGGATACAGAGCCGTCTTTAATCTTTATCTGGTTGACGGATTAAGTCACAAAGAAATAGCAGAAAAGCTGGGAATACAGGAAGCGAGCAGCAGAAGCCAATACTTCAAAGCAAGAAAATTACTGATCGAACTGATAACAAAAAAAGAAGAAACGAATAAAAAACAATGGAAAGCCGTAAGCATAATGATGAGCTTATTAAGCGCAAGCTGGCAGATGTGGATGTTGAGCCTGTCAAATTAAATTTTGCCAAGCTGAACACTGCCTACCAGGCATCACGCACATCTTCTGATAGCAGAAGGTGGCTGCTATGGCTATTTATTATATTGAGTGGAGCTGCCCTTTTTACCACAGCCTATTTCATTCTTCCTTTCGATTCAAAAACTGTGACGGAGAATAAAATTCCTACAGCACAATCAGAAAATAATACCTCAACTGAAATTAAAAAAGAAGAAGCTGAGAATCCAAACAGTTCAGCTTTAGAAAACATCACAAAAGCAGAAGGACAAAATACGGCCGCACAAGCAAAAGAAACAGAAGATCAATCGAGCCACTTTTCTTCTACAAACAAAGAAACGAAAGAAGAAAGCAAGACCACAGAAAGCACTCCACTAGCCGAACCCAAAACAAATACATCTGGAACAAAGGCAACAAAAAATACGCAAGGCAGATCACTTTCTCCAATTAGCAGTAAGGAAAAAGAGGAAGGAAAGAAAAGTGAAAACCCACAGGAAGTAAAAGGAAAGGAATCAGAAAAAAAGGAAGGCGCTAATACTGAATCGAAAGAGACTCCTAAAAATCCAAAAGCAGTGGGCAATTCTAGAAAAGAGACCAAGACCCTTTCTGCATCCGGTTCAGCTGATAAATCAACTAATACAGAACAAACGAAGGAAGAAAAGAAGAACATTGCCAAAGAAGGAAATTCAGTGCCGGAACAATCACTTTCTTTAGGCGCTTCAAAAGAAGAAAAGAAAAACGAGACAGATCCTAAGATCCTGAATGCAGTTATTCCATCACAAAACGCAAACGAAGAGAGCAAATCAAAGCCGGAAGAAAAAATTCCGGATCCAATTCTAGCACTGAGCGATACTTCCCTCACAAAAAATGAAGAGACCACTACTAATCCAATAAAAAAGGAATCTGCTCAGGAATTGAAAAAAGCAGAAGAAATAAAATCTGTCATTGATGATGCTCCTAAAACGAAGAACAGTTTGTTCAGCATTAGTGTTGAAGGTTCATTCTTAATGATGAACAACAAAACTCGTCCCGGTCTTTTATCATCAGCAGATGCTAACTTTAAAGATCAATTTTCTGATGCACACGCTTCGAATAAATACACGCTCTCCAACGGAGCCGTATTATTGGGATATACCTATAAGAAAATGGGAATCAAAGCCGGTTTGAGCTACTTCGACGTGAAATCCAGTGTTGACCTGAACGGATTAAGTACTAAAAAAACACAAACAGTGGTCGATCATTACCTCTACGATTCTTCCAATGTAATTATCGATACTGTTTTCACTACGCTTACTAAAAATATTGTGATCGTGAATGGTGATACTATCTCTCCTACAACCTATGAGAATAGCGCGCGTTTTGTCAGCATTCCTGTACAACTTTCCTGGCAGATCCCGGTCTTCAAACGCATGACCCTGGAGCCAATGCTTGGGATCGTTTACGGATACAAATTACGTTCGCAGGAATTGTCAGCTCAGAATAACAACACTTTTGAATACGGACAAGGAAGCATGAAAAAGATGACCTTGTTGGCTGATGCCGGAGTTCGGGTCTCTTACTCCTTAACGAAATTCATGTCTCTTTATCTCTCACAGAATTTCAGTTTTGGAACCCGCTCGATGTACAAAACAGATTATGTCATCAGCAGAAAAGTGAACATGGGAAGATCATCCGTGGGACTTACATTTTATTTGAAATGATCCCTTTATTTTTTCCAGTAGGAAATTCCATTCGGAGCTTTATTGACGCTGATGGTACTGATCACAGTACGACTTGCCAGATCAATTACTGAAACCGTATTATCTCCTGAATTGGTTATATAGGCCTTCTCAGCTCTATCGTCGATCACAATTCCATGCGCTTTACTTCCGGTAGTGATCGTATTTACAACGGAAGCAGTACCCGCATCGATCACATAAACCTTATCAGAAGCGCCCTGACCTAAGATCCCGCCCTGATCGCATACATAAACAAATTTACTGTCCGGCGTAACATACAATTGTATCGGTCCTTTCGCACTTGAAGGGAGATCTATCATTTTTACTGTATAATCTTTCAGGTCAACTCTCGCAACTTGTTTTTTGTCATACAGAGACACATACACGTATGAACCATCGGGAGAAACAGCAACCTGTACAGCAATTCCGAATAATTTAACTTCCTGTATTCGATTAAAGTTAACATTGATGATCGAAAGACTTTTGGCTCCCATATTAGCCACATATAACTTCCCATGAAAATAACGCAAACCATGAGGTTCATATCCTTCACCCAAATAAAATCGCTGTACCTCATTATAATCTTCAGTTCTGATCCTTATCACCTCGCCTTTTGAATTTGCAGTAACGTAAGCATACTTGGAATCATCATCTAAAACCACATGAGCCAAATGCATATGACCTTCAAACTTGATCCGTTTTTTTATCTTCATTTTAATTGGATCGATGATCACAACTTGTTCCTTTGCACCATGATCTTCCGGTACTCCAGTTACCCAAACCGATTTTTGATCAGGGGCAACCTGAATATTATGGGACATCAGGCGTGGATTCCTCAAAGGAAAAATTTGTCCATCCTTCATTTTTATTTCACGAACAACTGAGTAGTCCTTTGCATTGATAACAGAAATGGTCCCACCATCCTCGTTGGCTACAAAGACAGCTTCATCTGTTATCGTATCCAGCTTTTTTTTGCACGAGCCAAAGACTAAAAGGACAAGAAAGAGTAGAAAGGATTTTTTCATGCGACGAAATAAAGACCAAATTTAATGGCTCCGCAGGTCTCTCTATATGATGTAGGTCATTCGGAAATCGAAAAGAAAAATAAAATTGAAGAAAATGATCAAACAAGCACTAACGGAACCTTGATCTCGTGTCTCACGCTCTCAACCGTTGTTCCCAGCATCAGGTCTTTGATCGTTCTATGTCCATGTGTTCCCATTACCAATAGATCGCATTTGTTCTTTTCAACAAGATCAGGTATGGTTCGTTTCGGACTGCCAAAGCCCAATTGAATTTCCACAGTAATATTTTTCTGGATCAATTGCTCCTGATAGGCTTTCAATCTTTTAAAATCCTCTTCTCTTTCAAGATCAGAAGCATTCTCTCCATATACCACTGCATTGGTACTTTCCAGAATATGTATCAAGACCAAAACAGAATCCTTGTTTCCT
>Ga0268298_10004373_pt1 | contig 13837 bp, 14 predicted proteins | sample WWTPWeurt_MetaG_FD_194462 | JGI IMG/M metagenome (GOLD analysis project Ga0268298, IMG submission 194462) | Activated sludge microbial communities from WWTP in Nijmegen, Gelderland, Netherland - WWTP Weurt | ecosystem: Engineered > WWTP > Aerobic digester > Activated sludge | place... | reverse complement strand
CGGCTGGTCTACGCCAGCGCGGGGCACCAGCACGCCTTCCGGCTGGCCGCCTCCGGCGCCCCCGAGCGCCTGCCCACCACCGCGCCGCCGCTCGGGCTGGCCGAGCCCGGCAGCATCCGCCGCCACCAGGTACCCTGGGTCCCGGGCAGCGACCTCCTGTGCCTCTATACCGACGGCCTGGTGGACCAGCGGGGCGGGGAAGGCTTCAGCGAGGAGCGCCTCCTGGCCGAGCTCGCCAACCGCCGCACGGCCAATCCCGATACCATCGTCAAGGCCATCTTCCAGGAGGCCGACAAGGCCACGCCACACCCCGCCGACGACCGCACCCTGCTCGTGCTGCGGATGTAGGTGCGGCCCGGCGCACGGCGCCGGACCCCGTTTCCGGTTTCCCGCTTCCCGTTTCCCCCTTCCCAGATGCCACCCGCCAAGAAGCGCTTCGGCCAGCATTTCCTGCACGACCCACGGATCCTGGGCCGGATCGCCGACGCGGTCGGCATCGAGCCGGGCGACACCGTGCTCGAGATCGGGCCGGGGCCCGGGGGGCTCACCGCGGAGCTGGCGCGGCGCGCCGGGCGCCTGGTGGTCATCGAGAAGGACCGGGACCTGATCCCGGCCCTGCGCGCGCGGTTCCCGGGCATCACGATCATCGAGGCGGACGCGCTCGAGGAGGACTGGCACGCGCTCGCGGGCCCCGGCCCGGTGCGCATCACCGGGAACATCCCCTACAACATCACCACCCCGCTGCTGGAGCAGGCGCTCACGCCGCCGCGGCCCCGGGTGGTGGTGTTCCTGGTGCAGAAGGAGGTGGCCGATCGGGTGGCCGCCGCGCCCGGCGGGGGCGACTATGGCGCCCTGAGCGTCGGTCTGCAGGCCGTGGCGCACGTGGAGCGACTCTTCACCGTGCCCGCCGGCGCGTTCCGGCCGCCCCCCAAGGTCGACTCGGCCCTCCTGCGGCTCACCCCCCTGGCCGAGCCGCTGATCCCCCCCGCGGACACCGCGGCGTTCCGGCGCTTCGTGGTGGGGCTGTTCGGCTTCCGCCGAAAGCAGCTGGTGCGCGGCCTCCGGGAGCTGACGGGCGGCACGGGGGAGGACGCCACCACCTGGCTGGCGTATGCCGGCATTCCACCCGCCACGCGGCCGCAGGAACTCGATCCCTCCACGTTCGCGAGGCTGTTCGCGTGCGTGGGACCTGCCTGGCCGCCTCGCCGAACCGCCGCCCTACCGCCCCCCGGCCCCCACCGGCTAGATTTGTGAAAGATTTCACAATAGCCGATGCGCAAGATCGCCGAATCCACCGTCCGGCGGCTCTCGCTTTACCTGCGCTTCCTCGAGGAGTTCGAGGAGCAGGGGACCGAGACCGTGAGCTCCGAGGCCCTCGCGGCCCGGGGCGGGACGACGTCTGCCCAGGTGCGGAAGGACCTGTCCTTCTTCGGGTCCTTCGGCAAGCGGGGGCTCGGGTATTCGGTGGGCGAACTGGTGCAGAAGCTCCGCGAGATCCTCGGGCTGGGGCGCACCTATCGGGTGGCGATGATCGGGGCGGGGAAGATCGGCAGCGCCCTGGTCCAGTATCGCGGCTTCCTGCAGCGGGGCTTCGAGATCGTGGCCATCTTCGACACCGACCTGTCCAAGGTGGGGAAGGCATGGAATGGCCTGACCGTGCGCGACATCCGTGAGCTCGAGGCCGAGTTCCGTCGCCAGCCGGTGGACATCGCCGTGATCGTGACCCCCGCCGAGGCCGCCCAGGCGGTGGCCGACCGGTGCGTGAGCGTCGGCGTGAAGGCGGTGCTCAACTTCGCCCCGGTGCAGCTCAGCGTCCCCGACGACGTGGTGGTCAAGACGGTGAACCTGGCCCTGGAGCTCGAGACGCTGAGCTACGCCCTGACCAATCGATAGGCGGCTGGCCACGACGGGTGCCGTGCGGGGCCGCGGATGCCCGTCCATTGCCTGGTTCCCCTTTCCGGTAATTCCCCGCCCACCTTACCTTCCCGGCGGCCATGGCCTCACTCCACATCACCTCCGAGATCGGGCAGCTGCAGTCGGTCCTGGTGCACACGCCGGGAGCGGAGCTGCGCGCCGTCACGCCGGGCAACAAGGGCGACTACCTCTACGACGACATCATCCAGGTGGAGCCGGCGCAGCGGGAGCACCGCCGGTTCGTGGCGGTGCTGCAGCGGTTCGCCACGGTGTACCAGGTGGCCGACCTGCTGGCCGAGGCGCTGGAGCGCCCCGAGGCGCGGGAGTACTTCACCCGCAGCACCCTCGACGTGGTGCCCTCGGAGTTCCTGGGCCGGCAGCTGAGCGAGCTGGAGCCGCGGGCGCTGGCCCGGCTCATCATCGAGGGTGTTGAGGCGGAGGGGGGCGCGGTGGGGCGGGCCCTCAACGCCATCGGCTACATGCTGCCGCCGCTGCCGAACCTCTTCTTCCCGCGGGACATCGGCGTGGTGATCGGGCGGCACGCGGTGGTGGGCTCGATGCGCCATGGGGTGCGCTGGACCGAGGAGCTGCTGATCAAGACGCTCTTTGCCTATCACCCCACGCTGGGCAATGAGGGGCTGCTGTACGACGGCTCCGAGGAGCGCCGCAGCGACTACACCCTCGAAGGCGGCGACCTGCACCTGCTGCGCCCCGACCTCCTGCTGGTGGGCTTCAGCGAGCGCACCTCCGCCGCGGCCATCGACAAGCTGTGTGAGGTGCTGTTTGCCCGCACCGGGATCACCGACGTGCTGGTGGTGGTGATGCCCAAGGAGCCGACCGCCATCCACCTGGACATGCTGTTCACCCAGCTGGACCGCGAGCTCTGCGCCGTGTATCCCCCCTACTTCCTGGGCCCCGAGCGGCTGGCCGTGCTGCACCGGAAGAAGGGCGAGGACGGGGTGCGCGAGATGCCCAACTTCTTCTCCGCCCTCAAGGACGTCGGGATGCCGCTCGAACCGGTCTTCACCGGGGGCAGCCGGCGGGCCACCCAGGACCGCGAGCAGTGGACCAGCGGCTGCAACTTCGTGGCGCTCAAGCCGGGGGTGGTGGTGAGCTACCGCCGCAACGAGGGGACCATCGAGGCGCTCAAGCAGGCGGGCTTCCGGGTGGTCTCGAGCGTGGACTTCGTGGCCTTCGACGACTGGCTCGACACCAAGCACCGCACGGTGGTGACCATCGACGGCGACGAGCTCTCGCGGGGCGGGGGCGGCCCCCGCTGCATGACCCTGCCACTGGCGCGGGCCGCGCTGTGATCGGGCTGGCGAGCTTCCCCGAGCGGACCCTGGTGGAGCGCGCCATGCTGCTGATGCTGGGGGGGCCGCTCGACGCCGATCGGATCGCCGCGGAGGTGCTGGGGATGCCGGGCGCGCCCCGCGCGGTGGCGGAGCGGCTGGCGGTGGCGCTCTTCTCCGCCGACCCCCGGGTGCGCCAGCTCGACGACGGTCGCTGGGCGCTCATCGCGGAGGTGCAGGGCTCGCCGCTGGTGGAGGAGTGCGCCTTCGCCGTGGTCGACGTGGAGACCACCGGCATGCGGGCCAGCGGGCCCGACCGCATCACCGACATCGCCGTGGTGGTGGTGCACGGCACCCGGCGGGAGCTGGTGTTCGAGTCGCTGGTCAATCCGGGCGTGCCGATTCCCCTCCGCATCCAGGGGCTCACCGGCATCACCGACCGGATGGTGGCCTCGGCGCCCACCTTCGACCAGGTGGCCGATGACGTGATCGCGGCGCTCGCCGGCCGGGTTTTCGTGGCCCACAACGCGCGCTTCGACTGGGGGTTCCTCACGGCCGAGGTGCGCCGCGCCCGCGCGCTGGGCCTGTCGGGGCCGTCGCTCTGCACGGTGCGGCTGGCGCGCAAGCTCCTGCCCGTCCTCGAATCCCGCAGCCTCGACAGCCTGAGCCTGCATTTCGGCCTGGAAAACCCGGCCCGCCACCGCGCCGCCGGCGATGCCCTGGTGACCGCGGTGGTGCTGGAACGCCTGCTCGACCTGGCGCGGGAGCAGGGCGCGCGGACCCTCGCCGATCTCGAGGGCCTGACCCGCAGCGGGAAGCGTGCGCCAGCCACCGGGCCGTAGCCGTCCCACGTCGCGCCACCCCTTCCCCCGTCCCCCTCATCCATCTTCTTTCCACCGCATGCCGCTCTGCCACACCTTCCAGCTCGGCGCCCTGCGCTGCCATCTCCTCGACGCCGGGGACGTCCGGCTCGATGGCGGGGCGATGTTCGGCGTGGTGGCGCGGCCCCTGTGGACCCGCAACATCACCCCGGATGAGCGGAACCGGATCCCGCTCACCATGCGCTGCCTGCTGGTGGAGCATCCCGACGGCCTGGTGCTGGTCGACACCGGCCTGGGGAACAAGGAGGAGCAGAAGTTCCTCGACATCTACGCGGTGGAGAATCGCGGGGACCCCGGACCCACCCGCCTGGAGGACGCGCTCCGCGCCGCGGGGCATCGGGCGGAGGAGGTCCGGTGGGTCATCAACACCCACCTGCACTTCGACCACGCCGGGGGCAATACCACCCTCGACGCGCCCCGGTCGGCGGACGCCGCGCCGACCCCCCGCCTGGCCTTCCCGAACGCCACGTACGTCGTGCAGCGCCGCGAGCTCGAGTTCGCCCGGCACACCAACGAGCGCACCCGGGCCAGCTACCTGCCGCCCAACTACGAGCCGGTCGCGGCCGCGGGGCGGTGGCGGCTGCTCGAGGGCGATGGCGAGATCCTCCCCGGGATCTCGGCCCGGATGACCCCGGGGCACATCCCCTGGCACCAGAGCCTGGTGCTGCGGAGCGGCGGGGAGACCGCGGTCTTCCTCGGCGACGTGATCCCCACCCATCACCACCTCCCCCTGGCCTGGATCATGGGCTACGACCTGGAGCCGCTGCGGACCCTGGAGTCCAAGCGGGCCCTGTTCGCGGAGGCGGTGCCGGCGGGCTGGTGGTTCATTTTCGAGCATGATGCCCACGTGGCGATGGGCCGGGCGGTGCAGGAGGGGAAGGGCGTGGGGCTGGCGGAGGTGGTCCGGGCCTAGCGGGGTGGTCGGTTGACCAAACCCCCGCCCGGGGCTAGCTTTACCGCCGGTTTTTGAAGTGGGGGCGAGAGGCCCCCCACCCCCAGCCCGGCCTCGGCCGGCGCGACCGGGTCCAGTGCGCAGCGATTGTTCGGCCGGGCGCCCAGGCGCTCGTGCCCGCTGTTACCGGACACCCAGGGGTTCACGGGGTGTCCGTTTTCTTTTTCGGGAGGGGTGCCAGACTGTCCACCAACGAGCGTGAGCGCCGGGTCCGCATCAATCGGCAGATCCGGATCAGTCCTCTCCGGGTGATCGGTCCCGGAGGCGAGCAGCTGGGTGTGCTGCCGGTCGAGGAGGCGCTGGCCGCCGCGGTGGAGCGCGGCCTCGACCTGGTGGAAGTGGCGCCGATGGCGCGACCGCCCGTGGTCAAGATCATGGACTACGGCAAGTACAAGTTCGAGGAAGCGAAGGCCGCCCGCGCGGCCAAGAAGAAGCAGCACGTGATCCACCTGAAGGAAATCAAGGTCCGTCCCGGCATCGAGGAGCACGACTTCGAGTTCAAGAGCCGGCACGCCCGCGAGTTCCTGCTGGAAGGCAACAAGGTGAAGGTCACCATGATGTACCGCGGCCGGCAGCTGGCGCACGTCGAGCTCGGCAAGGCCGTCCTCGACCGCTTCTTCGGCACGCTGTCGGATATCGGCAAGGTGGAGCAGGACGCCAAGCTCGAGGGCCGCAACATGGTGATGGTGCTGGCCCCCAAGTGATCGACACAGGCGCGCACGGCTGTGTGCGCCGCTGAAACGCAGGGCGGGCCGGTGGCCCCCCGCTGATGGAGAACGCAATGCCCAAGCAGAAGACCAAGCGCGCCGCGATGAAGCGCTTCACCCGGACCGGCACCGGGAAGCTCAAGCGCTGGCACGCCAACCACAGCCACATCCTCACCAAGAAGACCCGCAAGCGGAAGAACCGGCTCAAGAAGGGCGCCCTGGTGGCGTCGGCCGACTTCCCGCGCGTCAACCGCCTCCTGCAGGCGTAAGGGAGCCACCATGCCTCGCGTCAAGAGCAACGTCGCTCACCACGCCCGCAAGAAGAAGATCATGCGCGCCGCCAAGGGCGCGCGCGGTGCCCGCAGCAAGCTCTACCGTCCCGCCAAGGAGACGGTCGAGCGGGCCATGCAGTACGCCTACCGCGACCGGCGCAAGAAGAAGGGCGAGTTCCGCACGCTCTGGATCACCCGCATCAACGCGGCGTGCCGGATGCACGGCTTCAGCTACAGCGGCTTCATGGCGGCGCTCAAGAAGGCCGGCGTGGAGATCAACCGGAAGGTCCTCGCCGATCTCGCCGTCCGGGACATGGACGCCTTCGCCAAGATCGCCGAGGTCGCGAAGGCCGCGGTCTGAGGGCAGCCCGACACGTGCCGTACCCCGTGGGGTCGCCCGCCAGTGGTGGGTGACCCCGCGTGACTTCCGCTCCCCCGGGATGCCATGGCCGACCACGCTGACCACGCCCAGGAACTCGACGCGATCGCGGCCCGCCTGCCCGCCGTCGCCACGCTCGCCGAGCCGGACCTCGAGGCGGAGTACATCGCCCTCCTGGGCCGCAAGCAGGGCCGCCTCACCGAGTTCCTCAAGACCGTCCTCCCCGGCCTGCCCGCCGAGGCCAAGCGCACCGTGGGCGCCCGCGCCAACCGGCTGCGGGCCGAGCTCGAGGCTGCCTTCGAGGCCCGCCGGGCCGAGCTGGCCGCCGCGGCCGCCACCCGCGCCGCCCGCGGCACCGACCTCGGCATGCCGGGTCGGCCCCGCTGGACCGGCGCGCCGCACCCGGTGACCCAGGTGGTCGAGGAGATCGTCACGATCTTCCGTGGCCTCGGCTTTGCCCGCGCCACCGGCCCCGAGATCGAGACCGAGTGGTTCAACTTCGGCGCGCTCAACTTCCCGCCGGACCACCCGGCGATGGACATGCACGACACGCTCTACCTCGACATTCCCGAGCGCCGCGCCGGCACCGACCGCCGCCGCAACCGGACCTCGGGCATCGAGGACACGAGCGAGCGGCGCGAGGCCACCGACCGCCGCGCCCGTGACGAGGGCCGCTGGCTGCTCCGCACGCACACCAGTCCGGTGCAGATCCGCGTGCTGCTCCAGGACCCGCCCCCGGTGCGGGTGGTCATCCCAGGCTGGGTGTATCGCAAGGACCCCTTCGACGCCTCCCACGCCCCGGTCTTTGCGCAGGTCGAGGGGCTGGTGGTGGACGAGGGCATCTCGTTCGTGGACCTCAAGGCCACGCTGAGCCACTTTGCCCGGGAGTTCTTCGGCGCGAAGACCGCGGTGCGCTTCCGCCCCTCGTTCTTCCCCTTCACCGAGCCCTCGGCGGAGATGGACGTGAGCTGCGGCGTGTGTGGCGGCACGGGCTGCCCCGCCTGCAAGGGCACGGGGTGGATGGAGATCCTGGGCGCGGGCATGGTGCATCCCAACGTGCTGGCCAACTGCGGCCTCGACCCGGAGAAGTACACCGGCTTCGCCTTCGGCATGGGCCCCGGACGGATCGCCATGAACCGCTTCGGCATCACCGACATCCGCCTGCTGTACGAGAGCGACATGCGCTTCCTGGAACAGTTCAGCGGCACGCCGAGCCGCCGAGCCGCCGAGCCGACCCGATGAACGTCTCCCGCCGCTGGCTGGAGGGGTTCCTCCGCCGCCCGCTCGAGGCCGACGACCTGGTCCGGCGCCTGGCCACGCTGGGCGCGCCCGTGGATGCCGTGGAGCCGCTGCACCCGGGCCTCGAGGCCATCGTGGTGGGCCACGTCGAGTCGGTGGCGCCGCATCCCAATGCCGACCGCCTGCGGGTCTGCCTGGTGAACGACGGCGGTGACGAACGGCGCCACGTGGTGTGCGGCGCCCCCAACGTGACCGCCGGGAAGAAGTACCCCTTTGCCCGGGTGGGTGTGACCATCCCGGGCGGGCTCACCCTGGAGCGCCGCAAGATCCGCGGCGAGGTGTCCGAGGGGATGCTCTGCTCCGCCCGCGAGCTGGGACTGGGGCAGGAGCACGATGGCATCCTCGAGCTCGACACCGAGGCCGCCCCCGGCACCCCGTTCCTCGAGGTGCTGCCGGTGGGCGATGACCGGCTGGTCGTGGACGTCACGCCCAACCGCGCCGACCTGCTGGGACACAAGGGGATCGCGCGCGAGCTGGCGTGGAGCTACGGGGTGCCGTTCCGGCTCCCGGACCTGCCCGGGACCCCGACCGAGGGGCTGGGCACCCTGCCGCGCGCCGAGGGCCAGCGGGCGCTGGTCTCCGGCGTCACGGTCGGCACCTACGACACCGAGGGCTGCCCGAGGTTCACCGCGGTGGTGATCCGCGGGGTGACGGTGGGTCCCTCGCCGCGCTGGCTGGCGGAGCGGCTCGAGGCGGCCGGGGTGCGCAGCATCAACAACGTGGTGGACGCCACCAATTACGTGATGCTCGAGCTCAACCACCCCATGCACGCCTACGACCTGGCGCAACTGCGCGGGCCCACGGTGGTGGCGCGGCGGGCCCGGGCGGGGGAGACGGTGGTGACCCTCGACGGCGTCACCCGCACCCTGACGGCCGACATGACCGTCATCGCCGACGCCGAGCGGGTCATCGGCGTGGCCGGGGTGATGGGGGCGGAGAACACCGAGGTCTCGGCCGCCACCACCGACCTGCTGCTGGAGTGCGCCTGCTTCGAGCCGGCGCGGGTGCGCCGCACCCGGCGGGCGCTGGGCCTCTCCACCGACGCCTCCTACCGGTTCGAGCGCGGGGTGGATCTCTGGGGCCTCCCCGACGCCCAGCGTCGCTGCGCCGCCGTCATCCTGGCCACCGCCGGGGGCCGGGTGGAGGAAGCCGCCGACGTCTGGCCCACGCCGTCCAACCCGCCGCGGGTCTTCCTGCGCACCGCGCGGGTGGCCCAGGTGCTGGGCGCGGACCTGCCGGTCGCGGCCATCGAGCAGTACCTGGTGGCCGTCGGCTGCACCGTGCTCAACAAGCCGGAGGACCACCGGCTGGCGGTGGACCTTCCCGGCTGGCGGCCCGACCTGTCCACCGAGATCGACCTCATCGAGGAGATCGCGCGGCTGCACGGGTACGACACCTTTCCGGTCGAGCTGCGCCCCTACCGGGTGGGCCGCCTGGCCGACCAGCCGCTCGACCAGGCCATCACCCGAGTCCGGAACGGGCTCGTGGCCTGGGGCCTCTACGAGGCCCAGACCCTCTCGCTGGGCCCCGCCGCCGGCCCGGGCTCGCTCCGGCTGCTCAACCCGCTCTCCAGCGAGGAGGCGTGGCTGCGGGAGTCGGTGCTCCCGAGCATGCTCCGCGCGGTGCAGACCAACTGGTCCCGGCAGGTGCGGGATGTCCGGCTGTTCGAGGTGGGGGCGGGATTCGCGGCGGCGCCGGGCGGCGGACGGCCGGTGGAGACCACCCGGGTGGCCGCCGTGGTGACCGGTGCCCGCCATCCGGGCCACTGGACGGAGGGCGGGGTGGTGCCGGACTTCGATCTGTGGGACCTCAAGTCCCTGTTCGAACGGGCGGTTGCTCTGGCCAACCCGTCGGCCACTGTGCATCTTGATGCAACCGGCTGGATCGCGCGCGACGGCCAGGGCCGGACGGTGGGCTCGGCCCGGCGGCAGGCGGCGGAGCCGCCGGCCTGGGCGGCCCCGGTGTTCGGGCTGGAGGTGGAGCTGAGCGCGGTGCCGGCGCCGCCGGCGCGATACCGTGCGCTCCCGACCACCCCGTCGGCGTGGCGGGACCTCAACCTCCTGCTGGGCCCCGGGGTCGCGGTGGCCGACGTGCTGCGGATCGTGCGGCAGGCGGGCGGGGCGCTGCTGGAAGACGTGACCATCGTGAGTGAGTTCCGCAGCGAGCAGCTGGGACCGGACCACCGGGCGGTGCAGGTGCGCCTGACCGTGCGGGCGCCGGACCGGACCGTCCGCGACGAAGACGTCGACGGGCTGGTGGGCCGGGTGCTCAAGGCGGTGGAGAAACAGCTTGACGCAAAGCTACGAACGTCCTGACGCGCACGCGCTCCATGAGCTGGGGGACCTCCTCCAGCACGTGGGCGAAGAGCTGGCCGCCTGGCGACGGCGCTCGCTCAAGGCCGAGGCCGAACTGGCCGAGGCCCGGAGCAAGGGCGGGGTGGTGGCCGGCCCCGAGCTGCTGCAGGCGCGGCAGCGCGTCATCGACCTCGAGGTGGAGAACCAGGCCCTCCGCGAGCGGATCGACGCGGCCCGGGACAAGCTCCGCATCCTCGCCACCCGCCTGAGCTTCCTCGAGCAGGAAGCCGATGAGGGCGCCGCATGAGCACGCCGAAGCACGCCGTCCGGGTGACGATCGGGGGCGAGGACTACACCGTCCGCTCCGAACTGCCGCCGGAATACACCCGCGAGGTGGCCGCCTACGTGGACGCGGCGCTCAAGCGCATCCGCGACATGCTGCCGCAGGTGGAGACCCACAAGGCGGCGATCCTGGCGGCGCTGGCCATCACCGATGAGTTGTTCCAGGCCCGCCGCGGCGACCGGGAGCATTCCGCCCGGCTCAACGCGATGGCCGACGACCTGGCCCGGCTGCTGCCCCCCTCCAAGCGGGGACGCCGCGCCACGGGGCCGCAGGGCATTCCGGGGTAGGCCATCCTCACCGCGCGCACGGCTGTGCGCGCGGGGCGCAGGGCTCAATGCAGCGCCCGCCTCCCGGGGCCGGCGCTTGTGGAGATAGATCGCATGTCGCCATTCCTCCTGCCCCTGGTCGAGGGGCTCGCCGCCGGTGTGGTCGTTGCCACCGTCGCCTTCCTCATCTACAGCCGCACCCAGCGCCAGAGCGCCACCCGGACCCTCGCCGCCGCCCGCGCCGAGGCCCAGGCCCTCGTGGCCGACGCCAGCACCAAGGCCCTCGAGGCCCGCAACCAGATCGTGCTCGAGGGGAAGATGGAAACCCTCCGGCTGCGCGAGGACCTCGACAAGGAGGCCCAGCGGCGCCGGGAGGAGTGGGAGCGGTTCGAGCGCCGGGTCGAGGAGCGCGATCAGACCCTGGAGCGCAAGCTCGAGGAGGTCCGCAAGCAGGAGTCCGGCTTCTCCGCCCGCGAGCAGGCGGTGAGCCGCAAGGAGGGGGAGCTGCGCCAGCGGGAGCAAGAGAAGCAGGCAGAGCTCAAGCAGAAGGAGGGGGAGCTGGAGCGGCTGCTGGGTGAGGAGCGCCAGAAGCTGGAGCGGGTGGCCGGGCTGACCGGCGAGGAAGCCCGCCGCGAGGTGCTGCAGAAGGCGGAGGACGAGGCCCGGAGCCAGGCGCAGGCCATCGGCCGCGACATCCGGGAGCAGGCCAAGCGCGCGGCGGAGAAGGACGCCCGGAAGATCGTGGCCCTGGCGGTGCAGCGGCTGGCCGCGGAGGCCACCGCCGAGACCACCGTGTCGGCGGTGCCGCTGCCCAGTGACGAGATGAAGGGCCGGATCATCGGCCGCGAGGGCCGGAACATCCGGGCCTTCGAGCAGGCCACCGGGGTGGACGTCATCATCGACGACACCCCCGACACCGTCATCATCAGCTGCTTCGACCCGGTGCGGCGCGAGGTGGCCCGGCGCACCCTCGAGGCGCTGATCGTGGACGGGCGGATCCACCCGGGACGGATCGAGGAGCTGGCGGCCAAGAGCGCCCGGGAGCTGCAGGCGGAACTGGTGGAGCTGGGCGAGAAGGCGGCCTTCGAGACGGGGGTGCATGGGCTGCACCCGGAGCTGATCAAGCTGATCGGCCGGATGCGCTACCGCACCTCCTACGGCCAGAACATCTACGACCACTCCAAGGAAGTGGCCTGGCTGGCCGGCATGATGGCCGCCGAGCTCAAGCTCGACGTGCAGCTGGCCAAGCGGGGCGCGCTGCTGCACGACGTGGGCAAGGTGCTCACCCACGAGCACGAGGGCACCCACGTGGAGCTCGGCGTGGAGGTGGCCCGCAAGTACGGCGAGCAGCCGCTGGTCATCAACTGCATCCAGGCCCACCACGACGACGTGCCCCACGAGACCGCGGAGTCGGTCCTGGTGCAGGCCGCCGACGCCATCAGCGGCGCGCGCCCCGGCGCCCGGCGCGAGGCCTTCGAGAGCTACGTGAAGCGGCTGACCAAGCTGGAGGAGATCGCCAACTCGTTCAGCGGGGTGGAGAAGTCGAACGTGATCCAGGCGGGCCGCGAGATCCGGGTCATCGTCACCCCCGACCGGGTGGACGACGGCGCCGCCGTGAGTCTCTCCGACCAGATCGCCCGCCGCATCGAGAACGAACTCCAGTACCCGGGCCAGATCCGGGTCGTCGTCATCCGTGAAACCCGAGCCGTGGATATTGCCCGATGAGTGCACGCATCATTGACGGGGTGGCCCTGGGAAAGACCATCCGCCAGGAGGTCGCCCTCGAGGTGGCCGGCTACAAGGCGCGGGGCGTCGCCCCCGGCCTGGCGGTGGTGCTCGTGGGGGAGAACCCCGCCTCCAAGGCCTACGTCGGCAGCAAGGAGAAGGCGTGCCTCGAGGCCGGGATGGTGTCGGTCAAGGTCACCCGGCCCGAGACCGCCTCGGAGGAGGAGCTGCTGACCATCGTGGAGCAGCTCAACAACGACCCGACCATCCACGGCATCCTGGTGCAGCTGCCGCTGCCGAAGCACATCAACACCGAGAAGGTCCTGCTCCGGATCAACCCCGCCAAGGACGTCGACGGCTTCCACCCGGTGAACGTGGGCAAGCTGGTGATCGGGGACCCGACCGCGCTCAAGCCCTGCACCCCGTGGGGGGTGATCCAGATGCTGCTCCGCAACGGGATCGAGACCAGGGGTGCGCACGCGGTGGTCATCGGGCGCAGCACCATCGTGGGCAAGCCGATGGCCAACCTGCTCATCCAGACCGGTCCCGGCGGCGACGCCACCGTGACCGTCTGCCACTCCCGCACCCGCGACCTCCCCGCCGTGGTGCGCAGCGCCGACATCGTGGTGGCCGCCATCGGCAAGGCGGAGTTCGTCACGGCCGACATGGTCCGCCCCGGCGCGGTGGTGATCGACGTGGGCATCAACCGGGTCGATGATCCCTCCCTCCCCAAGGGCTACAAGCTGGTGGGCGACGTGGCCTACGCCCCGGTGGCCGAGAAGGCCAGCGCCATCACCCCCGTGCCCGGGGGGGTGGGCCCCATGACGATCGCCATGCTCATGGCCAACACCCTGCAGGCCATGAAGCAGGCGATGTAGCCGGCCCGGCGGCTCGGCCGTTGCCTCGAGCCGCCGAGCCGCCGAACTCCCCCATGACGACCCCCGATCTCTTCGCCGACCCGGCCGCCGACGCCCCCTGGACGCCCACGCTGCTCGCCCGCACGGCGCGCCGGGTGCTCGAGGGGAGCATCGGCACGCTCTGGGTCCGGGGGGAGGTCTCGGAGCTCAAGGCCTACCAGAGCGGGCACTGGTACTTCACCCTGCGCGACGCCGAGGCCCAGGTACGCTGCGTGATGTGGCGGACCTACGCGTCCCGCCTCAAGACGCCGCCCGCGCCCGGCACCCAGGTCTTCCTCCGGGGCACCCCCACGGTGTGGGAGGAGCGGGGCGAGTTCCGCCTGACGGTGACCGAGCTGCTCGTCACCGACCAGGTGGGGCAGGCGCAGCTGGCGCTGGAGCGGGTGCGGCGCGCGCTCGAGAAGGACGGGCTGTTCGACCCGGCGCGGAAGCGGCCGCTGCCGCCGCTCCCCGCGCGCATCGCGGTGGTCACCAGCCTCGACGGCGCGGCGCTGCGCGACATCATCATCGTCACCCGCAAGCGGTGGCCCGCCATGCAGCTGCTGGTGGTCGGCACCAAGGTGCAGGGCGCGGAGGCCGAGGCCGAGGTGGTGCGG
>Ga0268298_10004372_pt1 | contig 13838 bp, 14 predicted proteins | sample WWTPWeurt_MetaG_FD_194462 | JGI IMG/M metagenome (GOLD analysis project Ga0268298, IMG submission 194462) | Activated sludge microbial communities from WWTP in Nijmegen, Gelderland, Netherland - WWTP Weurt | ecosystem: Engineered > WWTP > Aerobic digester > Activated sludge | place... | reverse complement strand
GAGCAGGTCGACGCGCTCGAGACCCTGGCCTACAACCCCAACAGCTACCTGGTGGTCCCCCGCGTGGTGGCGGGCATGCTGATGTTCCCGGTGGTCACCGCGCTGGCGGTGGCGCTCGGGGTCACGGCGGGGTGGATCACGGCCATCAACCTGCTCGACCTCTCCACCCTCGAGTTCGTGAAGGGGCTCCGCCTCTTCTACCGCTTCAAGGACATCTGGTTCGGCCTGATCAAGGCGGCGAGCTTCGGCGCGGCGGTGACGCTGGCCGGCTGCCTGATGGGGCTGGCCACCCGTGGCGGCGCGGAGGGGGTGGGCCGCAACACCACCCGGGCCGTGGTCATCGGGTGCGAGGCGATCCTGGTGCTCGACGCCTTCTGGGCGCTGGTGCTGCTGTGAGCCGGCCATGATCCGCTTCACCGACGTGCACAAGGCCTTCGGGGCCAAGGTGGTGCTGGAGGGGATGACGCTCGACATTCCCGACGGCCAGACCACGGTGATCATCGGCTTCTCCGGCACCGGCAAAAGCGTGGCCCTGAAGCACATCGTGGGGCTGCTGGCGCCCGACCAGGGCCAGGTGGAGGTGGACGGCGCGGTGGTGCACCAGCTGGGCGCGGAGGCGCTCTCGGCCCTCCGGGGCCAGGTGGGCTACGTCTTCCAGTTCGCGGCGCTGTTCGACTCCATGACCGTTGCGGACAACATCCGGATGGGGCTCACGCGGCGCGGGCTCAGCGCCGACGAGGTGGCCACCCGGGTGCGGGAGAGCCTGCGGCTGGTGGACCTGCCCGGGGCGGAGGAGCGGTTCCCGGCCGAGCTCTCGGGCGGCATGCGCAAGCGGGTCGGCATTGCCCGGGCGATCGCGCTCAGGCCGCGCTACATTCTCTACGATGAACCCACCACCGGCCTCGATCCCGTGACCAGCGCCGTGATCGACGAGCTGATGGTCCGCGCCCGGCAGGAGCTGGGCGTGACCAGCGTGGTGGTCACCCACGACATGCGCAGCGCCTACACCGTTGGAGACCGCATCGCGATGCTCTACCAGGGCCGGATCCGGCAGGTCGGGACCATCGAGGAGATCCGCCACACCGACGACCCGGTGGTGCGGAACTTCATCGAGGGGCGTCCCTCCGACCCGGACCGGCTGCTGCCGGCGGTGGCGGGCGCATGAAGGGGCGGAACGAGTTCCTCGTCGGGCTGGTGCTCCTCGTCACGCTGCTCGTGGTGGTGGGCGGGGCGCTGTGGCTGTCGGAGTCGGACATCGGGCAGCGGGAGTCGCTGCACGTGGCGCGGTTCCGCACCGTGGGCGGCCTCACCCCCGGCGCGCCGGTCACCTACCGCGGCGTGCGCGTGGGGCGGGTGGAGGCGATCCGGCTGGCCGACCAGTTCGTGGAGGCCGACCTCAAGGTGTACCAGGGCGTGGAGCTGCCGGCCAAGCCCGCGGTGATCGCGGCTTCGCAGAGCCTCTTCGGCGAGTGGGGCGCCACGATCATCTCCCGGGACCAGCCCCAGGACGACCCGAACGTCCGGATCATGCTGGCCGAGACCGCGCGGCCCGGCGGCGACCGCTGGCCCGGGGCCACCCTCCCCGACGTGGGGCAGCTCACCGCCCAGGCCGGCCGCATCGCCACCGATATCGCCGCCGTGGCCGCGCGGGTGCAGGAGACCTTCGACTCGAGCGCGGTGGCGGAGCTGCGGCGGAGCATCCGCGACTTCGGCGAGATCGCCGACAAGCTGGTGCGCTTCACCGAGAGCCAGACGGGGCGGCTCAACCAGGTCACCAGCAACGTCGAGCGCACCTCCGACGCCGTGCTCAGCGCCTCCGGCCACCTGGAGAACACCCTGGCCCGGGTGGACTCGGCCACCGCCGACCACCAGCTGCAGGAGATCCTCGACAACGCCCGGAGCGGCTCCGGTGACCTCCGCGCCGCGTCGCAGGACCTCCGCGCCCTGCTCGCCACCGCGCGGGGCCAGGAGGCGAGCCTGGTGCGGACCCTGCTGGCGGCCGACTCCATCCTGACCGGGATCCAGTCGGGGCAGGGGACCATCGGCCTGCTGGCCAAGGACCCGGCCCTCTACAACGAGACGATCGAGACCATGCAGGAAATGCGGCGGCTCATCGCCGACATCCAGATGAACCCCCGGAAGTACTTCAAGTTCTCGGTGTTCTAGTGGCCAAGCCCAAGCGCAAGCCGGAACGCGAGGTCTCCGCCGGCGGCATCGTCTTCCGCCGCCAGCCCGATACCAGCGCCCGGTTCCTCCTGATCCGCGACCCCTACGAACACTGGGGCTTTCCCAAGGGACACCTCGAGGGCGAGGAGTCGCCGGCCGAGGCCGCCTTCCGCGAGACCGCGGAGGAGACCGGCCTCAGCGACCTGGTGATGCTCGGCCCGATCCGGATCATCGACTGGCACTTCCGCTTCCGCGGCCGGTACATCCACAAGTACTGCCACTTCTTCCTGTTCGAGAGCGCCGCCGCCGACGTGGTCCCGCAGCAGGACGAGGGGATCACCGACTTCCGGTGGCTGGAGCTCGAGGCCGCGCTGGAGCAGCTGTCGTATGACAACGCGCGCGGCGTGCTCAAGCGCGCCGGGGAGATGGCCCGGACCCTGGTGGCCATGGGGCAGGGCCGGCCCCGGCGGCCCGCCGACGCCGCCCCGCCCGCGCCGCCGGCCACCGCGGGCAGCTGATGCCGGTCGTCGCCGCGCTCACCGGCGGCGCGGAAGCCGCCCAGGCGCTGCGCCGGAGCCTCCCGCCCGCCTCGCCCTGGACGGTGACGGCGTGCCGCACCGTCCCCCAGCTGCGCCAGCTCTTCGCCACCCGCCTCGTGGACGCGGTGATCTTCTCGCCGGTGGCCACGCCGCCGGCCGACCTCGCCCCGCTCCGCACGGCGTTTCCCCAGGTGCCGTGGATCGCGTTCGCCCCCTTCCGGCCCGACGACGCGCCGCTGCTGCTCCGGCTGGCGGAGGGCGACGTGCGCCTGGTCCTGGTGGATGGGGTGGACAACGCGGTGGCCGGCGACCTCGTGGTCCGGCACTCGGCGGCCGCGGAGCGGGAGGTGGCGCTGCGTGACGCGGTGCGGGTGCTGCGCCTGACGGAGACCCTGCAGCAGCAGGTCTGGCAGGCGCTGCTGGCCCGGGTGGACCAGCCGCTGCGCACCGCGGAGATCGCCCGGACGCTGGGCTGCTCGCGGGAGCACCTGTCGCGGCAGTTCGGCGCCGGCGGTGCGCCGAACCTCAAGCGGGTGATCGACCTGACGCGGATCGCCTGCGCGGCGGACCTGCTCCGCAATCCGGGGTACGACGTGGCCACCGTGGCCCGGATCCTCCGCTTTGCCACCCCGAGCCACCTCTCCGCCACCGCGCGGCGGATCGCGGGGGTGGCGAGCCGGGGCCTGGCCCCAATGGGGCCCCGGGGCGTGCTGGCCAGCTTTGCCCGGGGCAAGACCCGGAGCCGGGTGTAGCCTGCCCTCAGGCGCGGGCCCGCTCGTACGCCGCGAACACCTCCCGCCGCCCGATCGCGCCCAGCACCACCCCGGTGGCGGGATCCACCACCGGCAGCAGGGCCGCACTCCCCTCGGAGAGCCGCCGGAGCGTGGTCAGCAGGGTGTCGGCGGGCACCACGCTGGAGCCCGCGGGGCTGGCCACCGTGGCGATGGGTCCGGCGAGTTCCTCCTGGGGGCGGCGGCTCGCGCGGCGCCAGTCCACCACCGTGAGCATCCCGGTGAGATGGCCCCGGGCGTCGACCAGCGGAAACTCGAGCTGGCTGCTGCCCTCCACCTGCGCCAGCGCCAGCCCGGCGGGCAGCGTGTCCAGCAGGACGGTCGCGTCCCGGCTCATCGCTTCAGCCACCCGAAGGCGTGACAGCAGTCCCTCGTCGGTCCCGTGGGCAATGTGCACCCCGCGCCGTGCCAGCCACTCCGTGTACACCGATTCCGGGTTCAGGCCGCGCGCCACCACCAGGGCCAGGGCCGCCGAGAGCAACAGGGGAAGGATCAGGCCCCAGTCACCGGAGAGTTCGAGCACGATGAAGATCGCGGTGAGCGGGGCGTGCGCGCTGCCGGCCACCAGCGCCGCCATGCCGAGGAGGGCGAACGCCGGCAGGGAACCGGCCGGGGCCAGGCCGGAGGCGATGGCCAGCTGGCCCAGCGCGGCCCCGGCCAGGCCGCCGGTGACCAGCGCCGGGGCGAAGAGCCCACCCACCTCCGCCGCGGCCACGCACAGCCCCGTGATGATCATCTTGGTCAGGGCCGCGAGCAGGAGCCAGCCCGCCGCATGCCCCGCGAGTGGCGTGAGGGCAAATGCGCCGACCCCGAGGCGATCGCTGCCGAACAGCGCGTAGGCACCGGCCACGGCGCCGGCGGCGAGCAGCAGCCGGAGCGCCATCGGCATGCGGCGCAGGGCGTCCCGACAGCCCCAGATGATGCGGGAATAGCCGGCGCCGAGGGCGCCGCCGCCGATGCCGACCAGGGCACTCAGCCAGAGGGCGGGGAGCAGCCCCGTGCCGAGGCCCGCCGGCACCCCGATGAGGGCGTGTCCCGGGGGCATGAAGTTGTGCGAGACGGCCGCCGCCGTGGCGCTGGCAACAATCACCGGGGTGAGGCTCGTGGGGGCCAGGCCGCCCAGGATCTTCTCGGTGGCAAAGAACAGCCCCGCGATCGGTGCCCCGAATGCGCCGCTGATGCCGGCGGCGGCCCCGCAGCCGACCAGGAGCCGGAGCCGTTCCGGCCCCAGGCCGAGCCACCGTCCCCAGGTGCTGGCGGTGCCGGCGCCCAGGACGGCCACCGGTCCCTCGGCCCCGATCGAGCCCCCGGTACCGAGGATGATGGCGGAGGCCACCGTCTTGGCGAGGATGGGTCGCTCGGGCAGGTCGCCGTCGCCGCGGGCCACGACACGCATGAGGTCGGGGACGTTCTCGCCCGGCGAGTCGTGGGCCCCATACCGGACCAGCAGGCGGGCGAGGGTCAGGCCCAGCAGCACGATCCCCGCCTGGACGGCGTAGTCGGCGAGGGGGAGCCGGGTGGTGACGGCGGCGGCGAGGTCGGCGGCGAGGGCCAGGAGGCGGTAGAACCCGACGATGGCGCCACCGGCCAGCAGGCCGGTGGCGGCCGAGACGAGCACGACCAGGGCGGTCTCGCCCAGGCCAAGGCGGTGCCACAGGCGGGGGAGGGCCGTCCCCAGCCGGAGCAGGTGGAGGCGAGCGGAGGTGTGGATCGGGTGGCCCATGGCCGAGTATAGTACAGCCGGACGGTTGCTTGGAGCGCGACCTTGTGATAGTTTTCACAAGCTAGGCCGGAACCTTCATCATCTACAACCCCGAGTGATATGGCGACCGAATCCGTACTCCGTCCGGGCGAGCTCAAGGATGTGCTGCTCCGGGAGATCGAGAAGGCCGACCTGGCGTCGGTCGACGTCAATGAAGTCGGCACGGTGCTCGAGGTGCGCGACGGCGTGGCCCGCATCTACGGCCTGACCAAGGCGGTGGCCGGGGAGATGCTGGAGTTCACCGCGACCGAGACCGGCGACACGGTGACGGGGATGGCGCTCAACCTCGAGGCGGACAACGTCGGCGCGGTGGTGCTGGGCGACTACCTGAAGCTCAAGGAAGGCGACGAGGTGCGCTGCACCGGCCGCCTGCTCGAGGTGCCGGTGGGGCCGGGGATGCTGGGCCGGGTGGTGAATGCGCTGGGGCAGCCGGTGGACGGCCGGGGCCCGATCGCGGCCAAGGGGGCGCGGGCGGTGGAGATGGTGGCGCCGGGCATCATCGTGCGGCAGCCGGTGAAGGAGCCGCTGCAGACGGGCATCAAGGCGATCGACGCCATGATCCCGATCGGGCGCGGCCAGCGGGAGCTGATCATCGGCGACCGCGGCACCGGCAAGACCGCCATCGCGGTCGACACGATCATCAACCAGAAGGGCACCGGCGTCGTCTGCGTGTACGTGGCGATCGGCCAGAAGCGCTCGACGGTGGCCACGGTGGTGGAGAAGCTCAAGGAGCACGGCGCGATGGAGTACACCATCGTGGTCGTGGCCAGCGCCTCCGACCCGGCGCCGCTGCAGTACATCGCCCCCTACTCCGGCTGCGCGATCGCCGAGTACTTCATGTACGAGGAGGGGAAGGCCACCCTCTGCGTGTACGACGACCTCTCCAAGCAGGCCGCGGCGTACCGCCAGCTGTCGCTGATCCTGCGCCGCCCGCCGGGGCGCGAGGCCTACCCGGGCGACGTGTTCTACCTGCACAGCCGGCTGCTGGAGCGGGCGGCCAAGATCTCCGAGGACCCGAACGTGGTGAAGCTGGACGGCCGCATCAAGACGCCGGGCGGCTCGCTCACCGCGCTCCCGATCATCGAGACCCAGGCCGGCGACGTCTCGGCGTACATCCCGACCAACGTCATCTCGATCACCGATGGGCAGATCTTCCTCACCACCGACCTGTTCTACTCGAACGTGCGGCCGGCGGTGGACGCGGGCATCAGCGTGAGCCGGGTGGGCGGCAACGCCCAGATCAAGGCGATGAAGCAGGTGGCCGGCCCGCTGCGGCTCTCGCTGGCGCAGTACCGCGAGCTCGAGGCGTTCGCCCAGTTCGGCTCCGAACTCGACGCCGCGACCCAGCGGCAGCTGGCCCGCGGCGCGCGCACGGTGGAGGTCCTCAAGCAGCCGCAGTACGCGCCGGTGCCGGTCGAGAAGCAGGTGGCGATCATCTACACGGTGGTCAACGGCTTCCTCGACGACGTGGACGTGAAGCACATCCGCAAGTGGGAGGCGGATTTCATCAGCTACCTCGAGTCGGCGCACGCCGGCATCCTCGAGGGGCTCCGGACCAAGAAGGCGCTGGACGACGACCTCACGGCCCGGCTCAAGGCCGCGATCGCGGCGTTCAAGCCGATGTTCAAGGCCGAGTAATGGCGAAGGCCTCGAAGGCGCTCCGCGGGCGGATGCGCTCGGTCCAGAACACGCGGAAGATCACGCGGACGATGGAGCTGGTGTCCACGTCCAAGCTCAAGCGGGCCCAGGACCGGGTGGTGGCCGCGCGGCCGTACGCGGCGGCGCTGGCCGAGGTCATCGCGGACCTGGTCACCCCGGAGCTGGCCGAACGGTTCCCGCTGCTGCGGCGCCCGGCGCCGCCGGCCAAGGGCGGTCCCCGGCGGGCGGCGGTGCTGCTGGTGACCAGCAACCGCGGCCTCTGCGGCGGGTTCAACGCCAACCTGATCAAGGAAGCCCGCAAGCGGGTGGCGGCGCTGGAGGCGCAGGGCTACGAGGTCGAGCTGCACCTGGTGGGCCGCAAGGCCATCGGGTTCTTCAAGTACATCGGCCGGGCCATGGCCACCCAGCGCATGGACATCGGCGACAAGCCGACCGCCCAGCACGCGGTGGAGCTGGTGGCCCCGCTGATCGCGGACTACGAGGCGGGGCGGCTGGCCAGCGTGGACGTGGTGTACGCCCGGTTCGTGTCGCCCATTTCCACCCCGCCCACCACCCTGGGCGTGCTCCCGGTGAGCACCCCGGCGGCGCAGAAGGGCGGGGTCCGGGCCGACTACATCCTCAAGCCCGGCGCCGACCAGATCCTCGCGGAGCTGCTGCCGCTCTACGTCCGCAACCAGGTGTACCGCGGGCTGGTGGAGACGGCGGCGGCGGAACACGGCGCCCGGCGGACGGCGATGAAGAACGCCACCGACAACGCCGGCGACATCTACGAGATCCTCAAGCGCACCTACAACCGCCAGCGGCAGGCCGCGATCACGCAGGAGATCGCGGAGATCGTGGGCGGGGCGGCGGCGCTGGAGGGGTAGTCCGGAGCGACGGGAGCGGCAGCAGGCTGGGACGCGCGCACGCCCGTGCGCGGCAACAGGCGACCTCGATAAGGATCGATGCGACAATGGCGACGGCGACCATGAAGAACGTTGGCAAGGTAGTCCAGGTGATCGGCCCGGTGCTCGACGTCGAGTTCGAGCCCGCCCACCTGCCCGAGATCTACAACGCGCTGGTCATCGAGGACGCGAGCGGTCCGCTCCCGATCCGGCTGACGGCCGAGGTGCAGCAGCACATCGGCCAGAACCAGGTCCGGGCGGTGGCGATGTCGACCACCGACGGCGTGGTCCGCGGCATGTCCGTGACCGACACCGGTGCGGCGATCTCGGTGCCGGTGGGCAGCGCGGCGCTGGGGCGCATCCTCAACGTGCTGGGCGAGCCGGTCGACGGCGGCGCCCCGATCCCGGCCTCCAACGAGCGCTGGCCGATCCACCGCGAGACCCCGAAGTTCGTCGACCTCGAGCCCAAGACCACGATCTTCGAGACCGGCATCAAGGTCATCGACCTGATCGCGCCGTTCGTCAAGGGCGGCAAGATCGGCCTCTTCGGCGGCGCCGGCGTGGGCAAGACGGTCGTGATCATGGAGCTGATCAACAACGTGGCCAAGGGCCACGGCGGCAAGTCGGTGTTCTGCGGCGTGGGCGAGCGCACCCGCGAGGGCAACGACCTCTACCTCGAGATGGAGGAGAGCGGCGTCATCAAGAGCTGCGCCCTCATCTACGGCCAGATGAACGAGCCGCCGGGCGCCCGGCTGCGGGTGGGGCTGTCGGGCCTGACCGTCGCCGAGTACTTCCGCGACGTCGAGGGCCAGGACGTGCTGCTGTTCGTCGACAACATCTTCCGCTTCACCCAGGCCGGCTCCGAGGTCTCCGCGCTGCTCGGCCGGATGCCCTCCGCGGTGGGCTACCAGCCCACCCTGGCCACCGAGATGGGCGACCTGCAGGAGCGCATCACCTCGACCAAGAAGGGCTCGATCACCTCGGTGCAGGCCATCTACGTGCCCGCCGACGACCTGACCGACCCCGCGCCGGCCACCGCGTTCGCGCACCTCGACGCCACGGTGGTGCTCTCCCGCGCCATCTCGGAACTCGGCATCTACCCCGCGGTCGATCCGCTCGACAGCTCCAGCCGCATCCTCGACCCGCAGTACATCGGCGAGCGGCACTACAACGTGGCCATCGGCGTGCAGCGCACCCTGCAGAAGTACAAGAGCCTGCAGGACATCATCGCCATCCTCGGCATGGACGAGCTCTCCGAGGACGACAAGCTGGTCGTGGCCCGGGCCCGCCGCATCCAGCGCTTCCTGTCCCAGCCCTTCTTCGTGGCCCAGCAGTTCACCGGCTTCGAGGGCAAGTACGTCAAGCTGGCCGACACCATCGAGAGCTTCGAGCGGGTGCTTTCCGGCGAGTTCGACGACCTGCCGGAGCAGGCGTTCTACATGGTCGGCGGGATCGAAGAAGCGGTCGAGAAGGCCAAGAAGCTGGCGAGCGCGTGATGCGGGTCACGGTGATCTCGCCCGAGTCCGCCATCTTCGACGGCGAGGCCGACGCGGTGACGGCGCCGGCCTACGACGGCCAGGTCGGCATCCTGCCCCGGCATGCGCCGTTCATGACGCTGCTCGGGCGCGGCCCGCTGGTGGTCAAGGCCGGTGAGACCATCCACCGGTTCCGGGTGCAGGGTGGGTTCCTTCAGGCGGTCAACAACACCGTCCGCGTGGTCGCGGAACAGGTCAAAGGAGAGTAACGCATGCGTCGGATGATCTTCAGTGCGGTCCTGCTCGCCGCGCTCGGCACGACGGCCGTCGAGGCCCAGACCCTCGCCACCCCCGTCATGAAGAGCCCGTACACCTCGTTCAAGCACACCGAGCTCGGGGCCTACATCTCCGACCCGGGCGAGGCGTTCAGCGTCGGGCTGCAGGGCGAGTACCGCATGGCGCGCAAGAAGTTCGACTTCGGCTTCGGGCTCGGCTACCTCGACACCAAGGGCAACGGCAAGAGCGTCTTCGCGCTGGGCGTCGATGCCCGCGCCCCGATCGCGCGCCACACCCGGGACTTCCCGCTCGACGCCGCGCTCACCGGCGGGTTCGGCACCCTCATCTCCGACGGCAAGACCGGCTTCCTGATCCCGGTCGGCGTCACGGTCGGCCGCCAGGTGCTGCTCGAGGAGTCGAACATCAGCTTCACCCCGTACGTGAACCCGGTGGTGGCCCCGACCTTCGGCGAGCTGCTCGATGACGTGCAGTTCGGCATCGGCCTCGGGGTCGATATCGCCCTCACCAAGACCTTCGACATCCGGGTGAGCGGCTCCCTCGGCGACCTCGAGGGCATCGCCATCGGCGCCGCCTGGCATCGGTAGACGGCTCGGCCGTCGGCCGCAGGTGACGCGAGGGGCTCCCCCGACCGGGGGGGCCCCTCGTTCCCTTCTGGACCGGTGCAATTGACTTATCCCCATGCGGGACGGTAGCTTGCGGCGCTTTTCCACCACGGCCGTCCTGGAGGTGTCATGCTGCGTAACGCTGTCCGATCTCTCGCCCTGCTCGGGGCGATCCTCGTCCTGGCGCGGCCCGTCGCGGCCCAGGTGACCGGGCTGCCGGTCCGCAACGCCGGCGTCACCGGCGGGCTCACGATCGGCGCCGAGATCGGCTTCCCGGACGCCGATTACGGCAAGGGCACCGCGTTCGGCGCCCGGGGCGCGCTCGGGCTCGGCCCCCTCGGGGTGAGCGCCGTGGCGTCCCGCTGGAATCCCAAGGGCCCCGCCGACGCCCAGACGGCGGTCGGCGGCTACCTGAGCCTCAAGGTGTTCGGCGGCCCGCTGATCCCGCTCTCGGTGACCCTGCAGGGCGGCGCCGAGTACAGCAGCAACAGCGGCGTGAAGGGCGTGCACGCGCCGATCAGCCTCGGCATCGCGCTCAAGATCCCGAACCCCGCGCTGGCCATCAAGCCGTGGATCGCGCCCCGGCTCGACGTCTTCCGGGTGAGCGGGACCGGCATCAACAGCGACACCGAATCCAACTTCGGCCTCAGCGGCGGCGTGGACTTCAGCCTGCTCGGCGGGCTGGGCTTCGGGCTGGCGTATGACCGGACCTGGGCGGGGAACAGCGTGAATCCCTCGGTGCTCAGCGCCGGCGTCAACTACTCGATCAAGGTCCCGGGCCTCTGATGCGCGCCCGGCTCAGGATCGTGCCGCTCCTCGCGGCGGCGCTGTTGTGGTCCGGCTGCTCGATGACGCTCGACGCCACCCGGCTCGGCGTGCCCGCGACGCTGGCCAGCTCGGCCAGCACCCCGGCGGTCGGCGATTCGTTCAGCGTCACCAGTCACGCGGTGTACGGGCTGTGGGGCGCGGTCAAGTTCTCCGAGCCCTCGCTCAAGAAGGCGCTCGCGGCCCAGCTGGCCGGCGGGCAGGAAGTGGCCGACGTGCGGGTCCGGGTACGCAGCCGGCTGAGCGACATCCTGATCACCGGGCTCACGCTCGGCCTCATCGTGCCGCGGTCGGTCACGGTCGAGGGCGTCGTCGTCACGAAGTAGCGCCGACTCCCACCGAGACCGTCAGGGGCGGGCCTCCGGCCCGCCCCGCGTCGCATCCCCCATCAACCGTTCCACCAGGGCCGCCGAGCGGTCGGCGGCGCCACGGCCCGTGGCCACGCACTCGCGGGCGCTGGCGCCCGCGCGGCGGCACCACTCCGGGTCGGTGAGCCAGGTGGCCCACCACGCCTCGAGGACCGCCGCGGTGCGGCGCCGGGGCAGCCACTCCAGGGCGCCGACCTCGTTGAGCCGGACGGCATCGGGGCTGCGGCGGCCTTCGGCGCCCACCAGGATCGGCACGCCCGCCGCCGCCGGCTCCAGCACGGAGTGCAGCCCGGCCCCGCCGAGCCCGCCCCCGACGTAGGCGATCCGGCCCAACCCGTACAGCAGGGCCAGGCCCCCGACACTCTCCACCACGCGCACCGGCGCCGCCGCATCGGCGGGACCGAACGCGGGCACCTCACCGAGGCCGGCGGCACGGGCACGTGCCCGCAGGCCGGCCAGGTGGCCGGGCGTCGGCTCATGGGGCACAAGGAGGAGCCGGGCCGCCGGCTGCAGCTCGCGCACCGAGCGGAAGGCGGTGAGGAGCACGGCTTCGTCCTCGGGCCAGGTGGAACCCGCCACGAGGGTGCAGGGCTCCGGGCGGGGTGCCGGGCCGCGTTCCAGGCGTTCGAGCACCGCGTCGGCGCGGGGGTCGCCGGTGACCACGAGGGCCTCGTCCCGGGCGCCGAGGGCACGGAGCCGCGCGGCGTCGTCCGCGGTGATGGCGCCGACGGCGTCGAGCGACCGCAGCGCCCGGGTCAGCAGGGGGCGCGCCGGCCAGCGGAGCCGTCGGCTCCACGGCGGAATCGTCGCCGCGAGCAGGCCAAGGCGGATGCCCCGGGCCGCCGCCGAGTCGAGGAGCTCCGGCCACAGCTCGGCGCGGGACAGGACGATGGCGGTGGGGCGCAGCTGGTCGAGCAGGGCGCTGACGTCGCGCGGCGTGTCCCAGGGGAGCAGGCCGCTCTGGTCGGCGCCGAGCGCCGCGGCCACCAGCAGGCCCGAGGGGCTGAAGCAGGTGACGGCGACCTGCCAGCCGGGGTGGCGGGCGCGGAGGCGGAGCACCACCGGCTCCACCTGGCGCAGCTCGCCCGCGGAGGCGCCATGCACCAGCAGGAGCGGGCGGGCGGGGTCGCGGTGCTCGGCGCTCCAGCGCGCGAGGCGGTCCGCGCCCTCCCGTCGGCCCGCGAGGCCGGCGGCGAGCTTGGGCGACCAGCGCGCGGCGAGGGGCGCCAGGGACGCGACCGCACGGATCGCGAGACGGTACGGGAACGGCGTCACGGCGGGGCGGGCCCGTCTTGCGTGCGCGGCGCGTGCTTCCTAGGTTGCATCGTCCGCCCGATGTTTCACCCGTTGAGAGGAGGTGATCCATTGTCTAGTGACAGTTGCATCCATGGCTCGAACAGGGCAAGCGATCGCCTGGTGAGCTGCTGATTCCTGGTGGGCCGGGCATGCCCGGCCGCAGATCCCCCGGGATCGCCTCGAGTCCGATGCACCCGTGAGGGCGGAGCCGATGCTCCGCCCTCACCGCTTTCCGCCCTCCTCGCCGCCCCCTTCCGGCCGGCCGCTCCGCCCGCTTACGATACGGCCATGGCCTCCTACTGGCGCGACACCCGCGCACCCCGCTACAGCCTGCTGTTCGCGCTGCCGCTGCTGGCCCTCTACGAGCTGCTGGCCCGGCTGGTGACGGCCGACAGCGGCATCCGCAACGGCGCCGACGTGCTGCTCAAGAGCCTCTTCCTGCTGCTCGGCGGGCAGCACGGGCTGACGCTGTTCGCCGCGGTGGTGCTGGGGATGGGGCTGGTCCTGGTGATCCGCGACTGGCGCAAGAGCGGCGCCCCGGCCGGGGGCTGGTTCCTCGGCATGTTCGCGGAATCCGCCCTGTACGCCGCCTGCTTCGGCGGGATCACGAGCCTCCTCACCGGACTGCTGCTGCGTGGCCCGGCGGCCCTCGCGCTGGTGCAGGGGAAGGACCTGGGGCTGCCCACGGAGCTGGTGGTGTCGCTGGGCGCCGGCATCTACGAGGAGCTGCTGTTCCGGGTGGTGCTGGTGGGGCTGCTGGCCCGGCTCGCGCTGGCGGGCTTCGGGTGGCGTCCCTGGGTGGCCGGCGTGTTCGCCACGGTGGTGGGCGCCGCGATCTTCTCGGCCTTCCACTACATCGGGCCGCTGGGCGACACGCTGGAACTCCGCTCGTTCACCTTCCGGCTGGTGGCCGGCCTGCTGCTCTCGGGGCTGTTCCTGGCGCGGGGCTTCGGCATCGCCGCCTGGACCCACGCGCTGTACGACGTGTTCCTGACCCTGCGCGGCGGCTTCTAGGCCGCGCGGTCCCGTGCCCTAGCGGGTGCCGGCGCGCTCGGTGTAGAGCGAGTCGAGCACCTGCTTGTAGACCGCAAACGGCATGGCGCCGCGGAGCAGGCCCGCCCCCTCGATGTACACCGTCGGCGTGCTCTCCACCCCCGACTTGGCCGCCCCCTCC
>Ga0268298_10004371_pt1 | contig 13838 bp, 6 predicted proteins | sample WWTPWeurt_MetaG_FD_194462 | JGI IMG/M metagenome (GOLD analysis project Ga0268298, IMG submission 194462) | Activated sludge microbial communities from WWTP in Nijmegen, Gelderland, Netherland - WWTP Weurt | ecosystem: Engineered > WWTP > Aerobic digester > Activated sludge | place: Netherlands... | reverse complement strand
TTAGCATTGAATGTAATCAACACATCATCGCTACTAGCGGTACAAGGAGCATTGCTGATAGACCAACGTAAAACATAAGAACTTCCGATTACACCATTAAATGTTGTAGTTGGATTTGAAGGAGCAAAAAAAGAACCACCCGCACCACTAACAATAGACCAGGTTCCAGTACCAACAGTTGGAGTGTTTGCAGCGAGTGAAGTTGAAGTAACACCACACAAAGAAGTTTGATCAGCCCCAGCATTCGCTACAGTAGGATTAGCATTGAAGGTAATCAATACATCATCACTGTTAGCAGTACAAGGAGCATTGCTGATAGTCCATCGCAAAACATAGGAACTTCCGATTACACCATTAAATGTTGTAGTTGGATTCGTAGCAGCAACAAAAGAACCACCAATCCCACTAACAATAGACCAAGCCCCAGTACCAACACTTGGAGTATTTGCTAATAGAGCAGCTGAAGTAACACCACACAAGGAAGTTTGATCAGCACCGGCATTCGCAGCTGAAGGATTAGCATTGAAGGTAATCAATACATCATCGCTACTAGCGGTACAAGGCGCGTTGCTGATAGTCCAACGCAAAACATAAGAACTTCCGCTAACACCATTAAAAGTTGTTGTTGGGCTAGTTGCAGAAACAAAAGAACCACCAATCCCACTAACAATTGACCAAGCACCAGTACCAACAGTTGGGGTATTTGCAGACAGTGAAGTTGAAGTAACACCACACAAGGAAGTTTGATCAGCACCGGCATTCGCTAAAGTCGGAATTGCGACTACAAAAATAGTATCGTCATCAAACGAAGGAGGACATACCCCGTTGGTAATTGTCCATCTAAAAACATTATTACCCAAGCCCAACGCACTAACTGCTGACGTTGCTGAAATAGGATTTGCGATGCTTCCAAGACCGGCTATCAAAGTCCAATTTCCTTGTCCAACAACAGGAATGTTTGCAGAAAGATTTCCGGAATTAGAACAGATAATCTGTTTTGGACCGGCAATAGCTGTGCTGGGCTTGGCGTCGACGGTTATTGAAACATCGGAAAAGGATGATGCGCAGGATGAATTTTCTACAGTCCATCTAAATATTGAGGTTCCAGCAGCCATTCCGGTAATTTGAGAAGTAGGAGAATTAGGTGAAACAATATTTCCACTACCTGAAATTAGCGACCAGGTACCAAGCGCAGCTAAAGGTGTGTTAGCTGCCATGGTGGTAAGGGTATCGCAAATTAGTTGAGAAGGCCCGGCATCAGAAAAAGTAACAACAGGGCTAACAGTTATATTAAACGAACAAGTAGAAGAGTTTCCAACATTGTCTTTAAGCAGGTAGGTAACAAGGCTATTTCCTAAGTTAAATGTAGTTCCATTGGCATCGTTGCTACCGGTAGCAGCTGTTGCTCCTGTAATAGTATAACTAAGAGTTGTAGACCCACAATTATCACTATTGACCAATGGGCTTAATCCGGTTAAAACTGCTGAACAAAGACCTGAGTCATTAACGGTAGTTATGTTGGCAGGGCAGCTAATTGAAGGGGGTTCAACATCGCTAACAATTATATTAAAATTACATGTACTTGTATTTGAAGCTGCATCACGGGCAATGTAGCTTATACTGGTTGATCCTACAGGAAAAAAACTACCGTTTGGCAAACCACTTGTTTGAAAAAGGGAAGCAAGTGCACAATTATCAGTTGCTGTAGGGTTGGGCCAATTCACAATTGCGCCGCAATTTCCGGCTGTTGCATTTACAAAAATATCAAGCGGACAGCTACTAAATACAGGAGGAATAAGATCTGTAATGGTTATAGTAAACGAACAAAAGCGGGATAAATTGGCAACATCTGTTACTTTAAAAACTACAGTGCTTGTACCAACCGGAAATACAGAGCCATTTGGTAATCCCGAAACCTGAGTTAGAATTGCCCCCGGACAATTATCATCAAATGTAGGATCGGTCCAAATAACCACAGAACCACACATTGCGGCTGTTGAAGGAAGTGTAATATTGGAAGGACAGGTAATAAAAACAGGGGCGATAGTGTCTTCAACAGTAATATCAAATAAGCAAACTGTTGAATTAAGAGAGGCGTCTGTTGCTATGTATTTGATTGTGGTTGTTCCTACAGGAAGAGCGCTACCACTGCTTGGTCCGGTAGATTGTGTAATGGTGACACCAGGGCAATTGTCGGTAGCAACAGGAGCTGGCCAGCTTACTACAGCACTGCACAATCCGGGATTTGTACCAACGGTAATATTTGTTGGGCAGGTTGAATAAACAGGAATTTCTGTATCTAAAATAGTAATATTAAACGAGCAAGACGATTGATTCCCTGTTGCATCAGTGATGGTATATATTAATTTACTTGAACCGATATTAAAAAAACTTCCGCTTGCATCGTCATTTCCAGAAAGTATGGTGGCCCCGCTAATCGTGTAGGTGACAGTAAAACCGGAGCAGTTATCAGCGGTTGTTAATGGGGCTATTCCAGTTACAAAGCTGCCACACAAGCCGGGATCGTTAGGAAAACTTAAATCGCCGGAACAAATTATTTTAGGAGCTTCATCGTCTGAAACTGTAACAAAAAAGGAACAATTCGCAGTATTTCCGCTGTTGTCGGTTACCCGATAGGATACAGAGCTAGTACCTACAGGAAATGAAGCACCATTGCTTAACCCGCTTATTTGTGTTAAAACAGGACCGGGACAATTATCGGTAATGGAAGGTAAAGCCCACGCACCTATGCCCGAACACTGACCACTGGTGTTGGTAGCAAAAACATTAGTAGGGCATACTATTTTTGGAAGAACAGTATCTGTTAGAATTTTTACTGTATCATAAACAGCAGCACAAGAACCAAGCGAAACCTTCCAGATGAAAAAATTGGAACCGCTTGAAAAACCAGAAACAACAGTGGTGGCAGAGTTACTATTTGAAAAAGTAGCAGCTCCACTGTATACCGCCCATTGACCAGTAGCGGAGGCTGGGCTAAATGTTGCGGCCATGGATGTTGTGTTACCACAAATAGTTTGATCAACACCAGCATTGGCTGTTACTAGAACGGCAGTAGGTGCAGTGCAATCAAACTCAATTACAAACAACTGAGGCGAATCGGGAAGGTCGTCCCAAAAGGAAAGAACACTTGTGTTGAATAAAGCATAATCCGAGTTTCCTGAATTGTTTGGTTGCAAAACTGACCAGTTGGTAAAAGAGACTGTTTCTCCCGAAGTCCAAACAAAAGTTCCTTCGGTAACGCTGTCTGTCAATCCAATCCAAAAACGATCGAGCACATTTGTTGATAAAAAGAGATTTTCTGCCACAGAATTAATTGAAACCAAATGACCACCAAGTAAAGAAGCAATACTATCTGCATTTTGCCAGGTTTCTTTTTGTGTTGAAATAAAATATGTGTGGGTATTAAACACTCCTAGAGAAGTATAGCCGGGCATTCCCACATTGCAAAAGCAAAAGTTTTTTGCGCTTACCGAAAAGGTTTGAGAGTAGATTAAAAAGGTGGATGCCGGCCTGTAACTCATGTATGCCGCCTGTATCCATTCGGGGCCTCTTACCAAATTAGAAATTCGAACTTCATCCATAGCAGCATCAATGGTGCGAGAAGCATCAGCAAGATTTTTTCCAATTAAAAATGAATTGGAACTACCGTCAGTTGCAGAATTTACATAAGTAACCGGAGCCCCTAACTGAATCCCATCTACGTAAAAGCGAACTTGTTTAGTACTATTGTCACGCGTAACAACAATGTTTCGCCAACCAGTTCCGGCAAGGCTTGTGAAAGGAACAGTTGAGTTAACAATTTCATCTGAATTATTGCTATACTGCCAACGAAACACAAAAGTACCAGTGCCTGAACCCGAACCTACTACGCTTAAACTGTAATTGGTATTGAAGTTACTACCAGAACCTCCAGAACTGCTCGAAATAATTAAATTTTCGTTACTGCCCGAAATCAAGGAATTAAAATTTATCCAGGTTTCGATGGTTAAATCGCCGGTTATTTGTAGACCGCTTGCATTAATTCGACTCAAAAAAGTACCAGAACCCACCCTTTGGCCATCGGCAGCAATGCCGGGCGAGAAGTTGGTTGTCCCACTATTGGTAAGAGATGCAGCATTTGAGGTCCAATCGGCTACATCAGAATTTAAGTGATATACCGCCTTGTAATTTGCATCCCAGGTTGTTTTGCTTCCGAGTGTTGTGGCAATTGAAGCATTCCCGAAAAACATATAAAAATCGGTATTAACAGTGGCACTTAAAACGGGGAGTTTTACCCAAGCAACATATTCTCCTGTTGTTGCATCGTATTCTTCTACCTGAAATGGAATGAGCGTGTTTTTATCGCCAGCTGTGAAAACAATGTCGTAGCCATTTGCACTTCTTACACGACCGCCGTTGTTCACAGACCTTAAATCGGGATCGGTAATTTTTACGAGTACAGGAAAACCACTGCTGTTAGTTGTCCCTACAGTAATTTGATTTTCTTGGGTGGTTAATTTTTTATAAAAAGAATATCCCGAAGGTATTGCTTGTATATAAGCGGATAGCATTAAGAAAACAGCTAGTAATACATTCCTCATGAAGCAAAACTACTAAACAATTGAGTTGCAGTTTTTTCCTTTTATCGAATATTTTAACAGTTGGCTCTTAATAACTTTGACTAGATCCAACCTTGAACCTTGTAATATGCTAAGGCGCAATATTCGCGCAATACAAGGAGTTCGTAGTGCAGGTAACTCCAAAGATTGTAGCGCAGGTCACTATTTTTTACTTGGTTTTTACCTGTTTTACTCTTGTTTTTTATTTGTGTTTCGCTAAGCGGAGAGTCGAAAGCCGGTGCTGTACCAATGGAAACAAATCCTTGTTTTTGAAATGATTTAAGCGCCCGGCACATATGTTCAGGTGAACTAATTAGTAATACAGGAGCTGTTAAGTTTTCTTTCCCGATAAGGGCACAAATGTTCTCAGCCTGAGTGTGTGTATTGAAGCCATTGGGCTCAAACGAAATGCGCGACGAATCAACTCCTCGAATAATTAAATCATGCGCCATAAGTTTCAATTGTTTGGTACTATCGGCGCCGTTTCCGGGATGTGCAAGAATAATTTTTGCGCCTGAAAAATGAAGGGCATTTTGAGCAGTATAATAACATCTAATAAATCCATCAGGACTGGGCATACCGCTGCCGCCAAGCATTACAATATATTTAGGATCGCTTTTTAATTGTACGTCTTCCATGCTTAAATTCCGGTAAGCGTAATAAGGAATATCGCTAAAGCTTAACAAAAACAGGCAAAATGCGATTACACCCAACAGCTTAAAACACCAGCTTGAAATTGTTTTAAAACGAATCCAAAAGATATCTTTATGAAACTGCATGGATGGTTCAGTGATTAAATTGAGCTACTAGTTTTTGAACAGCGATTTCGTCCACTTCATTTTCCCAGTACTGGTTTTTTTTAAAAGCTGTACCTACAATACAATAATCGGCAAAGCGTTTATACAGCTCAAAATTAGCACCAGATCCGGTAATAAGCGGCACATCAAAATTGGTAGTAGCACCAACAATTGATGTTAACCTTTCACGAGTTTCACTAAGTGCATTTCGAGCCATGGCCAAATCATTTTCTGAAACATTTGCACCTGTTTCGTTGCCGGTTATAATTAAACCCTCGAGTTTTTGAAACAGTATATTGTTGAGCCAAGTTTGCATGGAAAGCAATTCATCCGAAAACACGGTGTGCTTTTTTTGCAAGTCGCACCACAGGGCGGGAGTCCTTCTATTTTCGGGCGATTCAACAGCAAGTTTCGTCCACAAATAATTTCGGAGATAATAAAATTTTGCGAGGTTGCCTTGATTAGTAGTTTCACCTTCAGGTCGAAGACCTTTAAAAATAGAAGCTTCAGAGCGAACAAAAAAAGCTCCGCAAGCCATTGCTATAGGAAGCGCATCCAACTCACCACAGGATAACACCTGAACACCCATTCGAATTTCAGGATATTTTTGACGTATTTTAAGAGCAATGGATAGCAGTATTAACAACTCTTCAAAAGGGATATCTTTACCAATAAAATAGGGAGCTCCAACATTTTCGAGAGCAATAATTTTAATTCCATTTCGATAATACATCGCTACTTCATGAAGTGCTCGCTGAATGAGATTATCAACGAATTTCAGCTGTGTGATTCTGTCTATCAAAACCGCTATAGCTTGTTTTTTCAATACAAAGGAAGCAGTACGACAATTTTCGAGCAGTGGGTTTGCAGTGCTAATTAGCAACTCATTTGAGAGTTGAAGTAAGTGTTTGCGTATTTCATCAAGCTCTGCCAATTCAAGAGAAGTATATGTTTCAACTGAAAAGGCAGTGTTGTATAAACTATTTAAAAGAGCATTGCCACTAGGTACGTGCACCATGGCAATGAGTTGGGTTTTAGGTGAGATAGTTTTGCTTGCCGGCATGAAGATTAAACAAGTAAATTACTTGCTAAGTTAGAAACTTAAATTAGTCAGCAAGAATTTTATGCGTTGTTTACTTGTTTCTTAGAATGTAAAAACAAACGCAATCAAGTAAATTTGAACTACTAGGAGATAAAAACGAAATTAGTTTTTGATGAAAGATTTTTGATAAGATGATTTTTTGCTTGTAATGTATAAAAAGTACAGAGCATGACGATCAAGCAATTGAGTGTCGATTGTTCCGGCGCTATTGAGCTTTCCCTTTAAAAGAAGCGTTCCAAGCGAAGAAAAAATTTGGTAATTAAGCGATTCTGCTGCTTGGTTTTTTGGAATTACAACGGTTAAAACATCGTTTACAGGATTTGGGTAGCTATGCAACGAAATAGAAGTTTGAATCGGAGTTGAGTTGCTCAGGGAAATATTGTTTTCACAATTAGTTGAAAGGTTAAATACATATGTAGAAAATGTAGAAGACTTATAACAGAGTAGATCATTTGGTAAACCACAATAAACCATATTTTGAGGAACTGAGGCACCAATTACACCAAATCCATCCATAGGGCCAAACTTTTCGTTTACTCGTCTCATTAATGATATATTGTTATGTAAAGTAGTATCAAAACTAAAAGCAATTGTATTTCCAGATGAATCGCAGGGGCTAACTAAAATATCACGCAAACTAATACCATTGTAATTGGTATAATAAACTGAATCAACTCGAACATAAACCTTGTCTTGAGAGCTTGAAACATCCCAAATCTCACCTACCGAAGCGTTTGTTTTAAAGGCAAGATGAAAGCTGTTATTTGTAAAGAAAAATACAGAATCGTTGCTTTTATAAACATACACATCGGAGACAGAGGTAGAATCAATTCTTAGATTAAATACCCCAGGTGCAATTTGAGTTAAGATTTCTTGATAAAAATTTAATTGCTGACATTGAACACCGGCAATAGTTGTATCGCCTAAGTTGATAACTTTTTGAAAGCCGCCACCTATACCTGGATAATAACTAAAGTGCCAAACAGCGGCACTATCAGCCCATCTAAAATTAGTTTGAGCGAATGAAAATGAACTAGCAAATAAAAGCAAAAGGGTTATAAAATGCTTAATTATTTTGTATGGTTCCATTCTGATAAATAGAGCGTTATATCTACTCAAATATACGAAAAGAATAGAGTTTGAATTAATATTTGTAATAAGCCATTTTTAACAAGAGGTTTTTATAACACAACATAGTGACTTAAAATCGAAGGAAAATCAAAAATAAAAACGAGAACCACAGCTCTCGCTTCGCTTCTCATTCTGTATTCTTTGCTCCTGGAGGGATTACTCCCGTGATCACCTCCTCACACTCAGTCAAAATACAAAAGTCAAAGCTGCGCTTTGTTTTCTTTCATTCACGAACCTTAGCAAAGCTCACTTTGCACGTTTCCTGAATAAAAAAACCAACCCATTCGGGTTGGCTTTTTTATTCATTCGTGACCCCGGAGGGATTACTGTCGTGATCACCTCCTCACACTCAGTCAAAATACAAAAGTCAAAGCTGCGCTTTGTTTTCTTTCATTCACGAACCTTAGCAAAGCTCACTTTGCACGTTTCCTGAATAAAAGAAAACCAACCCATTCGGGTTGGCTTTTTTATTCATTCGTGACCCCGGAGGGATTCGAACCCCCAACCAACAGGGCCGAAACCTGTCATTCTATCCAATTGAACTACGGAGCCTTTTTAAAGCGCTGCAAAAATATAAAAATAGACCAAGCAAAAAAGCGCTATCTGTGTGCTTAGTAACTTATGTGAAGCTTTTGATACACAAAGCTCATCAACCAGGCTGGCCCAATCAGTAAAAACTGTATATCTTTTAAAAAGGAGGGCTTTTTTCCTTCAATTTTATGACCGTAAAACTGACCAATCCAGGCAAGTGAAAAAATAATTAAGCAGATTTTCCACAATTCAACACCTCCCCAGGCTGTAAGTAAGCGGCATCCCAATAAGCACAGGCATCCAAATACGAACATGCCAATTGAGAGTCTCCACGAAAGCAAAAAATAATACACAAAAACAAGCAATAGCGCTAGGTGTGCTACTGTTAGCGGTTGTGTTGAATTAAGCTGAAAAGGCAGCGCTATGCTGAATAAAAATCCTACGATACTAAAAAAAATAAGTGGAACACAAATCCAATGAATTTTTTTGTTGCTGCTGTTTTGATGACTTTCTCCGTATTCGGCTAACCAATTTTGTAGCTGTTTCATTACAAATTAAATTAATGTTAGGTGAAAAATAGCAAAAACCTTAAAAATGTGCGCTATGTCACAAATTAAAAACCATGCAGCAAATTATATTTGTAGATAAGAATAGTCATGCCGAATTCACAAAAAAGAATTCGTAAAATAAAAACCCTTTCGGAAGAAGGTGTCCTTTCATGGTGGTGGACATTGGGGTGCCGGGAGGGTTTTCCTTTTACAGTAACCTGTAAAAAAACACCGGCAGCACAACGTTTTTCTTTTATTCTATCCCGCCATGCTAGCGCGCTTTGCAGCAATAATTTCCTTTGCAGAGCTTACAATTCCAGCCACATCAAAACCACACTCGGCCCACAATTCCTTTTGCTCACCGTGGTGAACGTATTTATCAGGTATCCCCAATCGGCATACCTGAGCTTGATACCCATTATCGGCCATAAACTCAACCACCGCACTTCCCATTCCTCCAATTACACAACCATCTTCAACAGTAATCACTCTATTAAATTTGGTAAACACTTCGTGCAACAATAATTCGTCAATTGGTTTGGCAAAACGCATGTCGTAATGGGCAGCGCTGATACCATCTTTCAATAATTCGGAACAAGCCTGTGTGGCAAAATTTCCGGGATGTCCAATCGTTAAAACAGCAATGTCTTCTCCATTAATCAATCTACGTCCCTTCCCAATTTGTAGTTCACGAAATGGAGTTTTCCATTCGGGCATTACACCATTTCCACGTGGATAGCGAATGCTGAAAGGACCTTTGTTTTCGAGCTGGGCAGTATACATCATGTTGCGAAGCTCTTCCTCGTTCATGGGTGCTGCCACAACCATGTTTGGTATGCATCGGAAATAAGCCAAATCGTAAGCACCGTGATGTGTGGCTCCGTCGGCACCTGCAAACCCTCCACGATCCAAACAAAAAACCACGTTCAAATTTTGCAAGGCAACATCGTGAATCACCTGATCGTAGGCGCGTTGCATAAAGCTTGAATAAATATTGCAAAAAGGCAATAGTCCTTGTGTGGCAAGTCCTGCCGAAAAAGTTACCGCATGTTGTTCTGCAATACCCACGTCAAAAGCCCTGTTAGGCATGGCTTTCATCATAATGTTGAGCGAACAACCACTGGGCATAGCGGGAGTAATTCCCATTATTTTTTCGTTTTTTTCGGCAAGCTCAACAATGGTATGACCAAATACATCTTGGTATTTAGGAGCTTGTGGAGAAGTGGGCATTACTTTAACAATTTCGCCGGTGTCTTTGTTAAACAAGCCGGGAGCGTGCCAGGTAGTTTGATTGCCTTCTTCACTAAATTTATATCCTTTTCCTTTTACGGTTAGTATGTGCAATATTTTTGGACCCGGAATATCTTTTAAATCAGCTAAAACCTTTGCTAACCTTTCTACATCGTGTCCATCAACAGGGCCAAAATAGCGGAATTTAAGCGCTTCAAACAAATTGCTTTGACGCAACAAAGTTGCTTTTATTCCATTTTCAACCTTGGAGGCAATTTCTTGTGCATTCGGGCCAAACTTGCTTATTTTTCCAAGTAATTTCCAAATCTCATCCTTGGCTTTATTGTAGGTATGAGAAGTGGTAATATCGGTAAGGTATTCTTTCAAGGCTCCAACATTTGGATCAATGCTCATACAGTTATCGTTGAGCACTACTAGTAAATTTGACTTTTCAACACCGGCATGGTTGAGTCCTTCAAATGCCAGTCCTGCAGTCATAGCGCCATCGCCAATTACAGCAATGTGTTGTCGGTCTTTTTCGCCTTTAAAATGCGAAGCAACAGCCATTCCTAAAGCAGCCGAAATGGAAGTAGAAGAGTGTCCAACACCAAATGTATCGTATTCACTTTCGCTTCTTTTTGGAAATCCGCTTATGCCTTTGTATATGCGGTTTGTGTGAAATTGCTTGCGGCGGCCGGTTAATATTTTATGTCCGTATGCTTGATGCCCAACATCCCAAACCAATTGATCGTAGGGTGTATTGAACACATAATGCAAAGCCACCGATAATTCCACTACCCCAAGGCTTGCGCCAAAATGCCCGCCCTTTATCGATACTACATCAATGATAAACTGACGCAATTCGTCACAAACTTGTTTCAACTGACTTTCGTCGAGTTTTTTTAAGTCTGCCGGAAACTCAATAGTTTCAAGAAGAGGGCCTGCTTTTATTTCCATTTTATTTTTTAATAATCCGAGACAACAACTTCGTTTCTGTTGGGTTATTGTGTTAACCCCAAGCGTTATCTGTAAATTAACATTTCTTAATGATGATGTCCATGTGGGCCGTGTACATGTCCATGTGCAAGCTCTTCAGCGCTGGCATCACGAATGTCGAGTACAATTCCTTTAAAGCGTAAATCCTGTCCTGCAAGCGGATGATTGAAATCCATACGTACATGTGCATCGGTAATTTCTTCCACAACACCCTGCAAACGGTTTCCTTCGTTGTCGGTCATTGGAAGTGTATTTCCAACCTTTACCATTTCTTCATCAATACTCCCATCTTCCGCTTTAAATGCTTCAATTGGAATTGTAACAATACTATCCTCATCTACCAATCCATATCCGTTTTCGGCTTCAATTTGAAAATCAAAACTATCGCCTACTTGTTTTCCTTTTAGGTTATTTTCAAATGCTTCCAGCAATCCACCTGCACCGAATAAAAAAACAAATGGATGTTCGGAATCCGTTTTTTCAACCAACACTTCCATGTTGTTTTCATTCACCGTTAAGTGATAATTTACACTTACCACTTTTTTATTTTCTATAATCATTGTAAGGGTTTAAAAAATGAGGTGTAAAAATACAGTTTTTGTATGAAAGTTAGTTAGCTAACAGATATTCACAAAATACGGCAGGATATTTTAGTTGTATCCTTCTTAAAACAACAGCTATTTCTAAAAAAACGCCCTCACCATTACATTGCCAATGTGCACAATTCTTCCGTTTGCAGCATTTGATTTACGCCCGTCATAACTTAAATTCAACTGTATGTTATTGGCAAGGTTGCGCTGATAGCTAACATTCCAGGTATAGTTTTTTCCGGGTTGTAACCCTTCTAACATTTCGTAAGCAAGTTGCGAATTTGCATCACCTTGGTAACTAAACAAAATAAAATTAAACTTGGCAATCAGGCTGCCCTGTTCGGCTTTTGTGTATTTGATTTCGGCTCCCAACTTTTGGCCAATAGCCTGCAAGCTGTCTTCATTTAAACTTATGGTTTTACTTGTTTTTTCAGAGTATTCGTAATTTACAGTTGCCCTGAAATTGGTTGATGGTTGAAAGCTCAATTTTGGTTCAGTACTGAGGTAATTGATGGTGTAATTGCGAGAATTGAAAAACTCAGAAAAGGACGATTTTACTCCGACACTAGCATCGTTGCTTAGAAGCCACTTTCGAGTAATGTTCCAACGAATTTTAAAAGTGTGAAATACATTGGAGCGCTCTTCTGAACCACTTACAAGCAAGGATTTGTTTTTGGTTTGCTGATACGAATAATCGAATCCGAAATGAGAGTTAAAGCGGTTTACAAAAAAGGTGTTCCTAAACGAAGAATTCAACGTCACAATTTCCACATCCTTGCTTTGATTTAGAAATGGATTTAAGAATTTTTCCACATCCGCATTGCTGGTTTTGCGGTCAATTCGGTAGGCAGTTTGATTGCTTAAAAGAGCAATAAATTTTCGAAACCCCTTTTTTCCACTCCACACATTTGCAGGTGATAATTGTAAGATTTCGCTAAACTGATTGTTGTATGTTTTTACAAATTCGCTGGTAGGAGTAAACACTTTTATATACTGTTTTTTATCAGCAAACACTGCAATAATAAACTCATCCAAATCTTCTATACTGTCGCCATCGGCATCTTTCCACTCGTACAAACCTTGCCCGGGCTGCACCTTGATGTATGAATACTCCTTTTTTACTTCTAACCCCGATCCTACTTCATAAAATGTTGAGGTAGTTATTGCTCCTTTTAAAATACGAGCGGTATACTCAACTCTTGCAACCAGTGAGTTATCGGGCTGTTGAGACAACAGTAAGCTATCTAAAACAGCCAAATTTCGGTAAGTTCCGCTAATTTGTAAATCACTGTTAGCGTTTTTCGACAATCGCAAATTGGCCGCAACACTTTGTCCCACCGAGGCCTTTTTAAGCTGCCCTTGTGCACTGGGCAACCAATCGCTTCGGTTAAGATAATTAATACGAAACGAATTTTTTGCGGTATCGGCGCTTTGCACAAATGCTTGCCATTCGAGAAACCGAAAGCTAATCGCAAGCAGCGAATCGGTGTTTTGCAAACTTGTTTTATTTTCTTCCTGCTCGATGCCGGCACCAATTTTTACCCAAGGAATTTCTTTTGAGAGTACTGCTTTGTATTTCAAAAAGCGCCCATTATTAACTTCTGTTTTGCTAGTAAGTAAACTCGAACGGACAACTAATTGAAAACCTTTTTTCGCAAAATCGCTAGTAAGATTGTGCTGATAACCGCGATATACGGATTGTTCAACAAAACTATTAAACTGATACAAAGCTGTTCCAATCGATTTTTTTTCAAGACCTAATTTTGCTCCAACGATGTTTTGCAAATTGGTTCCGCTCACCGTAGCACGATTCCAGTCGCGATCAAATTCAATACTTCGAAAGCGTTCAATAGGGGAAAAGTATTTGCTTACCACTTCTAAATTTGCTCCAGTAATTAAATGCAAGGTGTCTTTTTCCTTGGCGGATAAGGGAGTTCGTTTCATGAGTAAAAATCGCAGCGCATATCCTTCATCGTCGGATTTGTTTTTTGATGAGAAAGTATTCAAATCATAATTAGTATAGGCTAATTCAATACTTGAGCTAAAATTTCGAGCAATGGCATAGTCGGCAGCAACAACCAGCATTTGTTTTTGTTTGGGAGTAATAAGCAAAACAACAGGCTCATAACTTCCCTGTGCTTGTCCGTTAACAGGAGCAATCCATTGGTAAACTTTTCCATTTGCGCTGGTAGCAGCCGGGTTGTAGTTTCCTTTTCCACTTCCTACATTGCTGAAACTTAAACGATAAATCGCATTTGATGAATCGTTTGAAAAAACAAACACATTGCTATAGC
>Ga0268298_10004370_pt1 | contig 13839 bp, 11 predicted proteins | sample WWTPWeurt_MetaG_FD_194462 | JGI IMG/M metagenome (GOLD analysis project Ga0268298, IMG submission 194462) | Activated sludge microbial communities from WWTP in Nijmegen, Gelderland, Netherland - WWTP Weurt | ecosystem: Engineered > WWTP > Aerobic digester > Activated sludge | place... | reverse complement strand
CTGCTCGGCCTGTTGCCGATGGCGTTGCTCGCGCTCGAAGCGGGCCCGGGCCACCGCCTCGCGCTGGGCCGCTCGGGCTGCTTCGGCGGCTGCTTCACGCCGGGCCTTCCAGTGCGGGCCCAGGTCGGACAACGTGCGCAGCTTGGAGTGGCTCATGGCTGGCACCCATCGCGCCGGGTGGGTCGCCGCGTCACAGCAGCCCCCTTTCGGCCATCGATACCACCTGGCCACAGCCCACCACCAGGTGATCGAGCACGCGGACGTCCACCAGCGCCAGGGCGGACTTCAGCGCCTGGGTCAGGAACTCGTCGGCACGCGAGGGCTCGGCAGCGCCGGAGGGATGGTTGTGGGCAAGGATCACTGCGCCGGCATTGCAGGCCAGCGCCCGTCGCACCACCTCGCGCGGGTAGACGCTGGTCTGCGTGAGGGTGCCGCGGAACATCGGCTCCATCACCAGCAGCCGATGCTGGCTGTCCAGAAACAGCACGGCAAACACCTCGTGGCCCAGGCCGCCGAGGTGCAGTTGCACATACTGTCGGACGGCCTGTGGCGAGTCGAACACCGGCGACTGACCCAGCTGCTGCGCCATCGAACGACGCGCCATCTCGATCACCGCCGCCAATTCAGCTTGCTTGGCCGGCCCCAGGCCCTTGACCTGCCGCAGCGCGCCGGTGTCGGCGCGCAGCAGGCCGGCGAAACCGCCGAAGCGCCCCAGCACCGACTCGGCCAGTTGCAGCACCCCAAGGCCCTTGATGCCGGTGCGCAGCAGCAAGGCCAGCAACTCGGCGTCGGCCAGGCTGGCCGCGCCGTGGGCCAGCAGCTTCTCGCGGGGGCGGACGGCGGCGGGCAGGTCCTTGATCGACATGGCGGCAGGCGGTCGGTGTGGCGCGGAGGCAAGGCAGTTCGGCCTGGCGGAGCCCCGAATGGCCCGTGCCGCGTGCCGTCAAGGCCCGAGCCGGCCGGGTCGGCAGGAAGCCGCCTCGTAGAATTGCGCGAAGTCTAGTCGCTCGATCCGAGCCATCCACTCCCCCATTGGCGTGAACACCATTCAGGAGGGGTCGTTCCTGACCCTGCATTACCGACTCGCCGGCCCCGACGACGCCGACGTGGTCAACACCTTTGGCGGCCCGCCGGCCACGCTCTCGATCGGTGCGGGCCAGTTGTCGCCGGCCATGGAGCGCCGGCTGCTCGGCCTGGCCGAAGGGGCTCACGAGCGGTTCGTCCTGGCTCGAGGCGAGGCCTTTGGCGACCGCAACCCCGATCTGGTGCAGCGTGTGAACGCAGAGCTGCTGCGCGAACTGGGCGATCCGGATGCCACCTACGAGCCGGGCGACGTGGTCGAGTTCCCGACGCCCGATGGCGCCGGCCGCTATGCCGGCGTGGTGCGCGAGGTGGGCGAGGGCTGGGTGACGTTCGACTTCAACCACCCGCTGGCCGGCCAGGCGGTGAGCTTCGAAGTGCGCATCATCGGGGTGCTGTGATGGACGGTGGACGCGTCGATCAGGTGCTGCTGGCCGAGCCTCGCGGCTTTTGCGCCGGCGTGGACCGCGCCATCGAGATCGTCGAGCGCGCGTTGCAGCGCTTCGGTGCGCCGATCTACGTGCGCCACGAGATCGTCCACAACCACTTCGTGGTCAACAACCTGAAGGCCAAGGGCGCGGTGTTCATCGAGGACCTGGCCGAGGTGCCCGCGGGGGCCACGCTGGTGTTCAGCGCCCATGGCGTGAGCAAGGCAGTGCGGGATGAGGCGCGCGAGCGCGGCTTCCAGGTGTTCGACGCCACCTGCCCGCTGGTGACCAAGGTGCATGTCGAGGTGGCCAAGCTGTCCCGCGAAGGCTACGAGTTCCTGATGATCGGCCACAAGGGGCATCCCGAGGTCGAAGGCACGATGGGACAGTTGTCCGACGGCATCTACCTCGTGGAGGACGTCGCCGATGTGGCTGGCGTGAACCCGCGCGGCGACAAGCTCGCCGTGGTGACGCAGACGACCATGTCGGTCGACGATGCCGCGGCCATCCTGGCGGCCATCCGCCAGCGCTTTCCGCAGGTGCGCGAGCCCAAGAAGCAGGACATCTGCTATGCCACGCAGAACCGCCAGGATGCCGTCAAGCTGATGGCGCCGCAGGTGGATGTGGTCATCGTGGTGGGCAGTTCCACCAGCAGCAACAGCAACCGCCTGCGCGAGCTGGCCGAGCGCCTGGGCACGCCGGCCTACATGGTCGACAGCGCCCAGGATCTGCAGCCGCAGTGGTTCGACGGCAGGCCGCGTGCCGGCCTGACGGCTGGTGCTTCTGCGCCCGACATCCTGGTGCAGCAGGTGATCGAGCGCCTGAGGTCGTTTGGCGCCACCAGTGTCGTCCGCATGAAGGGCGTGGACGAGTCGGTGCACTTCCCGTTGCCGCTCGGACTGGGCGACCGGTCCATGCGCGAGGTGACCTCGTCGCGATCTTGACGCCGGCGCGCCGCCGCGCCGGGCCGGTTGCCCCAAGCCCCCGCATCGAATCGATCCGTGCCGCCCTGCGGCCGAAGCACCAAAGGAACCCCCATGCTCGACATCACCCTGCTGCGCAAGGACCTGGCGGCCGTTGTCGCCCGTCTCGAGACGCGCAAGAACCCCCAGCCTTTCCTGGACGTGGCCCGATTCACTGCGCTGGAGTCCGAGCGCAAGACGCTTCAGACGCGCACCGAAGACCTGCAGGCCCGGCGCAACGCGCTGTCCAAGCAGATCGGCCAGATGAAGGGCCGGGGCGAGGACACCACCGCGCTGATGGCTGAAGTGAGCGGCATCGGCGACGAGATGAAGGCCGGGGCCGAGCGCCTGGATGCCCTGCAGGCTGAGCTCTCACTGATGCTGATGGGCCTCCCGAACCTGCCGCACGACAGTGTGCCGGTGGGCGCGGACGAGACCGCCAATGTCGAGGTGCGCCGCTGGGGCACGCCGGGGCAGTACGGCTTTCCCGTCAAGGACCATGTCGACCTGGGCGCGCCGCTGGGGCTCGATTTCGAGACCGGCGCATTGCTGTCGGGCTCCAGGTTCAACTTCCTGCGCGGCCCTGCGGCGCGACTGCACCGGGCGCTGGCGCAGTTCATGCTGGACCTGCACACCACCGAGCATGGCTACACCGAGTGCTACACGCCCTACATCGTCAACCGCGAGATCCTCGAAGGCACCGGGCAACTGCCCAAGTTCAAGGACGACATGTTCTGGGTGCTCAGGGGCGGCGACGAGGCTCAGCCCGAGCAGTACCTGATCTCGACCTCCGAGATTCCGCTGACCAACACGGTGCGCGAGCGGGTGCTGAAGCAGGAAGACCTGCCGATCCGCCTCACGGCCCACAGCCCCTGCTTCCGCTCAGAGGCGGGGTCGGCCGGACGTGACACGCGCGGCATGATCCGGCAGCACCAGTTCGACAAGGTCGAGATGGTGCAGGTGGTGGCGCCGGACCGCAGCGATGCCGCGCTGGAGGAGATGGTCGGCCACGCCGAGAAGGTGCTGCAGCGCCTGGAGCTGCCCTACCGCGTGGTGGCCCTGTCCACCGGCGACATGGGCTTCGGCGCGACCAAGACCTACGACCTCGAGGTGTGGCTGCCGGCGCAGAACACCTATCGCGAGATCAGCTCGTGCTCGAATTGCGGGGCGTTCCAGGCCCGTCGCATGCAGGCCCGCTATCGCAATGCCCAGGGCAAGAACGAACTGGTGCATACGCTCAATGGCTCCGGCCTCGCGGTGGGCCGCACGCTGGTGGCCGTGCTCGAGAACCACCAGCAGGCCGACGGCAGCATCCGCATTCCGGCTGCACTGCAGCCCTACCTGCGCGGGGCCCAGGAACTGCGCGGCTGAGGCCACGGGCCGGCAAGATCCTTGCGCTAGAATCCGCGCTTCACCCAATGACCACGGGTGCCGATTCCAGGAAAGGTGGCAGAGTGGTCGAATGCACCGGATTCGAAATCCGGCGTACGGGTTCTCCCGTACCGAGGGTTCGAATCCCTCCCTTTCCGCCATCCCCTGAGCCCCGGGCGACTTGGTCGCCCGGGGCTCTTTGCTTGGGAGGGGCGGTGACATCGGGTTCGCCGCCGTGGCGGGGCCTTGGTTGTTGACGAGGTTGGCCAGTGACCGGCCCATCTTCTCGGCGACCGCGCCTGCCGGCCATCGATGCCAGGCGCTGCACGGGGTGCGGGCGGTGCGTGGCTGCTTGCGCCGAACTTCACCTGCTGAGCCTCGAGGCCCAGGGCTGGTCGAAGGTGGCCGTGCTGGGCGATGCCCACGTCTGCACCGGCTGTGCCCTCTGCGCAGTGGCTTGCCCGTTCGATGCCATCCACATGGTCAGGCGCGCGACGGGCACCGGAGCCCTGGAGTGACGCTCCAGCGGGATCCGCTTTACCGATCTTTACCGGTGTGACCAAGGCCCGATACGCGGCCTGCCCAGAATCCATGTCATCCCAAACCCTCTGATGAGGCACGCACGATGACCACACGCACTCTTCAACGTTGGGCCCGAGTCGGGCAACTGGCCGCCGTCGCCGCGGCGCTGACCATGGGGCTGGCGCAGGCCCAGCCGATGCCGGGCGGCCCCGGCCCCGGCATGGGCGGCCCCGGCATGATGGGACACGGGCCGGGCGGCCCGGGCATGGGTCCTGGTGGCCCTGGTGGTCCTGGCATGGGCCCAGGCATGCACCGCGGAGCAGGCATGCACCACGGTCCCGGCATGCATGGCGGCATGGGCTGGCGCGGCGATGGCATGCGTGCCGAGCGCATGCTCGATCTGGCGGGCGCCTCGCCGGAACAGCGGGCCAAGGTGCACCAGATCATGCGCACGGCCCACGACGATCTGCAGAAGCAGCATGAAGCCGGCCGCGCCATGCGCCAGGACATGGCCCAGCTGATGGCTGCCCCCAAGCTCGACGCCGCCGCCATCGAGGCTGCGCGGCAACGCATGTCGGCCCATCACGATGGCGTCAGCAAGCGCATGACGCAGGCCATGGTCGAGGCCGGCTCGGTGCTGACGCCCGAGCAGCGCGAGAAGGTGGCCACGGCCATGAAGGCGCGCCGCGACATGGCCGAACGCCATCGCAAGGAACGTGAGGCGCTGGCGCCCAAGCGCTGATCCTCGCGGTTGATGCCCCCCAAAGGGCAGCCGATCTTGTTCACAATGGGATTCGCCTCGCTGCATGTGCGGCGGGGCGTTTTTTCTTTCCGCGGAGACCCATCTTGAGCGCACGCCTGCTGCTGATCGACGACGATGCCCGGCTGATCGCCATGATCGGCGACTACCTGCGCGGCAATGGGTACGAGGTGGAGACGGCAGGCAGCCTGGCCGAAGGGCGCGAGCGGCTGCGTCACGGGGTGTGGGATGCCCTGCTGCTCGATCTGATGCTGCCCGATGGCGACGGGCTGGACCTGACCCGCGAACTGCGAGCTGACCCCCGACTGCGCAGGTTGCCGCTGTTGATGCTCACCGCCCGCGGTGAGCCGCTCGACCGGGTGCTGGGCCTCGAGCTGGGTGCCGACGACTACCTGCCCAAGCCGTTCGAGCCACGCGAGTTGCTGGCCCGGGTGAAGGCCCTGCTGCGGCGCGCCAGTCCCGACCAGGCCGAGACCGACGTGCTGCGCTTTGGACGGCTGGAGGTTGACCTGGCCGCGCGGCAGGCCCGCATCGACGGCAAGGCCTGCGACCTGACCAGCCACCAGTTCGAACTGCTGGTGGTGCTGGCGCAGAGCGCCGGCCGGGTGCTGACGCGCGACCAGATCATGGATGCGCTCAAGGGCCACCCGCTCGAGGCCTTCGACCGCAGCATCGATGTGCATGTGTCGCGCATCCGCGCCTGCATCGAGGACGATCCCAAGAACCCGCAGCGCGTGCTCACCGTGCGCGGCGCCGGCTACCTGTTCGCCCGCAAGCAGGACGCCGACCGATGAGGTCGCTGTACCTGCGCATCTGGCTCACGGTGGTGCTGGCGCTGGCCCTGTTCGCGCTGGTGTCGGGCTGGCTGTGGCAGCGACACGCCGAGCAGGAGCGCCGGCAGACCGAGGCGCGGATCGAGGCCAACGCCGGCGAGCGCATCGCCGCCTGGGCCGAACTGGTTCAACGATCCTTGCCACCTGCCGACGCACCCGAGGCCGAGCAGGCCGCGGCCCTGCGCGAGTGGTCGTTCAGGCTGCGGCTGCCGATGGCGCTGGACGACCGCAGTGGCAAGCGCGTGGGCGCTGCCGACAGTTACCTGCGCCGTGAGCAGGATGGCGGGCCGCCGCCGGTGTCGATCAAGCTCGACGATGGGCGCACCTTGTGGGTGGCGCGCCGCGTCCTGCGACGGCCGGGCGGGATGGGTGCCGCGGGACCGATGGGTGGACCGATGGGCGGGCCGATCGGCGGGCCGGGTTCTGGCGCGCCGCCACCGCCGCCGGGCCTCGGGCCGCTGCCAGGCGGGCGCGAGCCCCTGCCGCCCGCTCGATCGACACCGGCCTTGCACTGGCCGTTCGACCTGCCGGCGGCCATCGGACCGGTGGTGCTCGTGGTGTTGTTGTTCGCCGCCGTGGCGGCCGGGGCCTATCCGGTGGTGAGGCGCCTCACCAGCCGCCTCGAGGCCTTGAAGCAGGGCGTCGAGGCGTTCGGCGCTGGCGCGCTGGGCCAACGGGTGGACGCCTCGGGGCGCGACGAAGTGGCGGCGGTGGCCGTCACCTTCAACCGGGCGGCCGACCAGATCGAGGCCCTGGTCCGGTCTCACCAGAGCCTGCTGGCCAACGCCAGCCATGAGCTGCGCTCGCCGCTGGCCCGGCTGAAGATGGCCACCTCGCTGTACACCGATGCACCCGAGGGGCAGCGCGACAAGCTCAAGCGCGAGATCGAGACCAACGTGGCCGAACTTGATGCGCTGGTGGAGGAGGTGCTGATGGCCAGCCGCCTCGACGCCGCACAGGTGCTCGATGCCGACGAGGCGGTGGAACTGCTGCCGCTGGCGGTGGAAGAGGCGGCGCGGGTGGGCGCCGATGCGGGTGGCGACGCCATCCGCGTGAAGGGCAACGAGCGGCTGCTGCGCCGCGCCATGCGCAACCTGCTCGAGAACGCGCGCCGCTACGGCGGCGGCGAGATCGAGATCACCATCGCCAGAGAGCCCGACGGCAGCCCAGGCTGGCGCGTGTGCGATCGCGGACCCGGCGTGCCGGAGGCCTATCGAGAGCGCATCTTCGAGCCGTTCTTCCGCCTGCCGGGGCATGCCGAGCGCGAGGGCGGCGTCGGCCTGGGGCTGGCCCTGGTGCGACAGATCGTGCAGCGCCACGGCGGGCAGGTGCGCTGCGTGCCCCGCGAAGGCGGCGGCAGCTGCTTCACCGTGCGCCTGCCGCCGCACGCGGCAGCCTGAGCCTGGTCTCGCGCCGAAGGACGATCACCTAACGGGGGATGGGCGCGACCTCGTGGCCGCGCCGGCGGGTCACCCAGGCCATCAGCAGGCCCAGGCCGATCGACGCGGTCACCAGCCCGACGCTGGCCAGGGCCCAGAAGCCGCGGGCGCCATGCAGCGCGGCGGGCATGCGCCCGCTCTCGTCGAAGGCCACGAGGTAGCCCCCACCCAGCCCGATGACCCACAGCGCCACCGCATAGATCACCAGCGGCCAGGTGGCCACGCGCCAGGATCTGAGCACGAAGGCCGCGATGGTCTGCGCGGCATCGGCGGTGTGGAACACCGCCACCCACGCGGCCAGCGGAAGCGCGGCGGCGATGACCTGCGGATGCTGCGTGTACAGCCGCAGGATCGGCTCCCGGCCGGCGAAGACGACGCTGCCGACCAGCGCCGCCATGCCCACGGTCAGGATCCAGCCATGCCAGCCCAGGCGTCGTGCATCGGCCAGGTCGTTGGCGCCGATGCGTTGGGCCACCAGGGTGCTGGTGCCGTTGGACAGGCCCAGCGGCAGCATGAACAGCAGCGCCACCAGGTTCGCGGCGATCTGGTGGCCGGCCACCGGGGTCTCGCCCAGGCGTGCGATGAAGATGGCCATGAACGAGAAGCCGGTCACCTCGATCAGCACCGACAGGCCGATCGGCACGCCCAGGCGCAAAAGGGCCGCCAGCGAGCGAGGATGCGGCGCATCGAGCCGCTTGATGCCGATCTCGAAGCGCTGGTAGAACGGGTCGCGCCGCAACAACACCAGCGCGGCCAGCACCTGCGCCCACATGGCGATCAGTGTGGCCAGGCCGCAGCCGACCACGCCCATGGCCGGGATACCCAGCAGCGGAACACCGCCCACCAGGGCGGTGGACAGCGGCACCTTCAGCACCAGCCCGGCCAGTTGCAGGGCCATCACGGCCTTGGGACGCGAGACCGCGGTGTTGAAGCCGCGGAACACGGTGAACAGCAGCGAGGCCGGCAGCGCGAACGCCAGCATCATCAGGTAGCCGCGCACCTTCACGGCCACTTCAGGGCTGGCCCGCGAGAGTGCCAGGAACGGGGCAGGAAAGGCCAGCACGCTGCAGCCGATCACGGCCAGGCCGGCGGCCAGCCAGACACCTTGATGCAACTGGTGGCCTGCCTCGCGCAGACGTTGCGCGCCATAGAGCTGGCCGACGATCGGGCTGATCGCCAGCACGATGCCCATCAGCCCGATGAACACGGTGACGTAGGCCGCAGCCCCCACGGCCAGCGCCGCCAGGTCGGTCGGCGAATGGCGGGCCACCAGCACCGTGTCCACCGTGCTGAAGGCCAGCACCGCCAGCTGACCGATGAACACCGGCCAGGCCAGCGGCACGATGCGGCGCACGCTGTGGCGGAACCCACCGGGCTTCATCGGCCTGCCTGTCGGCGCACGGGCGTGTGAGGGTGACGGGCGCGGTGCTGTGTCGCGGTCATCGCGAACGGCCCTGGCCTGCAGCCAGGCTCTCGGGCGGAGGATGGTCGCGACCCGTGGCCAGGCGGGCGCGCTCGGCATAGCGGTTGAAGCGCCAGGCCGTGCCTTCGAGGGTGATGCGTCGCCACACTTCGCGCTTCTCGCCCGGGCTCAACTCCGGCCAGCGTTGAACCTCCAGCTCGGTGCGCCCGCAACCCTTGCACACCGGGTCGCCCTGCGCGGTGGAGCAGATCGCGATGCAAGGGGCATCGGGCGTGTGGCGATACCAGGCCAGCCAGGCGTCGCTGGCGGGCTGGGGCATCGTTCGCTCGTCGGCCCACGCGTCGCGGTAATACACCATCAACGCGTACACCTCGGCCAGCGCCAGCACCTCGTCGCAGGCACGCAGCCCGTCGGGAGAGGGCGATCGCTCGCGCCACCAGTTGATGGCGGCCTCGATGTCGGTGATGTGGATGCCGGCCATGGGGGGCGTCAGGTGGGGTGTGCGCGGGTGGCGAGGTACTGTCAGTGCAGGGCGAGCCGGGGCAGGTGCGGCAATGCGCACCCTGGGAGGGGGCGCAAGGATAGCGCGTCAACGCGATCCAGGTCCGGCGCGGTCCTTGCACGGGCTGGGTTCTGCCACCGGGCGTGGGGCACGCCGTGCCGCCAGCCGTGCTGCCACGTCAGGCGAGCGCAGCTCACGCAGGGCATCGGCCGCGATCCAGCGCGCCGCGCGGCTGTTCAGGCCAGCGATGCGCTCGGCACGCTCGATGGCGAGGAGCTGAAGCGAAACGTTGCGCTTGCCAATCCCGCGCAGCGCCCAGTTGACCGCCTTGCGGACGAAATGGCGCTCGTCCGTCGCGGCCTGCTCGATGAGTTCGAGCGCAGCCGCGAAGGCCGCGTCGGGGGCGCGCTTGTCGTGGGTGGCCAGGCAGGCGAGCAACGCGAACGCCGCGCGCCGCGCGAATTCTGGCGACGCCTGTGACCAGGCTTTCACCCGATCCCAGGCCAAGGGCGAGCGCACGAAGGCGTTGTTGCACGCCTGGTCGCACACGTCCCAGGCCTCGGCGGTGTGGGCCCACAGGTCCATCTGAGCGGACGTGAGCCGGGCCGGCTCGGCCACCAGCGACGCCAGGATCCGGGCATCGGGGATGCCGGTGTCCCACAGCGCCAGCGCCAGGCCATGGTCGCGGCCCAGCGCACGCCCGAGACGGCGCAGGGCCGGCACGCTCACCCCCAGCCGGCCTGCGCCGACAAGGCCGAAGCGCGCCATGCCGGCCAGCTGAGCGGGCCGCGCCTGGCGCCGAAGTTCGGCCAAGGCTTGCGACAGCCGGGACCCGGCGTCAGCCATCGGCAGGCTCGTCAGCGGGGTGCCTTGCGCCCGAATGCAGGCTTGCCGCCGTGCGGCGCATGGGCGCCGCCGGGCGCCGGCCGCCCATGGGGCCTGGCCGGGCCCGAGGGCCGGCGGTCGGCGAGGAAGGGGGCGCGGCTGTCGCCACGGAAGGGCGGGCGGCCCTCGCCACGGAACGGGGCATGGCCCTCGCCACGGAACGGGGCATGGCCCTCGCCACGGAACGTGGCATGGCCTTCACCACGGAACGGCGCACGGCCATCGCCATGGAAGGGCGCGTGACGCTCGCCGTTGAACGCAGCGCGTCCCTCTTCCTGGTGCGGGCCGCGCTCGTCGCGGCGGGCCGGCGCGTGGTCGTGCCCATGGAAGGGGGCCCGGCCCTGGCCATCGTGCCGAGGGTCCGCGCGTCGCGGGAACGGTGCGTCATGCCGCTGGCCGGGGCGGCCATGGCCGAAGGCCGGCTTGTGGCGCGGCCCCATCGGCTTGATGGCGCTGGGAGCCGGCAGCTTGGGCTCGAGACCGGGCACCACCGCGGCCGCGATGGGCTGGGTGGTGAAGCGCTCGATGCGGCGGATCATGCCCACGTCGCGTCGCTCGGCCAGGGTGATCGCCAGCCCGGCGCGTCCGGCGCGGCCGGTGCGGCCGATGCGGTGCACGTAGTCTTCGGCCTTCATGGGCAGGCCGTAGTTGATCACGTGGCTGATGGTGGGCACGTCGATGCCACGGGCGGCCACATCGGTGGCCACCAGCACGCGCAACTGGCGCTGGCGCAGGCCCTGCAGCACCCGGTTGCGCCGGCCCTGCGGCATGCCGCCATGCAGCGCGGCCACCGCGTGGCCGATCTCGCCCAGCTTCCAGGCCAGTTCGTCGGCGTCGCGCTGGGTGCTGGTGAACACCACCGCCTGCTCGACATCGCGGTCGGCCAGCAATTGCTCGAGCAGGGCATGCTTGTGGTGCAGGCTGTCGGCCCAGTGGATGCGCTGCTCGATCGAGGCGTGCGTGTCGGTGTGCGAATCGACGCTGATGCGCTGCGGATCCCTGGTGAGCTGCTGGGCCAGCTGGCCCACGTTGCCGGCGAAGGTGGCCGAGAACATCAGCGTCTGCCGCGCCTGGGGCAGGGCCTGGGCCACCAGCGTGATGTCGTCGATGAAGCCCATGTCGAGCATGCGGTCGGCTTCGTCGAGCACCAGCATCTCCACATGGCCCACGATCGCGGCGCCGGAGCGCATCAGGTCGAGCAGGCGGCCGGGCGTGGCGATCAGCACGTCCAGCGGGCCGCGCAGGGCCTTGAGCTGGGCGTGATAGGGCACGCCGCCCACCACATGCGCCACCCGCAGGCCGGGCACCGAGTGGCCATACACCGTGAAGGCACGCGAGACCTGCATCGCCAGCTCGCGCGTCGGGGCCAGCACCAGCACGCGCGGACCCCAGACCTGGCCCTTGCCACGCTTGCGGGCCGGGTCGCGACGGGCCTCGAGGATGCGTTGCAGCGCCGGCCACACGAAGGCCGCCGTCTTGCCGCTGCCGGTCTGCGACGAGACCAGCAGATCGATGCCGCGCATGGCCACCGGCACCGCGCGTGATTGCACGTCGGTCGGGGCGGTGTAGCCGGCGTGCTGGATCGAACGCAGGATGTCTCGGTCGAGGCCGAGGGCATCGAACGCGCCGGTCGGCGACGCGTCGTTGAGGTCCGCGTGGGTCGGGGGGGTGTCGCCGGAGAGGGGGCGGGGGAGCGTACCCGCAGTCGGCGCTGCGACGGCCCCGTGATCGAAGTAGGTCGCGCTGGTGGCGATGAACTCTGGATGGCTGTGGGCCGAGGCAGGCGTGTGGAGGGAACGGTCGGAACTCATGGAAGGCTTTCTTGCAGGCTGTCATGCAGGAGCACTGCGCCTGGTCTCGCACAGCGAGCACAAGGCACAGCCGCGGGCTTCGCCGGATGCGAAGACCGCGCAGGTGGGGTCGCCAAAGGATGCGGATGACAGCGCGCGAGGAAGGCGCCGACGTGCCCGATGACTGGAGCGACGGCATCGCCGCCAACCAGTGGTCGGGACGCGGTGGAACCCCTGCACTGTGGCGAGGGACCGGCCCGAACGGGGTCAGAGGGATGAACGAAAACGCTGACCGGAAGTCAGCGTTAACCCGGATTATGCCTGCACTCGCGGGATCGTGCTGAAAGCCTGTTCCGCCGCATCGATGCAGCCTCACGCAGCGCGATTCCAGCGCAACTTGCGATAGATCGTGTTGCGGCTGACCGCCAGCCGCTTGGCAGCTTCGGTGATGTTTCCCCCGCAGTCCTGCACCGCCTGCCGGATGGCCTCGACTTCGAGCTGCTGCAGGGATCGCGGATTGGCCGCATCGGCTTGTCGGTCGCTGGCAAGCGCTGACGGGGCTGGGGTCGGCAGTTCGACAGCGGATGACTCGTCGCATCGGCCGGATCTCTTGGACTCCAAGCGCACCCGCGCGTCTTCCAGGAAGTCGTCTGACAGGTGCTTGGAGGCGATGCGTGCGCCGTCTGTCGCCATCAGCGCCGCTGTGCGCAGTACGTTAAACAACTGGCGCACATTGCCCGGCCAGTGGTAGTGCTCGAACAGCAGCTGTGCGTCGTCGTCAAGTCGCAACGATCGCCCAGGGGCCTCTCGATCCAGGATGCGTGAGACCAAGGCCATCAGGTCTGTACGCTCGCGCAGCGCAGGCAACCGCACCGCGAGGCCGTTGAGCCGGTAGAACAAATCCTCGCGGAACTCTCTGCGGTCAATCCGTGGCTGCAGGGGTTCATGCGTGGCGCAGATGATCGACACATCCACCGGGATCGACCGGTCGCTGTTCAGCGGGGTGACCCGTCGCTCCCGAAGCACATGCAGCAACTGTGACTGCAAGCTGGTTGGCAACTCCCCGATGGCTTCGAGGAACAAGGTTCCACCGTTGGCCTGAACGATCTTGCCGACCTGTCCAGTGCGCCTGGAGCCGCTGAAGGTGCCGCCTTCGCAGCCGAGCAGCTCGGCCTCGATCAGCGTTGGCGGAACCGAGGCGCAGTTCACCGCGACAAATGGCTGCTGGGCTCGCGCGGAATCCTCATGGACGGCACGAGCCAGCAGTGCTTTGCCCGTGCCGTGTTCGCCGAGGACGAGGATGGGAATGTCGCGGTCGATCACCCTGCGGATCTTCCCGATCGCTGCGGCCATCTGGGCATCCCCGGTCAGCAATCCCGCCAAGCTGCTCTGGGTGTGATCAGCCGCGCGCGGCAGCGTTCCGGGCGTCGACGCCGCAACGGCCTCGCTCACCGCCGACGACAGCGACGGTGCGCAGACCGCCTCGGCGAGGCTGGTCCAGACCGGCCAGTTGAACCGGGCGTGCAGATGAAAAGGCTGTCCGCCATTCGCCGATACCGGCATCGGCGTGGCCAGCGGCGATCGAAACCGGTCGACCAGCGCGCCTACTGTGGTGCCGAACAGCGAGGTCAGCGTGTGCTTGCGCAGCGCTGCACCGCTGACGGCCAGGTGCTCGAGTGCGCCCCGGTTGGCACCGACGATCCTGCCGTCGGGGCCGATGGCGAGGATGCCTTCCATCAGCGTGCCGATGAACTCGACGCGCCGGTGAAAGTGGAGCCTCATCACGTGTTGATAGTCATCGGTGAGCCAGTGGTTCTCGATCATTCGCGCCGACATCTTCACCA
>Ga0268298_10004369_pt1 | contig 13841 bp, 10 predicted proteins | sample WWTPWeurt_MetaG_FD_194462 | JGI IMG/M metagenome (GOLD analysis project Ga0268298, IMG submission 194462) | Activated sludge microbial communities from WWTP in Nijmegen, Gelderland, Netherland - WWTP Weurt | ecosystem: Engineered > WWTP > Aerobic digester > Activated sludge | place... | reverse complement strand
CCCGGGGCCACGCCGAAGTAGCCGGCTTCGGGGTTGATGGCGTAGAGCTTGCCGTCGGCGCCCGGCTTGATCCAGGCGATGTCGTCACCGATGGTGGTGACCTTCCAGTCGCCCAGCGAAGCAGGCGGGATCAGCATCGCGAAGTTGGTCTTGCCACAGGCGCTGGGGAAGGCGGCCGCCACGTGGTACTTCTTGCCCTCGGGCGAGGTGACGCCCAGGATCAGCATGTGCTCGGCCAGCCAGCCTTGCTGGCGACCCATGGTTGAAGCGATGCGCAGTGCGAAGCACTTCTTGCCCAGCAGGGCGTTGCCGCCGTAGCCCGAGCCGTACGACCAAATTTCCTGCGTCTCGGGGTAGTGGACGATGTACTTGACGGTTGGGTTGCAGGGCCACGAGGTGGTGTCCTTGGCGCCATCGGCCAGCGGTGCGCCCACGGTGTGCACGCAGGGCACGAAATCGCCATCGGTGCCCAGCAGGTCGATCACGGCCTTGCCCATGCGGGTCATGAGCTTCATGTTCACGGCCACGTAGGCCGAGTCGGACAGCTCCACACCGATGTGGGCGATGGGCGAGCCCAGCGGGCCCATGCTGAACGGGATCACGTACAGGGTGCGGCCCTTCATGCAGCCCTTGAACAGTGCCTTGTCGCCGGTCTGCAGCAGCGCGCGCATCTCGGCCGGTTCCATCCAGTTGTTGGTGGGGCCGGCGTCTTCCTTCAACTGCGAGCAGATGTAGGTGCGGTCTTCCACGCGTGCCACGTCAGACGGGTCGGTGATGGCCAGGTAGCTGCCGGGGCGCTTGGCCAGCTTCTTGAAGCTGCCGGCATCGACCAGTGATTGGCACAGGCGGTCGTACTCCTCCTGGCTGCCGTCGCACCAATAGACATCGGCGGCCTGGGTGAGCGCGGCGATCTGGCCGACCCATTCGATCAGGCGGGCGTTCTTGACATAGGCGGGTGCGTTCACACGCACATCGACCGTGGCGAGGCGGTTCATGGGGGCTCCAATCATCAAAAGTTAGACGAAATTGGGCGAACCCCGTGCCTGCACCGATGCTGCCGCTGCGGAGCTCGCCCAATATCGCGGGCGAAAATGCTGCCGGGTTGGGGGCGTAACCCAGGTTTCGGGTTACGTCGGGTTTCTTGCTCGGGCACGCGCGTTTGGCGCAAATGCCGGGCTGGCAGCCTCCTCGTCAGTGTAATGACGCGGTAACCCGAGCATCCTGACAAACTATGCAAATCAAGAATGGCTGGATGCAGATCCGGTTCGCAGCGCCGGCAAATGCCCCCACTGCCTTCTCTTAATGAGATACACTCTCATTTAGAAACACCCCACCACCATGCTGCTCGCTGACCTGCCCAACGGCGCTCGCGCCACCGTGACCCGCGTCGTGGCCAGCTCGGCCGAGCTCAATGCCGACCTGCTGCGCCGCCTGGGCGAACTGGGTTTTCTGCCCGGCGAGCCAGTGCAGGCCCTGCGCCGCGGGCCCGGCGGCCGCGAGCCCCTGGCGGTGCTGATCGGCGAAACCATGCTGGCACTCAGGCTCTCGGAAGCACGCTGTGTGGAAGTGGTCACTACCGCCGTATGATCCGGAAATATTGATGTGAATTCCGCCGCCACCCTGAACAAGCCGCGCTTGCTGCCGCGCAGCGTGGCCCTGGTGGGCAACCCCAACTGCGGCAAGACCGCGCTGTTCAACCTGCTGACCGGCGCGCGCCAGAAGGTGGCCAACTACGCCGGCGTCACCGTGGAGCGCAAGGTGGGCCAGGCCCGGCTGCCGAATGGCCAGAGCGTGGCCATCATCGATCTGCCGGGCACCTACAGCCTGCACCCTGCCTCGGCCGACGAGTTGGTGACGCTGGAGGTGATCGAAGGCCGCCGAGTTGGCGAAGACGCGCCCGACCTGATCGTGGCTGTGGTGGATGCCACCAACCTGCGCATGAATTTGCGCCTGGTGTTGGAGCTGAAGCGCCTGGGCCGCCCCATGTTGGTGGCCCTGAACATGGCCGACATGGCCGAAGAACGCGGCCTGGTGATCGACGTGCCACGCCTGGCCGCCGAACTGGGCTGCCCCGTGGTGCAGACCGTGGCCGTGCAGCACGATGGCCATGCCGCGCTGATGGCCGAACTGCAACGCGACCTGCCCGCCGTGCACCAGGCCAGCGCCGCCCAGCATGTTGAAACCCCCAGCGCCGAGGCCTTGCAGCACGAGGTGCGTCGCATCCTGGCCGCCGCCGCGCCCAACGCCGCGCGCACGGCCCGCTTCCACCCACGCCTGGACGCCTGGGTGATGCACCCTGTCTGGGGCGTGGTGATCCTGGCGCTGCTGCTGTTCGTGGTGTTCCAGGCCGTGTTTTCGTGGGCCCAATGGCCCATGGACATGATCAAGAGCAGCATGGCCGGCCTGGGCGAGTGGACCCAGGCTCACATGGCTGAGGGCCCGCTGCGCAGCCTGCTGGTGGACGGCGCCATCGCCGGTGCCGGCAGCGTGCTGGTGTTCCTGCCGCAGATCCTGATCTTGTTCGCCTTCATCCTGGCACTGGAAGATTCAGGCTACTTGCCGCGCGCGGCCTTCCTGCTCGACACGCTGATGGGCAAGGTGGGTCTGTCGGGCCGGGCCTTCATCCCGCTGCTGTCGAGCTTCGCCTGCGCGGTGCCCGGCATCATGGCCACGCGCAGCATCAACCACTGGCGTGATCGTCTGGCCACCATCATGGTGGCCCCGCTGATGACCTGCTCGGCCCGCTTGCCGGTGTACGCGCTGCTGATTGGCGCCTTTGTGCCCGATACCGATGTGGGCCTGTTCAACCTGCGTGGACTGACACTGTTTGCGCTCTACACGGCCGGGGTGCTTTCGGCCTGCGCGGTGGCTTGGCTGTTCAAGCGCATCTGGATGAAGAGCAGCTACCAGCCGCTGATGCTGGAGCTGCCGCCCTACCGCGTGCCCGGCCTGCGCAACCTGGCCCTGGGCCTGTGGGAACGGGCGCGCATCTTCCTGCGCCGGGTGGGCACCATCATCTTCGCCCTCACGGTGCTGTTGTGGTTCCTCTCCACCTGGCCGTCGCCGCCCGATGGGGCCACAGGCGCCGCCATCACCCACAGCTTTGCGGGCCAGCTGGGCCGGTTGCTGGAGGTGGTCTTCGCCCCCATCGGTTTCAACTGGCAGATCAGCATCGCCCTGGTGCCGGGCATGGCGGCGCGCGAGGTGGTGGTGGGTGCGCTGGGCACGGTCTACGCACTGTCAGCGCCCGACGGCGCGGTGGCCGAGGCCCTCTCGCCCATGCTGTCGCAACAATGGTCGCTGGCGACGGCCTATTCGCTGCTGGCCTGGTTTGTGTTCGCGCCGCAATGCATCTCGACGCTGGCCACGGTCAAGCGCGAGACCAACTCCTGGCGCTACCCGCTGGCGATGACGCTCTACCTGTTCGTGCTGGCCTACGCTGCCGCCTTCGTCACCTACCGGGTAGCCCTGGCGCTGGGGGGGGGCTGAGCATGCAGGCACTGGCCGTGGCCATCATCGTCGGGGTCTGCGCGGTCTACGCCGTCTGGGTGCTGTTGCCCGCCGCCTGGCGCAAGCCGTTGGCGCGACGGCTGCTGGCCTGGCCGCTGCTCTCACGCAGCCCGGCGTTGCGGCGCGCGGCCACCGTGACGACGGGATGCGGGTGCGACGGCTGCGATGCCCCCTCAGGCGCGCAACCGCCAACCAAGACCGTGCACATCGTGCGGCGCCGCTGAAGCGCGCGCACCAGGGTCAGGTCCAGATCCGATAGATCCAGAACCGCTCGTCGCTGGCAATGCGCCGACTCAGTTCCTCGGGCGGGAAGCCGGTGACCCGCCGCGTCTCGCGGCACAGGTGGGACTGGTCGGCATAGCCGGTCTCAGCCGCCACCTCGGCCCAGGGCACCGGTCCATCCCCCTGCGCCAGCGTGCGGAAGAAGGCCTGCTCGGCACGCCCCAGCCCGCGCAGCTCGCGCATGGGCAGGCCCGTCCAACCCTTGATGCGGCGCTCGGCTGCGCGCAGGCTGCGGCCCGCGCCCGAGGCGGCTGCACGCATCGCCAGGCCATGGGCCCAGTCCTGGATGCGCAGCAGGCCGGGGTGGCCGCCGCCCGGCCGCAGGGCTTGCCAACGCGGCGCGAGGAAGTCTTCGATCAGCGCCACGCGTGCCTCGTCGTCCGGCGCGGCCGTCACGGCGCCCGACAGGTCTTGCCAATCGGCACCCAGCGCTTCGCCCAGCGGCACGAAGCGGTTCAGGTAGCGCGCGGGGGCGATGCCGGTCAGCGCCTGCACGGCGTCGGGCAACAACATCAGCATCAGTCCGTGGCCCTCGGTGCTGTTGCGCGAGTGCGTGGGACGTGTGAACGGCCCGGCGAACGACGCTGTGGGCAGGCGCTGAGGTGGGCAGCCGGGCTCCAGCAGCTCGGAATGGCCGGCGAAGAACCAGCTCACGGTGCACAGCGGCGACGCCGGAAAGTGGTTGTGGTGCCACTCGGGCGGCCAGTGCCGCCCCACCCCCAGGGTGCTGCGCGCCACCACGGCCCGCACACATTGGCTGAGCGCAAAGCGGGGCAGCCACAGCCGGGCGGGGGCGCGGTTGAGTGCGGCCAGCTGGGGCTGCGGCGGCGTGGCAAGGTGGGCCATGCCGGGCAGTGTAGTGAGCCGCTGCGCCGGCGGGCGCAATGCCCCTGGGCTGTCGCTTTCGTTCAAGACAGGCCGTGGCCGACCGCCTAGGCTGTGTCCATGAACTTCTGGCTGCTGGCCGCTGCTGCGGCACTGACCCTGATCGGCGTCACCCACTCGGCACTGGGCGAGCGACGCATCTTTCAACCCTGGCGCTCAGCACCCCCGGCCCAGGTGCGCCGGCACCACCAGGTGATCCTGCGCGCGAGTTGGCACCTGCCCACCCTGCTGGGCCTGGGCCAGGCCACGGCCATCGCCTGGATGGCAGCATCGCCGGTCGCCCATTGGCCCGCCCCTGCGCTCGGGCTGGCCATGCTGGGCGCCATGGGCCTGGGCGTGGCGGGTTGCGGCCTGCTGGTGGCCGTGGCCACCCGCGGGCGGCACCACGGCGGCGTGGCCATGCTCGCAGCGGCGGCCTTGATCGCCAAGGGCATGCAACAAGGGGCCGGCGCATGACCCCCCGGCACCCACCCGGACCGCCCTGCCCCTGGTGGGGCCTGCCGCAACTGCGGGCCATGTACCGCGACTACCTGGGCTACACCACGGGCCTGCAGCGTGCCCACGGCGACGTGGTGGCGCTGCGCATCGGCTGGGAACGCAGCTGGGATCTGTTCCACCCCGACGATGTGCGGACCGCGCTGGTGGAACATGCCGAGCACCTGGGCCGCTGGGAGCGCGGCGTCGAAGTGTTCTCGCAGGCGTTCGGCCAGGGCTTGCTGGTGGCCGAGGGCGAGGCCTGGCGGCGACAGCGTCGCATGCTGGCGCCGGGCTTCCTGCCCCGCCGGGTGCAGGGCTATGCCGGCCTGATGGTGGACGCCGCCCAGCAGGCCCTGGACGCCGCCGTGCCGGCCAATGGGCACGAGGCCACGCTGGCGGTGGACGCCCTGTTCAATGCACTGACCATGGACGTCATCATGCGCACCCTGTTCAGCAGCCGTGCACCGGGCCTGGCGCGCGCTGCCGCCGACGCCACCCAGGTGCTGTCGCAGGCGGCCATGCAGGAAATGTTCTGGCCCGCCTCGTTGCCCGACTGGCTGCCCCTGCCGCACAAGCGCGCCAAGCGCCAGGCCCTGGCGGTGCTGACCGGCCTGGTGGACGGGCAGATCGCCGCGCGCGGCGCGCAGGGCCATGCAGAGGCGCCGGCCGACGACCTGCTGGCCATGCTGCTGGCGGTGCGCGACGAAGACGGCAGCGGCTTGAGCACCGGCGAGCTGCACGACCAGTGCATGGTGATGTTCCAGGCCGGCCACGAGACCACCGCCACGGCCCTGCTGTGGTGGAGCTGGCTGATGGCCAGCCACCCCGGCGCCGCCGCCTCTGCCCAGGCCGAGGTGGACGCGGTGCTGGGCCTGCGTGCACCGACCGCGGCCGATGCCCCCCGCCTGACCCGCCTGGCCGCCACGCTGAAAGAAGCCATGCGTCTGTACCCACCGGTCGCGGCGTTGATGACGCGCCGTGTGCTCAAGCCCTTCACCCTGGGCGAGCGCACGGTGCCGACCGGCACGCTGTTGCGCACCACGCCCTGGGTGGTGCACCGCGACCCCCGCTGGTTTGCCGAGCCGGAGGCCTTCCGCCCCGAGCGCTTTCTGGTCGAAGACGCGGCCGTGCCGCGCAGCGCCTGGATGCCCTTCGGTGCGGGGCCGCGGGTGTGCATCGGCCAGCACTTCGCCATGCTGGAGATGACGCTGGTGGCGGCCCTGCTGCTGCAGCGCTGCACGCTGCACCCGGTGCCGGGTGAGCCCCCGCCCCGGCCGCGCATGTACGTCACGCTGCGCCCGGACGCGCCCTTGCACCTGACGCTGCGCCGCCGCACCCCACCGCCAGGCCAGGCGCCACAATCGCGGCCATGCGCATCCTCAGCATCAACACCGGCCGCGTCGGGCAACGTTTGATCGGCGGCCGGTCGGTGGCCACCGCCATCGCCAAGCAGCCGCGCAGCGGTGCCATCGCCTACGGTCCGCTGGGCCTGGAAGGCGACGAGCAGGCCGACCCCACGGTGCATGGCGGCCTCGCCAAGGCGATCTACGCCTACCCCAGCGAGCACCTGCCCTTCTGGCGCACCGTGCGGGCCCAGGCCCAGGTGGCCGGCTGGCAGGACGATGTGCCCCCCGGCCTGGTGGGCGAGAACCTCACGCTCACCGGCCTGCTGGAGAAAGACCTGTGGGTGGGCGACCGCCTGCGCTTTGCCGATGGCGGCGTGTTGGTGGTGAGCGAGCCGCGCTACCCCTGCTTCAAGTTCAACGCCGTGATGGGCTTTGCCAAGGCCGCCAAGCTGATGGTGGAGTCGGGCTACTTTGGCACCTACCTGGCGGTGCTGGTTCCCGGCGCGTTGCAGGCCGGCGACGCCTTCACCCTGGAGCCAGGTGAGCGCGCGTTGAGCTTGGTGGACGCCTTTCGCGCCCGAACCAAGGGCAAGGACTTCGGCTAGGGTTCAGGCCAGCACAGGGTAATCGGTGTAGCCCGATTCGCCACCGCCATACAGCGTGGCCATGTTCAACGCGTTCCAGGCGGACCCCTCGCGCAGACGCCGGCCCAGGTCGGGGTTGGCGATGAAGGGCTTGCCGAAGGCCACCAGGTCGGCCGCGCCGGCCTGCACCACGTCCATCGCCATGGCCCGGTCATAGCCGTTGTTCACCATCCAGGCGCCAGGAAACAGGGCCCGAAGCGCTTGGTAGTCGAGCGGCTGTACGCCCAGATCGCTCAGGTCGCGCGGGCCGCCGGTGGCCCCCTCCACCACATGGCAGTAGGCCAGCCCCAGTGGCGCCAACTGCGCCAGCACATGGGTGTAGAGCGCTTGCGCGTTGCTGTCCTGGCCGATGTCGTTGGCTGGGCTGATGGGCGAGATGCGGATGCCGGTGCGATCACCGCCGATCTCGGCCGTCACCGCGCGTGCCACCTCCATCAGGAAGCGCGTGCGGTTGGCGATGGAACCGCCATATTCGTCAGTGCGGTCGTTGGCCGAATCCTTCAGGAACTGCTCGATCAGGTAGCCGTTGGCGGCGTGGATCTCCACGCCATCAAAGCCGGCAGCCATGGCGTTGCGCGCCGCACGGCGGTAGTCGTACTCGATGCTCTTGATCTCGTCGATGCTCAGCGTGCGCGGCGTGGAGACAGGTGCGAAACCGCCGGCGATGTAGGTCTTGCTCTTGGCAGGGTTGGCGGTGGACGACACCGGCGCCGCGCCGCCGGGCAGCAGCGAGGTGTGCGAAATGCGGCCCACGTGCCAGAGCTGGATGACGATGCGCCCGCCCTCGGCGTGCACCGCCTCGGTGACCTTCGTCCAGCCGGCCACCTGCTCGTCACTGTAGATGCCCGGTGTGTCCAGGTAGCCCTGGGCCATGGGGCTGATCTGGCTGGCCTCGGTGACGATCAGGCCGGCGCCGGTGGCCGGGTTGGCGCGCTGGCGGTAGTACGCCACCATCAGGTCGTTGGGCACCTGGCCGGCACTGGCGCGGTTGCGCGTGAGCGGGGCCATGACGATGCGGTTGGCCAGTTCGATGGCGCCAACTTGCAGGGGGCTGAAGAGCTTGTTCATGGGTGCGAGGATAAGCCAGTACAGTGCGCCATTGATTTGACCCGAAAGACAGCTCGATGCTCGCCTACCGCCACGCTTTTCACGCCGGCAACCATGCCGACGTGCTCAAACACGTGGTGCTGGTGCAAGTGCTTCGCTATCTGGTGGGCAAGGACAAGCCATTCCGCTACGTCGACACCCATGCCGGTGCCGGCGGCTATTTGCTCAAAGGCGCACAGGCGCAGAAGAAGGCCGAGTACCGCGAGGGGATCAACCGCCTGTGGAGCCGCCCCGACCTGCCCGAGGCCGTGGCCGACTACGTGCGCCTGGTGCAGGAGTTCAACCTGGAGCCCGGCGAGGACGGCGTGATGCCGGTGCTGGAAAAAGGCATGACGCCGCCGCTGGCGCTGTACCCCGGCTCGCCCTCCATCGCCCGCATGATCATGCCGCGCACCGACGCGATGCGCCTCTTTGAGCTGCATCCCAGCGACGCCCGCACACTGGCCGCGCACTTTGGCGGCAACCGCCATGTGCAGGTGCTGAACGAGGACGGCTTTGCCGGCCTGAAGGGCCAGATCCCGCCCACGCCCCGTCGCGCGGCCGTGCTGATCGACCCCTCGTACGAACTGGTGGGCGACTACGGCAAGGTGGTGGCCACGCTGCGCGAGGCCGTCGCCCGCTTTGCCGAGGGTGTGTACATGGTCTGGTATCCCCAGGTCAGCCGCGTGGAGGCGGTGCAACTGCCCAAGCGCCTGATGGCACTGGCGCCCAAGGGCTGGCTGCATGTGCGCATGACGGTGAGCCAGGCCGACCAGCGCGGCTTCGGCCTCACTGGCAGCGGCATGTTCATCATCAACCCGCCCTACACGCTGCACCAGACCCTGGCCGAAGTGATGCCCTTTCTGGTGGACGCGCTGGCACAGTTCGACGGTGCCAGCTTCGTGATTGAAGAGCAGCCGGCCTGAGCGGGGGACCCAGTCCGCCGGCAGGCGGCCCCCCCAAATTGTTCGGGCGCGCATTCATCGTTGTGATCAAGAAGCCACGGGGTTGGAAACGTCTCATGACAAATCGTGCACATGACAGCAATATGTCGTCTGGCGTTGCAATTGCCGATCGGGCAAATTGCCCCCCAACTCGTCGCGGGCGACTTAAGTCGTTGCCAGCAATGAATTTTCCGGTCTGTCAGGAACCCTGAAGAAAGAGAGCCTGTTCCCTATGTTTCGCCTGAATACCCTCAGCAAAGCCGTCCTGGTGCTCTGCACCGGTGCCGCCGTTGGAAACGTCGTTGCACAGCAGCAACAACAAGCTGCGCAACCGCAGCGCATCGAAATCACCGGGTCGCGCATCAAGCGCATTGACTCTGAGACACCGTCTCCCATCCAGGTGATTGGTCGCGAGCAGATAGAGCGGGCTGGCGCCACCACCGTTGCCGAGCTCCTCAAGAGCACGCCGGCCGGCAATTCAGGCAGCTTTGACGAAAACGCCGTCGCCAGCTTCACGCCAGGCGCTGGCTCGGTCTCGTTGCGCGGTCTGGGTGCCCAGGCCACGCTCGTGCTGGTCAACGGTCGCCGTGTGGCGCCTTACGGCTTCGCGTCGGGTGGCCAACAGACCTTCGTGGACATCAACTCCATCCCGCTGGCGGTGGTGGAGAAGATTGAAATCCTGCTTGACGGTGCATCCGCCATCTATGGCTCTGATGCCATGGCAGGCGTGATCAACATCATCCTCAAGCACGACTACAAGGGCTTCGCGGTTGAGGGTGGTGTGGGCCAATCGGGCTACCAGGACGCCAACAGCGCCAGCGTGGGCCTGACTTATGGCATGGGCTCCATTGCGACCGATGGCTACAACATCTTCGGCAGCTACAGCCACCAGCAGCGTTCGCCGGTGCGCGCCAGCGACCGGCCGATGACGGCCAATGGCGACTTCCGCCGCTTTGGGCTCACTGACCTTCGCTCGTCCTATTCAGGCAATCTGTACACGGTGTCGGGTCTAGCAGGCGGGGCCTTCCGGGGCACGCTGAGCACCTGCACCCCGCTGGACGAGCCTGGCGCCGCCACCAACGGCCGTTGCGTGTACGACGGCACGGCGCACCAGGACGTGATTGCCAAGACCGAGCGTGACTCCCTCTTCCTGGCCGGCACCGCCGAACTGGGCAGCGGCACGACCTTGTTTGGCGACTTGAACCTGGTTCGCAACAAGTACGCGCAAATCAGCCCCTCGTACAGCTCCAGCACCTACTACTCCACGGGTACCCTGCCCACGGCAGTGATCGTGTTGCCGGTGGGGCACCCGCAGAACCCAGGCACCACCGACCTGGCGCTGCGCTACCGCTTTGACGACGTGGAGCACAAGACCAGCGTCGTCAACGACACCCAGCGCATGGTGCTGGGTGCGCGCAACGAGAACGTCTTTGGCTGGGATGCTGAAACCGCGCTGATGTACTCGCACTCCAACGCCAAGGTCACCACCACCGGCTTCATCCGCGACTCGGTGCTGCTGGACGGTGTGCTGGATCCGGAAACCGGCAAGGCCAATACCACCTTCATCTTCGGCAACCCGTCGGCCAACAACGCGGCCCTGATGTCTGCCCTGTACCCGACGCTGCACGAAACGGGCACCACGACGACGACCTCGGTGGACGTGCGTGGCACGCGCGAGGTGTTCAGCCTGCCCGGTGGCGGTACGGCCTCGCTGGCCGTTGGCCTGGAAGCCCGTGGCGAGAAGTTCAACAGCACGCCCGACCCGCTGAGCGCAGCTGGCGAAATCAGCGTGCTCGGCTCGTCCGAGTCGCATGGTTCACGCACCGTCAGCGCCGCCTATGCGGAACTGTCGCTGCCGTTCACCAAGACCTTTGAATTGTCGATGGCGGCCCGGATGGACCACTACAGCGACTTCGGCACGGCCACCACGCCCAAGCTGGGCGCCAAGTGGAAAGTGCTGCCCAACCTGGCCTTCCGCGCCACCTACGCCGAGGGCTTCCGTGCACCGTCGTTGACGGAAACCACGCAGTCGCCCACCACGGGCTTCTACTCCGGCATTCGCGACCCGAAGCTGTGCCCGGACCCGACGGACGAGACCAACGACAACTGCAGTTTGTCGGTGAGGGCGGTTTCGGGCTCCAACCCCAACCTGAAACCGGAGCACTCCAAGAGCTTCACCGCTGGCCTGGTGTTTGAGCCGACCGACAACGTGTCGATCGCATTCGATGCCTACCGCGTCAAGCGCACCGATGAAATCTCCGGCATTGATCCTGACTACCTGCTGGCCCACGAAAGCGAGTACCCGGGCTACGTGGTGCGCGACCCCGACACCGACGAAATCAAGCAGCTGAACCTGCAATACACCAACCTGGGCTCCACCCGGGTCTGGGGGTTCGACGTCGACATCAAGACCTCGTTCAGCCTGGCCGAGTACGGCAAGCTGAAGATCAATGGCGTGTACAACTACCTGCCCAGCTATTGGGTGGCGAACGTGAAGGGTGCACCCGAAGTTGATTACGCAGGCACCTGGCAGCAACCCAAGGAGCGCATGAGCCTGGGTGCCACCTGGGAGCAAGGCCCCTGGACGGTGGGCATCACCTGGCGCTACACCGGCAGCTACCTGCGCGCGTTCACGCCGTCAGACCTGAGCTGCAGCTACTCCGTTTCCAAGCCCTCGTTGTGCTCAGTGGCTTCCTGGACGACCGCCGATGGCTTCCTGGGCTACAAGGGCTTCAAGAACCTGGAGCTGGGTCTGGTGGTGCTGAACATCGACAACCGCGAGGCACCGCTGGACGAGCGTCGTGCCACGCGTTACACCTTGTTCAGCTCAAACTACCACAATCAGCTGGGCCGCTACTTCCGCGCACAGGCGAAGTACAACTTCTGGTGATTTAGCGGGTGGGGAGCCCCCACTTGGTCAGCGGGACTGCGCGGCAACGCGCAGTCCCTTTTTCCATTTGCAGATCATTGATTGAGCAAAACATGAACCTTCTTCGTTCCAAATGGACAGCCATGGCACTGTCCGCCTTGAACCTGGCCATCGTCTCACCGTGGGCGCAAGCGGCCGATCACGGGCTGGCGCCGCTCGCTGCCACGATTCCGGTGGAAGACTTCGCCCGGCAGGCCACGCTGGACACCTTCTCCTTTTCCCCCTCGGGCAAGCGCTTTGCGGCCATTCGCCGAGACGCCAATGGACGCAAGAACCTGGTGGTTGGCGACACCCAGACCAAAGAGTTGCACCAGATCACCACCTTCACGAAGACCGACATCCGCAGTTACTCGTGGGTTGGGGAAGGGCGACTGCTCTTCACGTTGTTCCAGTCAGACAAGGGACTGACCGAGCAGAAGCGCGCAGGCGGCGCATTTGCCATCAATGTTGATGGGACCGAGGGCAAGGATTTGATTGATGGTCAGCGGGGCTTCGCTATCCTGCGCCGCATCCCAGGTCAGGACACCGACATTCTGGTGGTGGCCGGGGACCGGGACGAGGAGTCCCCTGATGTGGTGCGGCTCAACACCCGCACTGGCAAACGCACGGTGATCAGCCGCAAGAACCCTGGCCACGTGGTGCGCTGGGTGCTGGACACCAAGGACACTCCGCGCGCCGCGGTGACCTGCAAGGAGGAGGAGCTGGAATGCGCCTTCATGCTGCGAGACAGCGAAGACGCGCCCTGGCGCAAGGTTGGCGAGGGCGACATTTACGGCCCCGGCATGACACCGGCCTTCTATCTGCCCGACGGCTCGCTGGTGGTGGAGTCCAGCCTCAATTCGGACCGCAAGGCGCTGTATCTGTTTGACCCCAAGACCAACCGCCCTGGTGAAAAGCTGGTGGACCACCCCACAGCGGATGTCACTTGGGACGGTGCCATCTTCAGCCGCCCGGAACGTCAATTGCTGGGTGTTGAAATCGATGCCGACAAGCCTGAGTTCGTCTGGTTCGATGAGAGCATGTCCAAGATTCACAAGCTGATGGAGGTGAGCCTGCCCAAGGGCAATGTCAACCAGATTCAGCGCCTGGAGAACGGCAAGTACGCTGTCACTTCCTACGGTGACCGCTACCCCATCACCTACTACCTCTACGACCCGGCCGGCCCACGGCTTGAAGAGGTTCTGCGGCCTTCAGACTGGCTGGACCCAGAAAAGCTGGCCACCAATACCCCGATCCGGTACAAGGCACGCGATGGCCTGGAGATCCCCGCCTACCTGACCCTGCCGCAGGGCAAGCCGGCCAAGGCCTTGCCACTGATCGCCTGGATACACGGCGGCCCGTGGGCCCGCGATCACTGGGGCTTGAACCCGGAGACCCAGTTCTTTGCCAGTCGCGGCTATGCGGTGTTCCAGCCCAATTACCGTGGCTCCACCGGCTTCGGCCGCAATCACCTCAACTCCAGCTTCAAGCAACTTGGCTTGACCATGCAGGACGATGTGACCGACGGAATACGCCACCTGATTGACCAGGGCATTGTTGACCCGAACCGGGTCTGCATCGGCGGCGGCAGCTATGGCGGCTACGCCACCATGATGGGCCTGATCAAGGAACCCCAGATGTTCAAGTGCGGCATTGACGTGGTGGGTGTGACCGACCTGGTCTGGTGGCATGACCTGGGCTACACCGACTTCAATTCCACCAACCCCAATGCGGCTGGGGCACACCTCTCACGCACCGT
>Ga0268298_10004368_pt1 | contig 13841 bp, 11 predicted proteins | sample WWTPWeurt_MetaG_FD_194462 | JGI IMG/M metagenome (GOLD analysis project Ga0268298, IMG submission 194462) | Activated sludge microbial communities from WWTP in Nijmegen, Gelderland, Netherland - WWTP Weurt | ecosystem: Engineered > WWTP > Aerobic digester > Activated sludge | place... | reverse complement strand
CTGCCTGGGATACGAAGCCGGCCCAACCCCAGCGGCGGATGACGGGTGGGTCCGCGGCGAGGCGCGTGCTCGTGCGGTGCGCGACGTAGGTCGCGACGGCGCGCAGCGCGGTGAGGGCGACGGCCATGGGCCAGAGCGAGCGGAGCAGCGCCAGGTCCAGGTGGGCGCCAGCGGACGCGAAGAACACCACGAACACGATGGCGCTCGTCTGCTCGACCGACGTCAGCAGCTTCTTCCCCTGGTTCGAGAAGTTCTGGACCACGAAGCCCGCGATCAAGAAGGTGAGCAGTGGATCGAATCTGAGGTAGTGGAGGCCGGCGGTCAGGCCGTAGCCGAGCGCGACCAGGATCACGAGCAGCTCCGAGCTCACGAAGCGCAGGTAGACCGCGAGCAAGAGCCCGAGCGTCGTTCCGAGGGACGCGCTACCGAGCAGCTCGTGCCCCAGCGACTCGAAGTCTTCGAAGGAGAGCTGTGAGCTCGGTTCGAGCAGTTGGCGGGCGACCATCATGGCGACGGCCAAGAGCACCAACACGACCACGTCCGAAGCCATGACGAACGCGAGCGTGAAACGGGCCACAGGGCCCTGGGCGCGAGTCTGAGACAGGATGGCGAGGGTCGCGCTCGGACTTCGACTGACGGCCAGAACTCCCCACAGGAGCGCGATGGCGACGACGCCACCGAGTCCATAGCCCTGCGTGAACGGGATGAAGCGGGCTAGGAGCACGAAACCGAGCGCCGAGAGCGCGAGCACCACCACCGACTGGACCAGCATGGCGATGGACAAGCTGCGGACGCCGCTCTTCAGGTCCGCGAGCCGCAGCTCGGCTCCGCCCGCCAGGGCGATCAGCGAGAGAGCCAGCGTGTTCACCACCGAGAGGCTCGCGACGGTGTCGTGGTCGAACAGGTGAAGCACGTGCGGGCCGGCCACGACGCCGGCCAGGATGTAGCCCGTCAGGTGAGGCAGAGCGACGATCTCGCAGAGCTCGCTCGTCAGCGTCCCCGCCAGCAGGAGAAACCCCAGCGCCCCGATCATGGTCCCTGCGCCGTGGAAGTCGGGCACCACTCGAACGGCGAGCCAGAGCAGGCCGAAGATCGCCACCAGCGTGACCGCCTGGGTGAGCCGCGCCGCCAGCGGCTTCTGGGTCGTCGTCGCTCCGGACATCAGGCGGGCCTCGCCGGGGGCCGGCTCGACGGACGCAGTCGCGAGGAGGCGGGCGCTTCGATCTCTCCCGCCCGGGCCAGGGCCAAGCGGAGTGAAGTCGGGCCGACGAGCTCGCCGAACACGGTGACCAGAGCCGCGACCACCAGCACGGTCTGCCCGAGCACTCCGGGAAAGCGGAGGGCGAACGCCAATCCGAACGCCATGGTGAGCGCGCCGGACGGAAGGAGCCCGAGTCCGAGGATGCGGCCGGCACCGCGGCCGCTCGGCGTGAGCCTCAGGATCGCACCCGCCACCCACTTGGTGGCGACGCGGCTCGCGAGCACGACCAGCACGAGTCCGACCGGGTTCGGAATGCCTTCGAGGTTCACGTAAGCGCCCGCCAAGACGAGCACGGGCAGCAGCACGGGCTGCTCGGTGCGCTCGAGCATGCGCCGGAGCTCGGTGCGCCGTCCGCCGAGGATCGAGATGGTGAGCCCGAGCGCGAACAACAGGCCGAGCGCCGACTTGCCGAGTCGGGCCGCGGTCCCGATGCCGAAGAGCGCGGCGCCGAGCAGAATGCCCCAGGTCTGGGTCGTGCGGAGCTCGACGCGGAGGAGCGCGGACGACAGCGCTCCGAGCAGGACGCCGGTCCCCAGCGTCGTCACCGCGAACAGCCAGAACGGCACCTCGAGCTGGATGTTGGGCGATGGGGCGAGCGCGAACGCGAAGGTGATGGAGAGGAGCGGCACCAGGTCGTCGGCATCGGCAATGTCGGCGACGAGGTCGGAGAGCATACCGCGCGCTGCGTAGCGCTCGACCACCCAGCGCACCGCGTGGCGCGTGGTGTCGCAAGACACCGCGCCCACGCCGATGCAAGCGATCAGGAGCTCGCGACCTTGGAGCCCAGTGAAGTTCAGCGCGTAGGTCGCGAACGCTGCCGCGACCCCGAGACCACAGGCGAGGGACAGGCACAGACCGAGGATGAGACGGGAGAGCGGAACGCGGCGTGCGCCCACGAAGCCGTAGTCGACGCCGATCACGAGCGCGAGCCAAGCGAGGCCCACTTGCAGAAAGGGCTCCATGGCGCCGAGCACCGCGCGGTCCACGACGCCGAACACGTGGGGGCCGAGCACGAAGCCCAAGATCAGGTACTCCGAGCCCGAAGGCAGGCCGTAGCCGCGGATGGCGCGGCCTCCCACCAAGATGCTGCCGAGGTAGGCCAGGACCAACAGGCCGACCAGGAGCAGGATGGCGTTCACGGGGCGCCCGAGCTCCGGTCGCGTCCCAGCCGAATCCCGTGATCGCCCAGCGCATCGAGCAGCGCGCCGTAGAGCCGGGTGGGATCGCGCGGAGGCTCGGTCTCGGCCGTCACTCGAAACACGATGCCGTCCACATCCGCCCGGACGAGCTCCACGCTGGGCTTGTCCCCCACGAGCCCCGCCGCCTTTTCGAGGACGGGGGTGACCTCCCCCGGTTTGTGAGCCGGGGAGATGGCAAGCAGAACCGAAGTGGCCCGCTGGTCCTGAAGCACGCGCGACTCCCGCACCAAGAGCAGGAGGTGGGGCACGCGGAGCTCGGCCCCGTCGTCGGCTCGCAGCATCACGGCGAAGAGCCCGATGGACACGACGGTGCCGGCGGCGCTTCCGACCTGGACGCGAGCGCCGATCTCGAGCTTGCGGGAGTAGAGCACGGCGGCTCCCGCCAAGGCGCTGGCGACGAGCGGCGTCGCACCGAGGCCGAATGCCGCGACCATCACCGTGCCGGCGCGTGCGAGAGCCCCTTCGGAATCGCCGGTGACCACCGGGGCCAGGAACACCAGGGCCGCCGCCGCGATCCCGGCACGGAGCAGGATGCTGGTCGGCTCCGCTCGCTCCGCGCTCAGCCACCCGACGCGGGTCTCGCCGCGGGCGACGCTGCTCATGAACATGCCCACGAACCGCAGGCACACGATCACGGCCAGCGTGGCGAGGACCGTGACCACGAGCATGGGGATCGTGGCCACCAGCCGTCCGAGCAGGCCCGTGATCGGGCTCACGACGAGGCTCGTGAGCTTCTCGGTGTAGTGACGCGTCGACTCGAAGAGCGACAGCGACCCGAGCACCCACAGGTAGACGACGGTGAGCTGGAGGATCCAGCGGCCCGCGCCGAAGCTCACCAAGAGGCCGCTCCGCAGCGCGGCCGGGCGCACGACTTCGAGTGAGTAGATGCGCAAGGTGGGGATGCGCTCCGGGTGAGTGAGGACCCAGTCCCGCGTGCGCTCGCTGAATTCGGCGATCTTGCGCAGCAGGTAAATCCCGAAGAGCAGCGCCAATACCACCAGCGAGAGCGAGAAGACCGTGGTGGCGATGGCGCTCCGCTTCTGCTCGCTGCGGATGGCGTCGCGCACTCGCTCCGCGACGCGTTCGGCGTGCTCGCGGAGCTCCGGCGCACCGGCGGCAGCGGCGTCCTCCGCCCAGAGCTCGACGATGGGGGTCTTGCCCGCGTAGACGATGAAAGCGTCGCCGCGCGCTTCCACCCGCACTTCATCGGGCTTCTCGTTCTTCGCGGCGTCCTTGAGCGCGGCTTCCGCGGCTTCGGCCCGCGCCTTGGCGCTCGTCTTGCCGTGCGGCACGCGGATCTGGAACACCGATGCGTCCCCGACGCGCACGTCAGCGCCCGCGCTCGCGCTCGGGGCTGGGCTCGCCGCGCTCGCCGCGCCGCTCGGTGCTGTGCTCGAGGGCGTTGCGCTCGGTGGGGGCGCGCTGGCGCTCGGCAGCGGCGCCGGCTCAGCCGCCGCGCTGGGCTCCGGGGCTGCGCTCGGGGTGGGCATCTCGAGAGGCAGCTCGAGATCCGCGCTGGCGCTCGGCGCCGGGGCGGCCGCCTCGGTTGCGTCTCGACCGGCGTCGCGGGGCTTCGGGCCCGCGTCGAGCGCGGCCGTCGCGCCGCCTGCGTCCGGGCGGCCGAGCGCGCCGGCCGCGAACACCGCACACGCGAGCGCCAAGAGGAGGCCGGAGAACGCCGCCCGTGCCGGGCGCCTCAGCGCAGCCGTTGGGACACCCATCTGCACGGCGCAAGCTTCGGGAACCTCCCGAGCGGAAGCAAGCAAACTTTCGCTTCGAGCTCAGCTGGCGTTGCCTCGGACCAGACGCGCCACGGGGAGACACACGAGCAGAAACACCAGGGACAGCGCGGCCTGGGACGCGCCCACGGGGAATTCGAAGAAGAACGCGAACAGGTAACCCAGGCCGCCGGACAGGCCGCCGAGGCCCGCAGCGAGGGCGAGCGCGGTGCGCACGCGCTCCGAGAGCGACAGGGCAGCCATGGCCGGCGCGACCGCGAAGGCGAACACGGGTAGCGCACCGATGGCGCGGGTCGCCACCGACACCTCGATGGCGACGAGGACCCAGAGCATGAGATCGAGGAGACGGACCGGCAGCCGGTGCACGCGAGCGCCTTCCGGATCGAAGCCCGCGAACAGGAAGCCGCGATAGCCGAGGGCGAGCGCGAGTAGCGTGGTGGCGCCTGCGATACCGACCAGCCAGAGGTCCGAGCGTCGCACCAGCACCGCCGTGCCGAACAGGATGCTGGCGATGTCTTGCGACTCCTGCTGGATCCGATCACCGACCAAGATCGCGGCGGCGCTCGAGCCGAGGTAGACGAGACCGACCAGCGTCTCGCTCGGCAGGCGCATGCGCTGAGTGCGCAAGGTGAGAAGCGCGGTGGCGGCCAGCGCCACCGCGAGCGCCCCGAGTACAGGAGGCACCGACGCGTGGAACCAGAGGCCGACCAGGAAGGCGAGGGCGACGCCGAGCCCCGCGGCCTGACTGATGGCCGCCGTCACGAACACGGCACGGCGCAGCACCACGAACACGCCCAAGACGCCGAGCACCACGCCGGCGAACACGCCGCACAGCACGGGGTCGCGATAGATGCCGAGCTCCCAGCCGTGTGCGAACTCGCTCCACGACGGCACGCCCTCCTGCGCCCGCGCTTCGCTGGCCGGGCTGTTCGGCCCTGCTTCCTCCGCCGACGTCGCCGCCCGGGGTGCGTCCTTGGGTCCCGCTCCGAGATCGGCGCCGAATGCTTCCTCGAGCTCCTGATCGCTCAGCGCTTCGCCGCTGGCAGGCGGCCGCGGCCCCGCGTCAGCCATCCTCTTCCTCCAGAGTCTTGATGGCCGGCGGCCGCTCGCTGAAGCGCGCTTGGAACCGCTCGTCCGCGAACACCTCGTGCGGCAGCCCGCGGATCACGGTTTGGGTGTCGCGATCCAAGAGCAGTGCCTGGTCGGCGAAGCGCTGCACCATGCCGAGGTAGTGGCTCACGATGACGATGGCGAGCCCCCGGCGTTTGCGCAGCTCGTCGAGCAACGTGAAGGCCTCGTGCTCGGCGACTTGGTCCATGGCGCTGGTCGGCTCGTCGAGCACCGCGACGTCGGCGCCCGAGACCGCGAGGCGCGCGAAGAGCACGCGCTGCTTCTGGCCCTCCGAGAGCCGGCGAAACGGCTCGTCTGCCAAGGCGAGCACGCCCATCTCGTCGAGAGCTGCGCGCACTTCTTTGGGCTCGCCGCCCCACGGTCGCAGGAACGACCAGCCGCGGTCGAGCCCGAGTCGCACTACGTCTCGGGCGAGGAGAGGGTAGAGCTCGTCGATGGCCTTGCGCTGCGGCAGGTAGGAGAGCCTGAGTCCGGCTCGCTCGTGCACGACGCTGCCACGCACGGGGGGCAAGAGTCCGAGCAGCGTCTTCAGCCAAGTCGTCTTGCCCGAGCCGTTCCTGCCGATGACCGCCCAGAACTCGCCGGCCCGGATCTCGAGCTCGATGGGCGGCAGGATCGCACTGCCGAGGTAGCCGACCTCGAGCTTGCGGCTCGAGCAGAGCAATGGAGAGCGGTCGTCGGAGCTCATGGGCCACCCGTCACGGGTAGATCTTGGCGAGCTGCCGCACGACGCCGTCGATGTGTTGGATGTAGCTCTTGCCCCCTTTGAAGTCGGGCGCTCCCGGGATCTTCACGAGGGTCGCGCCGGTTTGCTTGGCGATGAGCTCGCTGTTCTTGCTGGGGTAGTACGCCTCTTGCAGCACGGACTTCACGCCGGCTCCCTTGGCGACCTCGATCACGTGGGTCACGTGGTGCGGGTTCGGCGGGATGCCGGGACGCGGCTCGATGTACTCGACCACGTCGAGGCCCAGCCAATCCGCGAAGTAGACGATGGACTTGTGGTACGCGACGACCTTCTGGCCCTTCGCTTTGGCGAGCTGCGCCTCCCAGCCCTTGGTGGCCTTGCCGAGTTTCCGGATGAAGTTCAGAGCGTTCTTGCGGTAGGCGTCGGCGTGCGCCGCGTCGAGCTTCGCCAGGCGATCGGCGATGCCCTTGGTGACGCGCGCTGCCTGGCGCGGGTCCAGCATGTAGTGGGGGTTTCCCTGGGGGTGAACGTCGCCCTGGCTGCGATCGACCTTCACGGCAGGGACCTCCAGGATCTTCACGAACTCCGAGCAGTCGAGGAAGCCGTCGGCGCCCGCCTGGATCTTGCCGTTGCGCGATCCGGTCTGCAGCGTCGGCAACCAGCCGACCTCGAGGTCGAGCCCGATGATGACGAGCAGATCCGCCTTGGCGAGCTTCATCGCCAAGTGCGGCTTCGCGTCCACGAAGTGCGGGTCTTGGGTGTGGAGCGCGAGGCTCGTGACCTCGACGTTCGCTCCGCCGACCTCCTTGGCGATGGACGCCAAGTCGGCGGTCGAGGTCACGACGACCACTGCGGCGCTCGCCTGCCACGACACGCACAGGACCAGCCATCCGAACAACACTGCAATCCATCGAGACATCTGAGGCTCCTCTCAAAACGTGTGCGCGCCGTGGGCTCCCACGACGAGCTCGGCAGTCAAGAATGCGGCCCACACGCCGCGGGTCGGCCCTCCCGCGTCGCGCGAAGCCTGCAGGCGGAAGCGCGAGAACTCGCTCGGCCAATGGCTGAGCGCAGCGCTCATCCGCTGGCGCGTATCGGTCCACTCGGGATCGAGCGGATCGCGGGCCACGACACCCGAAGCGTAGTAGGCGGGAGAGCCGTATTCGTAGCGAAGCGCAGCGCCGAAGCGGCGCGCGAAACGCCAGAAGACCTGGCTGTAGCCACTCACGTCCCACAGGAGCGCATCGGGGATCTGGCGGCGCCGGTGCATGACCTCGGTCTGCCACGTGACCTGCGTGGTGCTCTCGCGCGTGATCGGGCGATACTTCAGATAGAGGTCGGTCGCGTACACCGCGGTGCGGTTGTCAGGCCCGTTCGGATTCGGACCGAACGCAGCGCTGAGCCCCCAGAGCAGCGACCAGTTCTCGTGCAGCTCGAAGAACTGCTTGAGCGCCGTCACGTAGAGCAGATCCGTCACGCTGTCGACGTGGAGCTCCTGGCTACCATAGAAGCTCCGCGCACTGCCCTCGCCATCGGCGTGCAGCACGGTGCCGACGAGTTCGGTGTACCAGGGCAAGGGCACGAGCCAGGACGCCTCGGCGCCGAGCCCGCGGTTGCCCTCCGCACCGAAAATGCGTCCGAGGGCGAAGGGTTGATCGGCGAAGTCCCAGGCGTGGGGGTGAGTCGAGTTGATGCGTCCGAAACGCGTCAGGAGCTGCCCGAATCGCGCCTGCAAACCGAGGGGTAGGTCGAGCGTGGTGGCGTAGGCCTCTTCGAGCTCGACACCGTCCTCGGCGAACACGAGGTTCGCATCGAAACGCAGGTAGGGGTCGACGACGCTCCGCGCATTGAGCTCGAGCGCCTGGAGATTCATCCCCGTCCGTGTCGGGTCGTGGCCGCCGGTCTGGGCGTGCTCTCGCTCGGAGAACCAGGCGGCAGCGAAGTCGGCGATGAACGCCAGGTCGGGATTCAGGCTCTGGGCGCCGCGCTGCCCCGCGGGCTTCGCCCGGGTCGGCTCACTCCGCGCGGGCGAAGACGGCCCGGACAGGCTCGACTCGAGCTCGGAGAAGACGTCGTCGGTCTCGGTCCGCGGAGGGGGCTTCGCCTCGGTCGCGGCCGCAGCGGGCGCGGGCTCGGAATCGCCGGGCGCTGCGTCATCCGGCTCGGCCGCTTCGCTCGGCGCGCCGTCACTCGTCCCGCTCGGCGGGGTGGCTTGTGCGAACGCCACCGGCGCCCACAGCGTCACGGCGAAGAGGAAGGCAGAGTGTCGTCTCTGCATGGGCATGTCAGGACTCTCGAGAAGGGGGAGATCGGTGCGACCACGAGCGAATCGCATCGCGTGCCGGCGGGAGCCGGCTCGATGGAGTCGCGAAGGGCGCGCGCACGCCAGGGGCGTGCGTCGCGTGCGCGGGCTGCTTTCCTCCCGCGAAGGAACGCCGACCTAGCTCTCGATGGGAGGCGACAACTTGGGTGCGAGGCTCAGGAGCGGAACCGACGCGTGCGCTGCCACGTCCGCCGGCTCGAACACCAAGCTGGCGACGGCGAACTCGCCGACCACGCGGGTGCTCTCGGCCACGGGGCGCTGCTCGGGCTCGCGGGAAGGGAAGGCGCAATCGTCGTGGCTTCCGTGCTCCGAAGCGGCGACGGGCCGAGCGGTCTCGTGCTTGCCGTGTGCGACGGCGCGGAGTTCGGGGGCACGGCCGTGGTGCACGGTGCCGTGCTCGGCGCACAGGTAGTGCGCCACGAGCGCGTGGTGCCCGACGCTCAGGAGCTGGCCCGAGATCAGGAACAGGGCGATCACTCCGGCGAGCGCGCGCAGCGCTCGAACGAAATGGGGTGCCCGGGCTCGAAGCATGACCGCGTCGGAGTTTTGCCACGGCGGGCCGGCCGCTGGCAACTCTCGGGGCGCACGTGCGCCTGTGGGCGCTGCCGCTCGAGCACGTGTCGGGCCCGACACGCGCGCGGGTTCGGCGCGGCGAATTCCTGCGGAAACTTGGCTGGCGCGCCCCTTGCTCAATAGGGTCGCAAGATGGGGCCCGCGGCCCCGAGGAGTGAGTATGTCCCAGCGTGGGTGGTTCTGTTTGGCGATGGTTGCGTCTCTTTCCGTAGCCGCTTGTTCCAAGAAGTCCGGCACCGAGCTCCGTGAGGAGCCGCTCGCGCGACACGCAGCCGTTCCGACGGCGACGGCGGTCGACAGCGCCGCGCCAGCGGGTCCCGCGACTCCCGCGAAGGTGGCACCGAAGAGCGACAAGGCCGACGCCAAGGCGTCGCCCGCCGATGCGGCGTCGGACAAGCGCAGCGTCACGTCGGACCCAAGCGTCGTGAAAGAGAAGAAGCATCCGCTCGCGGGCCCGACCGCGCTGACCGTCAAGCGCGTGGTCGTGACGCGCAGCCTCGACGGACGCGAGCCGGTGGTGATGGATCGGCTGTCGCTCTCCGATGAGCCGCTCGTGGCTTTCGTCGAGCTCGAGAACCGAAGCGATAGCTCGGACTCCGTCGTGATCACGTTCGAGCGAGCCGGCAAGAAGTCCGTCGGGCACATCCAGCTCGACGTCCCCGCGAACAAGGCGCGCTATCGCACCTGGGGCAAGACGCGCCAGGTGAAGGAAGCCGGGACCTGGAGCGTGGTCGTGCGCGCCGCGGACGGCCGGGAGCTCGCACGACAGGGCTTCGAGATCGAGGGCTGAACTCGGCGAGCCAAGACGGTCGCAGAGACGGCGCTTGCGCCGCTCTCGCCGCGGAGCGAAAGCTGAAGCCCATGCGGGGCGTCGCGCTGCTCATCCTCGGCCTGGGTCTCTCGGCGTGTGGAGAGTCTTCATCCAGCGCCGGTGGGGGTGGTGCCGGGGCTCCAGGGGGTGGCGGCGCGCCGTCCGGTGGGGCCTCCGGCTCCGGCGGGAATGCCGGCTCGGCGGGCAGCGTCGACTCGGGTCTGGGCGGCGCGGCGGACAGCGGAACCAACATCGCGTTCCCCGAGCTCGCTCTCGCGGTCTCGGGCTCGGGCTTCGTGACGCGTGCGGGTGCGCCCTTCGTTCCGAACCAGGCGATCTCGTGTTGCGGCGGCGGCTACGGCTGGCCGCTCGTGGACACCGCTTGGATCGACTTCGTGCGGGGGTACGGCGTGAACTGGCTCCATGTACGGCTCGGCCCGTGGCGCACGGTGCCCGGTGCGGAAGATGAATGGGCTCTCGTCGGCGGTGCGTACGCCGAGCAGGGCGGGCTCGCGGTGCTCGAGCAATTCAACCCTGCGTTCTGGGCGAAGCTCGAGGAGCTCGTGAGCTACGCAGGGACCCAAGGCATGCGCGTCGAGATCGACGTGGTCGACGGCTGGGGCTTGAAGCACGCGCTCTCGGACGATTACGGGCCGAAGTGGCCGTACCACCCGTGGAGCGCGTGGAACAACAGCGGCGGCGTCGATCACGTGACGGCCGCCGGCACGCTCGAGATCCCAGCAGGGAGCGTGTACGACGCTTGGGTGCGCAAGGTCGCGGAGCACACCTGCAAGTACGGCAACGTGACGCTGGAAGACGGCAACGAGATCAGCCTGAAGCAGGGCTACGTGCCTGCGTTCAGCCAGTCCATCGGCAACATCTACTGGGACGAGTGCAAGAAGCGAGGCTTCCTCCTCGACGGTGTGCCGTTCCGTCCGCTCCTCGGCACACAGTCCGAGAGCGCCGACACGCTCTCGGCGCCACAGATCGCCTACGGCGAGTTCCACAAGGACTCGGCCATCGCTCCGAGCCTCTGCCAGGGCAAGCCCTGCGGGGTGAACGAGTACAATCCGGACCCGCCCCTCGCTCCGCTCGCGCTCGCTTCCGAAGTGTGTGCCGCGCGGCAGGCGGGAACGTGGTTTTCGTACTGGCGGCACGGCCAGAGCGCGGCCCAGATGGCCGAGACGTTGAGCCTCATCCAGAGCGGCTGCCCTTGAGCCTTCAGCCGAGGAACTCGCACAGGATGCGAGCGAGCTCGGCCGGGGCGTGGCGCTGGAGCATGTGAGCCGCACCGGGCAGCACCACGCGCTCCGGGTTTCGGAATGCGTTCACGCGCTGTTCCAGGTTCTCGAGCGAGCGGAACGGCGATTTCTCGCCTTCCACCAGCAGCACCGGGCAGGTGACCGCACGCCAGAACTGCAGCGCGACATCCATGCGAAACGGGTAGGGGCCTCGCGTCAGGTGGACCGGGTCGTGCTTGAAGCGACGGCGCCCGTCCTCGTCGCGTCGAGTGGCTCGCTCGGCCAGAAACGAAGCGAGCTCCGCGCCGAGCAGGGGATCACCAGCGAGCAGGCGTTCAGCCGCGGCATCGACGCTCGCGTAGCCGCTGCCCGAGGCCTGTCGGGCCCGCTGCCAGGCGAGCACCCAGGCGCGGGCGCGCTCGGGCGCGCCAGCGTCGTCCTCGGGCGGGCCGAGCCCCTCGAGGAGCGCGAGGCGGGAGACGCGCTCGGGAAATGCGCCCGCGTAGTAGGCCGCAACGCTGCCTCCCATCGAGTGACCGACGAGCGAAACCTGCGACCGGCCGACCAATTCGACGACGCTGGCCAAGTCCGCCACGTAGTCCATGAAGTGGTAGTAGCCGCCTGCTCCGACGCGATCGCTGTCGCCGTGCCCCCGCATGTCGGGTGCGACGACGTGGTACCGGCCCGCGAGCCCGCTCTCGACCATCGGCGCGAAGCCCCAGCCAAGGTCGAGAAACCCGTGCACGAGGACCACCGTATGATCGAGGGTTGGGTCGTCGCCGCCCCATTCGAGCGCGGCTAGGGAAAGTCCGGTGGCGACGGAAAGGAGACGGGTCTCGGGCACGGCGTGATGGTACTCAGAATGGTCGGCTCCGTCCGCTGACGCTTGGATGTGGGGATGATGCTATGATGCGACTTTTTTCCTCCGCACGTCCCGCGACCGCGACCGCATGAACCCATCGAAGCCCGAGGTCGAAGCCTGGCAGGCGCTCCTGCCGCGCGTTCCGATTTGCCTGCTCTTGGTCGACGCCACGGGCAACATTTCCCACGCCAACGACTGCGCTGCCGCTCTCTTCGGGTGGCCGCCGGAAGAGCTCGCCGGAAGCTCCGTGGACGTGCTCGTGCCTGGCCCCTTCCGACGGGCCCACGTCGAGCACCGCGAGCGCTTTCAGCGCGATGGCCGGGTGCGACGCATGGGCAGCGCGTCGCGGCTCGAGGCGCGACATCGCGACGGCCACCTGTTTCCCGTCGACGTGATGTTGGCGCCGGCGGGAGACGGCAAGGTGCTCACCGTCGTGATCGATCGCAGCGACTTGCGGCAGGCGGAGGCCCACAGCGAGCGCATCGAGGCGAGCCTCCGACACCTGATCGAGAGGGTTCCGGACATCGTCTACGTAGTGCAGTCGGATGGAAACCCGCTGACGAGCCGCGTCGAGCTCTTGAGCGACCACGTCGAGAGGGTGCTCGGTTATTCGGCAAAAGAGCTGCGCGAGGACCGCATGTTGTGGTTCGCGTCCATCCACCCGGACGACCACGTGAGCGTCGCGCGCAGCACCGAAGAGATGTTCGACACGGGGAAGCCGGTGGTTCGGACCTATCGCATGCGCCACAAGCTGAGCGGCGCATTCCGCCTGATGGAAGATCGCGTCGCGCCGGTGTTCGACGCCCGCGGCTCGGTCACCGGCTACTGTGGTTCGGCGCGCGACGTCAGTGAACAACGCTTGAGTCACGCGGAGATGGCCGTGGCGGAGCGCATGGCGACGCTGGGGGTGCTCGCCGCGGGCGTCTCCCACGAGCTCGCCAATCCGTTGACCGGCGTCTTGGCCAACGTCGCCCACGTGCTCGATCGGCTGCGGGCGGAGCCGCCGTCCGATGGCCGGGTCGTGGCAGAGCTCGAAGACGCCCTCGAAGGACTCACGCGCATGCGGGCCATCTTGGCGGACCACATCGGCCTGGCCCGGCCCGGCGAAGGCGTGGCTCTCGTGGACGTGCGGCGCTGCGTCGACCTCGCGGCGCGCCTCGCCGCTCCCACCGTCACCGAGCGCGCCGATCTGGAGCGAACCTACGCGGACGTCGCGCCGGTCCGCGCCGACGAGACGCGTCTCGCCCAGGTATTTCTCAACTTGCTTCTGAACGCGGCCCAGGCCATCCCCGATGAACGCCGAGGCAGCATCGAAGTGCGCGTGGTGTGCGAGGGTGAGCGCACGGTGTGCGTCGACGTGCTCGACGACGGGGAGGGCATCCCCCCCGAGGCGCTGCCTCGTGTGTTCGATGCTTTCTTCACCACGAAGCCCCCAGGGGTCGGCACCGGGCTCGGCCTCCACGTGTGTCGGTCGCTCGTTCGGGAGATGGGCGGAGACATCCGAATCGAGAGCGAGCGGGGGCAGGGCACGCGGGTCCGGGTGGTGCTGCCCGTCGCGTTGGTGTAGGCTGAGCGCCTTGGGCTCGGGTTCATATCACCCGACTTTTGTCCCGAAGCGAGGAGCCACCGTGAGAATCGCCACCATCAGCGCTTTGTTCAGCGTCTTCTGCGGATCGATGTTGTTTGCCGCTTGCAGCAGCAGCAGCAGCGGAAACAACAACACCGGCGGCTCGGGCGCCACCACCTCGGGCGGCGGCTCGGGCGGCAGCATCGCGGGTGGCACGGGCGGGACGGGGGCGAGCACCACGGGCGGCGCCGGTGGCACCAGCGGCGGCGGCGGGAGCGGTGGCGGCCAGTCGGACGGCAGCTGCAAAGACGCTTGCGGGTCTGCGGACCCCCAGGGCACCACGACCGAGTGCTATTGCGACACCCAGTGCTCGCAAAACGGCGACTGCTGCTCGGACTTCGCCACCGAGTGCAAGAGCGTGACGCTGCCCGCGGGCTGCATCAAGGACG
>Ga0268298_10004367_pt1 | contig 13843 bp, 8 predicted proteins | sample WWTPWeurt_MetaG_FD_194462 | JGI IMG/M metagenome (GOLD analysis project Ga0268298, IMG submission 194462) | Activated sludge microbial communities from WWTP in Nijmegen, Gelderland, Netherland - WWTP Weurt | ecosystem: Engineered > WWTP > Aerobic digester > Activated sludge | place: Netherlands... | reverse complement strand
CCCGGCAGCGCTACGCCGAGCACCTCGTCCTCGACTGCTACGGCACCGCCGCGGGCCTGGCGATCTCGGCGGTGTGCTCGGGGCTGATCCTGCTCATCGGCGCTGACCCAGAGCTGGCCAACCGCATCACTGAGGTCAGCGTCGTGGTCGTGCTGGGTTACTATGTCTGGTACTATCAGCAGTACTTCTCGGAATTCGGCTACGGGAGGCTCAGCCTCTTTGCGCGGAGCGTGCTTACTCCGCTGCTGCAGTACGGAGTGCTGCTGGCGCTCCTCTTGGGCTATCTGCTGTTGGTCCTGCGCTGATCGTCGCTCAGTGGCACATGTCGCAGCCGCTGGTGCGGGTATTGTTGCTGATCCCCGCGTTGGACGGCCGGTGCTTGAAGGCCCAGATGTTCGTCCCCGCGGTAGTCGCGCTGTACTGATGGCAGGCGCCGCAGCGGGTTAGCCCCGTCTGCGTATGGGTGCCGGTGAAGCGATCGCCGTCGAAGCTGCCCGTCACGGACAGCGTCTGGCTGAACTGGTGCCCGCCGCTGGCGGTGGGGTGGCTGAGCTGGGGAGTCGTGGTCAGGGTCGTGAGCAGCTGATTCTGGAAGCTATGGCAGGTCACGCAGCCACCCGAGTTGGCGCTGGCGTTGGCGTGGCCGTACTTCACGTTGGTGATCGTGCCTTTGAAGCCCGAGAAGTTGATGTGACAGGACAGACAGGTGTTGCCGTTGCCGATCCCGCCGAAGTGATTGGCCGCCGGCACGGTGAGCCGGGTGCTGGCAGAGCCGCCTTGGCCGTGGCAGGAGCTGCAGGCCAGGGCGCTGCCGGCGGTCGGGCCGCTCGAGGCGTGCGCCCCCGTGGCGCCGAGCCAGTTGGGCGTCGTCGCGCTCGTGCCCGGCCAAGCGTGGCAGGCCGAGCAGTCCTGCGCGGAGCTCGCCGTGAACGCGGAGTGATCTTGCTGGGTATAGCTGGTCCCCGGCTTCACGTTCATATGGCAGTTGCTGCAGCGGCCGGTGCTCCCGTTGATCACCAGCGGCTTGCTGGCGTTGAAGTTGCGGTGGAAGGAGGCCTGGGCCCACTCTTTCCCTTGGATCGCCGCCACCGTCGAGGGCCCTTGCTGGGTGTGGCAGAGCTTGCAGTCGTTCCCCGTCACGTTGATGTCCGTGTGCGTGATCTGATCGCGGGTCCCGGCCGGCACCCCGGTCGCAGGGCTGGCGGTGGTGATCACCGAGGTGTTGTTGAAGCCGGTCGGTAAGTTGTTGTTCGTACCCACCACCGTCCCGCGCCCGTTGGTCAGGCCATGGCACTCCCGGCAAGTCGAGACCGCCGCCGGACCATGGAACTTAGAGCCCTTATTCCAGGCGCTGCCTGTCCGCTTGGCGTCGGTGGCGTGGCAGGCGGCGCAGTCTTTCCCGGCCAGCTGGGCTGAGGCGTGGTTCATCCACTGGCCTTGATTGGAGGCGGTCCCGCCCTGCGCCAGCATATAGTTCATCGTCCCTTGGGTGGCGCCGCTCGGCTGGGAGACCGCGTGGCACTCGTTACATTGGGCCGGCTGGGTGTTCAGCGAGCCATGGTAGACGCCGGGGTTCCACAGCGAAGCGCTGGCCGGGGTGTTCGCGGCTCGGCCGAGCGCCATCCCGTGGCAGGTCTCGCAGCTCTGCGTCGTGATCTGACCGGAGCGGTGCTTCATCACGTAGCGGGTGGTCTGAGTGACGTCGGACTGCCCGCCGTCGGCCATCAACGGATAGTGACAGCTGGTGCAGTCGGCGGGGACCGCGCTGCCGATGTTGTTGTGGAACTGTCCGTCGGCCCAGGTCGTGGAGCCGGCGGCGGAGCGGTGGCACTGCGCGCAGTCGAGATCGGAGGCGTCGTTGGCCATCACGCCGTTGATGTTCACCGTGGTGGTGAAGGCCGCCGCGTGATCCATCGGACGGAGGCTGGAGCCGGCCCGCTCCACGATGTCGCGCGGCCGCACGTTGTGGCATTCGGTGCAGCGGGTGGGCTGAGCCAGCGGCGTCACCGCTCCGCCCATGGTCGCGCGATAGTTGCGGAGCGCGTCGTGGAATACGCCGTCGGAGTAGCGCGAGCTGGCGTGGCAGTGCCAGCACTTGTTGTTGTCCGGGTTGCCGGTGGGCCCGGCGTTGAGCTCCGGGGGCAGCACCGTCGCGGTGTGGAGGAACGAATTGTAATAGGTGCTCGTGCGCTGGCTGGTGCCGGTGACGAGGTTGGCCGCCCCGCCGCGGTTCAACGTGATCTCGGTGGCCGTGAAGAAGTCGGTGGTGGAGCTGACCAAGGCCGATCCGGGATAGCCGATGCCGCCTTGCCAGTCGCCGCCCGGGAGCATCCCGTTGGCGGCGTAGAGGTTGACATAGTTGCCGGCTCGTACCGTGGCTTGGTGGCAGCCCAGACAATCGCCGCGGCCGCTGGTGGAGTGGTCGAAGCCGAGCAAGGTAGCCATGCCCTGTGCCGTCGCGCCGGGCAGCAGGTCCGGGCGCTGCGTCGTATGGCAGTTGACGCATAGGGTCGCCGCCAGCGAGCTCGGGCCGTGATCGAAGCGGCCGTTGATCCAATTCGGACTGCTCCCCCACTGACCGGTGCCGGGACCGTTGTGGCAGCCCACGCAGTCCTGGCCGGCGCCGTGCGTGATACTTAGACTATTCGTCCCGTAGTCGAAGGGTGAGTTGCGATAGGTCGTACTCACCCAGCCGTTCGTGTCGGTGGGCCGCTCGCCCTCATGGCAGGGCAGGCAGCTGGTGGGGGTGGCCCCGCCGGCCTGATGGAAGCGCCCACCGGCCCAGGTGGTGAAGCCCGGGGCCGAGGCGGCGTGGCAGCTTTGGCAGTCCTCGAGCGCCTGCGGCGAACCATGGTCGAACTCGAGGCCCGCCGGGACCGCGGAGTTTCCAGAGTTGAGGACCGTGGGCCGGGAGTTGGCGTGGCAATCCACGCAGGAGCTGGGCTGTAGGTTGGTGCCCAAAGCGGCGTGATAGGTCACCGGCTGGTCGGCGGTGCTGGCCCACGTCGAGGCGCCGCTGGCCGCGTGGCAGGGCGTGCAGTCGGCCGGGACCGCCGGGGTGCCGCTGGGCGCGCCCCCGACCCACAGCACCGCATCGTGCTTCATCTCGCCGGACGGGGGCGTGCGTGCGGGAGCGGTGGCCATCTTGCCCACGAAGCCCTTGGGGCGCGAGCCGGCATGGCAGTCGGTGCACGTATACGGCTGGACCAACCCCATATCGTCGATCGTGACGTGCAGCTGACCCGGCAAGTACTGGCCCGCGGCGGCGTCGGGGTGACAGTTGGTGCAGGCGCTCATCGCTTCGGCCACGACCTGGGTGGTGTCGTGCTTCATCGGCATCTTCAGCGTCTGAGCGAGAGGCGTGAGCGTGGTGATCGAGGTCCCGGCGTAGGTCGGGATCAGCCCTTGGACCTCGAGATCATGTGCGGGGTCCGAGAAGTCCTGCGCGCCATTGACGTCGCCTACGTCGAGGACGCCGTCCGCGTGGCGCAGCGGCATCGCCAAGGTCAGGTTCGGCCCGGCGACGGGTCCGTGGCAGGCGTCGCAGGTGGTAGCGGCGGGGTGGGGCAGCGGCGGAGGCAAGCCGTGACAGGAGCCGCAGCTGGCTTGGCTGCCGTCGACCACGTTCCACTTGGGGACCTTGTTGGTGCCGCCGCCGATCGTCGAGCCATGGCAGTAGGCGTTGGTGCAGGTCATCGCGGCGCGGTCCCAGACGGGCGCGGACTCGGCCCGGGTGGCGAGGGCGCCGAACACCACCTCTGCCGGCAGCGCGGTGTCGATGTGGCCCGGGTCCTCGGTCGCGCGCGGGACCACGTGACACTCCGAGCAGGCCACCGGTCGGCCAAGCGCTGCACCCAACACGTGGGCTTGGTGAGCGCCAACTCCGACAGAGTGCGTGTCTTCGCTACCATCAATGGCGCCTGGAGGCGCCGCGTTGCTCTGGCCACCGTGGCAACTGCGGCAGCCACCCTCGAGGGGAACCGGCTGCTCAGAGCCGCGGTGACAGGCGGGAATCAGGGCAAAAAGCGCGAGTGCCCAGGGCTTCGGACAACCCCGGAGAAGCGCGAGCGCTCTTTGCCTTACATCGATGGCGTGGGTCATCCCGTTCCTTCCTACGAGGCGCGGCGTGCGCTGAGCGATCGAGCGCCGCAGATTCTGCCTCGGCGCAGCGCGTCTCAAACCACCCGCACCGTCTCGCCCGCGGCCGCCGCGCCCGGCTCGAGGCAGAGCAGGCGCACGCGGCCCACGGCGACGGTCCGCTCGCCCCCGTCCGTGATGACGGCCTCCCACAGCTGGGTCCGGCGCCCCCGGCTGAGCGGTCGGGCGGTGGCGCGGAGCCGACCTTCCCGCACTGCGTGCAGGAAGGAGGTGGAGTTATCGAGCCCCACCGCCGACGCTCCGTGGGTCCTCGCGTCGAGCGCTGCGCCCACCGAGGTGACGGTCTCGACCATGCTGGCGTAGACGCCGCCGTGCACGAGTCCGTAGGGCTGGCGGTGGCGCCCATCGATCTCGAGCTCAGCGATGATCTCTTCCGGCAGCACCTGCACGAAGCGGAGGCCCATCGCCCGGTTCCATCCGTCGAGGTGCTCATTCAAGATCGGGGCGAGGTCGACGCCCGTCGGCAGGTTCGAGAGATCGGTCATCCACAGAGCCTACGCGAGGCCTCGGTGGATGGGCAGGAGGCGCATGCCTGCGACGGCGTGCCTCCGGTAGCGTCATCAGCAGCGCCGGAAACCAGAACACGGTCGACACCAACATCGCCGACATTCCAAAGAGCGCCACCCACCCGAGCGTCCTCAGGCCATAGAAGCCCGCCAAGAGCGCCGGGAGGTAGCCCGAAGCGTTGACGCAGGTGGCGATGAGCACCGCCAGTCCGGTGTGGCGCAGGATCATGGGCATGGCCCCCCGTCCCTCCTGCCGATACCGATGGAAGAGGTGCACGGTGTTGTCGATCGCCACCGTGAAGATGCTCGGGATCACCGCGATGTTGATGAAGTTCAGCTTGATGCCGCCCAGCTCCAAGCCGGCCAGCATCGCCAGCATGCCGAGCGAGATAGGCAGAAACACCAGCGCGGTGTCGCGGACGCTGCGCAGCAGCAAGAAGAGCGTGAGCAGTACGACCAGGGTCGAGACCCACCCGATGAAGGGCGCATCAGCGAAGACTTGGCGGAAGATCCGCACCGCGATGCGATTCTCGCTCAGGGCATGGGTGACGAGCCCTCGATCGCGGGCCAGGTCTAAGATCCGCTCGACCGATGCGACGTAGGCCTCCAGCTCGCTCGACTCATCGATGGATCGGGCCGCGGTCAGCAGCACCAAGGTCCCATCCCCATCGAGCGCCTGAAATCTGCGTCGAAACTCGATCGGTAGCTCCGCCAGTCCCACGCGAGGCGCGGCCAACATGCGCTCCACCTCCTCCACGCGAAGGCGATTCTCTTCCCTCGCTCCGCCCGGGATGCGGGATAGTTGCTCCCCGATGCGCAGAAGGGCGTCTCCGCGCTCCGGCCCGTCATCGTGGACCAGGTCGGCCAAGGAGAGCGTCGGCCCCAAACTCGGCCCCAGCGGGTTTGGATCGGCGGCCCGTACTTCATCCACGATCGCCCGCAGCCGGCGCGCATCGGCGAGCGAGGCCACCCAGGCGACGACCGGCGTCAAGGAGGCGTTCATCGCCGTGCTAGCGCGCGTGCCCACCGGATCAGGCGCGCTGTCATAGAGCGCGTTGAAACTGCGCTCAAAGTGGATCGAGCCGACGTTCAACGCTCCGAAGATCGCCACGCCCGGGAGTATCAGGACGACGGTCCAGGTGGCCCAGCGCGGGATCCGCAGGGGATTGAGCGCGCTCTGTCTCGCCCGCACGACCCAGCCCGGGCGGCGACGCTCGATCATCAGGATCAAGGCGGGAAGCAGCGCGTAGGTAAAGAGCCACGACAGCAGCACTCCTCCGGCGGCGATCGCCCCGAACTCCCGAAAGGCTCGGAAGGTACAGCCCAGCAGCACGGCGAAGGCCGCTGCGTTGGTGACCGCACCCGAGAAGGCGCCGTCCATCGTCTCTGGCCCCGCCTTGAGCAGGGCCGCTTCGATCGCCAAGGTCTCGCGGGCCTCGGCGGTGCGGAGCACCAGATGCAGCCCAAACTCGACGCCGAGCCCGAGGAGGACGGCCACTAGGATCCCGCTGATGACCGTGAGGTGTCCGACGAAGATCGCGGCCAGCGCCAGCGTGACCGAGATCGACACCACGATGGGCGCCAGGATGAGCAGCACCGCCAGCGGCCTGCGCGTCGCCACCAGGAGAAACAGCGCGGCGAGCGCCAAGGACCACAGCGACATGCGGCCGAGGTCCCCGCGCACGCCGTCGTCGAAGGCCTGCTGAAGGACCATCGAACCTCCAAAGCCCACCTCCAACCCCCGAAGCTCCGGCGTCTGGAGCGCGCGGTCGGCGTTCGCTCTAAGCCTCGCCAAGACGCGCTCCGCGCGGGTGAGATCGCTCGACTCAAACGCCGGCTTGGCCAGCACGAAGAGCTCGGTCTTCGCCGCGTCTTCGATGTATTCGGCCGGGATATCGGCCTCGTGAGCCGAGATCAGGCGCTCCAGCTCGCCGGAGACCGACGCGGTGTGGGTGACGGTGTCGCCCAGATCGAGCGAGAGCGAACGCTCGACCTCTCGTTGGACGGCCTCGGTGAGCTTGGCGCCCAGCTCCCGGAGCGTCGCCAGCGGCAGCAACGAGGACGCGTGTGCCCGCAGAAACTCCGAGTCGTAGCGGAGCTCGGCGTACCGAAAGTCCGGGTCGGCCGCCAGCGCCGAGACCCATTCTTGCCCGAAGCTCAGGCGAGCCTCACGGTTTCCGCCCCGAATCCCGGTGACCAGGTAGCCTTCGCCGCCCGCCTTGGCGAGCATCCAGCGCAGATCGACCACCGCTGGGTCGGCCTCGGGAAGGAGTTCGAGATAGTTGAGGCGCATCTCTAGCTGCGAGGCCCCCGCCACGCCCAGGAGGAGCACGACGAGGAACGCCGCCGCCATGCGGCCGGGGCGAGCCAAAGAGAGGCGGGTCGCGCGGCGGCTGAAGCGGGTGAGCCAGCTGGGCGGCTTGTCTTCCGGGGTCACGGGCGACAGACCATCAGCAATCCTCATACCGGGCTGGCCTCCGCCGTCGCCGACAGCTCTCAGCGGAGGCTGCGCATCAAAATGATGACCCTGCCGGTTCAATCTGATGGGCGGGGGCCGCCCGCGCGCTGCCGGCGTTGCCGGCCCAAGAGTTGCTCTGACCGGGCTCGATGAAGCAGATCCTCTGGCTCGTGCTGCTCGGTCTGGCGAGCCTCTCCGGCCTGCTCGGTGTGGTGGTGCTCATCAACCGCTATCGGTTCAAGCGGCGCCTGGCCCGAGAGTGCGGTGCGCTGCGCGGAGCTCCGCCGTCGACGATGCCAGTTCCGAGCCTCGATGTGCTCCCCGACCCGGTCGAGCGCTACCGCCAAGTCGCGGTCGGGGACCGCGCGGCCGTGCACACCCTGCAACTATCTCACCGCGGGAGCTTCACCATGAGCCCCAATGGCAAGCCGCTCCCGATCCGCGGCGCCCAACTCTTCACCGAGGATCCCCCGGGCTTCCTATGGTGGGGGAGAATTCGCATGAGCCCGGGAGTGTGGATCGACGCGCGGGATATGTCGGTGGCGGGGCTCGGCTCGATGCGGGTCTTGCTCGACGACACGGTCCCCATCGCCGACGCCCAGGGCCCGCAGCTCGACGAGGGCGCCGCGCTGCGCCTGCTGGCCGAGATGCCGTGGTACCCGACGGCGCTGTTCGATCAGCGCTACGTGCGGTGGCGCGCGATCGACGAACGCCACGCCGAGGCCACCCTCGAGTTCGCGCCGGGGCGCAAAGTGCGCGGCGTGTTCGAGTTCGGCGCCGACGGGCTGCCCCTCCGCATGAGCGGCCAGCGCTACACCGACCGCGGTGAGTCTCGACCCTGGGGCGGTGTTTATCGCGATTGGCGAACCGTCGAGGGCCTGCGAGTGCCCTTCGAGGCCGAGGTGAGCTGGGAGCTGCCGGCGGGCTCGTACAGCTACGCCCATTGGTTCGTGGACTCGATGCGCTACGATGCTCCGGAGACGCCGCTCTAGGGTCCGGGCTGGACGATCGTCGCTCGGCGGTGGACTCTTCCGCATCCGCTACGATCACCGCGGACAGATCGAGGAGCTCTGCAATCTAGCGGAGACCAGCGGCGCTCGCCCGGTCGAGGTCGTCGAGATGGAGCAGTGACGTTTCCGCGGAGACGCCGACGCACCCTGCGTTCTCGATGAATCCGCCGCCGTTCTCGAGCTCGTCCTCCGGCGTGCTCGCCGACGTCACGCCGGGGATCCCTGCCGAGGCAACGCCGCGCAGCCGTGGCCTCCACAGCCTCTTGCATGAAGCGACGCATCTCATTATGATGAACCGTATGGTTCAGTATCCGAGCGACCGCCTCGACGCCTCCTTCGCCGCGCTCTCGGATGCGACCCGGCGTGGCGTCTTGGACCAGCTCGGGCGGGCAGACGCATCGATCTCGGACCTCGCCGAGAAGTTCAACATGACCCTGACTGGCATGAAGAAGCACGTCGGGGTCCTGGAACGGGCGGGGCTCGTCTCCACCGAGAAGATCGGGCGGGTGCGGACCTGCAGCCTCGGTCGGCTTCGATTGGAGGAGGAGACAGCGTGGATCGAGCGCTACCGCCGGCTCTGGGCCGCGCGCTTCGACGAGTTGGACATGATCGTCGATGGATTGAAACAGAAGGAGAAGAGCAATGGCCGAAAGAAGCGATAGCGGTGCAACCACCCCGAAGAACCCCACGACGGCAGAACGAACGTCCGATCGCGAGCTGGTCGTGCGGCGTACCGTCAACGGCCCGGCGCGCCTCGTGTTTGAGGCGTGGACCAAGGCAGAGCTGTTTCAGCGGTGGTGGGTGCCGAAGTCGTATGGTCTGACGTTGCTGTCCTGCGAGATGGATGTTCGCGTCGGAGGTCAGTATCGCCTGGTGTTTCGGCACGGGGATTCGACGATGGCGTTCTTCGGCACGTACCGCGAAGTGACGCCGCCCTCTCGCCTCGTTTGGACGAACGAGGAAGGAGAGGACGGCGAGACGGTCACCACGGTCACCTTCGACGAAAGGGACGGCAAGACGTTGCTGGTCGTGCATGACCTCTATCCCTCCAAGGACGCACTCGACGCCGCGATCGCCTCTGGATCGACGGGCGGAATGCCCGACCAGCTCGACCAGCTCGAGGAATTCCTCGCCAGCTTCGACCCGAGCTCGGAGAACCTATGACGACGCGGTCTAGCCCAGAGGTTGCCCGGGCATCCCGGAAGCGCGCGAAGAGGTCCGAGATATGAATCGAATGCTCGGGTGGTTGTCACTGGCGCTCGTGACGGGGTGTCGGACGCTGGTGTCATCGCCAGCGGCCTTGGGCCCGGGCACGGACGAGCCTCGGCGGACCCCGCTACTCCAGGTCGAGCAAGCGATGCTCGACGCGATTCGCACTCGAAACGCAGAGGCGCTCCAGCAGCTCCTCGCCGACGACTTCGAGCTGCGCATGCCCGGTGAGCCGGCCCTGGGGCGAGACGCCTTCATCGCGTCGGTGCAAAGCATCCCGGGCACCATGCTCGAGGTGTCTTCTGACGACACCGAGGCCCGTGTCCTGGGCGATCTCGGCGTGTTGACGGGGCATCAACGGGCCCGAATAAGGCTCCTAGATGGCTCGATCGTCACCCAGATCGGGGCCTTCACCGACGTCGCGCGCTGGGTCTCCGGTAAGTGGGTGCTCGTGTCCGCCTACTCGATCAACGTGTCTGAAGTGCTCAGTCCACCCGCTCCGGCGGCAGGCTCAGCATCTCCCGGCCCTCCCTGAATAGCGCGCGCTCGAGCCCCTCTTGGCCTGGCGGTCCTCATCTCGTGGGGAACACCAGACCCTTTCGTCCTCCAATACCGATCGAGGAGACGGCGGTGGAGCGGCCGTTGACCTTGGGTCCGTAGGCGATCGCTTCGTCATAGAAGGCCTCCACGGGGCGGCCCAGCCCCGTCGCTACCTGTTCTGCCAAGCCGCTGGAGCCGGCGAAGCAGATGTTGAGGCAGATGGTCTCGGCGGCGGCGGATCGCGGATCGGCCTTGATGTCGCGGACGATCTGCTCAGCGAATACCGCCACCCCTCCTTGCCTGGCAGTGGCTCCCACGTGGGCATCGTCGGGACCGCCATGCAAGAAGACTTCATATCGACCTACGGCTCCTGCCTCCGCGTGAGGCAAGTCGTGCACGACATCGATGTCGTCCGTATAGTTGAGCCCGGTGCTGGTCTTCTTTGGAACAACCTTGCCTAGTCGCAGTCGCAGCGCGGGGGCCGCGGCCTGGGCAGCCTCCTTGGCTCCATGCCTGAGCAGGCCGGCCCCGCCTGGGATCCCGGGCAAAGCGACGGCCACCGCATCCCAGGTGAGCGCCAAGCCATTGATTAGCGTCGGCGCCTCATAAAAGGCGGCGATACTCATACCCAGACTAACTACGTCGAGAGCGGTCTCGATAAACCGCCCATCGGGGTCGACATACACATAGGGATTGTTGGCGGCGTAGGCGTAGCGGTTGAAGCTCCGCGCGTCGTCGGTCACGGGAGCGGGGTCGACGGCCAGAAAACGCCCGAAGGTCGGGTCGTAGGTTCGGGCTCCCATGTCGACCAGCCCGAAGGCCTCGTCCTCGCTGTGACCGCCAAAGAAGACGGCCTGCGACGAAGAGGCCGGCTCGTCCTTGGTCCGTGCGCCGTACGGCCGGTAGGCCTCTCGCCACTTCAAGGCGCCGGTCCCATCGGTCGCCGCGACGGGTGAGCCGAGGGCATCGGTGTGTAGATAGGTGACGGTGACCGCCGCCCAGGCGGGTTGTGACCCACCCAGCGAAAGGAGGAGTACGGTGGCCGCTGCTGCCAGTTTGTTCATGGTCTTTGCTCCCAAGGTCGTCCTTCGATTCATGGCTGCACCTTGCCGGTCCGCTGCGGATTGCCATCGGCCATCGACCAGCCTGGCGCGACGCCCGCGCCGGGGTAGCCTTGGAGACCCCAGATCAGCCCGTAGGTGTAGTACAGGGCTCGGCCTCTGAGCACGTAGACATCGCCGCTCGGCGCGATCGCCGGCACATTGTTGGCCAGATTGGCGGTGCCGGGAGTACCGAACCCGGTGTAGGGCGCATACTTCGGCAGGCCATCGGCGGCCCGGACCGAGACCACCGCGGTCGAGCAACCCATCCACAAAGTTCCGTCGGACGAGAGGGCCGGCGCCGCCTTGCCCCAGTTGCCGCTGGTGGGGCTGGCCGCGTAGGCGCTGCAGGGCGTGGTCGCCCACCGAGTGGTTCCGTCCGGACGGAAGGACCATAGCTTGGTATTGGCCAGGACGTAGACGAACTCCCCCGGTCCAACGATCACGTTGTCGATCTCCTCGGTGACGCTTACCGACCAGCGCGCTACCCCGCTGCTATCGACGGCGAAGAGTTGGCGGTCGCCAGGATAGAACGTCTCATGTACCAGGTAGATCGTGCCGTCGCCGCCCAGCGCCGCGACTCGGACCCTGGTCTCATCAGCGGTCACCGAGCTGCCGTCGAGCTTAGGCGCTCGGGCCGGAGCGTTGATCTGCCACAGAAGCAGCCCCGCGGAACCGACCGCGGAGACCTTCACCCCCCCGACGTAGGCGGTTCCGTTCGCTGCCACGACCACCCCTTCTGGCACCACATTGAGGGGAGTCCGCCGAATAACCGTGTTGGTTGCCGGATCGATCACGTGCAGCCCCCGCACCCCACCGTCGTCGGCCGTCAGGTAGATCATTCCATCCGGGCCCATGGCGAAGGGCCGCGGCCGGGAGTTGAGAGAGCCCACGTTGGTGATCAAGGTGACTGGGCGCCGCCACCGGAGCACGCCGGTGGAGCTGATCGCCATCAGCTCAGGGCTGCTAGAGGCCGAAGTGAACAGGTACACCGTGCTGTCTGGGCCGACGATCGGCGCGGTATAGCCATACGAGCCCGGATTGAACTGCCACAGAAGGTTTCCGGTTTGACTCCAGGCCTCGAGGCGAACCTGGATGGTGCTGGAGACCAAGTTGCGAGTCTCGACGATGAGGTTTCCATTCGGGGCAATGAGCAGGCCGTTGGGAGTATCGCCGGCCATGGAGGTGAGAGAGAGCTCCAAGCGCAACCGGCCTGGGGTGGGAAAGCTCCCGGCGGAGTTGGCGGCGCTACCGGCCGCTGACTCGAGGTAGTTGCTCCAACCATCCCCGTCGAGGTCGAGGTCCCGGTCGGAGGCGCTGAGCGGGTTGAGTCCGCTTTCGCTCTCGTACTTGTCGTTCATTCCATCGCCATCGGTGTCGGCCCGATCGGCGCGAGTGCCGGCCGCGATCTCCTGCGTGGTATTGAGGCCGTCACCGTCGGTATCACTGAAACTATCGACGACCAGCGGATTGGACCCCGCTCGTACTTCGGCACCGTCCAGATTCCCATCGTTGTCGGTGTCGGCGCGGTTGAGGTGAGTTCCAGCGAGGAGCTCACTCCGGTTGTCCAGCCCGTCGCCGTCGGCGTCGAGGAGCGCGTCGGAGGCCAAATTGGGGTTCAGCTGGGCCTGGATCTCTGCACAGTCTTGGATGCCGTCCCCGTCGAGATCGCGGCCGACCACGCAGTCATCGTCTCGCTGCGCGACCAGGATAGAGCCCAACCAGATGTAGTCGCGCCGGTTGCCGCCGGAGAGTTGATGGTGGAGCCGTCCGGCCTGGCTGGTGATCGTGAAGGTGGGCTCGGCGGTAACGGCCGTTTGCCGGGCGACCCGCCGGCCCATCGCGTCGTAGGTATAGAGCGCGTACGTGGTCGGAGCTGAGCGCAGCGTGGCGCGAATCAAACGGCCGCCGTCGTCATGGACGAGATCGGCGAGCGCGCTCGTTCGAGCGTTGCCATAGGCATCGTAGCTCGGGGTCAGGTTGGTCGTGCGCCCACCGATGGTGGTCGCGACCCCCGACATCCGAACGCCGAGGCGGCCGCTGGTCGAATGCGCATAGGTTACAGATTCCGCGCCGAGCGTCATGTTGGTCATGCTTCCCAGGCCGTTGTAGCTGAAGCTCCCCAGGCCCCAGGGGCCGTTGGCGGTGCTCAGCCGGCCTAGATCGTCGTAGGTCATCGTTCGATTGGCGGTGGGATCAATCCCGTCGTCGATGCGGGTCGGATTTCCCGCGGCGTCGAACGTGTACGTGAGGTCGACCACCCCGGGCACGCTCACCCGCTGAGTCTGTCCCCGACCATTGCGACTCATTGTCATGGTCTTGCCATTGCCATAGGCGATGTCTTTGACTTGGCCGCTCGGGTGGTAGGTAACGCTAGCGACAAAAGAGCCCGCCCGAGTAGGGCGACCGAAGATGTCGGGCGCGTAGTCCACCAGCAAGCCATCGGGATATGTGAGGGAGGCCAGAGCATCTGCGAAGCTGTAAGTATAGCTGGTGCGGAAGACTCGGCCATCGTGCCTGGTTTCCTCCGATAGTAGGTTTCCATTGAGATCATAGGCGTAGTCGGTGAGCACCACGGGGCGGGTGCCATTGAGGGCTCTGGCCTGTCGAATCGAACCATTCGGCCAATAGGTCAGCTCGACATCAAGGGTACTGTTGGGATAGTCGGACCTAACTCGGCGGTTCAGGCGATCATAGGTCATCGTGACGCGGGGATTGGTGGCGGCCCAGGTTTGGGTAAGGTTACCAGCGTCGTCGTAGATATTCCCGCGCAGCCCGTATTCGGGCTCCTGAATGAGCACGACCCGCCCCCGCTCGTCCGGTATGTAGAGCCGCGAAGTACGGAGGGGGATTACTCCGTCA
>Ga0268298_10004366_pt1 | contig 13843 bp, 12 predicted proteins | sample WWTPWeurt_MetaG_FD_194462 | JGI IMG/M metagenome (GOLD analysis project Ga0268298, IMG submission 194462) | Activated sludge microbial communities from WWTP in Nijmegen, Gelderland, Netherland - WWTP Weurt | ecosystem: Engineered > WWTP > Aerobic digester > Activated sludge | place... | reverse complement strand
CTGCTGACCGAACTGCGCGCGCGCGAGTTCTACGAAAAGCCCACGACCGAGCGCAAGCGCAAGGCCGCCGCCGCTGTCAAGCGCCACCACAAGCGCATTCGCAGCCAGCTCCTGCCGCCCAAGCTGTACTGATTTCGGACGGCCCGCCACGGCGGGTCGTAGCATAGGATTACCCCACAAAAACCGCCTCCCGGCGGTTTTTGTGCTTTTTATGTCCGTGACCCAGGTCGCGGACGGTATCCGCCGGACAAGGAAAAGACATGAGCCTCGAAACCCGCATCGACGAAGACTGGAAGGCCGCCATGAAAGCCGGCGACAAGGCGAAGAAGGACGCCTTGAGCCTGTTGCGCGCGGCAATCAAGCAAAAGCGCGTGGACGACAAGGTCGAGATGACGGACGCCGTGGTGGTTGCCGTGATCGAGAAGATGCTCAAGCAGCGCAAGGATTCGATCGCCCAGTACGAGGCGGCGCGGCGCCAGGATCTGGCCGATGCCGAGAAGTTCGAGGCCGGGGTGCTGGGCGGCTACATGCCGCAGGGACTCTCTGCGGCCGAGGTCGAGGCCATCGTCGTCGCCGCAGTTGCGGAGTCCGGTGCCAAGGGCCCGGCCGACATGGGCAAGGTGATCGCCCTGGTCAAGCCCAAAGTCGCCGGCCGCGCCGACATGGGGGAAGTGTCGAAGCTCGTCAAGGCAAAACTTGGTTCCAACTGAGCGGCGCATAATGCTCCGGTGATCCCCGAAAGCTTCATCCAGGAACTGCTTGCCCGCGTCGACATCGTCGATGTGGTCGAACGCTATGTGCCGCTGAAGAAAACGGGCGCCAATTTCAGCGCCTGCTGTCCCTTCCATTCCGAGAAAACCCCCTCCTTCACCGTCAGCCCGGCCAAGCAGTTCTACCACTGCTTCGGTTGCGGCGCGCACGGCAGCGCCATCGGCTTCCTGATGCAGCACGCCGGCGTCGGTTTCATCGAGGCGGTCGAGGACCTGGCCGCCTCGGTCGGCCTGCAGGTCCCGCACGAAGAGCGCAACGCCGAAATACGAGCGAAGAAAGCGCCGCTGACCGAACTCATGGGACGCGCCATGGCCTTCTACCGAGAGCAATTGAAGGCGTCGCCGAAAGCCGTCGATTACCTCAAGAAGCGCGGACTCACCGGGGAAATCGCCGCCAAATTCGCCCTCGGCTATGCGCCCGACGGCTGGCAGGGCCTGCAGCAGGCCTTCCCCGACTACGACGACCCGGCGCTGGTCGAATGCGGGCTGGTCATCGTCAATGAACAGGGACGCCGCTACGACCGCTTTCGCGACCGGGTGATGTTCCCGATCCAGGACCAGCGCGGCAACGTCATCGGCTTCGGCGGCCGGGTGATCGGCGAGGGCGAGCCGAAATACCTGAACTCGCCGGAAACGCCCCTGTTCGAAAAGGGCCGCGAACTCTACGGCCTGCCGCAGGCGCGCAAGGCGATCCAGGAAGAGGACACGATCCTGGTGGTCGAGGGCTACATGGACGTGGTCGGCCTGGTGCAGGCCGGCGTCGAGAACGTGGTCGCCACGCTCGGCACGGCGGCCACCGATGCCAACGTGCAAAAACTGCTGAAACAGGCCAGCCGCGTGGTGTTCTGCTTCGACCGCGACAGCGCCGGCGACCGCGCGGCATGGCGCGCCATGGAAGTGAGCCTGGCGCACCTCGCCGACAACAAGGTCGTCGAGATCCTGCAGATGCCCGGTAACCAGGATCCGGACGAGTACATCCGCGAGCACGGCAGGGAGGCCTTCGTGCAGCAGACCCGAAACGCCACGCGGCTCAGTGAATTCCTCCTGCGCGAACTGGTCAAGCAGACCAATCCGAACACGGCCGAGGGCCGCGCGGCGCTGGTGCACGCGGCGAAACCCCTGCTGCAGAAGATGTCGGCGCCGATATTGCGGGTGCAGGTCACCAAGGAAATCGCCCACCGCGCGCAGGTCTCGCAGGCGGAGGTCGAGGCCCAGTGCGGCCTCCAGCCGCTCGCCCGCAGTCGCTACGCGCCGGCACAAATGAAGCAGCGGCCGGTGCCCTCGTCGATCGAATACAAGCTGCTGCAGATCGTGCTGCACAAACCCGAATGGGCGGGCCGTCTGCCGCTGGAATTGATCGACCGGGAGCGCGTGGAGGGCGACGCGCTGCATGCCATCGCCAACGCAATCGAGCATGGCGAACTGCCGGCGGGCGGCTTCGGCATGCTGCTGGAGTTCTTCCGCGCCACCCCGCACGAGGCCCTGATCGCCGCGATTGCGACAAACATGACGGAAGAGGTCGATCTCGCGGCACTCGAGGGCGTTTTCAACGATTCCATCGTCCGCCTGCGCCATACGGCCATCACCGCGGAAATCGAGCAGCTCACCGCGCGCGCGCGCCAGGGACTGAATCAGGAAGAGCGGCAACGGCTTGCGGAACTGCTGGTGAAGAAGCATCCGTCGTCGGCCCCGACGGGCGGCGGCCCGGTGTGATATAATTCCCGGTTCTTCAGCGCTTTCACGGTACGCTGACCCGACCCGCCCGCGCGCATGCTGCGTTGCAAGGGCCGCCCGCGTCGCGCCGTCAATCGCGCTCCAGCCGAGGATCGTCATGCCGAAGGAAATCGCCAAGCACAGCAAGTCAAGGGCCGCCGCCAAGCCGGTCGCCAAGAAGCCGGCGCCGGCCAAAAAACCGGTGACGGCGAAAAAGCCTGCTCCGGCCAAAACTCCGACGAAGGCTCCGGCCAAAGCCCCGATCAAGGCTCCGGCCAAAGCCCCGATCAAGGCTCCGGCCAAAGCTCCGGCCAAGGCCTTGGCAAAAGCTCCCGCCAAGGCTCCGGCCGGGACCGCGACGCCAAAAGCAACAAAAACTTCGGCTCCGCAAGCCGTCGCGCCGGTAGCCGCCAAACCCGCGGCCCAGCCCTTGCCCGCCAAATCGGTGGCCAAGGCCATCGCCGAGTCGCGCGGGCGCAAGAGCCGTGAAAAACTGGTCGCCCCGGAAGCCAAGCTGATCGACCTCGACACCAAGCGCACCCGGCTGAAGACCCTGATCGCGCTGGGCAAGGAACGCGGCTACCTGACCTACGCCGAAATCAACGACCACCTGCCCGACGACCTGGTGGATGCGGAGCAGATCGAATCGATCATCTCCACCTTTAACGACATGGCGATCCAGGTGTTCGACGAAGCCCCCGCCGTCGAAGACCTGCTGCTCAACGAATCGGCGCCGGCGCCGGTGGATACCGCCGAAGTCGAGGAAGAAGCCGAACAGGCCTTGTCGACAGTTGACTCGGAATTCGGCCGCACCACCGATCCGGTGCGCATGTACATGCGCGAGATGGGCTCGGTCGAACTGCTGACGCGCGAAGGCGAGATCGAAATCGCCAAGCGCATCGAGGACGGCCTGAAGCACATGATCATGGCCATCTCGGCCTGTCCGACGACGATTGCCGAAATGCTCGAAACCGCCGGCAAGGTGGCCCGTGAAGAAATGCGCATCGACGAACTGGTCGATGGCCTGATCGACCCCAACGCCACCGACGAGGATATCGAGGCGCTGGCCGAGGACGAAGAAATCGAGGTCGACGAGGACGTCGAAGACGAGGATGACGACGGCAGCGCCCGGATTTCCGCCTCCCTGCTGCAGTTGAAGCAGGATGCGCTCGAGCGCTTCTCGGTGATACACGCCCTGTTCGCCCGGCTGCAGCCGACGCTGGCGCGAAAGGGCTCACAGGACAAGGGCTACCTGCGCCTGCAGAAGCAGATTTCCGACGAACTGATGAACATCCGCTTCACCGCCAAGGCCATCGAGCGCCTGTGCGACTCGGTGCGCGGCATGGTCGAGGCGGTGCGCAGCCACGAACGCAAGATCCTGCACCTCTGCGTGGACAAGGCGCACATGCCGCGCGCGCACTTCATCAAGGTCTTCCCCGGCCACGAGACGGACATGGAATGGCTCAAGCATGAAGTGCAGTCGGGCAAGCCCTACGCCGCGCAGTTGATGCGCGCCGCGCCGAACATCCTCGAGGAGCAGCAGCGCCTGATCGACCTGCAAGCGCGTATCGGCATCCCCCTCAAGGAGCTCAAGGACATCAACAAGCAGATGTCCACGGGCGAAGCCAAGGCCCGCCGCGCCAAGCGCGAAATGACCGAGGCCAACCTGCGCCTGGTGATCTCGATCGCCAAGAAATACACCAACCGCGGGCTGCAGTTCCTCGACCTGATCCAGGAAGGCAACATCGGCCTGATGAAAGCGGTGGACAAGTTCGAATACCGCCGCGGCTACAAGTTCTCGACCTACGCCACGTGGTGGATCCGCCAGGCCATCACCCGCTCGATCGCCGACCAGGCGCGCACCATCCGCATCCCGGTGCACATGATCGAGACCATCAACAAGATGAACCGCATCAGCCGGCAGATCCTGCAGGAGACCGGCCTCGAGCCGGATCCGGCGACGCTGGCGATCAAGATGGAAATGCCCGAGGAGAAGATTCGCAAGATCCTCAAGATTTCCAAGGAGCCGATTTCGATGGAAACGCCGATCGGCGACGACGACGATTCCCACCTCGGCGATTTCATCGAGGACCAGGCCACGCTGTCGCCGGACGACGCGGCGCTGTTCGCCAGCCTGCGCGACGTGACCAAGGAAGTGCTGGACAGCCTGACGCCGCGCGAGGCCAAGGTGCTGCGCATGCGCTTCGGCATCGAAATGAACACGGATCACACGCTGGAGGAGGTCGGCAAGCAGTTCGATGTCACCCGCGAACGCATCCGCCAGATCGAGGCCAAGGCCTTGCGCAAGCTGCGTCACCCGACCCGTTCGGAAAAGCTGCGCAGCTTCCTCGATTCCGAGACCTGATTGCGCATCACCAACGGCTCATGCAGCGCGGGCCGTTGCGGTTCCACGCAGGGCCTGTAGCTCAATGGTTAGAGCAGAGGACTCATAATCCTTTGGTTGCGAGTTCGAGTCTCGCTGGGCCCACCAGCTTTCGACGGGTAGTGGAGGGGAAAGTCGCGGAGGATCGGGTTCCGTGAATTTCGAAGGCAGGCACCCGGTGGCTTGTTTTGATGAATGGAGGCGGTGGATTCTATGATTTCACCTTCAAGCGGAGCATTGGATATGCAAGAAATCATGCAATACCTGAAAGACAACGGCCAGCGTTTCGACTCGGAAATTGCGGCCGCAACCGGAATCTCGCTGGCGAAAGTGCGCCGCTCGATCACCGACCTCTCGGCACGCGGCGAAATTTCCAAGTGCAGCGTGACCCGCTTCAACAACGGCGAAAAAGTCGAAGCCGTCCTGTGCCGGGTGGCGGGATACATTCCGCCCAAGAGCCCCGGCCGCAAACCCGGCGCATCGAGCTAGGCTTCGGCCGGAAATATCCGAGCCCTGGACGGCGCCCTTGGTTTTCGGCTGCCGTGCTGCTTGAACTCCGCCTCCTGCTGGCCATGCTTGCCAGCGTCCTGCTTGCCGGCTGCGGCATGCTGGGCGAAAGGCCGGCCCCGCCGCCGGCAGCCGCACCGGTCAAGGTCGGCCTGGCATTGGGCGGCGGCGCCGCACGCGGCTTTGCACACATCGGCGTGATCAAGGCGCTGGAAGCGCAGGGCATCGTTCCGGACATCGTGGTCGGCACCAGCGCGGGTGCCGTGGTCGGATCGCTGTACTCCTCCGGCCTTTCCGGTTTCGAACTGCAGAAAATCGCCCTGGACATCGACGAAAGCCAGATCGGCGACTGGTCTCTGCCGGACCGCGGCGTTTTCAAGGGCGAAGCACTGCAGAACTTCATCAATCGCGCCGTCGCCAACCGCCCGCTGGAAAAGCTGCCGCGCAGCTTTGCCGTGGTCGCCACCGATCTGAAGAGCGGCGAGGCAACCCTCTTTCGCAGCGGCAACACCGGCATGGCGGTACGCGCCTCTTCCGCCGTACCCGGCGTATTCCAGCCTGTGAACATCAACGGCCGCGACTATGTCGATGGCGGCCTGGTCAGCCCGATACCGGTGCGTGCCGCGCGCGGCCTCGGCGCCGATTTCGTGATCGCGGTGGACATCTCGGTCAATCCGCGCGACGCCCGCACCGCGAGTACCTTCGACGTGCTGCTGCAGACCTTTGCCATCATGGGCCAGTCGATCGGCCGCTACGAAAAGGCGGAGGCCGATATCGTGATCCGCCCGGTCACCGCCGAATTGCCCGCCACGGATTTCGCCGGCCGCCACCGCGCGGTGCTCGAGGGCGAAAAGGCCGCCGCTGCGGCGATGGCCGACATCAAGGAAAAGCTGGCGCGCTTGCGCGCCCGGCCCGCCGTCGCGGCGCGCTGACGAAGAGGGCACTGCAACAGAATCCGCTTGTCGCCCCACCCATCCCGCCATGCACCCCGCCTTCCCGATCCGCTACGTCGATCCCGTGTTCCGCCCGCCCAGCGAAGCGGAATCGCTGATCCTGCCGGTGACGGATGGCTGCTCGTGGAACCACTGCACGTTCTGCGAGATGTACACCGCGCCGCAGAAGAAATTCCGCGCCCGCGACGCGGCGGAAACCATGGAGACCCTGCGCCACTGCGGCAAGCGATTCGGCGACGACATCCGGCGCGTATTTCTCGCCGACGGCGACGCGCTGGTGCTGCCGACCCGGCGCCTGCTGGAAATCCTCCGCGCAATCCGCGAGCATTTGCCGGCGGTGCGCCGCGTTTCCAGCTACTGCCTGCCGCGCAACCTGCGCAAGAAATCGGTCGACGAGCTCAGGGAACTTGCGGCGGCCGGACTGAGCATGGCCTACGTCGGCGCCGAGTCGGGAGACGACGAGGTGCTGGCGAAAGTGAACAAGGGCGAAACTTTCGCCAGCACCTGCGAGGCCCTCGACAAGCTGCAACAAGCCGGCATACGGCGTTCGGTGATGATCCTCAACGGACTCGGCGGCAAAACCCTGTCACGTCAGCACGCCGGAAATTCCGCGCGCCTGGCCAACGCCACGCAGCCCGAATACCTGGCCACGCTGGTAGTGAGTTTTCCGCAGGGCGAAGCACGCTTTCGCGCCGGATTCCCGGAATGGCAACCGTGCAGTCAGCATGAATTATTTGCAGAAATGGAAACTTTCGTCGCGGCGCTGGAACTCAGGCGCACCGTGTTCCGCAGCGACCATGTATCCAACCGTTTGGTGTTGAAAGGCACCCTCGGTGCGGAAAAGCCCCGTCTGTTGAGCGAAATACACTCAGCGATCGCGACTCCGGAATCCACGTCCTTGCGTCCGCAGTGGCAACGCGGGCTGTAGCTGCGGGATCGGCAGCAAGCAACCCGGCGGCGGAATGTGCGTGACGGGCTAGCCGCCGGGCGAAAAGTCGGCGCCGGCGAAACGGCGCCAACCGGAATCCCTGTGATATCTTCGGCCCGAAACAGGATTCCGCCATGAAAAACTTCCTGCTTCTGATCGCTTTGCTGGCCCCGGCAATCGCGCAGGCCGATTGGGTCAAGCTCGTTTCCGCCGGCGAAGGGGAAGTTACCGTCTATGTCGATCCCGGATCGATCAAACGGGAAGGCAACGTGGTCGAATTTTCCACCTTGTTCGATTATGCGACGGTCAGAAACCTGTCCGGCGCCCCGTTCCAGTCCGCGACCATGCAAGACGAGATCGATTGCGCCGGGAAGCGGAACCGGACATTGGCCGTCTCATCCCATTCCGAACCGATGGCCGGCGGCCACATTGTCTCCACCGCTACGGGCGGCTACGTGCCATGGACGCCCATCGATCCAAAGGGCATCGTTGCGGCCATCTTCAAGTTTGTCTGCAAGGAGAAGGAGTTGCTGACCAGCCACCGATCCGGCCGGCAATCCGTCGGTGGCTCTGCTGACAGCATGCTGTCCAGGCACTGCACCAGCCGCAAAGACAAAGGGCCTAGCCGAAGCTAAGCCCTTGTCTTTGTTGGTTGCGGGGGCAGGATTTGAACCTGCGACCTTCGGGTTATGAGCCCGACGAGCTGCCAGACTGCTCCACCCCGCGTCAGAGAAGGGCGATTATAGATGGAATTGCGGCAGTGCGCAACGCAATTCCGGGAAACAGATATAATGCGCGGCTTCCGAGGAGCGCTGCAAGGGTAGTTCCAGATGCCCCCCAGGCTCGGACCATTTTCAAACTGCGCTCACCCAACCCGTACCGGGCCAGGGTGAGTTCGCCACCCTCCCGGTCACAGTTCAAGGAGCTTTCATGAACGCAGTGACTGAAACCAAAGACTACGCAATCGCCGACCTTGCCCTGGCCGACTGGGGCCGCAAGGAAATCCGCATCGCCGAGACCGAGATGCCCGGCCTCATGGCCATCCGCGAGGAATTCGCCAGGGACCAGCCGCTGAAGGGCGCGCGCATCACCGGGTCGCTGCACATGACGATCCAGACCGCGGTGCTGATCCAGACGCTGACCGCGCTGGGCGCGGAAGTGCGCTGGGCCTCGTGCAACATCTTCTCGACCCAGGACCATGCCGCCGCCGCGATCGCCGCCGACGGCATTGCCGTATTCGCCATCAAGGGCGAAACGCTGGTCGACTACTGGGACTACACCCACCGCATTTTCGAATGGCCGGATAACGGCTACAGCAACATGATCCTCGACGACGGTGGCGACGCCACGCTGCTGCTGCACCTGGGCTCGCGTGCCGAAAAGGACATCTCCGTGCTGGCCAAGCCGGGTTCCGAGGAAGAGCGTATCCTGTTCGCCGCGATCAAGGCCAAACTCGCTGTCGACAAGACCTGGTACTCGACGCGCCTGGCGCAGATCAAGGGCGTCACCGAAGAGACCACCACCGGCGTGCATCGCCTGTACCAGATGCACGAGCGCGGCGAATTGAAGATCCCCGCGATCAACGTCAACGATTCGGTGACCAAGTCCAAGTTCGACAACCTCTACGGCTGCCGCGAGTCGCTGGTGGACGGCATCAAGCGCGCCACCGACGTCATGATCGCCGGCAAGGTGGCCCTGATCGCCGGTTACGGCGACGTTGGCAAGGGTTCGGCGCAGGCCATGCGCGCCCTGTCGGCACAGGTCTGGGTCACCGAGATCGACCCGATCTGCGCGCTGCAGGCGGCGATGGAAGGCTACCGCGTGGTAACCATGGAATATGCCGCCGACAAGGCCGACATCTTCGTCACCTGCACCGGCAACTACAACGTCATCACCCATGACCACATGGCGAAGATGAAGGACCAGGCCATCGTCTGCAACATCGGCCACTTCGACAACGAGATCGATGTCGCCTCGATCGAGAAATACCAGTGGGAAGAGATCAAGCCGCAGGTCGACCACATCATTTTCCCGGACGGCAAGCGCATCATCCTGCTGGCCAAGGGGCGCCTGGTGAACCTGGGCTGCGGCACGGGGCATCCGAGCTACGTGATGTCCTCGTCGTTCGCCAACCAGACCATCGCCCAGATCGAGCTGTTCACGCGCAATGCCGACTACCCGGTGGGCGTCTACACGCTGCCCAAGCACCTGGACGAGAAGGTGGCGCGCCTGCAGCTGAAGAAACTGAACGCGCAACTGTCGGAACTGACCGACCAGCAGGCCGCCTACATCGGCGTGCCCAAGGCCGGCCCCTACAAGCCCAACCAGTACCGGTATTGAGCCCCACTACCCGGGCCATCGGCACAAGGAGAGCTGCATGCGCCTGCTCGCTGTCTGGCTGATCAACGCCCTGGCCCTGCTGGCCCTGCCCTGGCTGCTGCCCTCGATCCATGTCGCGAGTTTCGCGACGGCGTTGTGGGTGGCGGTAGTGCTGGGCCTGATCAACGCCGTGATCCGGCCCGTGTTGCTGCTGCTGACGCTGCCGGTCACGCTGCTGACGCTGGGCCTGTTCATCTTCGTGGTCAACGGCCTGATGTTCCTGCTGGCGGCGAAGCTGCTCGACGGATTCGTGGTGGACAGCTTCATGGCCGGCGTCATCGGCTCGGCGCTGTACAGCTTGATTTCATGGCTGCTGACGCGGCTGTTGCCGGGCGCATCCAAGTCGTAAGGCTTGCGGCCGAAAAACCCAGGAATTCAGTATGAAACTCGAAATATCCATCGAATTTTTCCCGCCGCAGACCGCCGAGGGCATGGAGAAACTGCGCACCACGGTAACGCGGCTGGCCGTGCTGAAGCCCGAGTTTTTTTCCGTCACTTACGGTGCCGGCGGCTCGACGCGCGATCGCACGCTGGCGACGGTGATGGAAATCGCCGCCCAGGGGCACTCCGCCGCGCCGCACCTGTCCTGTGTCGGCTCCACCCGCGACGGCGTCCGCGAGATGCTGGCGACCTTTGCCGAGCGCGGCATCCGCCGCATCGTCGCCCTGCGCGGCGACCTGCCTTCGGGCATGGCCGATGCCGGCGAATTCCGCTACGCCAACGAACTGGTGAAATTCATCCGCGAGGAAACCGGCGATCGCTACCACATCGAGGTGGCGGCGTATCCCGAATGGCATCCGCAGGCGAAAAGTCCGCGCGACGACCTGCTGAATTTCAAGCGCAAGGTCGATGCCGGCGCCAGTTCGGCCATCACCCAGTACTTCTACAACGCCGACGCCTACGAGCATTTTGTCGGCCAGGCGAGGGCGCTTGGCGTCACGGTGCCGATCGTGCCGGGCATCATGCCGATCGGCAGCTTCTCCAAGCTGGCACGTTTTTCGGACGCCTGCGGCGCCGAGCTCCCGCGCTGGATGCGGCGCAAATTCGAGAGCTTCGGCGACGACGCCGACTCGATCCGTGCCTTCGGCCTCGACGTGGTGACGGAACTCTGCCAGCGCCTGATCGAACACGGCGCGCCCGGCCTGCATTTCTATTCGATGAACCAGGCGGGGCTCACGCTGGAGATCTGCCGCCGCCTGGGCCGATAGCGGCCCAGGCACGGCAACGCTATTTGCGGCTGACCGTCGCCACGCCGGCGATGACCAGCGCGGCGCCGATCATCTGCGCCACAGAGAAGCCTTCGCCGAGCAGCAGCCAGGCGAAGGCGATGGTCAGCAGCGGCCCCACCATGCCCACCAGCGCCGCCGGTCCGCTGCCGATGCGGCGGATCGCCGCCGACTGGGCGAATACCGGCAGTACGGTGCTGAAGACGCCCATCGCGGCGCCCAGCGCGTACACCTGCCAGGGCTGTACCAGCGCCGCGAGCGGCAGCGTCGCCATAAAATGGCCGCCGATGGCCGCGGTGGACACCAGCATGGCCAGAGCGGTAAAGCGCGCCGCACCGAGCCTGGCGATCATGCCGGCGCTGCCGGACAGGTAGAGCGCATAGCTGACCGATGAAGCAAACACGAAGCCGCCGCCGATCCACACCGCGGCCGTGTCGCCGGAAAATTGCAGATCGTGGGCAAACGCGGCCGCGATGCCGGCATAGCACAGGACCAGCGCGATTCCCTCGCGCCGGGTGATGACATGGCCGTGCAGCGCGACGCCGAACAGCAGCGTGAGCGTCGGATAGGTGAACAGGATCAGTCGTTCGAGGCCGGCCGAAATGTACTTGAGGCCGAGAAAGTCGAGGATGCTGGCGCCGTAGTAGCCGAGGACGCCCAGCACCGTGACCGCGAGCCAGTCGCGCAAACTCAGCGCCGGCGCGTTGCGCGACGATGTAAAGCCGATCCAGAGAAATACCGGCAGCGCGAAAGCCATGCGCAGCGCCAGCAGTGTCACGGCATCCACGCCGTAGGGATAGGCCAGCTTGACCAGGATCGCCTTGAAGGAAAAACCGAAGGCTGCAACCACGGCCAGGGCAACTCCGGCGCGATGCGCGCTGCCCTGGCCGGCGCCGGGAATCACCGGCGGCGACCCCCCATGATGGAACCGAGCACACCGCGCACGATCTCGCGCCCGACCTGCGAACCGATGGTGCGGACCGCGGTCTTGGCCATGGCCTGCGCCAGGCCGTCGCGCTGTCCGCCGCGCGGGCCGGTGCTGCCGAACAGCATGTCGCCGAGACCGGCAAGCAGGCCGCCGCCTGCGGCCGACGCCTGGGCGGGCGCCGTGCCTGCCGCAGGGGCCTGAGCCGCCGTGTCGCCGGCGCCGACTTTCTGGTTCGCGTCGCCCTTGAGCTTCTCGTAGGCCGATTCGCGGTCAAGCACTTTTTCATAGACGCCCGCCACCAGCGATCCCGCCATGGCCGCCTTGCGTTCCTCGGGCGTCATAGGACCGATGCGCGATCCGGGGGCGAGCACGAAGCCGCGCTCGACCACCGTCGGGCTGCCTTTCTCGTCGAGGAAGGACACCAGGGCCTCGCCGACGCCGAGTTCCATGATCGCCGCTTCGGCATCGAATTTCGGATTGGCGCGCAGGGTCTGCGCCGCCGCCTTGACCGCCTTCTGGTCGCGCGGCGTGAAGGCGCGCAGCGCATGCTGCACGCGGTTGCCGAGCTGGCCAAGCACCGTGTCGGGAATGTCGAGCGGGTTCTGCGTGACGAAATACACGCCGACACCCTTGGAACGGATCAGCCGCACCACCTGTTCGACCTTTTCCAGCAGCGCCGGCGGCGCATCGTTGAACAGCAGGTGGGCCTCGTCGAAGAAGAAGGCCAGCTTCGGCTTCGGCAGGTCGCCCGCCTCGGGCAACTGTTCGAACAGTTCGGCCAGCAGCCAGAGCAGGAAACAGGCATAGAGGCGCGGCGAGTTCATCAGCTTCTCGGCGGCCATCACGTTGATCACGCCGCGACCATCCACCGTCTGCATCAGGTCTTCGATGTCGAGCATGGGCTCACCGAAGAACTTGTCGCCACCCTGCTCGTCGAGCGTCAGCAATCCACGCTGGATGGCACCGATCGACGCCGCCGAGACGTTGCCGTATTCGGTCTTGAACTGCGCCGCGTTTTCGCCGACGTACTGCACCATGGCCCGCAGGTCCTTGAGGTCGAGCAGCAGCAGGCCCTGGTCGTCGGCGATCTTGAACACCAGTTGCAGCACGCCCGACTGCGTGTCGTTGAGGTTGAGCAGGCGCGCCAGCAGCAGCGGCCCCATGTCGGATACCGTGGCCCGCACCGGGTGGCCGGCCTCGCCGAAAACATCCCAGAACACCACCGGATTGGCGCGCGGCTGCCAGTCGGTGACGCCCATTTTTTCGAGCCGCGCCTTGAGCTTGTCGGAGGCGACGCCCGTGGCGCCGAGGCCCGAGAGGTCGCCCTTGGCATCGGCGAGGAATACCGGCACGCCGACATTCGAGAGTTGCTCGGCGATCCGCTGCAGGGTCACCGTCTTGCCGGTGCCGGTGGCGCCGGTGATCAGGCCATGGCGGTTGGCGAGTTGCGACAGCAGGACAAGTTCGATCTCGCCACTCTTGGCGATGGGCAGGGCGTGGGCCATGGCTGGGATTCCCCCGGATGTTAAAATTGCGGATTCTAAGTGACAACAACGCGGCAAAGCCGCGCAACCGGGGATACGACTATGGCCGGACATTCCAAATGGGCCAACATCCAGCACCGCAAGGGACGCCAGGACGCCAAACGGGGCAAGGTCTTCACCAAGCTGATCAAGGAAATCACCGTCGCCGCGAAAATGGGTGGCGGCGACCCCGGCGGCAACCCGCGCCTGCGCCTGGCGATCGAAAAAGCCAAGGCGCAAAGCCTGCCCAAGGACAACATGGACAACGCCATCAAGCGCGGCACCGGCCAGCTCGAAGGCGTCAATTACGAAGAGATCCGCTACGAGGGCTACGGCATCAACGGCGCCGCGGTGATGGTGGATTGCCTGACCGACAACAAGACGCGCACCGTGGCCGAGGTGCGCCACGCCTTCGCCAAGCACGGCGGCAACCTCGGCACCGACGGCAGCGTCGCCTTCCTGTTCACCCATTGCGGGCAGATGATCTTTGCCCCCGGCACCGACGAGGCGAAGCTGATGGACGCGGCGATCGA
>Ga0268298_10004365_pt1 | contig 13844 bp, 9 predicted proteins | sample WWTPWeurt_MetaG_FD_194462 | JGI IMG/M metagenome (GOLD analysis project Ga0268298, IMG submission 194462) | Activated sludge microbial communities from WWTP in Nijmegen, Gelderland, Netherland - WWTP Weurt | ecosystem: Engineered > WWTP > Aerobic digester > Activated sludge | place: Netherlands... | reverse complement strand
GATCGTAACTGTCGACGGGTTTCCGCTCCGTCAGATTCTGGTTGGCCGGCGCGTCGGCTTTCCCGTGGCACGCGGCGCAGGTGTCGTGAATGTTTTTGCGGTTGACCGGCGAGTCGGGGTTCCGGGAGTTCAACAGGGTGTGGCTGTGACCGTGGCAATCCTTGCAGGACGCCGCCTCCACTTTTCCCCGGGCGACGGCGCGACCGTGATCGGAATTGAGGTAAATCTGCGTTTCGAGACGATGGCACCGGGCGCAGGACACCGGCGCGAGTTTTTCGGCGTGGGGAATTTCGGTGGCGTCCGTGTGGCAGGAAACGCACAGGTTCCGCCCGTGGATGGAGCGGGCGAAGGCCTTTTCATGGACGGGGGGGGCGCCGGAATCGGCGTTTCCGTGGCACGCCAGGCAATCCTCGTTGCCCTCGGCCCGAAGACGCCCGATTCCCCCAAACAGGAGGAGCGCCCCGGCCAGCGCCGCCCGTTCCCAAAAACCACGCGGGAAAAGGCGGTGCCGGCGCACGGGCGCTCCGCTCAATCTCGTTGGAAGCTTATTGGGCCGACTTCGGCGCCAAACCGCGGACGTAGGCCACCAGGGCTTTCACGTCCTCGTCTTTGATTTTGCCTTTTTGGGCCGGCATTTTCCCCTGGCCGTCGAGGGTGAGCTTGACCCACTCCTCGTCTTTTTTCGCCAGACTCGCCGCGTCCACCAGGCTCAACGCCGCCAGATCCACCTTGAGGGCTTTGACCATGACCGCGTTGCCTTTTCCGTCCTTGCCGTGGCACCCGGCGCATTTGGCCCCGTAAAGCTTGGCGGCGTCCTCGGCTCCGGCCACCGCGGCAAGAAGGGTCAGGACCCCCAACAACAATGACAATCGTTTCATAGGAACTCCTTGACTCGACGAATTAAAAGGTTATTTCGCGGGCGCGGGCTTCATCGCGCGCACGTATTCCGTCACCGCTTTCACGTCCGCTTCGGTCAATTTGCCCTGATACTTGGGCATTTTCCCAACGCCGTCCAGGGTGATCTTCACCAAATCCGCGTCGGTTTTGGCCAGGGTGGCGTCGTCCACCAGGCTCAAGGCCGCGAGGTCGGCCTTCAGCACCTTCGTCATGGCCGGATTGCCTTTGCCGTCTTTGCCGTGGCAGGATTGGCATTTCGCCGCGTAAATTTTCCCCGCGTCCTCCGCCCGCGCCGCCAGGGCGCCCGCGCCCAACCCCAATGCCAACACCCAGACCACCGCTTGTTTTTTCATGATGGGGATTCCTCCTGAGAGATTAAATTGAAGACGTCAACGGTCCCCGACGTACGGGGACGATTCCCGACCCTGGGATTTGCTTTGGGCCGCCGCCAGGCGGTTCCTCTCCGCGACGACTTTGGCGTAAAGGTCTTTAAGGCGCGCCTGCTCCGCTTCGAACCCGGCCCGGTTTTTCATCTTTCGTTCCCGGCTGTCGTACACCAGGAACGATATGATTTTTTTCGCCTCCACGGGCGTCAGCAGGGGTTTGCCGGTTTTGTCCTCTTTGTTGGTTTCCATCCGCTCCACGTAGCGGCGCCAATCCACCTCGGCGGTCCAGGGCGAATTGAGGGGACGGGCCAGGGAGTGGCACCCGGCGCATTTTTCGGAAAACAAGGCGTAGTGCGACTGCTTTTCCGGCGGATAGCCCGAAACGTCGAGGGTCGCCGTTCCCAAGTCCGCCGGGAACCGGGCCTCGAGGGCCACCGCGTCGAAGGCGGGCGGCGCCGGAGGCGCTTCGGTCCTTTGGCAACCGACGGCGATCATCCCCGACAAAATCAAGATTTGGAGGACGCCGCGGCCGGTCACGCCAAATCCCCTTGGTAACCATCGGGCACGTAGACGCAATGGGGCTCCTCCGCCAGGGCGTCGCCGTGGGCGTAATAAGCCCGGGCCCGGCAGCCGCCGCAGACGTATTTGAACGAACAGGCCCCGCACTTGCCTTCCAGCAGGGCGGGGTTTCGCAAATCCTGAAAGACGGGCGAAAGCTCCCAAATATCCTTGAACCGGGTCGTTCGAACGCTCCCGACCGAAATCGGCAGATACCCGCAGGGGAAGACCTCCCCTTTGTGGGAAATAAAGCAAACGCCCTGGCCGGCCAGGCACCCCTTGGTCGTCTGGTGGAGCGCCTGGTGGGGGTGCGTGGCGCCCTTGGCCTCCTGGCGGTGGTGGCTGGGGGGCAGGCCGCCGATTTCCTTGGACCGTTGGCGCACGATGCGGAAATAGTGGGGGGCGCAGGTGGCTTTCATCTCGATCCGCTGTTCCCGCTCCCGCTCGTAAAACCAGTTGAGCCACTTTTCGTACTCCGCGGAGGGCAACATGTCCGAATCGGCGATTTGCACGCCGCAGCCCACGGGGACCAGCATGAAGAGGTGCAGGGCGTCGGCCCCCATCGTCCGGCAAAGGTCGTACAGGCGCGGCAACTCCTCGGCGTTGTAGCGGGTGACGGTCATGTTGATCTGAAGGGACACGCCCTGGGCCTTGAGATGCCGAAACCCGGCCAGGGCGCGCTCGAAATTGCCCGCGCCGCGAAAACGATCGTGGGTCGCGGCCACGGCCCCGTCCAGGGAGATACTCACCCGGGCCACGCCGGCCTTGTGGATGTCCCGGGCCTTTTCGGCGGTCACCAACGTTCCGTTGGTGGCGAGGGCCACGCGGAGTCCTTCGCTTCGGGCGTGGTCGGCGATGGTCAGAATGTCCGGGCGGAAGAGCGGTTCGCCGCCGGAAAGGACCAAAATGGGTTTGCAGTAGGAGGCGATGTCCGAAATCATCTCCCGGGCAAAAGCCGTGGACAAATCGGTTTCGGACACCTGGTCCAGGACGTCCAGGCGGCGGCAATGAACGCAACGCAGATTGCAGCCCGCCGTGGTTTCCCAAAAGATGAGGCGCGGCGGCGCCGGGCGTTCGCTGTTTAACGCCGTTCGGGCGGCGGGATGGGTGTCCATAGCCGTGGGGAAGGTCACGGAGTAAGTATATCCGTCCGGTGACGAACATCCATGACGCTCGTCATGTTTCGCCCGGGGACAAGATGGTACACTCCCTCTTCAGGAGCTTCCCGACCTGGGAAGCTTTTTTTATTATGGCCAACGTCCCAACCCGATCCGTTTCACCCGCCGCCGTGACCCTGGGATTCACCGCCGGGACGGTGACTCTGGCCCTGGGGACCCGGGGCACGCTCACCTTCGACGCCGCCGGGCGGCCCCGGGCCCTCTACGAAAACGACCGCTACATCGCCCGGGGGTGGGACGGCCGCTGCCTCGAGAAAAAGTGGGTTTCCGCTCCGGGCGGGCTTTTCCACCGACGGGTGCGCTCCCTGGAAGCGGGAGAACGCACGGCCCTTCGCGATCGATTTCGCCTTCTTTTGGAAGGTTTTCAGCGGGACCTGCCCGCCCTTCGACGGGCGCGCCGATTCCGGTGCCTCGACCGGGGACGCCCCGTCCGGGACGGGGGCGAACGGGCCGCGGCCTTCGCCGCGGCGGCTCGATCCAAATTGGCGGCGGAATGGGACACCGAGGCCGCGGACTTTCACCGAACCTACCGTCCCATCGGCGTCCTGCCGCCGGATCAATACCTTTCCCTGGTCCTTCAAGTCACCGAAGGGTGTGCTTGGAACCGGTGCTCCTTTTGCGATTTTTACGCGGGCCAACCCTTCCGCGTCAAATCCCCGGCGGAGTTCGACCGGCACCTGGAGGACGTGGAACGCCTCTTCGGCCCCGCGTTGGCGGGACGGTGTTCGGTCTTTCTCGGGTCGGCCAACGCCCTGGACGTCCCCCCGGACGTGTTGATTCCCGCGGTTCGGCGGGCGGCGGAGCGATTCCCCGCCCTGGCCCGGCCCCAGCCCGACGGCGTGGGAGGCGTCTACGCTTTCGGCGAAGCCACGCGGCTGGCGCGTTGGTCCGCCGACGATTTGCGGGGACTTCGACGGGCGGGTCTTCGACGGGCTTATCTGGGCGTTGAAACGGGGGACCCCGACCTTCGTCGAAAAATTCGAAAACCGGGCGGGCCCGACGTGGTCGTGTCGGCCATTCGAAAATTGAAAGACGCCGGAATTCACGCGGCGCCCATCGTCCTTCTGGGCCTCGGCGGTCGGGAGGCCCGCGACCGGCACGTGGCGGGCACGGCGGACGTGCTGGCCCGGTCGCCCCTCGGGCCCGGCGATATGATTTACTTTTCTCCCGTCACGGGGACGCCGGGCCGCCCGGACGAGACGCCGCTCACCGAGCAGGAGCGGTGGAATCAGCGAACGGCCATCGAAGCCCGGCTACCGGACACCGGAGCCCGGCGGGCCCACTACGACATTCGGGAGTTCCTCTACGCATGATGGACATCGCGCTTCACGCCCTGCACCTGTTGGCCGGGGCCCTTTGGGTCGGGGGCATGCTTTTTACGGGAGGCATCCTGGGCCCCGTCCTTCGCCGGGACGTCCCCCCCGCGGTGCGCCTGCCCCTGGTTCAAACGGTGGGCCGGCGTTTTTCCCGCGCCGGCTGGGCCGCTCTGGCGGTCCTGGCCCTCACGGGGCTCCACCGGGTTCGTTATCTTTTGTTTTGTTCCCCCCGGTATTTGACGGCGACGCCCTACGGCCGGCTTTTGTCGCTCAAACTGGGGTTGTTCGCGACGATGCTGTCGTTGAGCCTCTGGCACGATTTTTCCCTCGGTCCGGCGCTGATCCGCCTGGCCGACCGACCGGCGTCCCCGGAATTCAAGGCGGCCTCCCGCCGTCTGGCTTTTTGGGCCCGCGTCAATGTTTTGTTGGTGGTGGCCATCGTGGTCATCGCCGCGGCCCTGCGACTCACAAAGGATTAACGCCATGAACCTCTTCGCCCCGCTGTTGGATCCCGAATCCGTCCCCCACGCCGTCCTGGTCATCACCGCCGTCGCGGCCCTGGGACTCGCCCTGGGGCAACTGAAGGTCCGCGGGTTGGGTCTGGGCATCGCCGGGGTTCTTTTCAGCGGACTGCTGTTTGGTCATCTGGGCGTCACCTTGAACGAGCACGTGCTGGAATTTACCCGGGAGTTCGGACTCATCCTTTTCGTCTACGCCATCGGCCTGCAGGTCGGCCCGGGGTTCTTTTCCTCCCTAAAAAAAGAAGGTCTCCCCTTGAACCTCCTGGCCGCGTCGGTGGTCCTGGGCGGCGTGGCCATGGCGGGCATCGCGCACCGCTGGGGCGGCCTGGACCTTCCGGCGACGGTCGGCGTCCTGGCCGGCGCCACCACGAACACCCCGAGCCTGGGCGCCGCGCAACAGGCTCTCCGGGACATCGCGGGCCCCGAATCGGAACTCGTCAAAACCCCCGGGATGGGCTACGCCGTGGCCTACCCGTTCGGGGTGATCGGGATCATCCTGGTCATGGTCGTCCTTCGCACGGTTTTTCGAATCCGTCCGGAAAAGGAACTCGAGGCTTTCGCCCAAGCCAAAAAACAAAACGCGCCCGGCCTCCAGGCGATCAATTTGGAAGTGACGAACGTCAATCTGGCGGGCATTCCCATCGGGCGCATGCCGGGGTCGCCGCAATCGACGGTGGTCATTTCCCGGGTGCGCCACGGGGGGCGCGTGTCCATCGCCCGGCCGGACATGACCCTGGACGTGGGCGACGTGATCCTCGCCGTGGGCCCCAAAGACAAGTTGGAGGATTTGCGCCTCATCGTCGGACGGGTGAGCGAGGTGGACCTGCGGGACGTGCCCAGCGACATCGCCACCCGGCGCGTGCTCGTGACGCGAAAGTCCGTGTTGGGGCAGACGATCGATTCGCTGGAATTCCCCCGGCGCTTCGGGGTGACCATCACCCGCCTCTCCCGCATGGAAATCGAATTCGCCGCCCATCCCGATCTTCGCCTCAAATTCGGCGACACGGTGTTGGTGGTGGGCGAAGCCGACGCCCTTCGCCAGGCCGCCGAGGAATTGGGCAACTCGCCCAAACAATTGAACGATCCCCAGATCGTCCCCCTCCTGGTCGGCATCGCCCTGGGCGTGGTCCTCGGCAGCCTCCCGCTGGCGGTCCCGGGCCTTCCGGCCCCGGTGCGGCTGGGCCTGGCCGGCGGTCCCTTGGTCATGGCCATCCTGTTGGCCCGGCTCGGGCGGATCGGCCGCCTGGTCTGGCACATGCCCATCTCGGCCAATTTCATGATCCGGGAATTGGGGATTTCCCTCTTTTTGGCGTGCGTGGGGGTCAAATCCGGCGGTAAATTCGTGGAAACGCTGCTGTCCGGTCCGGGGGTGGGTTGGGTTCTCTGGGGGGCGGCGATCACGCTGGTGCCGCTGTTGGTGGTGGGGATCGTGGCGCGCTTAATTCTGAAAACGAACTACACGGCGCTCTGCGGGTTGCTGGCCGGGGCCATGACCGACCCGCCCGCCCTGGCCTTCGCCAACGCCCACTTCGGGTCGGAGGCGCCGGCCTTGTCTTACGCGACGGTGTATCCGCTCACCATGCTGCTCCGGGTCCTCTCGACCCAGGCCATGGTCCTGCTTCTGATGCGCTGATTCAGCGGGCCGCGACCGCCGGACGGGGCGGTTCCGGGGTCTTGACGCCGAAGGGATCGGCGCCCAACCCCCCGCGAAGTCCGTCAACGTAGTCGGGCGATCCCGCTTTCTTCAGCTCCTGCCGCGCTCGGTTTAATTTGTCCCGGAGGGCCGCCCGGCCGATGGTCTCGGACCGAACGGGATCGGCGGAGGCCTCTTCCAGCGCCGCCACGTGGCGGGACCAGAGGGCGCGGTCCCGCTCCGCCTGGGTTTCCAGTCGGCGGCGATACCATTCGCTCGACAAAACGCTTTCCGCCGTGAACAACCCGCGAATCGCCGGGTCCGTCACGTTTTTGCCTTCGAAATGCCCGTGGGCCATGATGTGCAACAGCGCCCGCAGCGGCGGGCAGGCCGCCTCGACGCTGCCGTCGGCGAAATAGTCCAGGGCGACCCGTTGATGGGCGGCGGCGATGGCCTCCACCCCTTCCACGAACACCCCGCGGTCCTGCAGCTCCGGTTTCAACATGTCCTCGGGAAACACGACGTTGGGGTTGTTGAAAATCCGACCCAGAAACGCCCGGGCGAATTTCTGGGTGATGCGGTACCCCAGCCGGCTGGCCGGGATTCGCCGCCCCTCGAAATCAAAATCCTCCACCTTTTCCAATTGGCCCTGGCGGATCATTTCCCGGGGGCACCGCTCCTCGGCGGACAACCGGCACCAGATCTCCGGCACCAACAGGCTGATGTCGTGGTCCACCTTGTAGCGGGGGCCGACGTGTCCCGCCGCGGTCGTGAAACCGGCCTGGCCCGTCAAGACGAAGGACACGAGGGCGTTGTTCAAATCGATGATGGGCCACAGGGCGTTGAAGGGCCCCTTGGTCAAAGCGCCCTCGGACCCGAACCCCGTGGTGGACGGGGATTTGCCCGTGAGACTCGAAATCAAATCCATGAAAAATTCGGGGAGTTCCTGGTAGTGGATCGGATTGTACACGGCCAGGGGCGGCGCGCCGATCTCGGGGGCGGGCGGGTTGTTGCGCCGCCCGGCCAACACGGCGTTCACCGGGGAGACGCAGGGTTGGCCCGGGGGAATTTTCCGAAACAGGCGCGCGCCCAGCTCGGCCAGATAAGTCGAGCGATGGTCCATCAAGTCGGGGCGGTTTTGAAGATACCGGGGGTTCTTGGAAGGCCGGCCATCGAACATCCGCGGCACCGAGGAGGCCACGATGTAATCCGGCCGGGCCGAACGAAGAAACCCGAGGAACAGGTCCTGAATGGGTTCGGTGTAGAGATCGAACCCCATGGCGTCTTCCACCATTTCCCGCGCCCGTTCCCGGGACAGCGGCTCGAAATTGGACAGGAACACCCCGGGACCCGCGATGTCGGCCTCCGCCTGCTTGTCGTACCCGGGATGGATCGCGTCGTCGGGGCGCTGAAACAGCCGGCGTTCGCAGTTCTGCACCAGTTTGACGCTTCCTTCCCCGATTCCGGCGGCCAGGCCCGCCAAATCCTTGGCCGCCACCACCACCGAGGCGGTGATGTCGTCCTCCACCTGGACCTTGCGGGCGGCGTTGAAATCCTGCCGGACGCGTAAAATGCGCCGGGAACCGTCGGGGTCGAAGCCCACGCGGAGATACTGGGCCGTGAGCCGCTTGCCGTCCAATTTCAATTCGTGGCCGGGGGCGCCGTTGATGGCGTCGACGCTGAACCGTTCCCGCCAACGCGTCCCCCACTCCTCCCTGTAAAACCGCTTGACGATGAAAATCAAATCCAGGATGTGCGGCGGGATGGACCGCAGCCATTTGTTGAATTCGTCGATGTATTCCTCGGCCGGGGTCAGCAATTTGATCACGGACCCCAGGGACCGGCGGGGGCTCAGGATGGGCCGCGACGGCCGCGTCATGACTTTGGGATTTTTGAACCGGTGGCCGAACTCGCCGTTGATCACGGCCTCGACCTGGTCAAAATCCTCTTTGAAGTTGGCGACGAACACCGGCCCCTGGACCATGGCGTCCAGGATGGACTTCGAAATTTCGGATTTTCCGCCGCCGGACACCGTGCTCGGTTTGTGGCAGAGGGTGCCTTCGGGGGCCGCGCTCACCAAATGCCAACCCTTGCCCCCCGGCTGCTTCTCCAAAAACACTTTGTACCCGTTGGGGTAGACGTAGGCCGCCCCGGCCAACAACTTGAGATTTTGCGTGTGGCCTTCCAGGGACCAGGTCACGGACTTGGACACCAAATCAAACCGCGCGTCCGATGGAACGTAGTAAATATCGGGGTATTTCTTATCGACCCCGTAGCCTTCGGGCCGCAAGATCATCCCGTCGCCGTAGAGGGCCGCCACGTCGCGAAAACTTTGGCCGTTCTGCGGGAGGATGCGCTCTTCCTGGTGGAAACTGTCCCCCTCGGCGTAGCTCGGAAACGCCAGGGCGCCGCCCGAGTGCTCCTCTTCGACGCCGCCGTAGAGGTTCGCGGCGTAGCTGATCTGGGTCTTGACTTCCTTCTTGCAGTAGCCGAAATAGTTGTCGGCGATGACCGTGACCATCACGCCCCGCTCGTCCCGGGCGGTGATTTTAAAGGCCTGCCCCTCGTTGTAAAGCTCCTCGGGGGACGCCCAGCACATGCCGTCCCGCCGTTGCCGTTCGGTGGCTTTGTCCAGGGGCGGGAGGCCCAGGGATTTCTTGGTGAGCCGCACCAGGTGGGGCGCCAAAATCACGCAGCCCGTGTGGCCGGTCCACCCCTCCAGGTCCATGGCGGCGTCGTTTTCGGGCAGGTAGGGGTCCCCGCCGTTGTCGAAAATCGACTCCACAAAATCCAAATTGGCGACGAGGTTGCCCGGGACGAAAAACCGGATTTCCATGCTTTGGGCGGGACGCCGGCCGGGCACCGGGGGCCGGACGAGGGGCCGCAGGAGGAGAGAAACGAAGAGCCGCGCTTTTTCCTTTTGGTCCGCCGTGAAGGGCAACTCCAAAAGGTCCTCGGGGGGGCGGAAGGCTTCGTTGAGCAAATTCCGGTAGACCGCCTTGGGCACGGCCTTTTTGTCCTCGGGAATCGGGAGGCCGCCCTCGGCGATGTGAAAAACCCCGGCGGTGGTCCGGCGGTCGCTTTTGGGGTTGTGCAGGACGCCCTGGGCCACCCGGTAGCTGGTCACGATGTTGGAAACAAAACGGTCGGAGGTGGGCGGCAGGGACAGCGCCCGGGCCAAGCCCGGGCGGTCGAGGACGAAGGTCGTCGAGGGAAGGGGCACCGGTTCCGTCAGCGGATCGGCCTGAAAATAATCGTCGAGGAAATGCTGGATCCGCCAATCGGCCGGGCAGAGGTATTGGGACAGGAGCCGGTCCTTCTCCCGGTAATTGCGGAGCAGGGGTTGGGCCACCGACAAGAGATTGTCGCTGCGCACGGCGTCCACGGCGGGCTGCCCGAGGGCGGCCAGCTTCAGGTTGATGTAGGAGTAAAGCTCGCTCTCCGCGTTTGGAGCGGGGTTCGGCACCGACGACCTCCGTCGTATGGGATGGGTCTATTGTACCTTATCGCCCGGAACGGTGGAAAGTTGACGGCGGCGGGGCGCCAGGGCTCGAAGGGCTCGGAGAGCGCGCGCCACGTCCCCGGCCGAGGTCCAGGGGCCGAAGGAAAAACGGAAGGTGCCCCGGGGCAGGGTGCCGATAAACCGGTGGGCGCCGGGGGCGCAGTGGAGGCCGGCCCGAACCATCAATCGGTGGCGGGCCCAGAGCCGCGCCGCGGACCGTTGGGGATCTTCTCCGTCGAAGAGAAAGGAAAAGACGGCGACCTGATGCTCGGCGCTCCGCGGCGCGAAGAGGCGGAGGCCCGGGATCCCCCGGACGCCTTCCCGAAATTGATCGATGCGCGCCCGCTCGGCCCGTCGAATGGATTCCACGCCCCGGGCCGCCACGTATCGCACCCCTTCCAAAAGACCCAGCAGACCGGGGGCGTTGTGACTGCCGGACTCCAGACGGTCCGGAAATTCCGTCGGTTGAACGTCCGTTTCGGACCAACTGCCCGTTCCCCCCTGGCGGGCCGGCGCCGGGTCGTTGCCCGGGGCGACGATCAGCCCCCCGGTGCCCAAGGGACCCAAGAGGGCTTTGTGTCCCGGAAAGGCCAAATAATCGATGTTCATCCGTCGCACATCCAGAGGCACCGCCCCCGCCGATTGGGCGGCGTCCACCAGAAAGGGGAGGCCCCGCCGCCGGGCAAAGGCCCCCAGAGCCGCCAGGGGTTGGAGGACCCCCGTCACGTTGGAGGCGTGGAGACAGGCGATCAAGCGGGTGCGGGCCCGAAGGACCCGGGACAAACCTTCCGGGCGCACGCGCCCGTCCCCGTCCGTCGGCATAAAATCGACGACGATGCCCCGCCGGGCTTGGAGGGCGTTCAGGGGCCGGAGAACGGAATTGTGTTCGAAGGGAGACACCAGGGCCCGATCCCCGGCTTTCCAGGGCAGGCCGTGAAGGGCCAGGTTCAGGGCGTCGGTGCAATTGAGCGTGAAGACCACGCGGCGGGGATCGGGGGCGTTGAAGAGGCCCGCGACGGCCGTCCGCAGGTCCGAGAGGATCCGCCCCGAGGCCCGGGCCCGGGGATAGGCCCCCCGGCCCGCGCTGGCGCCGATGCGTTTTTGGTAGGTGGCCAGGCTTTGGGCCACCCGCGGGGGTTTGGGCCAGGAGGTCGCGGCGTTGTCGAAATAGATCGGCGATGGCACGAAGGTCCCGCGCCGGAGATTACAGATCCAGATGCGCCCGGCCGGTGCCGTCCGTGCAGGACAGGACCCGGAACCCCAGGCGTTGGGCCACCTTTAACATTTCGACGTTGTCGGCCCGAATGTCGGCCCAAAGGGCCGTCAAGCCCTCGGCCCGTCCCACCTCGATCAAATGGGCCAGGAGACCGCCGCCCAAACCGATTTTCTGGTGGGGATCGGAGACGAGCATGGAAAATTGGGCTTCCCGTCCCCCGGGACGCCGGCTCAGCCGGCCCACGGCCCAAATGTCCTCGCCGGCCGGTTTCGGCACGGCGGCGACGAACACCATTTCCCGGTCGTAGTCGGTGAAACAGACCCGGCGCAGACGGTCGTGGGCGGTCCGCTCGGAAAATTCAAAGGGGCGCAGGTAACGGGAGACGACGCTCCGCTCCGACAATTCCTCGTGAAATTTCACGAGGGCCGGTTCGTCCTCGGGCCGGACGGGACGGATCACCAACCCCGTGCCGTCCTTGGCGTTGAAGGAACGGACATGTTCCGCCGGATAGGACCGGATGGCCGGGCGGACCCGGGGCGGCTCCGTCGGTCCGTAGAGGACCACCCGGGCGTCCAGGGCCACGACCCCCGTGGGCGAAACCACCAGGGGGTTGATGTCGATTTCCTTGATGGCGTCCTGCTCGGCCACCAGCCAGCTGAAACGGACCAGGGCGTGCTCCAGGGCGGCGATGTCGGCCGCCCGGTCCCCGCGCACGCCTTGAAGGGCCTTCCACACTTTCGTCTTTTCCATCAATCGGCGGGCCAAGGTCGTCGTCAAGGGCGGCAACCCCAGGGCCCGGTCCTTGTAAACCTCGACCATTTTTCCGCCGGTGCCGAAAAGCAACACGGGACCGAACTGGGAATCGGGGCTGGCCCCCAAAATGACTTCCACGCCCTCGGCCCGGACCATGGGCTGGACGGTGACGCCCAGGAAATGACCGGGCCCCTTGGCGGCCTCCACGCCGCGCTGAATGGCGGCGAAGGCCCCCCGGACCGCGGCGGCGTCGGCGATGCTGAGGCGCACGCCGCCCACGTCGGACTTGTGGGTCACCGTGTGGGAATGGAGTTTCAACACCACCGGATACCCGATGGCCTCGGCCGCCTTCACGGCCTCCTCGGCCGTGGCGGCCACCCGCGTGTCGACGGTCGGAATGCCGTAGGCCGCCAACAGCGCTTTGGACTCGGCTTCGGACAAAAGGACGCGCCCTTCGCCCCGGGCCTTGGCCAGGAGGTGCTCGACCCCCGTGCGGTCCCGGCCCGCGGCGTCGGCCCCGGCGGACAGGGTCGGCGTTTCGTAAAGCGCGCGCAGGTTGGCGCTGTAGGACCACATGGTGCAGAAAATCCGGGCGGCCGTGTCGGGATAGTTGAAAACGGGGATTCCGGCGCCGGTCAATATCTGGCGTCCGTCGGCCACGGTGTCGCCCCCCATCCAACTGGCGAGGACGGGTTTCCCCGGGGCGGCGCCCACCTTGAGGGCCACGTGCTGGGCCGACCCGGTGGCGTCCGTCATGGCCTGGGGCGTCAAAATCACCAGCAGTCCGTCGGAATTCGGGTCCTTGGCGGCCGATTCAAAGGCGCGCCCGAAGCGGCTGGCGTCCGCGTCGCCCAGGACGTCCACGGGGTTGCCGTGGCTCCAGGGCCCGGGAAGATACCCGCTCATTTCCTTCACGGTCGTTTCCGCCAATTCGGCCAGTTGGCCGCCGTGTTCGATCAGCGCGTCGGCGGCGAGCACGCCCGGACCGCCGGCGTTGGTCACGATGGTCAGGCGGGGGCCCTTGGGGCGGGGTTGTTTGGACAGCGTCGCCGCCATTTGAAAAAGTTCGGAAATGGAATCCACCCGCACGACCCCGCACCGTTCGAAGGCGGCGTCCAACACGTCGTCCCGCCCGACCAGGGACCCCGTGTGGCTCACGGCCGCCTTGGCCGCCGCGTCGGTGCGGCCGGCTTTGATGACGATGATGGGCTTGGTCAGGGACACTTCCCGGGCCGCCGACATGAAGGCCCGGGCGTCGCCCACGGATTCCATGTAGATGACGATGCTTTCCGTCTTGGGATCGTTGCCCAGGTAATCGATGAGGTCGCCCCAGCCGATGTCCAGCATGGACCCCAGGGAGGCGAAAACGGAAAAACCGATGTTCTCCCGGAAACTCCAATCCAACACGGCGGTGCACAGGGCGCCGGATTGGCTCAGAAAACCGACGTTGCCGGCCGCCGAAATGCCCTTGGCGAAGGTGGCGTTCAACCCGGAGGGCGGGCACATGAGGCCCAGGCAGTTGGGGCCCAGGAGGCGCATTTTGCCCCGGGCCGCGTCGGCCAGACGTTTTTCCAGGGAGGCGCCTTCGGCGCCGTATTCCTTAAACCCGGCGGAAATCACGATGCCCCCGGGCACGCCCAGGGAGACGCATTCGGACACGACGTCCGGCACCGAGGGGGCGGGCGTGGCGATGACGGCCAAATCCACGGCCTCCGGAATGTCCGAGACCCGGGGGTAGGCCTTAATGCCCAGGACGCTCGGGCGTTTGGGGTTCACGGGGTAAACCGTCCCGCCGAAGGAGGAGGAAATCAGGTTCCAGAGAAGGGTGCGCCCGACGGTGCCGGCGGTTTCCGTGGCGCCGACCACGGCGACCGAGCGGGGACG
>Ga0268298_10004364_pt1 | contig 13845 bp, 13 predicted proteins | sample WWTPWeurt_MetaG_FD_194462 | JGI IMG/M metagenome (GOLD analysis project Ga0268298, IMG submission 194462) | Activated sludge microbial communities from WWTP in Nijmegen, Gelderland, Netherland - WWTP Weurt | ecosystem: Engineered > WWTP > Aerobic digester > Activated sludge | place... | reverse complement strand
CCAATCGAATCAGGTAAAACTCCTTCTTTGGCCAAACGTGATTTTGATGGTTCAAATATTTCATCATCTGAACCGGTAACATTTGCACCTTTACGTTTAAGTGCAATTGCCAGATTATGCATAGCGCTGCCCCCAATTGCAATGAAATGAAAATTCATAAAACAGGATTTAGAACGAAGTTCATCAAAATCACCAAGCAATTTTGCCAGACTCAAAAGTTATTATTAACATCCGCTTCTTGACGAACAAGAGGTCAGAGAATCGTTCAAAATATCGAATTAATTATGATCTTTGAAAAAAACGAATTGACCATGAATCTCTATCCCATTGAAACCGGCAAATTCAAATTAGACGGCGGTGCCATGTTTGGTGTTGTACCCAAAACAATCTGGCAAAAAACCAATCCGGCAGATGAAAATAACATGTGCTCCTGGAGTATGCGCTGTTTATTAGTTGAAGATGGAAACAAATTGATACTGGTTGATACTGGTATTGGAGACAAACAAACTGAGCAGTTTTTCAGTCATTATTATCTCCATGGAAATGACACACTGGAAACGAGTCTTGCAAAAGCAGGTTTTTCAATTGATGACATTACGGATGTTTTACTTACTCATTTACATTTTGATCATTGTGGCGGCGCAATTGCGCGAAACGGAAATGACCAGTTCAGACCTGTTTTCAAAAACGCAACCTACTGGAGCAGTGAAAGACACTGGAAATGGGCTACTGAACCAAACGCCAGAGAAAAAGCTTCCTTTTTAAAAGAAAATATTTTACCCATTCAGGAAAGCGGACAACTGAAATTTGTAGAGAGAACAGGAGACTATTCTACAAATGTTTTCAATAATATTGATTTGATTTTTGTTGACGGTCATACAGACAGCATGATGCTCCCATTGATCTATCACAAGGATAAAAAAATAGTTTTTATGGCAGATTTATTGCCAAGTACCGGTCATATTCCTTTACCTTATGTGATGGGGTATGATACCCGACCATTAATTACGATGGATGAAAAAGGACGTTTTCTGAAAAAGGCTGCGGATGAGAATATTTGCCTGTTTTTTGAACATGACTATTACAATGAATGCGCTACCCTGAAGCACACTGAAAAAGGAGTCAGACTGGACAATACCTTCGCTTTGAAAGAAATTTTATAGCCTCAAAGCTATAATCCCAAGGATTTACTTATTTTTAGGAATACCTAATCCCAAACAAAAAGGTAATCCTTATGAATAAGTATATCATTGAATTGCTTCGTTTACAAATGTCGGTTATACTTCCCGGACTTGGTTCACTCATGATTGGGAATACCAAAACCGGTAAAGTAATTTTTAATCCGCTTTTGAAATTTAATGACGGAGCACTTGCCAAATTTATTTCTGAAAAAGAGGGAATTGACAAACAGGCTGCACAAAATCAGGTTGCAAAATTTGTCAGAGAAATTGAAGCTGAAATTGCAAAGGGAAATTCATTTGATATTTTTCAATTTGGAAAATTTCACAAAAACTCAAAAGGTGAAATTGAATTTACGCAAGATGTTGCAACAAGTTTTGTAGTAGAAGAAAAACCAAAAACTACTGCTCCAAAAGCTGAAAAACCAGTAACTCCTGTAAAAGAAGTTAAATCGGAAACCGCCGAGAAATCAATAAAAGAAACGGTAAAAGCTGAAATACCTCAAGTTAAGGCAGAAATCAAAAAAGAAGAGCCCAAAGTCACATCGAAAGAATCTGAACCCAAAAAAGAATCTGATAGTTTATTGGACAAATTAAAAACATCGAAGGAGCAAATTGCGGAAAAAACTTCGGAAGCGGAGATTAAAGCGAAAGAAGAATTATCCAAACAATCAAAGAACGTATTTATTCCGTCTACTGAAACAAAGACTCCCAATGTAGAGGAAAAAATTCCGGAAATTTCAAAACACATTCCGGTAGCTGAGCCAAGTAAAAAAGAACCACCGATTCAGGAAAAAAACTCATTCAAACCTGCTGAAGAAATTAAATCAGCAGTGGAAAAACCTGCCGAAAAACCATTGACTGTAGCAGCTTCGACGGCCTCAGAATCCAAGCCTGAGGATAAAAAAACGGATTCAAAAGACTCAGCAAAACCAGAACCTAAAAAAGACGAAAAGAAAAATAAAGAATCTGTCAAAGAAAAATTCAAAAAAGACAAACCACAAAAAATAAAACACGAAAATCCGGAAGGTAAAAAGCCTAAAAAGAAAAGAAGATGGATTGGCTGGTTCATTTTGATTATTCTCATTGGAGGCGGTGTTGCAGCCGGATGGTATTACAAAGATCAGATCAATGAATTTTTACATTCAGGTGTGGGAGAACATGACAAAGACTCAACACATGCCCAAAACACTGCACCAGCAGATACATCACATCATGAAGAAATAATTGAAGAACCGGTTGTTGAAGACACCTTGGAAACCTCAGAATCCATTGATGAAACAGCTGAAACAACGGAACAAACACATCATGAACCTGTTGTAGATCATTCATCACCCGGAGGCTCCTATCACATTATTGGCAATGCGTTTTCAAGCGAAAAGAATGCTGAGAATTACGTGAGCAAAATGAAAGAAAAAGGATACGATGCCCATAATATTGGTAAATACAATGGTCTTTATCTGGTTTCCTTGAAATCATTTGGTTCCAAAGAAGAAGCAAAAAATAATTTAAGTTCCGTAAAAGCCGATGCTGAAGGAGCTTATGTAATGAAAGGAAAATAAGTATGAATAAACTAATTTATCTTTTTATTTCTATCTCTCTATTTTCTTGCAGTTCAGGCAATGACAACTCTGAGAATAATACTGACTCAACCAACGTCCAAGTGTTTTCAGAACCCATGCTGATTTGTGTACGCAATGCGGATTATGAACCAGCATTTATCAATGAAAAAGGGGATACAGTTATTCCATTTGGAAAATATTTAGAATCCTATACGGATACTGTAAAGACTTTCGGTTCAGTATTTGAACCTGGAAAAGGTTTTATTGGTATTGACATTCAAGGCAATGAACTTTTTGAAATTTTTGCATTTGAAAATGGACCTGATTATATAGAAGATGGTTTGTTCAGAATTGTAAAAGACAGTTTGATTGGCTATGCGGATGAACTTGGAACTATTGTAATTGAACCACAATATATGTGCGCATGGCCTTTTGAAAATGGAAAGGCACAAGTTTCTAAAAACTGCACCATCACAACAGAATTTGAAATGACCAAATGGGAAAGTGAAGAGTGGTTTTATATAGATAAAGCTGGAAAGGTAATTCCTGAATAAATGAAACTCGTATATGATTTTGACATGAATGACTGGATGGCTTTTCAAAAGGTGCATTTAGAAAATTCTAAACAATTCAATCGAATGAAAACGTTCGTAACTTGGATGTTTCCTGGGGTCTGGATTTTCTTAATGATCTTAGATCTAAGCAACGGCAGGTTCAAACCGGCAGTAGCTCTTGTAATGTTTGTAGTCTCTGTTTTATGGATTATCTTCTATCCAACGAGATTTAAAAATTCAGCTCTCAAACGTGCTAAAAAAATACTTTCTGAAGGTGACAATTCAGGAATTATTGGAAACCATGAACTTGAATTAACAGATCAGTCTATCAAGTCTGATTTACCCCAATCCAGTTCCACTATAAACTGGGAAGGAATAAAGAAATATATTGAAACAGATCAGTACTATTTTCTTTATAATACGGCCGCTTCAGCTATCATCATCCCTAAATTCAAATTGAAATTGAACGAATCTGAAAAATCAGAACTGGCTCAAATATTAAAAATGAAAATTGAACCAGAAATTAAATTGAGCTGAGAATCTCCCACGTATGATCAGCCAGTAATTTTACTGTTGCCTCCCATACAAAATCATCTTTTCGCACTGATCTCCCCCACTCGTTTGGACCAATAACGCTCAAAACCTGACCACCTTCTTTATTCTGATACAAATGATATGTGTGATTGATTATGGGTTCAAATCTAAACTCAGCCTGATATATTTTTTCTGAAATTTCTTTTCGTTGATTGATTTTTTTAGCCTGTTCCGCCAGTAATTGCATCTGTTCATAAATCTGCGTCAGTTGCTGATCCGTTTGAAGCTCCATGGCTGAAATGGCTCTTCCTTTGATTTTACCTTTATCTTCAGGTTTTATCAATGCACTTCCCACGTGATGTGCATATTCCAGAGAGTGCGGATTTTCCGTCACCTTGTCTTTATCAATCGGATTTTCAAATTTTTCTGCCATTGCTTGGAATACAAAGATACGGATTGGCTGAAATTCAAAAAAGTTTCTAAATTCAACTCAAAATTTAAACATTATGGGAATTGGACTACTTATTGGAGGTGCCGTTGTTGCACTGATTGGATTGATTTTATGGATTTCAAAAAGCAAAAAGGAAGGGAAATCCGCTTTGATTTCTGTCACTGAAACATCTAAAATCAGTGAAATCAATGAAAATTTTCAAAGTATGATCAGCAGTATGGGAAATGGAAACTTTACCCATTTCTGTGAAGTAAAAGGAGTGGCTCATTCAGATAGCCCGATAACTTCTGAACTTGCAAAAAAATCTTGCGTTTACTATTCAGCCAAAGTAGTTCATGAATATGAAAAATTGGAGGAACGCAGAGACTCAAATGGAAAAGTAACGCGCAACTGGGTAAAAAAATCAGATACAGTTTCTGACAATACCCAATGGGCAAATGGATTTGGAGTAAAAGATGAAACCGGATTTATTCTGATTGATCCTGCAAAAGCTGAAATTCATGCTGTTCAGGTCTATTCTAATTTTGAACGTGATCCACATAAAGACGCGTTGTTGAAATTTAAAATTGGCGGAGTTTCTTTTGGATTGGGAGATACTGATCCAAACAGAAGAACACTTGGATATCGGTACACTGAAATGGCCATTCCGGTAAATCAGAATTTATATGTGTTGGGAGATGCAAATGACCGTGAAGGCAGACTGCACATGTCTAAGCCAAAAGAATCCAGATATCCTTTCATTGTTTCAACCAAATCAGAAAGTGAAATTGCAGACAACCTTGGATCTTCAATTAAAGGATTAAAAATTGGCGCATTTATCTGTTTTGGATTGGGTGCAGGACTGATGGTGTTTGGTGTTATTAAAATGATCATGCCGTAGTTAGTAGTTAGGATATAGGATTTAGGATTTAGTGTTATTTGCATTTCAACTAAATCCTATATCCTAAGAGCTAAATCCTCAAAGTGAATTAAATCCTGAGAGTTAAATCCTAAATCCTCAATTAGAACATTAAATTTGTAAAAAAGACGAAACAAAAAGACTATGTCAAACGGATTATTAAAGGGAAAAAAAGGAATCATTTTTGGAGCATTGAACAATCAGTCAATAGCTTGGAAAGTAGCAGAAAGAGCTCATGAAGAAGGAGCACAATTGGTACTGACAAATGCGCCAATCGCAATGCGCATGGGAGAAATCAACGCACTTGGTGAAAAAACCGGGGCTCCAATTATTCCGGCGGACGCTACGAATGTGGATGAATTGAACAATCTGATTCAAAAATCCATGGAACATTTTGGAGGGAAAATAGATTTTATTCTTCATTCAATCGGAATGTCTATGAACGTTAGAAAAGGAAAACACTATACGGATCAGAATTATGATTTTACCATGAAAGGTCTTGATGTTTCTGCACTTTCATTTCATAAGGTACTTCAATCTGCAATGAAAGCTGATGCCATGAATGACTGGGGTTCAATCCTTGCCCTTTCTTACATTGCAGCGCAGCGAGTTTTCCCTGATTACAATGACATGGCCGATAATAAATCCTATCTTGAATCGATAGCCCGCAGTTTTGGTTACCATTATGGAGTGGCGAAAAAAGTGAGAGTAAACACGATTTCACAGTCTCCAACAATGACTACTGCCGGCAGTGGAGTAAAAGGGTTTAATGAATTCATTAACTTTTCTGAAAAAATGTCTCCGCTTGGAAACGCTTCAGCGCTTGATTGTGCAAATTACTGCATTGTGATGTTCAGTGATCTTACGAAATATGTTACCATGCAAAACCTTTTCCATGATGGTGGTTTCTCAAATACCGGTGTCACTCAGGAGGTTATTGAAAAATTTGGACAGTAAACTGAATTTTTTTAAATTCACTCAATGAACTAAACCTTAAGTAGCCTTTGAAACAAACCAGAGGCTATTTTTTTTAACGCTAAAAACCATAACCTGCATGAAAAAAATATTACTCAGCCTGACTGTTCTGACTTCAGGAGTTTCATTTTCACAAAATGAATACATCGCTTATCCGGCTACCGGAAAAGGTGTTTCTTCAACTTTTGTTACGGATTACCATGCATTGGGAATCAACCCGGCAAATCTTGGCTGGCAGTCCTATGATAAAAGTGTAACAATGGGATCATCTGAATTTGGTATGTCAATACATTCTGACTCTCTTGCCAAACAAGATCTGAGAGATAACCTCTGGGGAGCCGCGAAATTTAAAACGCTGGATTCGATGTCGTATGAAGAAAAGATGTCTGCTATAAATGGTTTTGCATCTGATTTTGCATTTAATTGGGATTACAACATGTTTGGTGCATCTTACCAGAATGAAAAATTTGGTGGAATTGCGTTTTCGATTCGCTCAAGAGCTACCTGGGCTTCCAGTCTAAGTCCTGAATTTTCAGAATTGCTTTTCAACGGCCAATTTTCAAATCAATTTGACTCGTTGCAATATTTTAATGGTGTCGACACGGTAAATATTGCCAATTATTCAAATATGTCTCCCGATTCTGCTTCTTCAGTTTTAGGCGGAACAGCAAATGTTCCCTTCTCGATTTCTGATTTGATGGGAGACAGCTACCTGAGACTTTCATTGAACAGAGAATATCATGTTGGTTACGGTAGAAAAATTTTAAATGTTGATTCTGTGTTTACTTTGTATGGAGGAATCGGATTCAAATTCATTCAGGGAATTGCCATCATGGATCTTTCTAATGAAAATGGAAATCTTCAAATGTTCTCAGCATTCAGTCCCGGATTTCAAATTGATTATGCTGCAGGATTGAATTCACTTCCACAACAAGCTCAAAATTTCTGGAGAAGTTCAGTTGGAACCGGTTATGGTTTGGATTTTGGCGCAAATATGACATTCTTCAATAAATTACACATTGCAGCTTCTGTTACTAATATTGGTTCCATGACCTACACTGGGAATGTTTTCAGCGCAGTTGATACATTGGTGGTGAGTTATTCAAGAGAAGGTCTGGAAGACATGAACATTGCCAATTCTGTCCCTGAAATGTTGGAGAGCACAGGTTTATTTACGCTTCAAAATGAGCAGGAATATAAAGTTAGTTTACCTGGAACACTGAGATTTGGAGCAAGTCTTGAATTAGGTAAAGTTGCACACATAGGAGCAGAAATTGTTGCGCCATTTAATGATGTGCCTGGAAGCATTAATGGTTTTGCTTATGGTTTAGGTGGTGATATTAAACTTGCTCAGGGCAAGGTTATTCTGATGGCAGGCTTAACCGGCGGTGGCGGATACGACACACAAATACCGATGGGAATTAATTTCTGCTTTGGTGAAGGTGCTTATGAAGTTGGTATTGCATCTCGTGATGCGGTTACTTTCTTTGTGCAAAACTCTCCCACTATTTCGGCAGCATTTGGATTTGCACGCGTGAGATTTTAGACAAAATTAATTGAAACGAAAGACAGTCGATTTGGCTGTCTTTTTTTTTGCCCGTTATTAAGGTTATATTTGCTTATATCAATTTTCATATGACAACTACTTCAACCAAAAAAAGAAAAGGCCCTAGTTTAATTCTCCAGATTTTTTTAGGGATGTTGTTGGGTATCATTGTTGGGTATTACTGGGCAGATGCTGCACCCGGTTTAAAAATACTGAGTGACATTTTCATGCGACTGATCAAAATGATTATTGCGCCGTTGGTGTTTGCAGTATTGGTTGTTGGTGTGGCAAAAGTGGGAGACTTTAAATCAGTAGGAAGAATTGGAGCAAAAACGATTCTGTATTTTACCGGAGCAGCAATCATATCACTTTTGCTTGGATTGATGATTGTCAATATTTCCAAACCGGGAAAAATAATGACCCTCGAATTACCAGAAGGAACTACTGCAAAAACAGAAATTGATACAAACATGGTGCTGATTAATCCAAACACCATGCAACCTGATACCACCATTGCCATTGCAAAAACAGTTTACAATTCTGAAATTCCCGGCGGTGGAAAAGCACACAAATTTGATTCCGGAACTTTTATTGAACATGTAATTCCGGACAGCGTTGTCGAATCTATGGCAGCCAACGATATTTTACCCATTGTCGTGTTTGCATTATTTTTTGGAATTGCCTGCGCGTCGGTTGGACCAAAAGGTAAATCAGTAGTTGATTTTTTTGATGCCATTTCACATATCATGTTTAAAGTCACCAACTATGTAATGGCATTTGCACCGTTTGGCGTATTTGGCGCCTTGGCAGCCGTTGTTGCTGCACAGGGTTTGAGTGTGCTGGCAGGATATATGTATTTGATTTTAACTTTTTACTTAGGACTGCTACTTTTCGTTTTTGGAGTTTTGTTTGTGATTTGTCTGGTCATGAGAATTAATTTTTTCAGATTACTGGGTTACATCAAAGAACCAATTCTACTTGCATTCAGCACCGCCAGCTCTGAAGCCGCAATGCCAAAAACAATTGAATCACTGGAGCGATTTGGTTGTGGAAACAGAATAATTTCTTTTGTACTTCCGCTTGGTTACTCTTTCAATTTGGATGGATCAATGATGTACATGACTTTTGCAACAGTATTCATTGCACAGGCTTATGGAATTGAAATGTCAACCGGTGACCAAATAACCATGCTATTGATTTTATTGGTTACAAGTAAAGGCATGGCCGGAATTCCACGAGCTTCATTAGTTGTCATAGCGGGAATGTTGACCTATTTTGGAATTCCGGTTGAAGGATTGTTGTTGCTTTTAGGAATTGATCAGATACTGGATATGGGACGTTCAGCCACCAATGTGGTTGGAAATGCAGTTGCAACAGCCGTTGTTTCTAAATGGGAAGGTGAACTTCATCCATTTAAACGTGATCCTGACATTGATAAGTTGAAGTTGGATTGATTTATCCAACTTTATAATTCGAACTAAAGTGGAACAAAAACTGCTCAATTATTTTCAGCGCATCATGCCTCTTTCAAATGAAGAAATAGAGGGTATTGTTGAAACTTTGACCATCAAACAATTTAAGAAGGGAACTGTATTATTAAAAGCAGGTCAGATTTCTACAGAAGTTTATTTTGTTTTGGAAGGATGCGTCAGACAATATAATCTGGTGGATGGCGAAGAAAGAACCAACAATTTTTTCACTGATGAACAATGGGTGATATCCATGCAGAGTTTTGGTCAACATATGCCATCCAATCATTTTCTGGAGTGCAGTACAGATTGTTCTTTAGTAGTTGGAAACCGTGATAAAGAAGAAAATCTTTACAGAAAATTTCCAAAATTAGAAACAGTTTCACGCAGAGTGATGGAAAAAGTATTTGCTGAACAACAGGAATTGCTCTCATCTTATACAACTGACTCAGCTGAACAGCGATATCTGAAACTACTCAAAACACGTCCTGATCTTTTTCAAAAAATACCTCAATATCAGATTGCAAGTTATGTAGGTGTTAAACCTGAATCTTTGAGCAGAATCAGGAAAAGACTCACTCAAAAATAAACTCATACCAAAACAGCAATGTTTCCTTTTTTATGTCCTTTTTCCACAAAAGCATGGGCTTGTGGCAATTCAATAAGTGAATAGGTTTTTTCTACAACAGGTTTGTATTTGCCTGTTTCAATTAATTCTTTCAATTTTAAAATATCCTCTTTGCAGTGGGATATTACTCCCATGATTACTTTTTTATTACTGAACACTGAAGTGAAACTTCCTCTCATCATTTGAGAAAATCCTGCAGCACTTAAAATTAATTTACCTTTTGGTTTCAACACTGAAATGCAATCAGAAATTTTTGCAGCATTCACCGCATCCATCACAAGATCATATGATTGTTTTTTATTTGCAAAATTTTCTTTGGTGTAGTCAACAACTTCGTCTGCACCTAATGACTTAACTAATTCCGCACTGGAACCGCTGCACACAGCAGTTACATGCGCACCCAGGGATTTTGCCAATTGAACTGCGGCACTTCCCACCGCACCGGAAGCACCAATGATCAAAACTTTTTGATTCAATTCAATCTTGGCTTTTTTAATGAAATGTAAAGCGGTCACACCGCCAAAAGGAATTGTTGCAGCTTCTGTGTGTGAAATATTGGATGGCTTGATCTGTACAGAACTGTTTTCATCCACTGAAATATATTCTGCGTATGCTCCAAATTTCATGTTGGTGTGGCCAAAAACCAAATCACCTTTTTTAAACCGGCTTACTTGCGTTCCTGCTTCTTCAACCTCACCTGAATACACACTTCCTAATATGGTTAATTTCGGTTTTGTCAATCCAAAAAACAGTCGCACCGCAAATGGATCAGCTTTACGTAACCGTATGTCTCCAGAATTAACTGCTGTGGCTTTTATCCGAATAAGGATTTCATTTTCCTTGTGAATCGGTTTATTGACATCTGAAATTTTCAATACTTCAGGTCCTCCATAATTGTTATAAATCGCAGCTTTCATAATGAGTAATTATTTTATTGGACAAATGTATCGGGCATCTAAGCAAGTTTCATTGACTTTGGTTAAGAAAGAAAACTATCCGGTACTTTCAAGTCAAAATCAAAATTGGAATTATTCAAAAAAAAACGTCCCGCTTATTGGCGGGACGTTCATTATTTTAAAAAGAAACCGATAAACTATTTCCCTTTTCCTTCCATTTCAGATTTCAAAGCAGAAAGTGCATCCAAATCACCTAATGTTGATTTTTCATTTGAATCATTGATTTCTTTCACCGCTTTGTTCTGACCACCTGCAGTTGTAGTTTTCTTTTTGCTGCGTGGTGCATCTTCATCTGTACCTTCTTCAAAAGTACGGGTGTGAGAAACAACAATTTTCTTTCCTTCTTTGTTGAATTCAATTACTTTGAAATCCAGTATCTCATCTACGTTAGCATTTGAACCATCCGCTTTACGCAAGTGTTTCTTAGGACAAATTCCTTCAACACCATAAGGTAAAGAAACGATTGCTGCTTTATCTTTTTTCTCTTCGATGATTGTTCCCTGATGAACTGAACCTTCAGTGAACGTAGATTCAAATACATCCCATGGATTTGTTTCAAGTTGTTTGTGACCCAATGCAATTCTGCGGTTATCACGATCAAGCTCAAGAACCACTACATCCATTTTATCTCCTACTTTGCAGAATTCAGATGGATGTTTGATTTTTTTAGACCATGATAAATCAGAAATGTGAATCAATCCGTCAACACCTTCTTCCAATTCTACAAATACACCAAAGTTGGTGAAGTTGCGAACAGTTGCAGAGTGTTTAGAATCAACCGGATATTTTTTATCAATATCAGCCCAAGGATCTGGCATCAATTGTTTAATACCCAATGACATTTTACGCTCATCACGGTCAAGTGTCAGAATAACTGCTTCTACCTCATCTCCTACTTTAAGGAAATCCTGAGCAGAACGCAAGTGCTGTGACCATGACATTTCAGACACGTGAATCAAACCTTCAACGCCCTGAGCGATTTCAATGAAAGCACCGTAGTCAGCAATAACCACTACTTTACCTTTCACTTTATCACCTACATTGATGTTTTGATCAAGTGCATCCCAAGGATGTGGCTGCAATTGTTTTAATCCAAGAGCGATACGTTTTTTGCTGTCATCGAAATCAAGGATAACCACGTTGATTTTAGAATCAAGCTGAACAATTTCTTCCGGATGATTTACACGGCCCCAAGACAAGTCTGTGATATGGATCAATCCATCTACACCTCCAAGGTCAATGAATACTCCGTAAGAAGTAATGTTTTTAACTGTTCCTTCAAGAACCTGACCTTTTTCAAGACCACCGATAATTTGTTTTTTCTGTTCTTCAAGCTCAGCTTCAATAAGCGCTTTATGAGATACAACCACGTTGCGGAATTCAGGATTAATTTTAACCACTTTAAACTCCATGTTTTTACCAACGTACTGATCGTAATCACGAATAGGTTTAACGTCAATTTGTGAACCAGGCAAGAAAGCCTCAATTCCAAATACATCTACAATCAAACCACCTTTTGTACGGCATTTTACAAAACCTGTAATTACCTCACCTGAACGCAATACGTCATTAACGCGTTGCCATGCACGGTGAGTTCTTGCAGTTTTGTGAGACAATACAAGTTGCCCTGATTTGTCTTCCAGTGACTCAACATAAACCTCAACGGTGTCACCTACTTTAAGATCAGGATTATATCTGAACTCGTTGATGGCAATAACACCTTCTGATTTGTAGTTTACGTTAACAACTACTTCTTTTTGAGTTAACGCGATAACTGTTCCGTCAACCACTTCTTTCTCAGCAATTGAGTTAAGTGAGTTGTCATACATTTTATCAAGCTTTGCTAACTCGGCTTCTGTTTTGCCATCGTTTTCATAAGCATGCCAGTCAAACTCCTGTTTTGGAATTACCGCACTGATCACCTTACGGATATCAGCCGTTTCTTCAAACATTGGTTCTTCGTCTTTGCGAATATCAGCTGCAATTAAATCAGCTTCATCTTCAACAACTTTGCGGATAGCCGCTTTTACTTTGGTAGTGGATTTTGCATCTGCTTTGACATCTGCATTTTTTGCAGTGATTTTAGATGCTACTTTTTTCTTTGCTCCTTCGTCAGAAGAAGGCTTTTTTTTCTCTTCAGCCATTGCTTTAGATTTGTATCTCACCTTCCGAAAGTGTGAGAGTGTTTTACATTTTCCGTTTCGGAATCCGGATGCCTGCCCTTGCAAGCGGGTGCAAAGATAGAGCTTCTGTTTGGATTGTACAAGTTTTTTAGTGTCTAGGTATCAGGTGTCAGGGATCGGGGTTGTTCTTTTGTCGTTATGTTACTGAAAAATAGACGATTGAAGATAATACTAACGCGGTTTGCGGTTGGTTGATAAGTTATTAGTTGATGAGCTTAGGGTTGATGAGTTATTAGTTGATAAGTTGACTTTATGAAGAATGACTCCGGCTTCGACTTCTCTCAGACCCCGCGTGCCGTTGGTTGATGAGCTATTTTAGCTGATGAGTTTCTTAGTTGACGAGTTGATTTTTAAAATATGACTCCAGACTAAAGATTCCAGACTAATGACTTCAGACTTATGACTCCAGACTAATGAATTCAGACTATTGACTCCAGACTATAAAACTGAATCTTACCCCCCTACTCTTTCTCTTAGCGCCTTCACCGTGTTATATGGATTATCGACAATGAACATATTGATTAACCAAGATGGCATACTTCCTCCCGGATCACTCAAGTATTGATAATGGACAACACACCCTTCACCTTTACTGGTTAACTTCCAAAATCCTTTTCCTTTAGTCATACGCACATAACCTTCCGCTTTTGATTTATACTTTTCTACAACGGTCATGTTTATCAGGGTCACTTTTTCTTCTTTGTTGTGCGTTACTTTAATGTGACATTCACCATCCCTGTCATCTGATGGCCATGGAATATCCATTTTTGAATAACAGTAAAATTCGGTCTCTGAAATTTTCTTGCACACTTCTGACTCCACAATGTCTGGATACCAATGCGGATATTTTACAACATCAATTAATGTTTCATAAATGATGTATCGTTTTACATTCATCACACAAATGACTT
>Ga0268298_10004363_pt1 | contig 13851 bp, 13 predicted proteins | sample WWTPWeurt_MetaG_FD_194462 | JGI IMG/M metagenome (GOLD analysis project Ga0268298, IMG submission 194462) | Activated sludge microbial communities from WWTP in Nijmegen, Gelderland, Netherland - WWTP Weurt | ecosystem: Engineered > WWTP > Aerobic digester > Activated sludge | place... | reverse complement strand
ATGGCGACGACCTGGAGCCAGTGCCAGAAGCGTTCATACACTTCGTACATGTAGACGGGGTGCGTTTCAGCAGCTTCCTTCTTGTGCTTGCGCGCCGCGAGATAGCGCAATGTGCCGTGTCCACCCACGCCGAGGATCGTGCCGACGAAGGCCAACGCGCCGAACCAGTCAATCCAGGAGATGCGGTTGTGTCCGAAGATGTAGATGCTGTCGTTTTCGTTGGCAGGCAGGTAAACCAACGCGCCGTCTCTGTTTTCGATAGTCCCTGAGAACGAGACATTTGTGTCGCTCACAAATTCAGGCGTTACGCCAAGCGGCGCGCTGTTGGTGAGGGGCAGGGGTTCAGTGACGCGCGAGTTTTCATCGTGGCAGGATTTGCAGTCGCTGACGGCATAGTCGCCGCCGACCACGTTGTGGTTGATCGAGTAGGGCTGCACCTGTCCGTAAATTTTTACATTCTTCAAGCCGAGCGCTTCGAGTTTGCCAGCGATCAGCGTCTGCTTCGCTTCGGAGTCGAGCGCGAGTTCCGCGTCGGAAAGTTGGCCATCGCTGTTCGCGTCGAAGGCGGAGAGGACGTCAGCCGTGTAGGCGCCATCGGCGAGGTAGGCCGCTTCGAGGTCCGCGCGGCGAACGGGGCGGGTTGTCCCGTTTTCGTCGTCATAGGTCCAGAAGAAAGTGGTCACCAGGTTATACGGCGCGACCAGGGTGTCGCCGTCCACATTGGTGCGTTGCATCAGGACGGGTTGGTAGCCAGTGACGAGGTCGGTGGTGGTGTCTGTCCCGTCAATGCCGCGGCATTCGGTGACAGCAGCGCCATCGAGACGGACGGCCGTCCAATCCACAGAGGCGTAGGCGGGCGCAGCCATCTTCGGGATGTGGCAGGATTCGCAGGCCACCACTTGCATGTGGCGCTCGTTGTAGGGCAGCCAGCCCGCGTGCGCCGCTTCAGTGTCATGGCAGGATTCGCATCGGCGCATCGTCCCTTTAAGTTCTGGAGCGACGGTGAACTGCGCGCTGGCGCCGCGTGCAAAGTTGTGATTCGGTTTTTCGAGATACTCGCCAATTTCCAGTTTGCGCGGATCGTAGGTGAGGTGTTCGGGATTGGCGGCTTTTTCATCGAGCGAGTGCGCGGGGTTGTTGAGCGAGTAATGGCAATCGGTGCACTTCAAGGCGCGCTCGGCGTGGATATCCCACGCGTAGGGCATCTCAGCTTTATCGGCCAGGTTGAGACCAGACTCGGAAATTTTCTGCGAGGAGACAACCTGTCCCGTGGTGGCGGTTTGGGTTTGGGTCGCGTCGCAAGCGTTCAGGGTGAGAGGCGTGGTCGGGTCTTCGTGGATCTCGCCGTGGCAGGATGCACAGTTCGCGTTGGTCGGTTCTTGCAGTTCAATGTAATCGGCCAGCAATTCGCCGTTGGCGTCGAAGGCTTTATCGTTGTAGACCCATTCGGTCGTTGTCCGCAGGACGATGCCCGAGCCAAGCAGGGTGGCGGTGTTTGCCCAGCCAAATTCGCCCTTCTGGATCATTTCCACGCGCACATCATTGTTCGGGTTGGCGGTGTGACAGAGGAAGCAGTTCATCTCGATCACACCTGACTTTTTCCAGTCCCAGGCTTGATACGAATCAGACGCCGCGTCGTACGCGCTCGCTTCGGGATTTTCCGCGCTCGGCTTCAGACTCACGAGAGGCTGGCCGCTGCGACTAGTGACCGCTGGCCCTCCGCCAGGGACGCGCCACCCGAAGGTCATCAACCAATCGGGCGTGGTCAGGTCGAGACGCGCATCGCCTTTCTGCGAGAGGTAGCGGTTGGCGATCGGATCATATTTTCCGAACAGGCCGTTCGACGCGTTCCACGAATCTTTGGTCTCTTTGTAATCGCTCAGGCCAAGGTCGGCATGATACGAATGCGAGACGATGTATTCGGCGTCATGGCACTGTCCGCAGGTTTGCATGGTGGAGATGGGCTTGTCGCTTGTTTGAACCTGCGCGCCATCTTCATCGAGCAACGCGAAAGTAGGGTGCATCGGCGATGCGGCTTCGGCAGGGACATTGGCTTTTTGTGCAAAGGCCGCGCCGATCCCGAAAGCAAGAACGATCATCAACAAGCCAGCGGCAATGAAAAGGTTTCGTTTCGTCATTGTGTGTTCCTTACGCAATACGCACTACGCAGTATTAGCGCCCTCCCCATTCCATCGGGTCGCCAGGGTAGCCGAGCGCTTCCCAATCGAGACGGCCATTGTCGCTGTGACAAGCGTCGCATTGCAAGGCGTTTTCCTTGGGTTGAACCATGTGCGTGGTCGGCCAATACATCCAGGTTTCGGTGAAGCCATATTGCCCCGAAAATTCCAGGCCTGTATCCTGCGAACCGAGTTGAAGCCCCGAAAGCCAATCGAAGGTTGTCCAGAAGCCGTTTTCACCAGAGGTGCGCGGCTGGAGCAGGTAATTGTTGACTGTGTCGTACGGCTGTTTGGCGATGTGCAATTTGAAGGGGAAGATCTTCGCGTTGGGGTCGGTGATGCTTCCCGCGGGGAGATTGATGTATGTTGGTTTCAGCGGGTCAATCTTGTCGCCAAGCAGGTAGCGATAGGAATTGTTGCCGTTGAACCAGAGATACTCAGGTCGATAATTTCGTTCGTAGGTGAACGAACCTTTGATCTTCAGATAGGTGAAGTGATCGTCGCCGCGATCCTGTCCAGCTGTGGACCAATCCCATGTGACCTTGGTCGGGTCTTTGGTGGCGATTTCGGGGATGTGGCAGGTCTGGCAGGCCACCGCGTCGGTGTGCAGGTTGACGCGTTCATCTTCATGTGGTTTCGCCGCGTGACAATCCGTGCAGGCAACCTGTTCGGCTGGGTCAATGGTGTAGTTATCCGCCACCATGCGTCCCTTGACAACGTGTTCTTCTGTGCGATGACAATCGGTGCAGAGGAAATCCAGTTTGCCCATGTGGACGTCAAGGTTGTCGGCAGGGAAGTAGAGACTCTCGTCGAGATCGCCATGCTTCACGCCATTGCCGCCGCCGCCGTCGAAGTGACACTTGCCGCAGTTATCGCGTGTGGGCGCCCGTACAGAACGCGCGGCCGCCAAAAGGTCAATGCCCACGGCGGGGTTGCCGTAGTTGCCTTTGGCGTAGCTGGATGTGTCTGCATGGCAGGCCAGGCAGTCCACGTTTTCGGGATTGTTGAAATCGTAGGTATCTTTGTCGTCAAAGCCGTAACCGACGTGACAGGTCATGCAGGTGCGTTCGTTGCCCTGCGTGCCGATGCAGAAGTTGTTGATCTGATTGGCCTTGCCGATGGTTACGGGTTCGTCGCGCCAGGGAACGTTAAATTCCTTGCTCTCCCACGTGAAGTGGGTGGTGACCATCATTTCATTGCCCGAGTCGGGATGGCACTCGAGGCAGGCCCGTGTCACATCTTGACCTGTGGCGAATTCGGTTTCCTTGATGATGTCTGCGTGGCTGACGTGGGTCGGGTGGCGTGGTACATTGTCCCACGGGTTGTCTGCGGCTTCGGCGTTTTTCGGCCAGAAGATCGCCAGGGGCAGGATAATGACCAGTAAGATGGCAGCCAGCCCCAAGGTCCAGAACGAACGGGATTTCTTCATTGCTTTCTCCTTTTCAGGATTGAATTTCTTCCATCAAGTTGGCGCGTTCCACAAGTCGGTCACGTAGAACGGAGCGAAGCAGGTCCAACGCTTCAAGGATGCGACGGTCGCGCAGGTGATAGTGGATGACCACTCCGCTTCGTTCAGGCTGGACCAAGCCGCGGTCGCGTAGAACTTTGAGGTGGCGCGATGCTGTGGGTTGGGTAATGCCAAGCGTGACGCTCAGGTCTGTCACGTTGCGGGGGCCGTCTTCGAGCGCGTAGAGCATTAAGATGCGCGTCGGGTCTGCCAGGGCAAAACACAGTTCGGCTTCCAGTTGCGAAACTTCCTGGGCGAGGGTAGGGGTGATCATTGAATACCTTTATGTGTATAATCGAATATATACAAATTCGCTCATATCGTAACATTTGGTTGGACAGCCTTATAGTGAAACATGTCACAAATAATGTTGTAGGATGTCATTTTTGATTAATTGGTATTAATGTTCCAATTCCTTGTATAATTAGCCCCAAGGAGACCCCAAAAAAATGACACTTTCGCTCAGGGAAGCCCCCTCTGTAAATGTTGGTAATCGCTTGCGCGAATTGCGTGAAGAGCGAAAAATTTCGATGCGTGGGTTGGCAAGCAAGAGCGGCCTGTCAGCGAACGCTTTGAGCATGATCGAGCGCGGCAAAACCAGCCCTTCTGTTAGCACTTTGTACAAACTGGCCGACGCGATGGGTGTGGATATCACGGCCTTTTTTGGGGAACCCCTGGAAAGGCAGCCCGTAGTTTTTATGAAGGCTTCCGAAAGGCCGCGCGTCTCGTTTCAGCGCGGGGTTTGGGAGGATTTGGGCGGCTCCCACTTTATTGGTCGTATGGAGCCCTTCATTTTGACCCTGGAAAACGGCGGCGGAAGCGGGCCGCATGCCATGGTACATACAGGTCATGAATTCGTCTTCTGCCTGCGCGGCACACTGGAGTATCAGGTGGAAAAGCAGGTCTTTGTTCTGGAGCCTGGGGACAGTCTGATCTTCGCGGCGCGGCTTCGCCACAAATGGCGCAACCCTGGCAGCACGGTAGTCAACGCGCTGATCATGCTGGCGGATTTTTCAGAATCGGAGCGTGGGTTAACAGCCCATCATGAAGTGCAGGAATAAAAAAACGGCGGACGAGATCGTCCGCCGTTTTGCTTGCAAGGGTCTACTTTTCGGGAGCGCCAGCCTCGATCCATGCAATGATCGTGGCTAGCTCTTCAGGGGAGAATAGGGCAAAGTGGTTGCCGCTACTCTGGACGATGACAATTCGGCTATTGACGGTATCGCCCGCAATAATGACTGGGCCATTCTTGCTTCCCTTCATCGCGCTCGCGTAGGTGGAGAAATTCAACCCAGCGGACGGATTTGCTCCGTGACATTCGGTGCAGCGCGCTGCAAACAACATGCCGATATAGTTATCGTACGTCGGGTTAGCAGGAGCAGGGGGCAGTTCGGTGGATGGAGGCGGAGGAGGGAGCTGCGCCTGGATGATCTCGCGCAGTTTGGGCGCGTCGAATCCCGCGAAGGTGAAGACGCTTCCATGACAAGCTGAGTTGGAACAGAACGAAGTGTTGCTCGTCCCGCCCGCATCTGCGGTGGTGTGGCAATTGGCGCAGGTGGAATCGATGGCCTGGTTGTGCAGGCTGATCCAGTTTGCATTGAGGTGCAGTTCGGGCTCGGGGCCGCGGCTGATCTCAATGTTGGCGGTGAAATCCTGCTTGCCTGCAACGACGGGAATGGAATGGCAGAGATTGCATTCGAGGCGGACAGCCTGATCCTGATCATTCAGGTGCTTGCCATCGTGACATCGGAAACAGCCTGGTGAGTTGATGTGCCCCAGGTTGTTGGGGTGAGTCGTCCAGTCTATTTTTTGTTCGGGGAAAACTGTGTGATCGTAGATATCTTTGATCTCTTGAATGGCGGCTTCCACTTCGGATTCGTGGCCGTTGTAATACTCGGTCCCGCGATAGTAATCTCCGACGATGGTATCAATTGCCTGAAAGGCTTCGTCGCGCCCAGGGTAGGTTGTTTCGAGGACGCCCGCGGCGCGTTTGCGGATTTCGGGGATAGCTGGGCTGATCAGCCCGCGAGCCATGGCCTCGTCAATCGAAACGGAGGGCGGCTGAAAGTCATGGGTGACGCGGTTGTGGCAGGTGATGCAGTCCATGGGTTTAAGCTGACTCTCGTCAACCGTGGATTTATCGAAGTCAGACTCTACATCAACATATTCTGTATATGTCCCATCTTCGTTCATCACGCGCACGTATGGAATTTCCTGGCTGAGTTCGTCTGTCGCATAATAATAGACAGGATTTTCAATGTGCCAGTGGATACCGAATCCCAAGCCTTCGCGTTTTGTGCCGCCGCCAGTTTTCATAACAAGGTAGGTGGAGGTGTGCTGATTATCGACATCGGTCCCGTAGTGCTGGATGGTCCGCAGGCTGTCATCGGAAAAAGTTTCGGGGCGATGACACTTTTCGCAGGTGTCGACAGCAGGGCGCAAAGCTCTAGCGCGAATGGGGTATTCATAAAGTTTGAAGATTTCGTAATAGGTTTCTTTAAGCCCCTGTGATTTGCGCGTGATTTGCGTTACGAAATCTGTTCGTCCAATATGGCATTCCTCGCAGGTGACGTTGGCGTGTGGCGATTCTACGTAAACCGCGCTTTGCGGCGGCATGGTGTGACACGCTCCCCCGCAAAATTCTGGGGAATTGGTGTATTCCCAGCCATAGGTTCCGCCAATCACGGCGAGTAGGACGATTACCCCCAGCGTAACGAGTGGTAGGATGATTTTCCAACGCGGCGAACCGGCTGGCGGAAAAAAGAACTTTTGAATGGATTCTTTAATGGTCATGCTGCAGCTCCTCAGATCGTGGCAATGTCGTTCCTGTTCATTCTTTGGCTATGACGTGCTCTTTTGTGCAGGACCGAATTGTACTTTAAAAATACGAGACAGGGCTGCCTTGCGACAGCCCTGTTTTTATTGCCTGCCTTTGGGGGCAGAATTACTCGCCGAGAGCGGCAAGAGCAGCGTCAATCAGGGCATTGAAGTAATTGGGGTTGTGAACGCCCATGCTTGCATCTTCTTCAATGTAGCCCCAAGTGAACAGGGCGGCAGCGGACTGGGCGTCGTACGTGCCGGGAACCGAAGAGAAGGTACCATCCTCATTCTTTGTGAGCATGCCCTTGGCAACCAACGCCTCTTCGAGTTTCAGGAACTTTTCTTCGAAGGCGGTCTGGAAACCATTCACATCGTAGCTGGTGGCGTCGGTGTGGCAGGTCACGCAGGTGGAAAGCTGGGGCTTGAAGGAGTGGTTGTTGCCTTCGCCGATGTGGCAGCCTACGCAGGTGTTTTCCACCATGTTGTAGTGAGCGCCGGGTTTGCCTTCGACGCCAAGAACGGCGGCGACGTCAACGGTGCCCGTGAGGCTGTCAGCCTGCGGGCTGAGGTGGGTGTTGAAGCGAACGTTCGCGGCATACTTGGTGGGATCGGTCTTGTCAACAAAGTTGGCCATGTAGCGTCGAGCCTGATGGCAGTTCACGCACAGGTTACCCTCGCCACCATCGAAGGTGACGCCATTGACGACCAAGGTCACAGGATCGGTGGTGCGAAGAGCCCAGTCTTCACCAGTGTAGGTGGTGTGGATCTGATGGCAGGTATAGCAATCCTGGCGGCCAGGTTCGACGGGCGCGTTTTCGACAGTGCTGAAGTTCTTGCCAGCAGCAATGTTTTCGCGGAACGAGTTGCCAGAGTGGCAGAAAGAGCAACTCTTGTTGCCATATTCTTCAATCATGGCTTCGCCGTTACCGTGCTTTGAAAGTTCCCAACCAGCCTGTTTCACGGCGATGGTGCCGGTGTCGTTATGGCATTCGGTGCAGGACAGATCAGTGGCAGAGGGGGCAGCACCGGGTTCACCTTGCGGGCCGGCAGGGCCTTGCGGACCAGCGGGGCCTTCGGGGCCTTGCGGGCCGGCGCAAGCCGTCATGGCGAACGCAACCAGCATAAGAAGGCCGACGAGAGCGAGCATTTTCTTGTTAAACATTTTGATTCTCCTATTTGGGTTTGAGATTGGAAATTCCTGGAAACTTATTGGCGGCAGGCACCTCCGAACTCTGTAATAAAGACTGACATAGTCTTGTTATTAATACAGGGCTAATATTACAACAAAACCCCATTTTTGGGGATTGTGACATGTGTCATCTTTCACAAGGCGAGTTGTCATATTGCGTTATTCCACCCAAAGGCGTAAAAAAGCCCGTTGATTATTACAACGGGCTGAAATCAGACAAAATTGTCATATTTTGGGTCTAGGCGTACATTCCCCAATCCAAAGCAGACGGATCCTCCATCATGGAAAAGTCCCACATCTCCATACCCATTTCAATAGTCACGGGCATTCCCAAACCTTCCACCGCTTTCGCCTTCGTCATTTCGATCATTGCTGGTCCATACGGACAGAACGGAGTGGTGAGAATCATCTTCAAGCGCGCGATATCATTTTCGATCTGAATATCGCGCACTAATCCCAATTGAATGATATTCATTCCAATTTCAGGGTCAACTACTTCACATAAGGCTCCACGAGCCGCCTCGACTTTATTTGGGTGGGTGGTGTGGATTGTCCACTGGATTTGTTTTACTTCCGAATTTTCACTCATATCTCACTCTGATTATTATTGATTACCGAAACAAATCATTTCGGTTGCACTAGATACGTGCAATGCGCGCTGCCTTCCAAAATACATTGAACTTTATTGGCAGGTACAGCCAGCATCCTGGAGATCAACGTCTGGTCCACGGTGCAGACTTCAGGATGGCTTTGGCCGATCTGATAATACGGGCAAGTGATTTCGTGGATGCGGTAACCATCAGCGGTCTTCTCCCATTCCACGGTAAAGCCTTCGTCCGCCAGCAATTCCTTGACGGTATCAAGCCGCTCTTCCATACTCATCCCCTTAACCTGTTTGGCATAGTCCGCCGCAAGGTCTTCTGCCACTTGCGAGAACAACTTTGTCACCATTGGCTCAGGCATGGATTCTTTCATCTGCGACAACAAGCGCGTCGTCAGGCGCAGGTAACGCGTGGGGAAACGCTCCATGCCCTCCTCGGTCAAGACATAAACGAGGCGGGGCCGTCCAACGCCATGGCGCTCCTCGTGCGCGTCCACCAATCCCTCCATTTGAAGGTTACTTAAATGATGTCGCACAGAAATTGGATTAATTCCAACCGCCTCGGCCAACTCATTAATCGTGGATCGTGGCTGGCGCAGGAGCGTTTGTAAAATCTTGTCTCTCGTACTTTTCATAGGAGGCAGTATACCCGCGCCTCTGCCCTTTGTCAATAATATAGATAAATATCATAAAAATTACAGTCGACTGATATACTTGGACAAGCCATCTCGCTTCTTTCTGGACTTTTGAGCGGTTTGCCCACCCCAATCAATTATCTACGGGACAGATCGCCACCTCGACAGGATGCCATGAAACCAACCGTTCTCCTCACTCATCCGCTTCCGCCTGAATGGATCGCCTCGCTCGATGCGCAGGTGACTCTCATTGCTGGAGGGGAAGAATCCCCGGGCTGGCGAGAGAGCCTTCTGCAAGCCCTTCCTCACGCTGACGGGATCATTTCCCTCCTGACTGCCCGCGTGGATGACTCTATCCTTGAAAAAACAACCCACCTGCGCGTAGTCAGTAATATGGCTGTCGGTGTGGATAACATTGATGTGCCAGCCTGCACCCGCCGCGGCGTCCCTGTCGGCAACACGCCTGGCGCAATGACCGACGCGACTGCTGATCTCACCATGTCGCTCCTGCTCGCGGCGGCGCGGCGATTGCCCGAATCTTCCGCCGACGCGCGGGAGGGTCGCTGGCAGACATGGTCTCCCACAGGCTGGCTGGGAGCCGACTTACGCGGCGCGACTTTGGGCATTATCGGCTTGGGGAAGATCGGACGGGCAGTAGCAGAGCGGGCGCGCGGGTTTGGACTCCGCATCCAGTATTGGCAACCCCGCGAAAGGTCAGAGGGAGAAGCGAGCGGGGCGGAATATGTCCCACTTGATGAATTGTTGTCGTCCAGCGATTTTCTCTCGTTGCATTGTCCATTGACAAAATCTACGCGCGGCCTCATCGACGAGTCCGCTTTGCGAAAGATGAAGCCCTCTGCAATTTTGATCAATGCCGCGCGCGGCCCCGTGGTAAACACCTCCGCGTTAACACGCGCGCTGACTGAAAACTGGATCGCCGCCGCCGCGCTCGACGTGACCGACCCCGAGCCTTTGCCGCCGAGTCATCCGCTATACGCTTTGCCCAATTGTTTTATCCTGCCGCACATCGGGTCGGCCACGCACGGGACGCGCAAACGCATGGCCGAGATGGCCTGCGAAAATCTGCTTGCTGGTCTGCGCGGCGAGCGTTTGCCGAATTGCGTGAATACTGAAGTGTATGATTAGTATTCCAACTTACAAATTTTTTCGTTCTTTGCCATAATCTGCAGAAATTTTTGCTGGTTGCGCGGACGTCCCACCGTGCGCCAAATGCTGGTGACGGTTTCCTCGGCGATCTCGAAATGATCTTCGGTGACGCGCAATTTGCATTCTTTAAATGTTTTGCGAAGGGCGTCAAACGTCTCAAGACTGCCTTCGCACATGACGATCTTATATGTACGCGCTTCGCGCAGGTGGTCGATCCAACCGCCGACGACGGGGAAGAAGACGAGAACAACGAGCGTGATGGCAGTCGCGATGAGGACGAAGTCAATCTGCCCGACGGCAATTCCCATGCCGAGCGCGGCGGCCAACCAGATGGTGGCGGCGGTGGTAAGCCCGCCAATGCGTCCGCCTTCGCGCAGGATCGTCCCCGCGCCGAGGAAGCCGATTCCTGTCACGATGTTTGACGCTACGCGCGAGGGGCTCGCATCTGGTTCGATGGCGATGGAAAATAATGTAAACAGGGTGGAGCCAAGCGTGATCAAGATGATCGTGCGGAATCCCGCCGCTTTGTATTGCACTTCGCGTTCCAATCCGATCACTCCGCCCACGAGCACGGCAACTCCCAACTTGATGATTTCCTGAGTCATAATATCCATTCGACGCATCCTTCAAAAAAATTTAAAATGAAAAATGGAACAAGAGTCATCCGCCATAAGCGGATTCCTTTGTTCCATTAATCGGCTGTATTAGACGGGTTGTTTACAGTTCGGGCAGGTTGTTTCGCTGTGCAAAATAGCGAAACCGCAATTGCGGCATGTTTTGGGTTGCGCCTTGCCGAGCGGCGCGCCGCAGGCGACGCAGGTCGCTTCTCCCACAGGATTGGCCGCGTGGCAGTACGAGCAGGTAACGCGCTTCAGTCGCTCCGAAAGTTCATGCGACGCCCCCGCGGCTTGCGCGGCGCGTTGGACGGTCTTCCAGATGGTTTCGGGGAGTTGCAGGTTCTCGAGGTCCTGGGCAATGTCGTCAATGCGGCCCAGCAATGAGAGGGGATTCTTTAGCGCGGTCAACGCGCTCCAACCCAGGCTTGCAGCAGTGCCCATCCAGGCTTGTTCGCCCATTTCGATCATCACGCCGTCGGGCGCGTCTTCGATCGTGACGGTCAGCGCGGTTTGCCCGCCTGATTGCGCTCCAGGGCGGGAGCCGATCTGCACGAACATTTTTTTGTTCGTGCCAAAGGTCTGTGCGCTGATGTTGGTGCGGTTAAATTCTGCCAAAAGGATCTGCGCCACGTCCACGGGCGTGATCTTTCCGTGAAAAAATCGTCGTCTCATGTTTTGCATTATAATCTTCTTTGCATCCTTTGATAGAGACTACGAAAATGAATCGATTCCGTTTCACGCGACCGCTCGCGTCTTTTCTAGCGTTGACCGCGTTCGCGCTTTCAATTACCTTTTTCTACCCGACTTCTGCCCGCGCGCAGGGAGTGGCTTCATGCGCCGCGTCTGGCGCGGCCCTGGGCGAGACGTATGTCACAGTAAACAGCGACCAGGCCCAGGTCAACGTGCGAAGCGGGCCGAATTCCTATTTGTATGGCAAGGTTGGCATTCTGCTCACGTTTGAGTCCGCGCCCGCGATTGGGCGATCCCCTGGCGGCGATTGGATCCAGATTTCCTGCCCTGCCGCGTATGGGGGATCGGGTTGGGTGTACGCCGCCAATGTCAGTTTGACTGCATCTGTGGAATTGCCTGTGGTCGCCATTCCCGTCACGGTGACGCCTGAAATTACATCCACTGTGGATCCCGCGTTGGCGGCCGCGTTCCCGCCTGTTCAGCCGACCGCGGCGCGATTGCCAACCTTTACCCCCGCCATTTCCCAGCCGATTCCTGCTTTCACCGACGCGCCTGTTCTGCCTTTGCAAAATGATTGGAATGGGATCGTAATCATTTCTGCCGTCGCGATTGGCTTGGTTATTTTTCTCGTTTCTCTATTCGTTCGACGTTGAGCCAGCCATGCAATCTCGTTTTTATAAATGGTCGGCATTGATTTTGATCTTTTTGGGTGGGTTATCTTTCACTTTTCTTCTGCCCAATGCGCAGATCGCCCTCGCGCAACAACCGACGGGTTCCGTCCCCACCGTCACGGGAACGCCCCTTGGCCCGTACATCACCGTGAACCTCGACCTTGATTTTGCCAATGTGCGTTCTGGCCCGAGTGAATATTTTTATCCAAAGATCGGGATTCTGATGCGGGGACAATCCGCGCCCGCCCTGGCGCGTTCCCCCGACTTGACTTGGATTCAAATTCGTTACGTTGGCGTTCCTGGAAACGTGGGATGGATTTATGCTCCCAACGTGCAGCTGGTCTCTTCGGGGTTTTTGCCTATCATCGAGCCGCCTCCCACATCCACGCCGCCTTCCACGCCGACCATCAACCCCACATTGGAGTCTGCGTTCGTCGCACCGCAAACGCCGACGCGCCTGCCAACATTTACGCCGCCGCCGCTTGTGGAAAATCCTATTTTTTCGGATGCATCAGAAACTCCGTCTCGCATCCCGCTGGGATTGATCGTTCTCTCCTTGGGGTTCATCGGTGGATTGATCGCAATTTTCTCACTTTTACGTGGCCGTTAAAAAAAAGAGACCGTCAGAAGACGGTCTCTTTCACATCAAGCACAGATTAGTTGTTGCACGAGCAGGAGCCGCCGCAGGCGCATCCGCCTTCGCCGTGACTGTGGCTTGCCTGGTTCGGGTTGTTGACGACGAAGCCGCTTCCCTTGACGGGGTCATTGATGAAATCAATCGACGCGCCGCGCAGATAATCAATCGAAACGTTGTCCACCACCATTTTGACGCCGTTGGCATCGAAGGTGGTATCCACGTCGCGGAAGTTGTTATCCAGCGCCATGCCGAAGTTCACGCCGCAGCATCCGCCGCCAGAGACGTAGACGCGCAGGGCATAGCCTTCGAGTTTGCGTTCGGTGAGAATGTTCTGCACAGCTTGGGCCGCGGCGGGAGAAATATCGAGTGTTTGAATTTCGAGATCGTTGAGCATGTTTTCTCTCCTTTGAGAGTACGGTTAATGTTGACGCATATTATCAGAATTGAGGGGGACTGTCAACACGAAAACGCGTCCTGTCCTGGACTGGTGTGCGTCGCACCTTTCTAGACAGGGGTTTTCCTGCCCGTCGAATTCGCCTGCTATTGGGACAATCTGACCCTTGTGGTGCGACGCACCCGCGTTCTTGACCCTGCGCGGGTTCCCGACTAAAATGCCTTTCGCCACCCCCTATGTTTGAAAACCTTACCTCCCGTCTTAATCAGGTCTTTGACCAACTCCGTCGCCGCGCGAAACTCACCGAAGCGGATGTGGACGCCGCGTTGCGCGAAGTCCGCCTCGCGCTGCTCGAAGCGGACGTTCACTTTAGCGTTGTCAAAACGTTCCTTGCCAAGGTGCGCGAACGTTCCATCGGCGCGGAAGTATCGAAGGCGTTAAACCCTGGGCAGCAGGTTATCAAGATCGTCAATGAGGAATTGATCGCGCTGCTCGGCGAACCTGCTCCGTTGAATCTGACAGGCCCCAAGCCGCGCGTGGTGCTACTGGCTGGTTTGCAAGGCTCTGGTAAGACCACCGCCGCAGGGAAGTTGGCGCGTCTCCTGCGCGCGCGCGGCGAACGCGTGATGCTTGTGGCGGGCGATCCGTACCGTCCCGCGGCTGTGAAGCAACACCAGCAACTCGGCGAGCGCGTGGATGTTCCCGTCGAAGCGGATTTGTCCATCAAGCCGCCCGAACTCGCGGCG
>Ga0268298_10004362_pt1 | contig 13852 bp, 7 predicted proteins | sample WWTPWeurt_MetaG_FD_194462 | JGI IMG/M metagenome (GOLD analysis project Ga0268298, IMG submission 194462) | Activated sludge microbial communities from WWTP in Nijmegen, Gelderland, Netherland - WWTP Weurt | ecosystem: Engineered > WWTP > Aerobic digester > Activated sludge | place: Netherlands... | reverse complement strand
AGCCGGTGCCCTGGGCTGGTGGCTCAGGGCAGCATGCACCGGCCCGCTCTCCTTCTCGTCGCAGCCTTCGTCTGGTCGTGTGATCCCACGCTGGACACTCGCGGGCAGCGAGATGGCTCGGTCGGTGGTGCCACGGCGGGCGGAAACGTCGGTGGAGCCACGGCCGGCGGAAACGTCGGTGGAGCCACGGCCGGCGGAAACGTCGGCGGTGCCACGGCCGGCGGAAATGTCGGTGGTGCCACGGCTGGCGGACTCGCCGCGGGCGGCACGGCCGGCGGGTCGATCGCTGGTGGACGCGCTGGCGGACTCGCTGCGGGCGGCGCAGCTGGCGGGTCGATCGCTGGTGGACGCGCTGGCGGACTCGCTGCGGGCGGCACGGCCGCCGGGTCGATCGCTGGTGGACGCGCTGGCGGACTCGCTGCGGGCGGCGCGGCCGGCGGGTCGATCGCTGGTGGACGCGCTGGCGGACTCGCTGCGGGCGGCACGGCCGGCGGGTCGATCGCTGGTGGACGCGCTGGCGGACTCGCTGCGGGCGGCACGGCAGGTGGACTCTCCGCGGGAGGCGCAGCCGGGGGAACCGTCACTGCTGGTGGAAGCTCGGGCGGAGCGGTCGCCGGTGGCGCTGCAGCCGGCGCCTTCGTCCTCATCGGTCCCTACCCTCCCGAGGAGACCGCGCTCGGCCTCGGCACCAAGTTCGTCTCACCCACCGGTTCGGGGAACGTCTGCAGCGCCTCGAGCCCGTGCTCTCTCTCGACGGCCGCGGCGATCGCGATCGCGGGCGACGTCGTCTTCCTCCGCGGCGGCACCTACCTCATCACCTCGAACGTCTCGTTCTCGACCAACGGCACCCCGCAGGCGCCCATCACCTTCGAGAGCTACCCCGGTGAGCTCGCGATCCTCGACGGAGCGACGAACGGCACCAACCCGATCTACCTGCGCGTGTACGGCTCCTACAACGCGTTCCGCCGGCTCGAGATCGCGAACATGCCGAAGACGGGCCTGCGCATCGAGGGCACCCACAACCTCGTCGAAGGCGTGCTCTTCCACCACAACAAGCTCGGCGGCCTGCACATCTCCGCGCCCTACACCCTGCCGTATGGCACGTACGGCTCCTACAACACGGTGCACAACTGCATCTTCCGCGACAACTCCGGCGCGGGGCTGACGGGCGAGTACAACAACGGAGGGAACTCGGACGGTGTCTCGGTCTCGGCCGGCATCGGCAACCGCATCACCAACTGCCTCGCGCAGGCGAACTCGGACGACGGCTTCGACACCTGGCGCTCGATCGACAGCTACGTCGGCTACTCCATCGCGACCGCCAACGGACTCGGTGGAGGAGATGGCAACGGCATCAAGGCGGGTGGGGCCGCGCCGTCGCAAGGCACCATCGTCGAGCACTCCATCTCGTACGCGAACCGGGCCACCGGCTTCGACTTCAACAGCGGCCTCGACGTGCAGTTCAACTTCAACACCTCGTTCGGGAACGCGAGCTTCGGCTTCTACACTGGCCCGAGCTCGACGATGACCGGCAACATCTCCGTGCAGGACGGCCAGGCGCCGAGCACTGCGGGCACCATCACCAACAACTCCTGGCAGCGCACTGGCACCCCGCTCTTCGTGAGCCAGACGGTCGGCTCGCCCGACTTCTACCGACCGACCGCCACCGGAGGCTTCGCCGATCTCGGAGCCCATGCAGGGCTGCGGACGACGACGCGCGTGGTGCTGGTCGGTGACTCGACGGTCGCGAACTACCCGGCGACGCGGGCGCCGCTCGCCGGCTGGGGCATGGCCTTTCCTTCTTTCTTCGATGCCCACGTCGTCGTCGACAACCGGGCCGGGAGCGGAGAGAGCAGCACGAGCTACTTCTCGAATGGCTCGTGGGCGCCGATCCCCGCGCTCCTCCAACCTCGCGACGTCGTCTTCCTTCAATTCGGACACAACGACGAAGGCACCAGCGTCTCGCCCATCGACTTCGGCCGCAACCTCCACTTCTACGTGCGCGAGGTGCGCCTGCGGCGCGCGTTTCCCGTGCTCGTCACCCCAGTCACCCGGCGGCGGTTCGACGCGACCGGCACCGTTCCGCTCACCCACCCGGTGATGACGCCCGTGGTGATCTCCGTGGGCGCGCAAGCCCGAGTGCCGGTCGTCGATCTCGATCAACGGAGCCGCGCCGTCGTGCAGGCAGCTGGCGTCGACGGCTCGAAGCAGCTCTTCCTCCACCTCGACGCTGGGGTGTCGCCCAACTACCCGGCCGGCATCGCCGACGACACCCACTTCCAGACGCTGGGCGCTCGCCGCATGGCCGAGCTCGTCAAGGGCGACCCCGCCATCGGCAGCCTGCCGATCGCGCCCTTCGTGCGGCCGTAGCGGGTCGACCCTCCGAGCTAGGCCGAGCGACGCGCGCCTCGTTCACTGACGCTCACCAGGAGCGACCGGAGCCGGGCGAACTCGAGGGGCTTCGGGAGGAACTCCGTCATGCCCGCGGCGAGGCAGGCCCCCTCGTCGCTCACCATGGCGTTGGCGGTGAGGGCGACGATTGGCACCGGCTGAAAGCCCCGCCTCGTCTCGAGCTCACGCCAGGCACGCGTCGCCGCGAGGCCGTCGAGCTCGGGCATCTGCACGTCCATGAGGACGAGATCGAACCGCTCGTGCTCGAGCGCGCGAAGCGCCTCGGCTCCATTCCAGACGTGCGTCACGTGGTGGCCTGCCTTCTCGACGAGCGCCTGCGCGACCCTCGCGTTCACGGCGTTGTCCTCGGCGAGCAACACCTCGAGCGGCCGCGGCGCGGGCATTCGCGTCTCCAGCGTGGAGCGCGCCGCGACGGGTTGGGGAGCGAGGATGGCCTGGAGTTCCCTCGACCACACCGGCTTGGCGAGCGACCGGAGCGCAGGGAACGGGCTGACCAGCCCGAACGGAACGGTCACGACCGTTCGCGCGTCGTGCCACCCCGGAGGCAGGAGGTTTCGATCGGCGAAGATCAGCGCGCCATCGAAGGGCGCCTCGACGGTGGTCGCGAAGACGGCCTCCCAGCCCGCCCGCTCGAGCACGCTGGCGAGCGCCTTCGACGCGGCCCGAGAGGGTTCGACGACGAGTGCTCGCTGCCTCGCGCCCGCCACCATCGGCACGAAGGTGGGCGTCGCCGGCGCCAGCGGCACGCGAACGGTGAAGGTCGACCCCGCGCCACTCTCGCTCTCGACAGAGATGGTCCCGCCCATCAACTGGGTCAGCTGGCGGGTGATGGTGAGCCCCAGACCGGTTCCGCCGTAGCGGCGCGAAGTCGACCCGTCGGCCTGAACGAACGCCTCGAAGATGGCCTCCTGCCGCTCCGGTGAGATGCCGACGCCGGTGTCGCGAACTCGAAGCTCCACCCCGTCGGCGGTCTGCTCGAGCTCGCACTCGACCTCGCCCTGGTGGGTGAACTTCACGGCGTTGGCGACGAGGTTGAGGACGATCTGGGTGAGGCGCGACGGGTCGCCGAGCCGCTCCACGTTCATCGAAGGCGCGCAGCGCACGACGAGCTCGAGGCCGCGTGACTGGGCGAGGGCCGCGAGCGACCGGGTCGCCTCGACGACGACCTTCTCGAGATCGAAAGGCCGCCGCTGGAGCTGGAGCCGCCCGGCCTCGACGCTGCTGAGATCGAGGAGATCGTTCACGGTCGCCAGCATCGTTCGACCCGAGAACTGCACGGCCTCCAGGTAGCTTCGCTGTTCGGCCGTCAGCTGGGTGCCGAGCGCGAGCTCGGTCATTCCGAGAATGCCGTTGAGGGGCGTGCGCATCTCGTGGCTGGTGTTCGCGAGGAACTGCGACTTCGCGCGTGAGGCCGCGAGCGCTTGCTCGTGCGCGCCGTGCTGCTCGGTGACGTCCTGGAGAGCGCCGACGACGCGACGCTTCGCGCGAGCGCCGTCTCCGGGCTGGCCCTGCACGCGGAGCCACCGCCCATCGGGCAGCGCGACCTCGACGTCGAACGGCGTGCCGTCTTCGACGCACCTCGTGAGCACGCCGCGCTGTGCGCCGAGGAGTTCCTGGAGCGAGGGAGGGCTCGCGCCTCCGAAGACCGCGCGCGCCTCGTCGGTCAACAGCAGCCGCTCGTGGGCGAGCTCGAACTCCCAGCCGCCGACGCGGGCGAGCCGGCCGGTCTCGCGAAGCATGCGCTGGTCGTCGCCGATTCGGGCGTCGTGCTCGCGAATGATGCGCACCAGGAACCCGACGACGACGGCAGCGACGAGGGCCGCGAGCACCGAGCCGATGCCAGTCAGCCACCGACGACGACTGAGCGCGGCGGCGCCGTTTCGGGTGTGAACTCCGACGGTGACGGTGCCCACGATCTTGTTCGCGATGGCTGCGGTCGAGGTCGCCGAGAGGAGCTCGCTCGCCGGCTCGGAGCCGCCTCGAGCGTGGGCCGCCACGCGAAGGGCTCGCAGCCGCTCTTCACCTCGGTACGCCGCGACGGTGCCATCGGCGCGGGTGACGAGCACGAACTCGAAGTCGGCGGTCTCGCTGATCGTCCGCACGACGTCCTCGAGGCTTCGGTCGTCGTTGAAGTCGAGGGGCGCGGCGGCGAGGTCGGCGCCCAGACGGCTGAGGGTGGCCGCCTCGAGCTCGAGCCCGCTCCGCATCATCGAGCGCTCGATGACGGCGGAGGTGACCCAGGAGAGCAAGAGCGTGGCGAGCAGCGGCGCGAGCGCTGCCATCATGACCCACCTGCCGACCCGAGACGGAAACGCGCGCATCGACGCCTTGCTTCGCTGCAAGAGCCATGCGGCCACCAACCTGGCGCAGCGTCGGGTGGCGGTGGAGGCAGAGATGACCCAGCGCTGGGGTGCGGACTCATCGAGAACTGGGTCATGACGCGGGCCTCGGCCGTGGCGCCGTCCTTGCTCTCGGGGTGAGGGTGCTCTGGTTGACGCTGGTCTTGAGCTTCGGGGCCACACCGGAACGCGACGAGGCGGTCGTGCCGCCTCAGCTGCAGGCGGCGCTCCTCTCGCGCGTGTTGCGCTACGACCGCGAGTTCGCTTCCCGGGAGCAGCGGGTCGCCGTGCTCGTCGTGCATCGCGAGAGCGGCGCGTCGGAGGCCACCGCCCGTCAGCTCGTCGCCGCCTTGCGCAGCGAGCCCGCGCTCGGAACCGCGGCGCACGACGAGGTGCTCGTCCCCTTCGTGAACCTCGAGTCGCTCGTGAAGGCCATCGACCGGCACGCGCCGAGAGTGGTGGTGTTCGCGCCCGGCTTCGCGGACGCCTCGGGCCCGATCGCGAACGCCTTGGCTGGCCGCCAGGTGCTGACGGTGAGCTCGACGCCGCGGGGCATTCGCGAGGGCTTCGTCTTGGGCTTCGACCTCGTCGACGGCAAGCCGAGCATGCTCTTCAACCTCGCGTCCGCGCGCCTGCAGAAGGCCGACTTTCGCGCCGAGGTGATCAAGCTGATGAAGGTGGTTCCATGACGAACCGGATCCTCGTTCTCCTGCTGACGACGGCCGCCGCGCTCGCGCGTGCCGAGAGCGCCGATGGAGGCGACGAGCTGGGCACCGGCGAGCTCGCGGGCCTGCTCGACACCGCGGTGGTCTCTGGCCCCAGCCGCGCCGACGAGCGGGTCGACGACTCTCCGGCGACCGTCACCGTCGTGACGGCGGAGCAGCTGCGATCGCTGGGCCTTCGCACGGTGCACGAGGCGATCAACTTCCTCTCGCTGGGCATGCTCTCCCAAGACCCGCTGCACTCGGTCGAGACGGGCGTGCGCGGAGTGCTGCTCTCGGGCGACTACGGCAATCACCTGCTCGTCCTCGTCGACGGCCACACCATCAACGAGAGCTGGAACGGCACCGCGTACTACGAGCAGGGGCTCGGGCTGCCGATCGAGCTCATCGATCACCTCGAGCTCATCGTCGGCCCCGGGAGCGTCTTGTACGGGAGCTCGGCGATGCTCGGGGTGGTGAACGTCGTCACTCGCAGCGCGAGCGAGCTCGGGCGCCTCCGCGTGTCGCTCGAAGGGAGCCTGGCGCCGGGTCAACGTGCCGACGGGTCGCTCTCTTCCGCGCCCGGCGGCCTCGGGGGCAGCGGGCGTGCAGCGGTGCTGAGCGGGTTCGCGACGCAGCTGGCTGGCGCTCCCTTCGAGGTGACTGCGGCGGCGGAGTACTTCCTCCACCAGGGCCAGACCCTCGAGTTCGCGAAGCAGACGGGCCTGACCGAGAGCGACGGGACGAACGAGTGGCCACAGCGGTGGTCGCGAGAAGGCGTGCCCGGCGAGTGGGGCGGCGAGACCCGGCGCTACGGAACGCGCTCGATGAGCCTCTGGCTGAAGAGCCGGTGGGGAGACCTCACCGCGTACGTTCGGGGCTCGAGCTATTCGCGCACCACTCCGGCGAACGACGGCTTCGGGGTCGCGGTCGACTTCGATGGGCAAGCGTACGAGCGCGATCGGTTCTTGAATGCCGAGCTGCGCTGGAGCCGGGTCTTGAACCCGCACCTCTCGGCGATGGTGCGTGGGTACGTCGACACCTACGAGTACGTCGGCAGAGACCAGAGCTCGAGCTGGCTCATGAATGGCTCGGGCGACCCGCCGGCCGACGTCGATCTCCGCGACTTCACCTTCCTTCAGCTCAACGCCGGGTGGGCGAGCTGGGGCGGCCTCGAGGCGCAGACCACGGTCGACTGGCTCGGCGACGGCCGCTTTCCCTTGATGCTCGGCGCCGACGCACGGCTGCGCCACTTCGGCGCGAAGAACGTCGACAGCGCCCTCGACGGCAGCACCTACGCAGAGTCGAACGTCTACCAGGCGACGGAGTGGCAGCTCGCGGCGTACGCCCAGCAGCGGGCGCGGCTGCTCCCCTCGCTGCTCTTGAACGTCGGGCTCCGCGTCGACGCCCAGAGCGTGTTCGCCCCGAACGTCGCGCCCCGAGGAGCGCTCACCTGGACGACGCCGTGGGGAGGCCGGCTCAAGGCGGTGGTGAGCACGGCCTTCCGCTCGCCGAGCGGCTACGAGCGCTTCGCCGAGTACGTCGGGTTCCAGATTCGAAACCCGAACCTGTCGCCGGAGCACGTGCTGACTGGCGAGCTCGGCTACGAGCAGCGGTTCGGGCGCCACCGGGTGCAGGTCGTCGGCTTCGCCTCGCGCTTCACCGACCTCATCCGGCTCGAGAGCGTCACGCCCACCGACGAGCTCACGATGTACCAGAACTCGGGGCGCATCATGAACGGCGGTGGGCAGGCCCTGCTCGAGGGCGCCGCGGGCGCGTTCAGCTACGGGCTCTCGTTCACCGGGGCGGTGGCGGTGTCCGACGATCAGACGTTGCTGCCGGTGTCGCCTTCCTGGTTCGGGAACGCGCGGGTCTCGTGGGAGCTTTCAGCCGGGCCCCGGCTCTCGTTCCTCACCCACTTCTCTGGACCGCGGCTGATCTCGGCCGCCAGCAACACGGGCCTCGACGCCAACGGCGAGCCGGTGCGGTGGCGCGAAGGAGCGGAATGGGCCACGGCGCAGTGCGAGCTGCGGGCCGTCGTCGAAGGGAGCGTGCAGGGCGTTCGGGGCCTGCGCCTCCGAGGCGTGGTCGGAGGCAACGTGATGCCGTCGTCTGGCTACGTGGTGGGGCCGAGACAGAGTCCATCGGTCGACTTCACGAGCCCGACGTTGGCGCCCAACAACCGGCTCTTCGCGCTGCTGACGGCGAGCTGGAGCCTCGACTGAACCTCGCGTCAGCCCGCGTGCGCCATCGCGGTGACGGGCTTCATGCGTGAGGCGACCGCGGCGGGAGCGAGGGAGATGCCCGTCACCACCGTGGTGATGAACGCGACCGCGATGAGCACCCACTTCACGGTGGGCACGATGATGAGCCGCTCGGAGAGGAGCACGAACTGCACCCCGAGCGGGAGCGGCACGTGGAGCGAGGTCAGGAGCGACGAGAGCAGCACCCCGACGAGCGCGCCGCCCACGGTCGCCAGCAGCCCGAGCAGGAACCCCTCGGCGAGGAACATGCGCAGCACGGCGAACCGTTGCATGCCGATGGCGCGCAGGGTGCCGATCTCGCGGGTGCGCCCGCGCACGCTCATCCACATCACGATCATGATGCCCACGCCGATGACGCCGAGGAGCACGATGGCGAGGAAGAACGAGACCGCGCTCATCAGGTCCACCGTCCAGGCGACGAAGCTCACCTCGTCGTGCCAGTTGGTGAGATCGAGCTTCTGCCCCGTCCACCCTTCGCGCGAGACGTTCTCGAACTTGAAGAAGAAGGCCCGCGGGTCGTCGGCCATCACCTCGTAGCCGCGCTTCACCAGCGCCTCGCGGAGCCGCGCCTGAATCGGCTTCACCGCCTCGAGATCGGCGTCGGGCAGGTAGATCTGCAGCGCGCCGGTGGTGTCGTCGTTGAGCTGGTAGAGCTTCTGCAGCGTGCCGGCGTTGAGGAAGCACGAGAAGCTGCTCATCATGCCCATCGAGCGCGCGACCGCGACGACGGTGACGTCGATGGTGTTGTTGGTGCCCCGGGTGGTGGGCGCCGAGATGGTGACGGCGTCACCGACGCGCACGTCGAGCTGCGCGGCCTGCTCCTCGAAGATCAGCACCGAGTTGGGCTTCGAGAGATCCGCGAGCTTGCCTTCCTTGATGCGGAGCACCTTCGCGAGGCCCTGCTCTTCTTCGACGTTCACCCCCGAGAGCCCGAGCAGCATCGAGCCCTGATCGGCGATGAGCTTCGCGAACCCACGGCCGCGCGAGGCGATGTAGACGGCCTCGGGCACCTCTTCGCGGACGACCTGGGTGACGCTCTTCGCCTTGGTGACGACGGGCGCAGCCTGGCCTGCGGTCACCTTGAAGAACCCGGCGACGTTGATGTGGCCGCTCATCAGCGTCGTCGACGACTCGACGAGCGAACGGTTCATGCCCTCGGTCACCCCGAGCATCAGCACCAGGAGCATCGAGACGAAGCCGATGGCCGAGCCGAGCACCGCGGTTCGCCGACGGGCCTGCCACAACGACAAGAGCGCGATTCGAAGGAGCATGGGCGGGTCACTCCGTCGACTGCATGGCGGTGACCGGCGCCACCTTGGTCGCCAGGTAGGTCGGGAAGAGCACGGCGAGCACGCTGACGACGATGGTGGCGACGATCGCGAGCGTCAGGCCTCCCGCGGTCAGCTCGGGGCGCAGCACCGGCCCCGAGAAGAAGAAGTAGAGCTCGTCGCGAAAGGCGGGAATGCCGCGCGCGTGCAGCCAGGCCACCACGCCCGAGCCGAGGAGCGCGCCCACCCCACCGAAGGTGATGGCCAGCACGACGGTCTCGACGAACACCATCGCGATGACGAAGGTGCGCTGGGCGCCGATGGCCCGCATGGTGCCGATGGTCTGGGTGCGCTGGAGCGTCGCGATCGTCATCCCGAGGGTGACGACGATGAGCGCGATGAAGGCGAAGGCCAGCACGAGCCCGACGAGCACCAGGCGGAAGAAGTCGATGAACTTGCCGAGGAAGCCGGCCGCGGTGCCCCAGCTCACCGCCCAGACCGTCGGCTGGGCGTTGGCGATGAAGGCGTCGATGGTGGCGATGGCGTCGGGAGGGAGCGTGGGCTTCTCGGTCTTGAGCGCGGCCTTGAGCGCGACGAGGCTGTTGGTCGAGAACGCCTCTTCACCGTTGGCGCGGCGCTCCTCGAGGCCGACGGCGTCACCGAGCGAGCTGGCCAGCAGGAACGGGAGCGCGTTGCCGCGGGTGAGCTCCTTCGCCTTGGCGAGCACCGCGCGATCGACTGGCGGCCGGCTGGTGCCGAGGAGCCGCTCGAGCTCCTTCGCCGCCTGGAGCTGCGCTTGGGGCGAACCGTCCTTGAGGACGATCGCGGCGTGAAGGACGACGCCGTCGTCGATCTCCTCGGGCGAGAACGTGTCCTTCTGCTTCTTCACCTCGTGGGTGATGGCGTGCTCGGCGATGTCGGCCGACGCGGTCTCGTTCACCACCTGCGCATCGGAGCCGAAGAGCGCTGACTCCGCGTCGGCGCGGGAGACCTCCTTCACCTTCACGTTCGACTTCATCGCGGCGAGCTCGGCCTTCGACTCTGCGCCGAGGAACCCGTAGAGGTCGCGGAAGGTGACGATGTCGACGAGCGCGTTGGCGCCGGCGAGCGGAGACTTCTCGAGGCCGCGCAGCTCGAAGATGCCGTAGATCTTCACCAGCACGGTGGTGGTGGCGCCCGAGCGCCCGAAGCTGCGCAAGGTGAGGGTGTCGCCGATGCGGGCGCGGTAGAGCGAGAGCCTGGGGGCGAGCTCGGCGTAGAAGAACTGGTAGCGCGCGTCGAAGTTCTCGTCGGTGACGTCGAAGAAGACGGGCAGGAGCGCGGGGAGCTCGGCGTCGGGCAGCGAGAGGAAGCCGCGCAGCTTGGCGGTGAGCTCGGCGGTGCCGCGGCCGTCGAGCTGGAGGAGGATCTCGCGCGTCTGCGACTTGTTCTCGCGAATGAAGCGCTGCAGCTCGGCATCGTTCGGGTCCGAGAGGCGCCGACCGACCGCCCGCGCGTCCTTGAGCTTGTCGAGCCGTCGCGCGTTCTTGAGCTTGAAGAGCTCCTCGGTGAAGAACTTGGGGAGCAGGATGCCGCGGGTGCCCTGGGGCACCGGGCCGCCCTCGACGATCTGCATGCGCGGGAAGCTCGTCTGGTAGGCGTCGAGATCGGTGCCCAGGCAGCGCATGAAGAGGAGATCGCCGTCGGAGACGAGCGGCGCGACCCGGTTCTCGAGCAGCTCGAGGTGCGCGTACGGGTCCGAGTCGAACTCGTTCCAGAAGGCGTCGGTCGCGGCAGTGGCGAGCGCTTCCTTCTGGCGGGGGTCGATCGCGCTCCCATCGGTGAGCTCGACCTCGCGCGCGACGTCCTTCTCGAGCACCTTGATGATGCTGCGCACGTGCTGGTGGAGGCTGTCGCGGCGCTCCTTGAAGTCCGCCTCGGGGAGCGCGGGGCCTTCCTTCTGCGCCCGGTAGAGGTTGCGCAGCTTCTCGAGGGTGACGTCGACGGTGTTGCCCCCGCTCACCAGCGCGGTCGCGCCGCCCATCGGCACGACCTTCTCGACGTTGGGGAGCGTGAGCAGCTTCGCCTTGAGCGCCTTGAAGTCGTCGATGGGCGCGAGGTTCACGTCGCTGCCGTCGACCTTCCCGTAGATCTCGAGCGGGTCTTTCGAGCGCGCGGCGTAGAGCTGGAGGTGCCCGGTGATGCTGTCGACGATGCTCTTGCTGAGCGAGTCGTCGAGGGTGGTGAAGAGCGAACCGCCGACGACCAGCAGCGCGGCGCCGAAGAGCAACACGAGCCCGACGAAGACGTTGAGCGCGCTCGAGAAGATGTTGGCGATCGAGATCCGCACCAGGATCTGCAGGTTCGAGAGCATGCGGGGGCCGAACGTAACGACCCACGCGTTCGACGCCAGGAAGAACGACGGTTGAACGGGGCGTGGTCTGCTGGATACGAAGCGCCAGTGAAGCGCGCCCTCCTCGTCGCCATCGCCAGCGGCTGCACCTCGGTCGGTGCGTTCCAGCGCGCCGAGACCCTGCCTCCCCGGGCGATGGAGGCGTCGATCGAGACGAGCCTGCAGCTCACCGTCGGGCGAGACACCTTCACGAGCGTGCCGATGTCGGGTGTGCGAGGGCGGTTCGGGCTTTCGGACCGCGCGGACCTGACGGTGCGGCTCGGCCCCATCGGGCTCGAGGTGCAGCCGAAGTTCATGCTCACCGCTCGCGACGCGCGCGTCATCGTCTCGCTGGCGCCGTCGCTCGGAGGCACCTTCGTCGCGCCGAACAACCTCTTCGGAGGCGCGCTGCACGTGTCCTTGCCGGTGTACGTCGGTGTCGCGCTGGCGAACGGGCATCAGCTCGTGGTGGTGCCCCGGCTCCACGACGCGGTCACCACGCTCAGCGCCGGGCAAGTCGGTGGAACGGTGAACGTCTTGTCGATCGGCGGCGCCGTCGGGCTCGCGCTCGCGCTGGGGAAGATCGAGCTCGTTCCCGACGTCGGGGTGCTGGTGCCACTGACGACGACGACGTGGCGGAGCGATCTCCCGACCGGCACCGCGCTCGGCTCGGCGAAGATCGCGGTTCAGTCGAACCTGACCTTCTCGTTTCGGAGTCAGCGATGACGCGGTGGCTCGCGCTGCTCTCCTTCGCGACCTGCGTCGACGTTCAACCGCGCGCGGAGTTCTGTGCGACGGGAGAACCGCCGGCGGCCACCACGGCGCCGACCTGGCACGGCGAGATCGCGCCGCTCTTCGCCGCGAAGTGCATGAGCTGCCATCAGCCTGGTGGCAACGGGCCGATGCCGCTGACGAGCTACGAGCAGGTCGCGCCGCTGGGCGCCGCCGTGCGTGACGCGACGAGAACCCGCCGAATGCCGCCCTGGCCGCCGGCTCCATGTTGCGCCGAGTACCGCGACAGTCTCGCGCTGAGCCCCGAGCAGATCGGCCTCGTCGCCGCTTGGGTCGACGGGGGAATGCCGCGTGGCATCGGCGCGGAGCGCACGCCTCCTCCACGGCCGTCGCTCCCTGGCGCCGACACCACCCTCGAGATGCCGGAGCCGTACACGCCGCTCGCGCCGACCGGCGGCACCGACGACACCCGCTGCTTCCTCATCGATCTCCCCTGGAGCGAGGTTCGCTACGTCACCGGCATCGACATCGCGCCTGGCGTGAAGGCCCAGATGCACCACGGCCTCGTCCTCACCGCTGGCGCTTCCGACGTGAGCCGGCTGAAGGCGCTCGACGACGCCGCGCCCGGTCCAGGGTGGTCGTGTCCGGGAGGGCTGGTCGGCTTCATCAAGTCGGGCCTCGGCGGGAGCTTCTTCGAGCCCCAGCAGTTCGAAGGGCGCGGCTTCCGTGTCGACCCGGGCGACAAGGTGATCTTGACGATGCACTACAGTCTCCCCGCGAGCGGCGCCTTCGAGGCCGATCGAACGAAGATCATCCTGCGGACGCAGCGCGAGCCCGTGCCCGCGATCATCACCCTGTCCTCCTTCAACCCATCGTGGCTGGTAGGCGGCATGCCGATCGCTCCGAACGCGACCGACGTCGTCTATTCGTATGCCGAAGAGCCCGGGCGCTACGCCGGTGGTCGCGCCTTCGACGTGCTGGCGGTGAACCTCCACATGCACGAGCGCGGCACCAAGGGCGGGGTGTGGATTCTGCGCGAGAACGGCGAGCGCGACTGCCTCTTGCAGATCGACCGCTGGGACCACGCGTGGCAAGGCGACTACCGGCTGGCGGTGTCGAAGCGGCTCGGCTCGAGAGATCGGCTGCTCGTCGAGTGCCACTTTGAGAACACCGACGCGACCCAGCGCCTCGTGGGCGGGGTGAAGCAGCAGGTGCGCTGGCTCAACTGGGGTGAAGATCAAGAGATGTGCGTGGGCTACGCCACGGTGGGCCTCGCCGAGTAGGGGGCGGTGCACCGCAGCCGCATTCCGCGCCATGATGCCGGCGTCATGGGTGTGCCGCAGGCCGAGCGGGTGGTGTTCTCGAGCGTCTTCGAGTCGTGTGTTCGCCTGCTCCAGCGCAACGAGCCCGAGGCGCTCTCCGCGGTGCGCGAGGCGGGCGTCAACGTCGACAAGCTCCAGGCCGCGTACCCGGCCGACACCTGGCGCACCGTCTCGCGGCTCGCGGCGAAGGCGCTCTTTCCCGACGCGGCGCCCGATCAGGCCGACTACCTCCTCGGTCAACAGTTCATGGAGCAGTACGCGCAGACCATCATCGGCGGGGCGTTGATGGCGACGCTGCGGCTCATCGGGCCGCGCCGCGCCTTCACCCGGGTGAGCAGGTCTTTCCGAACCTCGAACAACTACATGGAGGACCGTGTCACCGAGCGCGGGCCGAACGACTACGAGCTGTGGCTCAACGAGCCGCTCGTTCCACACGTGAACCG
>Ga0268298_10004361_pt1 | contig 13856 bp, 16 predicted proteins | sample WWTPWeurt_MetaG_FD_194462 | JGI IMG/M metagenome (GOLD analysis project Ga0268298, IMG submission 194462) | Activated sludge microbial communities from WWTP in Nijmegen, Gelderland, Netherland - WWTP Weurt | ecosystem: Engineered > WWTP > Aerobic digester > Activated sludge | place... | reverse complement strand
AAGTACCCCGCCGATTGAACTTGAGCAGTGACATAACAGGCAGGGCGCCCTTGATGTCGTCCACAGTTGACCGAGGTAAGGTGTGCGGACCCCGGTCGCTGTGAATTAAAGTAGGTTGCTGCAATTCCGTTGCCAGCAGAGGTGGCGGTGATGGTTCCATCGGGCAAGACTGTGATTTCCTGTGCGCCGGCATGAGCGGCAAGGTCTGCGGCTGCCACGGCCTCCATCACGCGCGCGTTGGTCACCATGTAATCGAGGATGCCTAACAGAAAGAGCGACATAATGGGCATCAGGATGGCGAACAAGGCAACAGATTGTCCGCGCTCTTTGAGTTTGATCTTCATCGCCACTTCGCCTTCCAGGTCTCGGAGCGCGAGATGAACCATTCGCTGTTCCATCCAGACTCACTCAAGCCCAACAGACCATTGAACAGGGTTGGCGCCTGAAACGAGACCAGACACTGACCTGGCTCTCCCGGTCCACCGGGCGGCGAGACCTGCACCCGATATTGCACACCCGCCGTGGCGGACCAGTCCGCATTCAGAGTTTGCCAGGCGACATTCACGGCATTGGTTCGGGCGCGCGACGGGTCAGGCGATTGCGATAGGAATTGCGAACAGGCATAGGCAGCTGCAGTCGCCGCGGTGCGGGCCCGATGCGTCGGGATCCATGCCAGCAAACCGAATGCCATGATGACTGCCAGCATTGCGAATAAGGCGGTCTCCGCCAAGGCCTGTCCGCGTTCGCCTATTCGATGACGGGCTTTCATTCGAACCCTCCAGCAGGAGGCGGACCGGGGTAGAACCGCCAAAGACGAAAGTTGGTCTCGGCCCGTTGCGCTTCGATCAGACGGATACCAAAGATCCAATTGCGAGAGTCCTCCACGCTGATCAACGAACGCACCTGACGCGGACCGGTCTGCCCGGCATTGATGCGGTCTGCCAGGTCGGGCCATAAAACATTGTCACGGGCGTGCTCGGTGGCGGGTGTGTTGTATGAGCCGGAAGCAACACCCGTGATGAACACGCCCCAGTCTGTGGCAGCGGATCGGAAGGCATAGAACGCGGCAAAGGTCATGCCGAACATAAGCAGAATCAGAATCGGCATGACCAGGGCGAACTCTGCCATCGTCTGCCCCTTTTCCTTCCAACGGAACATCTCTATCCGCCTCGCGCCATGCGCAGGGCTTCGATGCCGGCTTCGAAGGCGGCGATCAGTTCATTGCGATAGCGGGCGATCACGGCAATCGCGACCACGCCAATGGCGCCCAGGATCAGGGCGTATTCGGCAAAGTCCTGACCGTCGTCTTCGCGGATAAAACGTTTGAACAAAGTAAACATGGAATCTCCTTTTTGAAATGAAAATCGGCTGGCAGTTTATCTGCCAGCCGACATCATATAGAGTCGAGTATTGGGGAGGTTGATCCGTGTCGCTTATAGTTGCAAGGTATTTATCCGATGATGGGAATGGGGATGGTTATTTTTCTTTCAGCAACCTCGCTGAATTTCCCATGATGCCAATGTCGGGTAGGGACTGTGCGGCGGCAGCGAGGACAGGTGGCAGGAATCCAAATGCTGCCAGAGTCAGCCCAATGATGTTGTAAGCTGTCGTAAACAAGAGGTTTGTTTTTACGACACGCATGGTACGCTGCGCGATCTTCAACACATCAGGCACCAAATTCCAATCTTCACGCATGAGTGCGATGTGCGCCGCTTCAATGGCGACGTCCGTGCCTGCGGCGCCCATTGCCATGCCAATGTCCGCCTGAGCCAGCGCGGGCGCATCGTTCACGCCGTCGCCGACCATCACAACCACATGTCCCTTCGCCTGATATTCCTTCACAATGTCAATTTTGTTTTCGGGCAGAAGGTTGGCGCGGTAGGAAACGCCTAACTTCTCTGCGAGCGCAGATGCAGTTCTTTCATTGTCACCTGTAAGCAACTCGATATGACGGATACCCAACGAACGCGCTTCTTTCAATGCGGCAGGAACTTCACTGCGCAACGTATCTGCGGCGGCAAACACACCTACAAGATCATTGTCCCTTTCCATGAAGAGAAGCGTTTTGCCTTGCGCTTCCAGTTCGCTGGCAATGGATAATGATTCTGCGGAAGGAATCAGGCGGCGATTACCCACAGCAACACGGTGCGAGTCAATCGTGGCGCGCACTCCATGCCCAGGCACGGATTTAAAATTCTGCGGTTCGACTAGGGCGATATTTTCGTTGCGGGCAAGGGTGCGGACCGCTTCCGCCAGTGGGTGTTCAGAATATCGTTCGACAGAGGCGGCAAGGGAGAGGATTTCAGAACGTGAGAGTCCATTCAGTGGAACAACATCCGTCACCTGTGGCTGACCGAGCGTGAGCGTACCTGTCTTATCTACGAGTAATACATCCGCGCGCGCAAGCAATTCAAGATACTTTCCACCTTTGATGAGCAGTCCGCGTTTGGCGCTTGCTCCTACTGACGCGAGCATGGCAACAGGAGTTGCAAGTGCAAAGGAACATGAGCAGGCAACCAGCAAAACAGCAGCGGTCGATAATGGATTACGGGTGAAAATGAAGGTTAGTGCAGCAATGGCAGCAACAACAGGCAAATACCAGGCGCTGAATTTGTCGGCAAGTCGCTGGACATCGGCGCGATGGGCTTCCGCTTCCTCCACCATTTTGACCACGCGACCAAAAGTCGTATCGGATCCAATGCGTTCAGCGCGGATACGCAGACTGCCCAATTTGGCAATCGTTGCCGCATAGACATGGGTTCCATTCGCCGCTTCGACGGGCATGGACTCGCCTGTGATCGCAGATTGATCAATGGTCGCCTGCCCGCTGACCACTTCACCGTCCACGGCAATCTTTTCACCAGGACGCACAATAATGGTCTCACCAACTTTGACTTCGCCAACAGCGATTTCCACTTCTGCTCCATCACGTTCCACGCGGGCGGTCTGCGGAGTGAGGGCAGTCAATTCCTTCACGGCGCGGCGAGCGCTTTCGGTGGTGAAGTTTTCCACGTAATCACCAATGCGCATGAACACCACCACCAACGCTGCTGTGACCCATTGACCGACAACCAACGCAGCGATGACGCCGAGGGTCATCAGGGTGTGAGAGATGATCTGGCGTTTGAGCGTGGCGCGGATGACGTTCATGAAGACAGGATAGCCACCTGCAATCACAAGTACCAGACCAAGCAGGAAGGGGACGCGTTCATTCAGGAAGTCGAATAATCCCAGGACTTCACCAAAGATGACCACGCTTAGAATAATGGCGAAGACGCTAACGAGCATGATGGTCAGTTTTCGGTTGAAATCGCCCATTGAAACGGGATTAGCTTTCGGGGCGTCTGAGGCGGGCACATCATATCCTGCGCCCTGAACAGCGGAGCGAATCGTGGGGATATCCACTTGGGCAGGATCGAGTTTTACGACTGCCTTTTCCGTGCCGAGAAAGACATTCACGGATTGCACGCCAGGCAGTTTTTCGATGGCATGTTGGACGTGCTGGGTACATTCTGCGCAGTCCATGCCTGAGATGGGGATTTCGAGGGTTTGTGTGTTAGCCATTTTTAGAAACCTTTATGTTGTAACGTGTGCATTCATACACACCGCGCGCGACATCAGCGAGCAACGACTCGGCAAGCGCAATCAGTTCACCTACCCGGTCATCGCTCAAATGGTAGGTGACGTATCGTCCCTGTTGTTCAGCCGCTACCAATCCACAATCACGCAAACAACCCAGGTGATTTGAAACATTAGGCTGAGAGAGACTGGTAGCCTCGACGATTTCGCTTACGGTTAACGGTCCATTGCGTAATGCATCAAGAATTCCCAAGCGCGAGGGGTCGGCGAAGCCACGAAACAGTTTGGCTTGCAGGTCAATGCTGGAGGTGGTGGAAGTGATTAGCATATTTCCTCATATCATCGTATCAGTATGTAATGATATTTTACCCATTCAGGATGAATTGTCAAGGCATATATCAGACTTTTACTTTTTCTACACAACTTCTATATATCAGGTGTGTATCCTGTGTATAACTTCACAAACAGGAGATGGCTCATGAAAGTTATAAAGATCATTCTCGGACTGGTCGCGGCTGGTGTTTTGCTAGCAGGCGGATTTGCGGCTGGGACATTTATCACACAGGCACAAACTGCAAACATCCCCGCTCAGCAAATATCCCAGCCGACATTTATTCCGCAACAGCAATTTCAACCTACGATAGTTTCACAACAGCCCGAGGTAACGCCCGCCCCGCAGACTACGCCGCCTGTCATTCCGTCGCAGGGACAGTGGGGACGCGGGTGGTGGATGATGGACCCCAGCTACGCTCCTCAGGGACAGCCAGGCTGGGGAATGCACGACGGGATGATGAATGGGTATGGAATGCATGGTGGAATGTTGCAAGGTTGGCAGAACAATCCTACTTGGGGTGTCACACCGAATACGCCCAATAACAGCGTACCAACGTATCCTACTCCGACCTCATCTGTTTCATTCAAAACTGATGTTCAACCCATCTTTGCCGCGCGTTGTGCTGCCTGTCACGGCGGGACCAATGGGCTGTATCTCGATACATACGAGAACGTTCTGAAAGGCGGCATCAATGGAGCAGTCGTCATACCTGGCGACGTGTACAACAGCCGTCTTGCTTCTTACGTGTATAGCGGTTACATGCCTTTCCGTAACACATCGCTTACTTCGACCGAAATACAAACCATTCTGGATTGGATCGCTTTGGGCGCGCCCAATAACTAACCTGTTCAAAATCAGTGATAAGAAAGGAAATGATAAAATGAAAAACGTTACACTCTGGATCGTGATCGGCGCAATCGCCATCTTCGTTCTTGGCATGTTTGGCGGTATGTTCCTGCCCATCGGAGGAAACAACTTTGCCTTTGGGTTTGGTTGTGCCAACGGCTGGAATGGCTACGGCATGATGAGCGGTTACCGAGGCATGCCCTTCATGGGCGGCTGGGGAATGGCGCCCTTTGGAATTCTGGGCATGTTGTTCATGTGGCTCATTCCGCTGGGTGTTCTCGCCCTCATAGTCGGCGGCATATTCTGGATCGTTCGCTCCATGACGCAAAGACAGGCATGACCTTATCTGTCGGGCGTGGATAACAGGAGATTTATTTTGGCAGATAAAATCCTAATCGTCGAAGACGAAGCGCACATTACCCGCACCCTGCGCCTCTATCTCGAACAGGCTGGCTACCAGGTTGTCATCATCGCCGATGGCGCGCTGGCGATACCAGCCTTTCGACATGAGAAGCCCGACCTGGTCATTCTGGATTTGCACCTGCCGCATATGGATGGCTGGGAGATTTGCCGGCAGATCCGCCGCGAGGGGGATACGCCGATCATCATGCTCACCGCCCACAGTGAGGAGAGCGACAAATTGATTGGGCTGGAACTGGGCGCGGATGATTACGTCACCAAGCCGTTCAGCCCGCGTGAAGTGACAGCGCGTGTCCGGGTGGTGCTACGCCGAAGTCATGGACAGGTACAGCCACCTCCGATTCTGCGCGCGGATACGCTCATTCTGGACCTCGATGGCCATAGTGCAACGCAAGCGAATCAAACCCTCGATCTGACTCCCACCGAGTTCGACATCCTTACTGCGCTCATGCGCCATCCAGGTCAGGCATTCACCCGACTGCAACTGGTGGAAGTCGCACAGGGCGGTGCTTATGAAGGGTACGAGCGCGTGATCGATCAACACATCAAGAATCTGCGTGCCAAACTGGGCGACGACGCCCGCGCGCCGCGCTTTATCGAAACGGTGTTTGGCGTCGGTTATCGTTTCTCTGCGGAGTTTCGACATGATGCGTAGCCTGTGGCTTAAGTTGATGGGCGCTTTTCTGGTGGTCGTATTGATCGGCGGTGGCATTGACACGTACCTCGTCAGCCGTTCAACAAAAACACAATTCAGCCGATACATCGATCAGAACGGAAGGGCATTTGCACAGCAACTTGCCCCGACTCTTGCCCAATATTACAGCCGACAGGGAAACTGGCAGGGTGTGGAAAGTCTGCTCAATAATCCTTGGGGCGCTTCCATGATGAACGATGGCATGGGGATGATGGGTGAAGGAAATTGGGGCATGTGGGATGGCATGGGGATGAACGGCGAAATGGGCATGAGTTCTGCCTCCAATCCGTGGAGCATGATGGGAATACGCCTCCTGCTTGCCGATACGCAGGGAACCGTCATCGTGGATAGCGCCGCGCTGGATACAGGGAAGATCGTCTCTTCAGCCGACCTCGCGGCAGGTGTGCCCATCCTGGTTGGGAATCAGCAGGTGGGAACGCTTCTGCCAGTTTATGCAGGGACGAATGTATCCAATCCAGCAGGGGATTTTATTTCATCGGTCAATCATTCCACCTGGCTGGCTGGAGTGATAGCCGCCGTCGTCGCATTGTTGCTCGGCTCAGTTTTATTTTTTCAGATCGTTTCCCCCATCCGAAAGTTAACCTTCGCTGCGCAAAAAATCGCCGCTGGGGACTTGAATCAACGCATCCCCACCCGATCACAGGACGAGATCGGAACACTGGCAGTCTCATTTAACCAGATGGCGGACTCGCTTGCCAAGCACGAGGAACTGCGTCGCAACCTGATCGCGGATGTCGCCCACGAACTGCGGACTCCGCTCACGATCATTCAAGGCAATCTCGAAGCCATGCTGGACGGCATCCTGCCGACCAGTCCAGAGGAAATTGCAACCCTTCGCGATGAGACGGCGCTGTTGACGCGTCTCGTCACAGACTTGCGACTGCTCTCGCTGGCTGAATCGGGACAACTGAAACTCGAACGCGCCAAAATCAATGTGGTTGAACTAATAACACGCGCGGTTGAACCATTCCGCCTTCAGGCGCAATCCAGCGAAGTGCAGCTCAATCTCGACCTCGCTTCCAACCTTCCACCGATTGAAGTGGATGTTGATCGCATGACACAGGTCATTCGGAACTTGCTTGGCAACGCCATGCGTCACACCCCCGCAGGTGGACGGGTGACGGTTGCCTGCCAAAGCGATAAACCTCAGGAGTTGTCCGTCACCGTATCCGATACGGGAGAGGGGATTGCGCCTGATGATCTGCCTTATGTCTTTGACCGCTTCTACCGCGCCGACAAATCCCGTTCGCGCGCCAGCGGCGGCTCAGGGATAGGGTTGACGATTGTCAAACAGTTGGTGGAAGCGCATGGCGGCAGAGTGTGGGTGGAGAGCCAGCCAGGGCAGGGGGCAACGTTTGGAATTTCACTGCCTCTACAATGATTATTGAGCCACTGTGAGTTGGTCGTTAATGACAGATAATGCATCCTCTGTTTCGGGGCTTTGAAAACCGCCAGCAACTGCATCGACTGATTGTCATTCTCCAGAGCACAATGCCCTTGACCTTCCAGTAGCTGGAAGGTGTACACTTCAAGCGTCCCGAAGGCTTCGGTATCGCATGATTCCCTTTCTTTCAAACCTTCGGGATGTTGAAAGCGAGTTGCCATGAAAATCCAGGAACTGACAAAAATCACAAGCCTTTCCGCCAAGACGATTCGGTACTATGAAGAAATCAGTTTGCTTCCCAATCCCAGACGCGGCAAGAATAACTATCGCCAGTATGACGAGCAGGACGTGGAACGATTGCGTCTTGTGGCTGGGGCACGGCGACTCGACCTTTCGCTGGAAGAGATTCGGGAAATCCTTGATTTGCGCGACCGCCGCGAACCGCCCTGCCGCGTCCTGCTGGGGCGGATCGAACACAAAGCGGACGAAATCGCGGAACGCATTCGTGCTTTGAAACAACTTGAAAAAGAATTGCGAGAACTGCATTCACTTGGTTTGACCTTCCCCACCGACGATGTGGATGGCAAGCATTGCGTCTGTCATCTCGTGAGCGAATACACGTAATGCAAAATTCATTTTGCGAAAGGAAATTTGTACGTCGAAAATTTTCAAGAACTTCAACCATCTCAAAACAGGAATTATCGGATCGCTGGTCACTGCGCTGTGTTGCTTCACACCCATCCTTGTCATCCTGCTGAGTGCGCTGGGGTGGCTTACAGGTTATCTGGATTATGTGCTGCTCCCTGCGCTGTTCATCTTTTTGGGATTGGCTGCGTATGGATATTACCGTCAATCGAAAGGAAACTTTGCCAATGGAAAATAAATTCGATCTCGTCATTCTCGGCTCAGGCTCCACCGCCTTTGCCGCCGCCATCCGCGCCGCTGAACTCGGCAAGACCGCCGCGATGACCGAAATGCGCATGCTGGGCGGCACGTGCGTCAACCGCGGCTGCCTGCCAAGCAAGAATCTGATCGAAGCCGCGCGCATCGTCTGGGAGGCGGCGCACCCGCGTTACAAGGGATTGTCTCCCGCCAAGATGAAGTTTGACTTCGCCGAACTCATCGCGCAGAAACAGGAAGTGGTGGAAGTCTATCGCGGCAAGAAGTATCAATCCATCCTGAGGGACGACGAGAACATTCAAGTCTTCGATGGCAAAGCCGAATTGGTTGACGCGCACACTGTCCGCGTGGGAGATGCCACTTTAATCGGCGATCAGATTCTCGTCGCGACGGGGACGCGTCCTGTCATCCCGACGATTGATGGCTTGGACGATGTGCCTTATCTCACCTCCGATCTTCTCACGACAGGTGAAGTCCAGGAGTTGAAGGAACTGCCTAAATCAATGGTCATCGTTGGCGCGGGATACATCGCGCTCGAACTGGGGCAAATGTTCCACCGTTTCGGGACGCGCGTCACGATTTTGGAGCGCAGTCAGGTCATCCTGCCAAGTTACGAACCCGAAGTGTCCGACGCGCTGACATTCATTCTTCGGAAGGAAGGCGTGAAGATTGTCACCGAAGCGCAGGTCACACGCGTTGCGCGGAAATCCGAGAATGAAATCGAAGTGACGACAAACGTGAGCGGCAAGACTCAAACTTTCACCGCGCAGAAATTAGTTATCGCCACAGGCAGAGAACCGAACACAGATGGAATTGGTTTGGATAAAGTCGGCGTGACGCTAGACGAGCGCGGTTATGTCAAAGTGAATGATGAACTGCAAACGAACGTTCCCAACATTTGGGCGGCGGGAGACGTGATTGGAAATCACATCGACAGCCAGCCCGCCACGCCCGTTGGCGCGCATGACGGCGTGATCGTTGCCAGGAACGCGCTGGATGGCGCGCGCCAGAAGGTTGACCACCGCGTTATCCCGCGCGTCATCTTCACCGATCCGCAAGTAGCGGTTGTGGGTCAGACCGATGAAGAAGTGGTTGGATCGGGTGTCCGCTGTTGGTGCGGGACGATCCCGCTGGAGTATGTGCCGCGCGCAGGGGCTACCCATCAGATTGATGGGATTGCTAAAATTGTGATTGACCGCGACACAGAAGAAGTCAAGGGCGTTTCACTGGTCATGCCCAACGCAGGCGAAGTGATCCATGAGGCGGCGATGGGCATGCGTTTCCATGCCAGACTGGAAGATTTCATTGACATGATCCACGTCTACCCGACGATGGCGGAGGCGTTGAAGATCGCGGCGATTTCGTATTTCAAAGACCCCGCCAAGTTGTCATGCTGCGCTGAATAAAACTTCATCCGAAGGCACCACTGGATATTTATTCAACGGAACCAAAGTTATTGTCTTGACATTCTGAATGGGGTGTAGTATCATTCAATAGTTGAGCAATCATTCAACTATTGAAAAAATATAATGACAACCATTCTAAAAATCATCCTCCCCATCTACCTGCTTTTCTTCTTTGGTCTTGCGATGTTCTGGCGCTCGTATCTTGCCTGGAAGCGCACAGGCATCAACCCGTACAAACTTGGAAACGGCGATACAGTTCACGATTATGTCGGAAAACTGTTTCGCGTCACTCTGATTGGCACGGCGCTGATCGTGCTGGCATTCTCGCTGTACGAACCGCTCTATCTTGTATTGACCCCAATTTCCTGGCTCCACTCAACCTGGCTGATGGGAATGGGTCTCGGTTTACTCGTGATCGCGCTGGTCTGGGTGCTGGTCGCTCAAATCCAAATGGGCGACTCCTGGCGCATCGGCATCGATGAACAATCCAAATCGCCGCTTGTTCAACGCGGACTGTTTGGCGTTTCGCGCAACCCCATCTTTCTCGGCATGATCGTCATGCTGGTGGGATTGTTATTCACCGTCCCAACCGCCGCCACACTGGTGGTAGCCCTGCTGGGTATCGTGCTGATCCATGTTCAAGTCCGCCTGGAGGAATCCTTCCTGTTAGAAAAATATGGCGACGCCTACCGCGCCTACCAAGCCCGCGTCCGCCGCTGGATCTAATCCATGCCGAAGAAAACCGTCACCCCCGAAATTGCATCCGACCTTGCTACTCTGTTCGATTCTTTAAGTGACCCGACACGCATTCTAATCATCGCCGCACTAATTGATGGGGAGGTTGGTGTCGGCGAACTTGTGGAACGGCTGGGCGTGACCAAATCCGCCATCTCGCATCAATTGCGCGGACTGCGTGACAAGCGTCTTATTCGCACCCGTAAGCAGGGACGTAACGTCTTTGTCTGCCTTGATGATGATCATGTGATCGAACTGTTCAAACGCGGTCTCGATCACGTTCTGCATGGTTGATATGAAGAACACGCTTCGAAGAGGTCTGCTCACGCTCCTGCTGCTCCTGATCCTGATTGGGATGGCGGGGCATTGGGTGAACACAGCAAAAATCACGTCTCACACTTCCAGTGAGTCTGTCTGTGTCATTCATGCGGGGATTCTCCTGCCAGAACAACCCAAACCCTCACAAAACAAGCCTGATGTTTCCCTTCTGCCGACGCCAGATCAGACGATCCCCTGGTGTTTGCGCAAAAATATTTCCCACCCGCCAACAATGTAGTTTCGACCTTTCTGTCTGTTGCCCTGCCTATTCAAGGCGAGGGCTATTAACCATTTCCCGTACCTGATATTAGACAAGGACATGTCTTATGGAAAAAACAATTGAATTGGAAATACCCCTACTTTTGCCTGATGTGAAGGATGAGCAGGATGAATGCCTAAATCGCCTCGAAGCCTCGTTGCAGAATCAAAAAGGGATTTTGCGCGCCCACCTGGAACGCGACAAATCGCCCGTTGACTTGTGTCTGCACTACGATCCCAATTTGTTAACTCTCTCTGATGTTAAACGCCTCGCCGAACGCGCGGGCGCAAAGATCATCAATCGCTTTCACCATGAATCAGTTCCCATCGAAGGCATGGACTGCTCCGATTGCGCGAGGGTCATAGAACATAGTCTCGGGCGGATGGATGGCGTGCTATCCGTCAACGTCAACTATCCCGCTGAAAAAATGTGGGTGGAATTTGATAATCAAAAAGTCAACCTCGCCTCCATTGAAAAACGTGTCCGCTCGCTTGGATATGAAATCCCAGTGGCGGGATTGCGAAGTTGGTATAAAGAACACCGTGAAATTGTGTTTAGTCTGATCGCGGGTTTGCTCGTACTGGTCGGCTGGCTCGGTGAGACCTTTTTTGGTTTACCAGTAACGATTGCTACAACTCTCTTTATCACAGCCTACATCTTCGGCGGCTGGGATATTTCGCAACACGCCTGGCACGCGATTAAAGAGAAGCACTTCGATACTGACCTGTTGATGGTGATGGCGGCGCTCGGCGCGGCGGCGCTCGGTGAATTCGCCGAAGGCGCATTGCTTTTATTCCTGTTCAGCCTCGGACATGCGCTCGAAGAACGCGCCCTCGACCGCGCTCGCCGCGCAGTCCGTGCTCTCGCTGACCTCGCGCCCAAGACTGCTCTCGTAAAACGGGATGGCAAGGAACAGGAACTGCCTGTAGAATCGCTTCAACTCGAAGATGTTGTTATCGTCCGCCCTGGTGTGCGTATCCCTGTGGACGGAATTATCCTCAATGGAAATTCTGGCATTGACCAATCCTCGGTCACGGGTGAATCGCTTCCCGTGGATAAAATCCCTGGCGACCAGGTATTTGCCAGTACGGTCAATGGCGAAGGCGCGTTGGAAGTAAAAGTCACGCGCCTTGCCAAAGATTCAACATTAGCGCGCGTGATGAAAATGGTGGAAGAGGCGCAGGCGCAAAAATCACCCACGCAACAAACGGTTGAAAAATTCGAGCGCATCTTTGTCCCCGCCGTGTTGATTATCACTGGGTTGATCATCATCCTGCCGCCGCTGTTTGGTTTTCCGTTCCGCGAATCTTTTCTGCGCGCAATGACTCTCCTTGTCGCCGCATCGCCTTGCGCCCTCGCGCTTGGCACGCCTGCTTCCATTCTTGCGGGCGTGGCGCAAGCCGCTCGTAACGGAGTTTTGGTAAAAGGCGGCATGCATCTCGAAAATCTGGGTCGCCTCAAAGCCATTGCATTCGATAAAACAGGCACGGTCACACATGGCAAACCTGAGGTAACTGACATCGTGGCGTTTCAATCGTCGGGGTGGAAAGAAGCGGATTTACTGTCCATCGCGGCGGGAGCGGAATCACGATCCGCGCATCCGCTTGCTCAAGCCGTTGTGCGCGCCGCTCAGACGAAGGGTGTGCCTGTTTCCGTTATGGACGAAGTCGAGTCACTGACGGGACGCGGCTTGCGCGCCGTCTCGAAGGGCATGACGATTTGGGTCGGCAATCAAAAGTTAATGGACGAAGCAGGCGTGACACTTGCCGCTGATGCGATACAAAAAGCGCAATCGCTGCAACAAACGGGCAAGACATTGTTTTGGGTCGCAGAAAATAAAAAAGCAATTGGCTTGATTGCTCTTGCCGACACATTGCGCCTGGAAGCTGCGTCAACAATGAAAGCTTTGAAGAAAATTGGCGTGGAACATACCATTATGCTGACGGGCGATAACGTCCGTTCCGCCTCTGCCATTGCCGCGCAAGTGGGACTCACCGACTGCCGCGCTGACCTCATGCCCGAAGACAAATTGATCGTTATTCGCGATTTGGTAAAGGAATACGGTCAGGTTGCGATGATCGGCGATGGCGTGAATGACGCGCCCGCTTTGGCAAATGCAACCGTGGGTATTGCAATGGGTGGCGCAGGCACGGATGTCGCGCTCGAAACCGCTGATGTTGCGTTGATGGGCGATGATTTGAGCAAGTTACCCTTCGCCGTTGGTCTGGGTCGCGCTACTCGCGCCATTATTATCCAAAATCTTTTCATCTCGCTCGGCGTGATTGCCCTGTTGATTATCACATCACTGACGGGCATTGTCAGCATAGGCATTGCCATCATCTTCCACGAAGGCAGTACGCTGGTGGTTGTGGCGAACGCATTGAGATTGCTGGGTTATAAATCTGCATGAAATGGCACTGGAGCCTGCTAAGCGCAGGATTAGTTTTGTACCTCCTTGTTCTGATCCCTGGGCTTCTGCCACATTCCATTGATGTTGTAGTCACAATTTTGTCTGGAGTCAGCATGGCTTCTATTGCGATATTTGGATTTGACTCGATCCATGTGGACAGGCGGCTCGCGGTCTTGATGCTCATCTTGGGTTTGATCATGCTCGGTGTGGGGTTTTCACTGGCGCGACAGGGTCATGTTTATCTATTGCTCCTGTTGTCTGTGCCAGCCATCTGGCTTGCGATATTTGGTGCGCGAAATTTAATTGATAAAAGAGAGAAACATGATTAAGAAGAATCCGTATTTTGTGCTGTTTATCATGACTGCGGTTATTGGTCTGACGATCCTCATGGAGTTTGTTTTCAGGAGACCCTATTCCTTTCACGGCACGGTCATCAACCCTCCTTTGCCTGTGATCGATTTTGCCCTTCAAACTGCAGACGATGAGGTATTTCGCTTGAGCGAACAAAAAGGCAAAATCGTTCTGCTCTTTTTTGGGTATACAAGCTGCC
>Ga0268298_10004360_pt1 | contig 13862 bp, 10 predicted proteins | sample WWTPWeurt_MetaG_FD_194462 | JGI IMG/M metagenome (GOLD analysis project Ga0268298, IMG submission 194462) | Activated sludge microbial communities from WWTP in Nijmegen, Gelderland, Netherland - WWTP Weurt | ecosystem: Engineered > WWTP > Aerobic digester > Activated sludge | place... | reverse complement strand
CTTCTTTGCGCCCTCTGCGCCTCTGCGTGAATATTTTCTCACACAAAACTCGCCAAGTCGCAAAGTTTATCTCACTTTTCAATTATGTATTACTCTTCTTTGCGCCCTCTGCGCCTCTGCGTGAATATTTTCTCTCGCAAAGCTCGCTATTCTCCGTTGCGTTCTCTGCGTTATAACTATAATTTGTTTACAATTCTAAATATTCCGTTTTTTATTAACTCTACATTAAAATTTACAAGCAACCCCAGTTTTATATCGGCTAGCCTTAAATACGTCAGTAACTGCTTATGATGTACAGGAGCAAGCACTTCAACCGATTTTATTTCAATAATGACTTTGTTCTCAACTATTATATCACTTCTGAATCCTAAGTCCAACTGCCGGTTCATGTAACGAACAGGAATACCCTGCTGTCTGGTAAAATTTAAACCCGCATCTACCAACTCATACGATATTACTTCCTCATAAACTGATTCCAAAAGTCCGGGACCAAGTTCTTTATGAATCCTAAGAAATATATCAACCAACACCTTTGATATTTCGTTTTCTGTCATTTTAAATTACTTTCTCTTTGCGCCCTTTGCGCCTTTGCGTGAATATTTTTCTCTCGCAAAGCTCCTTTTTATACTATAAAACTCCAACGTAGCAACTCATCTTTTTGAATGCTGCCGGTAGTTTAACTTCTTCTTTAAACAACCCGAATACAGCTGAACCACTTCCGCTCATAGCTGCATAAACAGCTCCTGTATCGTACATTTTTTGCTTCAGCTCACCAATAGATTTATATTGTTTAAATACCGAATTTTCAAAATCATTTTCGAGTACCTGCTTCCATTTGTTGACCGGAAGAAGTATTTGCTGTTGCAATTGCTGTGAGCCTCCTGTTTTGCCCCGTTTTTTTACACAGGCATAAGCATCGGCAGTACTTACATGAATGCCGGGATGCACCACTACAATATGCCACCCGCTTAAATCAACAGCCACTGGCTTAAATTTCTCTCCCCTGCCATAGGCAAATACCGGTTTATTATCAATAAATACTGCGCAGTCACTGCCCAATTTTGCGGCATATTTTTCCATTTGGGCACCTGATAATTTTAACTCAAACTTTTCATTTAGCAGTTTAATGGTGAATGCGGCATCGGCCGATCCTCCTCCCAAACCTGCTCCCATAGGGATATTTTTGCGGAGGTAAATCCTTACAGGAGGTAAATCAAAATCAGCATCGAGCAAGTGATATGCCCGCACGCACAAGTTATCCTCCGGCTTTCCATCAATTTTTAATCCCGAAGACCGAAAAGCTACCTTCGTTTTTTTTTCACCTCTGTTTTCTAAAACCTCCAGTGCATCCTGCCACTGCACCGGATAAAACACCGTTTCTATATTATGAAAGCCATCAGGCCTTTTATTCATTACATGAAGCCCCAGGTTTATTTTACAATTAGGAAATGTGAGCATACTAAAACAATTTGGCTCTTTTAACTACAAAAGGCAAAAGCACCTGCGAAAAATCAGTGCCCACTTCGGCTTCCACAAAATCAATTTTATACTGCATACTGCGGGTCATTAACTCCTGTTTGTATGCTGCCCATGCTTTCAGGTATTGTTCACGCAGGGCCTGTGGTTGCAATTTCATTCGTTCTCCGGTTTCCATATCCACAAAAATGTGCGGACGATTGGAAAAATTAAATTCACTCTCTAACTTTTTATCCGATACATGGAATAAAATAACTTCATGTTTATTAAACCTGAGGTGCTGCAATGCCGAAAATAATTCATCCTGATTGACGGTGCTGTCCAGCATATCGGTAAACACTATTACCATGCTGCGTTTATGAATACTCTCCGATAATTCATGCAACACTCCTGCAATATTACTTTGTTTGTTCTCGGGTGCTTTTTGCAAAAGTTCTTCCATGCGGCTGAATAAAAGCCTTCGGTGTACACCGGTAGCACGCGCTTCCGACAGGTAATTTATTTGTTCATCAAACAAACAAATCCCCGAAGCATCGCGCTGTTTTCCCAACAATTGAATAAGAGAAGCCGCTGCATACACACTAAATCCTATTTTACTCAATCCGTCTTTTGGAAAAAACATGGACGAACTGCAATCAATAGCCATGTAACAGCGCAGGTTGGTTTCTTCTTCGTAACGTTTGGTAAAAAGTTTTTCGGTGCGGGCAAAAAGTTTCCAGTCTATATGCCGGGTCGATTCTCCGGTGTTATACAACCGGTGTTCGGCAAACTCAACAGAAAAACCATGATAAGGACTTTTATGCAAACCGGTAATAAATCCTTCAATTACCTGCTGTGCCAGTAACTCAAGGTTGCCTGTCTGCAACAAATGCTCGGTATCCAATTTTATATCGGCCATCTGTACAAAACTAAGGTATTTGCAGAAAAGGTGGTGAAGTGGGGGGATGGAGAGTTTGTGAGGTGGTGAGTTTGTGAAGGAGGATTAGATAGTTAAATGTAAGTTGCTTGATTTCTGAATAATCTGACAAGTACTCCTCTGCGCCCTCTGCGTGAATGTTTTCTCTGCAAAGCTCGCTAAGTAGCCAAGTTTTTTCCCTTTGCGCTCAGTGCCCCCTTTGCGTGAATCTTCTTTTCCAGTTTCTATTTTAGTAGCTTTGCCCAAATTTTACTCCTTGCACGAATCACATTACCGCAGCATTCTCAAAAGCATTTCCTGGCGAATAGTAGGTACATTGGATACTATGGTGGTATCGTGGTTTATTATTGGAAGCGGAGGGCATCTGCAGGCGCTTTCTATTGGCCTGAGTGAATTTCTTACCAAGATGGTCCTTTACTACGCCCACGAGCGAATTTGGGTGTACTTAATGACCCGCTGGTTATGGAGCCAAACACCTCGAATATCTGTGATTAAAGCAATAAGCTGGAGAATGGTGGGAACCATTGATACCATGATATTGGCCACCATTATCACCGGAAACCCGCTAACCGGTTTAAAAATCGGAGGTACCGAACTGCTCACTAAAATTATTCTTTATTACCTGCACGAACGCGCCTGGGCACGCCTGCCATTGGGAACGGTGAGAAAGTGGTTTGGGAGGAAATAAAAAAAGGCCGTTAATTTCTTAACAGCCCTTTACAAAATATTTTTTCAGATTACCCTACCTGTGCCTGCAGTTTATTAGCAAGAATATGTTTTGGTACGGCTCCTACCTGTTTGTCTACAACCTGTCCGCCTTTAAAAAACAATAAAGCCGGGATGCTCATAATGCCATACTCGGTAGCCACTCTGGGATTCAAATCTACGTTGAGTTTTCCTATTACCGCTTTACCATTGTATTCGTTAGCCAGTTCTTCTACTATAGGGCCAATCATACGACACGGGCCGCACCATTCTGCCCAAAAATCAATTAGTACCGGTTTGTCTGATTTCAGCACCACTTCCTCGAAGTTGCTGTCGGTTATTTCTATTGCCATTCTTAAATATAATTTTTAATGTATAATGTTTAAATTTTCAATTTCGGGTTTAGTCAATTATTGTGCCTGACTAAATTGGTATCTTATTTCCATTTGATCAAAAGTTTTTATCACCTCATTATCCAAATTTATGCGGTATTTCATTGATAACCCGTTCACCATCCACTTTTTATCGCTATCCAACAGATTCATACGCAGTGTACAATTCCCTTTATGGCTGTCGAAAAGTTTCTGTAAATTATCTACCAGTGTACTGTCAACTTTTTTCACATCGATATTTAAGGTGACAGATTTGACCATTTTGTCCTTTAACTCTGACAAAAGTTGTATGTTATTTATTCTGAATTCTAATTCGTTTTCATTGTTCCACCGGGTTTGCACTTTGCCCTTTATAAATAAAAACCAGCCCTGTGTCATAAATGGTTTGTACTTGGCAAAATCCTCCCCGAAAAGAGCAAACTCAAAAGTGTCGGTATAATCTTCCAGCACAAAACGCCCGTAGGGTTTTCCGTTTTTAGAAATCCCTTCAATTACATTGGTCACAATACCGGCAATGGTAATATCCTTGTTACGCAATTGTTTTAACTCTTTCAACTCGCTTAGCGAATGGCGGCAAAACTGTTGAATCTCCATTCTGAAATCATCGAGCGGATGGCCTGTAATAAACATCCCTACTACTTCTTTTTCGTACCTCAACTGGTCCATTTTACTCCAGGGTTCAGTCACCGGAATGGCAGGCTCCGGAATATCCGAACCGCCTCCGCCTGCACCACCAAATAACGATTGCTGACTGTCGGCTTCATGGTTTTGCACCGCATTGCCGTAGCGGATGGCTTTTTCTATAATATTCGTTTCTTCGTTGGGCTGCACGGCAAAATATTGGGAGCGGTTAATGCCCTGAAAGCAATCAAATCCACCTGCAAAAGTTAAGGCTTCAATGGTTTTTTTATTTACTGCGCGCAGGTTTACCCTTCTGGTTAAATCGAACATGCTCTTGAACGGCCCGTTTTTATCACGTTCCTCAATAATTGCCTGCACGGCAGCCTCTCCTACTCCTTTCACCGCTCCTAAACCAAAACGAATTTCTCCTTTTTTATTTACCGCAAACTGTACGTAACTTTCATTGATATCGGGACCCAATACCGGAATTCCTGAACGCTTACACTCTTCCATGAAGAACGTAATTTTATCAATATTTCCCAGGTTATTGGTTAATACCGCTGACATATATTCTCCAGGATAGTGTGCCTTGAGGTAAGCTGTTTGATAAGCTACAAAAGCATAACAGGTAGAGTGCGATTTGTTAAACGCATACTGGGCAAATGCTTCCCAGTCGGTCCATATTTTTTCAAGTTTATCGGCAGGATGTCCTTTTTCCTGCGCTCCCTCCATAAACTTGCTCTTCATTTTATCAAGCGTGGCCCTGTCCTTTTTTCCCATGGCTTTGCGCAGCACATCGGCATCTCCTTTTGAAAAACCACCTATTTTTTGCGAGAGCAACATCACCTGTTCCTGATATACCGTAATGCCATAGGTATCTTCCAGGTATTCCTTCATATCGGGCAAGTCGTAAGTAATGGCTTCGCGGCCATGTTTACGAGAGATAAAATTGGGGATGTAGGCAATAGGGCCCGGCCGATACAGCGCATTCATGGCAATTAAATCTTCAAAGCGGTCGGGCTTTAATTCCTTCAGGTATTTTTGCATACCCGCACTTTCAAACTGAAACGTACCGTTAGTTTCTCCGCGCTGATATAACTCAAGCGTTTTAGGGTCGTCCAGCGGAATGGTATCAATGTCTATTTCTAAGTTATGATTTTGTTTAATGAGGTTGAGTGCATCCCGAATAATGGTGAGTGTTTTTAAGCCCAGAAAATCCATTTTTATTACTCCGGCTTCTTCAATAACACTTCCTTCGTATTGAGTAATCAGTAATTCCGTTTCCTTTGAAGTAGATACCGGAATAATCTCACTTAAATCTTTCGGGGCAATGATAATTCCTGCGGCATGCAAGCCGGTTCCGCGCACCGACCCTTCCAGTATCAATGCTTCTTTAAGCACGCGGGCCTGCAAATCGTTTCCTTTGGCAATTTCCCTGAGTTTTTTTATGTTCTCAATGTCTTCGTTCTGGTATGCCTCTTTTTCCTTTAGTCCTTTCTCTCCGTCAATGGGAGCATTCATCACCCTGTCAAGCTCGGTACCGGGTTTATCGGGTACCAATTTAGCAAGCATGTTTGATTCCTGCAGAGGCAAATCCATTACACGGGCCACATCTTTTATACTCGATTTGGCGGCCATAGTTCCATAAGTAATAATTTGTGCCACCTGATTTTTCCCATATTTCTCCACTACGTAATCAATCACCTTTTGCCTTCCTTCATCATCAAAATCCGTATCAATATCAGGCATGCTCTTCCGATCGGGATTAAGAAAACGTTCGAAAAGCAAATTGTATTTAATCGGATCTATATTGGTAATACCAATGCAATAAGCTACCACACTTCCGGCAGCCGAACCACGACCGGGCCCTACAAACACACCAAGGTTTCTTCCTGCCTTGATAAAATCGGATACAATAAGAAAGTATCCGGCAAAACCCATGGTGCGAATGGTGTGCAATTCAAAATTAATGCGTTCTTCAATCTCGGGCGAAATATCCCGATACCGCTCACGTGCTCCCTGCCAGGTAATACTTTCCAGATAATCCTCCTGAGTGGCAAATTCAGGCGGAACGGGAAAATGCGGTAACAAAATATCCTGTTTCAGTTTCAGGCTTTCAATCTTTCCTACAATTTCATTGGTATTATCAATGGCTTGCGGAACATCGCGAAAAAGGGCCTGCATTTGTTCGGTAGTTTTAAAATAAAACTGGTTATTAGGAAAAGCAAACCGTTTCCCTTTGGCCGATACATCATCATCGGCAAACTCTTTCATGCTGGGGGTGCTCTGTTTTTCACCTGTGTTTATACAAAGTAAAATATCGTGCGCATTGGCATCTTCTTCATTGATATAATGCGAATCGTTGGAGGCAATTACTTTCACATTATACTTTACTGCAAATTTGAGCAATACCTCATTCACCTGATCCTGCTCTTTCAAATCGTGCCGCTGCAATTCGATATAATAATCTTCGCCAAATAAATCGAGCCACCATTTAAATTCTTTCTCGGCCTCCTCCTCTCCTTTGCGCATAATGGTTTGCGGAACCAATGCTCCAAGGCAGCAGGTGGTGGCGATTAATCCGGAGTGATATTTTAGAATAAGTTCTTTATCAATTCTCGGGTATTTACCATACAGCCCATCCATATATCCAAGCGAACAAAGTTTAACCAGGTTCTTGTATCCTTCTGCATTTTTAGCCAACAACAGCTGATGGTAACGTTTGTCTTTATCTTCTTTGGTAAACTGCCGTTTGAAGCGATCGTCCACCACATAAAATTCACAGCCCACAACGGGTTTTATTCCCTGTTTGTTTGCCTCGGCCACAAAACTGAAAACGCCAAACATATTGCCATGATCCGTAATGGCGCAGGCTGGCATATTATCGGCCTTGGCTTTCCTCAGCATTTTTGAAATATCCGAAGCCCCGTCAAGCAGGGAGTATTGGGTGTGTACGTGGAGGTGAGAGAATTGCATGAGGGTAACTGTTATTAAGTGCAGCTATCAAAAATACATACAATGGAAGCAGAAAAACCCTGTGTTGAAAGGATGGGGAAAAAGAGATTACATGATGATTATAAGCCTAAAATAAGATAAAACATCATACTATTTGGTTTGGGATTTTCAAAAAAGTATGTTTGTTACAAAGGCAATATCCAATTTAATTCAGAGGCCATTATAATCAAATGACATTGTCCCGCAACAAACTAGTGGATAAATTCGAATTCAGATTGATGGATAAACTCAGGTGGTTTTGTGTGTGGTTATTTGCTCTGGTGTTTTCAATTCCGGTACGGGCAATTGCACAGGAACCCTTTTATTACCATTATACCATTGAAGAAGGTTTGCCCGATATGGAGCTATATAGCCTGTACCAAAGCCGGGATAAATTTTTATGGGCAGGGTCGGCCAAGGGATTGGTAAAATTTGATGGAAGTAAATTTACCACCTATCAGTCACCGGCTCAGGTATCGGGGTCAATTTCGGGTATTACCCAAGATGCATTTCACCGTATATGGTGCCATGATTTCAGCGGACGTATTTTTATTCTCCAAAATGACACCTTGATGCTTTTTAAACATTGGGATCCCGAGAAATCTAGTACGTTTCCGCGCATTTATTTTGATGAAGATAATTCACTTTACATCCTCACAGATAATGAAATTACACTCTACAAACCCGATTTCAATTTTAAAGATTACCTGCCGGTAAAAACCATAAAATTAAAAAACATACTTACTTACGGAAAACCCGGGATTGGACTGTTCCTTTACTCCGAAAAAGGAATTGCCCAAGTTGACAAAAACCTTAACATACACTATTTCAAAGACAGTAACGGTCAAACCTCGTTTCCGGATATTGAAGGAAGACTCATTTTTCTAAAAAACGGAACAGAATATTATTTTATATCAGGAACCTTCAAATGGTATAAATTAAACATGTTAAATTACTCGTATCAATTGCAAGGTCAGTTGCCAAAAACCTCGGTACTCATTAATGCTACATACATTGAGAATAATTTATGGATTTGCACTTTTGACGGAGTAGAGCATTACTGGGTCTCAGGAACCACAGTAACCAAAATTGGCGATTATTTTAAAAGTTGTCAGGTAGCCGATGTGATAACCGACCACGAAGGGAATTACTGGGTTTCCACACTAAACGAAGGACTGTATATGATTCCGTCTTTGCAAATACGTTGGACCTCACACCAAAACAGTAATCTCATTGGAAGACGTGTTTTGCGAATAGCCTCTTCCAACAAATACCTGTTTTTTGGATTAGCCAACGGGAACCTATACCGGACTCAGCAAAACGAATTAACTAAAATAAACAATTCAACAAGCAAACAACCGGTAATTAGTATTTATGTAGATACCACACAAAACAGATTGTATTACGCTTCCGATTTTATTTACGAAGCAAAAGGAACCAATTACAAACAATCGCAAAAACTTCTTTCAAATGGCGGAGTAAAAGGCCTGTTGGTTACCCCGCGCAATTTAATTATTCAGGGAATTGGAAACGGGTTATACGTTCATGTACCAAAAACCACAACCATTGAAAAATCAGTTCCCCGCTGGATGTTACCAATGTTAAATGAGACCTATCTGAATTTTGGCTCCCAAGTATATACAAAAACCTATACCCTGCTCAATAAAAGAATTGTGTTTGTGCTGGGAGACCCTGAATTGAATTCGCTATGGGTTGGCACCAAAGATGGTGTTTATCATATTGATCGCAAAGGTATTCATCAACCCCTGTTTGGAGGGAATGTGATACATGGAATGAATGCCACCATTTACAAAGATGAAGTATGGATTGCTACAATTAACAATGGCATTTTGAAAATTAAAAACGATACCATTACCCAAATTGGAGAAAAAGAAGGGCTGGCCGGAAACCGCACTGCAAAAGTTTCCATTCACCAAAACAAAGCTTTTATTTTATCCGACCGTGCTTTGCAGAGTTATGATTTACTTACCGGAAAATGGGAAACACTGAATGAAAATGACGGCATCATCCCAAAGCTGATTAATGATTTTGAAATCTATAATCACCGTATCTGGCTGGGTACCTCAAAAGGGTTAATTGACTTACCAATTAATTTGCCTTTGCTCAAACCAAATCCCCCTGTTCTATTTTTAAAAGGAGTTTATGCTGCCGATCAGTTACTATTTACCAACAGTAAAAACACCATCGATCTTCCATATGGCAAATACAACCTGAAAATTAGATTGGGAGCGGTAAGTTTTAGAAATAAAGGTCATTTCAAAATTCAATACCGTATTGTTGGATGGAATAATGAATGGTATGCGCCATTGGACGAAAGCAATACCGTAATTGAACTTACTACATTGCCTCCCGGATCTTATGGTTTTGAAGCACGCGCTTCCAATCAGGACGGGATGGTTTCATCAAGCCTCATTAAATTAAACATTACCATAGCCCCGCCCTTCTGGCGCAAAACCTGGTTTATCATTTTCACTGTACTGGGTATCACCGGTATCATCAGTTTAATTTTCAGGCTCAGAGTAAAAGCTATTAACCACAGCAACCAGTTATTACTTGATAAGGAGCGACTGGAAAAAGAACTTAAAGCAAGTACCCTCGCTTCTATTAAGTCGCAGATGAATCCGCATTTTTTATTCAATTCACTTAATACCATTCAAAATTATATTTATAAAGATGAACGTAAGCAGGCCAACTATTTTTTAGGCAAATTCAGCGACCTCATGCGTAAAATTCTCCGTCTCAGCTCGAAGGAAAAAATTACTCTTGAGGAAGAAATAGAAACACTTGGTTTGTATCTTGATCTGGAAAAAATGCGTTTTCAGGAATCACTGGAAGTTACCCTTATTATTGACGAAAAGCTTGATTTAGGCTCGGTATTTATTCCGGCCATGATTATTCAACCATTTATTGAAAATGCATTGAAACACGGATTAATGCCACTAAAGAAGAATAAACAACTCGCTATCACATTCAAAGAGGAAAGCCCGAATTTCCTACTGGTAACCATTGAAGACAATGGTGTGGGGCGAAAAGCTTCGGCAGAAAAAAACAAAAGGAAAAATATACAGCATAATTCTTACTCATCCGAAGCCAATAAAAAACGGCTTGAATTATTGAACGGAAACAATGAAACCAAAAAAATAGCTCTTGAAATCATTGACAAAACAGATGAAAAAAATGCCGCTTCAGGAACAATAGTCAACCTGAGAATTCCATTTTGATTATATTACAGGCCAAAAACAGATAAAATGACCGAACCGACCATTAAAGCAATAATTGCAGATGATGAAAGAGCAGCACGCGAAATCCTTCATGCCCTTGTAAAAGACAATTTCAGCAATATTGAAATAGTTGAATTATGCGATGACCTGACTTCCTGTGTAGCTGCCATACGAAAACATAAACCCGATTTAGTTTTCCTGGATATTGAAATGCCCGGCAGCAGCGGTCTTGAATTAATGGATTTTTTACAACCGGATGAACTCAATTTTGAAATTATTTTCGTGACTGCTTACAGTGATTACGCGTTGCAGGCATTCAGACTTTCGGCTTTAGATTATTTATTAAAACCTGTTCAAATAACCCATCTGGAAGAGGCCATCAATAAATTTAAAAAAGCTAAAAACTACCAGACAACCGCCACCCAATTAGAAGTACTTAAAAATAACCTCAACCAGCATCAGCCCGTGCGTATTTGTATTCCATCAGCCGAGGGAAAATATTTTTTTGATATAAATGAATTAATCTATTTCAAAGCCGATGGGGCTTACAGTGAAATTTTCACTACCTCCAAAGGAAGAATTTACGTTGGGAAAAAATTAAAATATTTTGAAGACATGCTCACCGAGCAAATGGGCTTTTTGCGCATCCACCGCTCGTATATGATTAACGTAAGGCATGTAACCATGCAATCGCGCACCGGTAGCCATTCATTAATTATGAGTAACGGAAATGAGGTATCCGTTGCAGGCGACCGCACCAAAGAAATTATGACATTTGTAAAAAATTACCTGATTAACTCAGCACCTCGGCCAGATGAAGGAAATACTCATTCACCGGTTTCCTCATGAAAATTGCCTCGTGAAAAGGAGTAAGCACCACCTTATTATTTTCAACCCCCACCATTTTATCGCGCTCTCCGGCAAGTAGCGCATCTACTGCTCCCGTGCCCATCATGGAAGCATTAATACGGTCGAATGCGGTGGGTGAACCTCCGCGTTGTATATGTCCCAAAATGGTTACCCGCGACTGTAATCCGGGATGAAGTTTGAGCATCTTTTTTTGAATCTCAAAAGCTCCGCCCTCTTCGTCTCCTTCGGCTACCACAATAATGGAAAACGATCTTTTGCTTTGCTCAAATGCTTTAAACATTTCGCCCAAATCGTGCAGCTTGGTTTCCGTTTCCGGAATAAGCACCGCCTCGGCACCGCCTGCTACTGCCGAACTTAAAGCTATAAATCCGGTATCGCGGCCCATTACTTCTATAAAAAAAGTGCGTCCGTGCGAAACCGCTGTATCCCGTATTTTATCAATGGCGTCAAGGGCTGTATTCACTGCCGTATCAAATCCAATCGTGTAATCGGTTCCATACAAATCATTGTCAATAGTACCCGGCACACCAATCACAGGGATATTATGTTCTTTCGTAAAAATTTCGGCACCGGTAAAAGTTCCGTTTCCACCAATAGCCACTATTCCGTCAATCCTGTTTCTTTTTAAATGTTCGTAGGCTTTTAATCTTCCTTCAACAGTTCTAAATTCTTCGCTGCGCGAGGTTTTCAAAATAGTCCCTCCCCGCTGAATAATATTAGCCACACTCGAAAACTCCATCTTCACCATTTCTCCGTTTATCATGCCGTTGTATCCATTCATTATTCCGTAAACTTCCAGATTATAATGCAATCCGGCTCTCACCACTGCTCGTATGCAGGCATTCATTCCCGGTGCATCGCCACCTGAGGTCAACACTCCTATTCTTTTCATTTTTATTCCTGTTTTTTGTATACAAACCGTATAAACTGGTTATCGGCTCCCGGTGTGGTGTTATCTATTTGGGTAATTTTAATTATACCAAACGCTCCGTTTCGCAACCACACCACCAGCATATCGCCTACTGCTATATCCTTAACCCGGGTAACATGCGGATAAAACGGACTGTTCCACACATTAATCAACTCCTTTGATGTGGCGTTATCAAAATCAACTACCGAAGTTTTAATAAACTCGGTGAATGAAGACGTAACGGGCGACCTCCACCCCTTTTCTAAATTAGCAGCAGTGGAAAGAGTAGTATTCATCAAATCATAATTCAATGAATCGGCTAATTGCCTGGCTGCATTGTTTACCAAATCCCATTGTGCATTTTTTGAAGTGGCGTTTATATTATATACAACTCCGTTATGCAGGGATCCCAAATCAACAGGGTCATTGGTAACCGAAATTACAAATGAGGCAGATGCCTGCTTTCCGTTCACATCGGTTACCACAAAAAAGAGGCGTATGGTTGCAGGCAAAGCCACTGTATCCGAAACAAGGTATTGATATGACCGGGTTTCAGTTATACCCGTAAGCATTATAGTAGTATCTGTAACCTCGGCTGCCCCGTTTAATGAATGCAAAACCTGCAGCGTAAAAAGACCTGCATTCGCCTGAGTTTGGAGATTTAAATAAACTATACCACCTCTGAAGGCCGAAACTGAAGCAGGCCCGGTAAAAGTAACTGAAGGCTCATGCGGAGTTAGTTCAACCTTTTTGCTGCAACCAGCTAAAGCGAGTATAAAAATAATTCCTGCCAGATACTTCATTAATGTGCTCCTTGTGATGTTACGTTTGCAATTCCCTGCTTTCTCAAAATCCCTTTTACACGGTATCCGTAAAACGCAAGATAGGCAAAACAAAGTATCGTAATAATGTACGAAGAATGAATATCGGTAGCATCGGCCAGCAACCCCTGCAATGGCGGAATAACTGCTCCTCCTAAAATCATCATAATCAAAAATGCCGAACCCTGCGATGCATATTTACCTAATCCCATTAAAGCCACACTAAAAATACATGGCCACAAAACGGAACAGGCCAACCCTCCGCTTATAAAAGCAAAAAGAGCCGTTTCTCCGGTAGTTAATAAACCAATGGTCATAGCTGCCAAACCTAATAATGAAAATGCCACAAGAGCCCTTTCCTGATTATCGCCTGCAAAAAACATGGTGGCTATCATAATCAAAATACAAATTGCATATGGAAATAATTTAGCGGCATCCGAACCGTGAAGGTAATTTACATACAACACCACGGCAAATGCTACAAACGGAACAAGCACTAAAGCCACTATTTTTGAAAAGCCTTTCAGGTTAAATACACTCACCGCACCTGTCCAGCGACCAATCATTAAACTTCCCCAGTAAAGCGAGATAAATGGTGAAATGCTTTTCTCATCGTATCCGCCAAATTCGGGCAACCGAAGTAAAGCACCCATATTGCTTTGAATGGTAACCTCTACCCCTACGTAAATAAAAATAGCCAGCATACCCAAAGTGAGCTGAGGAAATTTTAAAGCACCAGCGCCCGGTTCAATGGTTTCATTATTTTGCACCGCTGGTAATTTGGAAAGGGCAAAAAAAACAGCCATCAAAATAAAAACCGATGCCACAATAAGGTATAATTCTTTAATTGCCCCTATAGAAGTATCGCCCGGATTGGGATTGGTAACAGACCCGAATAAAAAGTAGCTTACCAGA